>Ga0209518_1000540_pt1 | contig 48697 bp, 45 predicted proteins | sample RifGroB1_FD_183993 | JGI IMG/M metagenome (GOLD analysis project Ga0209518, IMG submission 183993) | Groundwater microbial communities from Rifle, Colorado, USA - Groundwater B1 (SPAdes) (version 2) | ecosystem: Environmental > Aquatic > Deep subsurface > Groundwater | place: Rifle, Colorado...
AAACTCCCCTTGTCTTCCTCTGGGAGATAAGGGGCTGGGGGTTTGTGGGTAAAAAATCTTTAGGGTTTTCCAGGGTTGACAAACAGATTGATAGAACAAAGATTCCTAATCCTTGCCACAAAAAAAAATTGCTACCAATCATTTGATAAAAGAGAGGAGAAAAAAATCTTTATCAAAATCAAAATGGTTCGATAATTATAAGATAAGGAAATCCAGAATCAACTCAAGGAGCCACGGAATGGCGCAGATTATGAACTTTTTGCAGTCTTACCAAGATTTTAACGGATTAAAAGAGAGTATTTCTTCCGATGCAGGAAAACAATTTTTCAAGCTGAATGAAAACCAAAGTCCCGAAAAACAAACCGGAGAATCTGAAAAATTTCAAGAAGCAGTCAAAAAAATTGTCAGTAAAAATGAAGAGAAACCGGAAAATTCGAAAAAAGAACCTCCTTCGCAAATTTCAGAAAAAGAAAAAAACACCCATTCTGAAACAACAAAAAAAACTCAGACCACTCATCCTCTTTCACTTTCCAATCTGAAAGAAGAAAAAACAGGCGAAATCATAGTAAAAATAAAAAAAGTTATTGAAACCCTTAAAAAAGGAATGAAAGATAAAAAACCCGCTGAAGAAATTGAGCTTCTTTTAGCCTCAGGAAATTTAAACCTGAACCAGCTGATTGAAAAAATGAAGAAGCTGATTGAAAAAGGAGAGCAGGCGGTCAAAGAGACTTCCTCTCATGTCAAAATAGAACTCCAAAACCCGAAAAACGGAATTCAGAAAAATCCTCAGGAACTATTGGGGGAATTGAAAGCCTTAGCAGATACTCTGAAAACACTGAGTCATGAGCCTGAAATATCTAAAAACTCGTCTTTTATTCAGGCGGTTAAAGATTTTTATAAAACAGAATCCAAAGATGAGAAAAAAAGCAAGACAGTGTATGATGTGAGAATCAGTCCGCATGCCAGACAAAACAAAACTGAAAACAATCAGGGAAATCTTGCGCTCGGAGTCAAAAAAATAGATGAAACGCTTCATGCGAAAGAAACCAGAAAAGAGATCAGCCAGCTGGCAATGGGGATTGAAAAAAGTTCTTTTAAACTGGATAAACAGACGGTGAAAAGAGATGAAATTTCAAAAAATAGAAATTCAGTTTCAAATGATATCCCTTCTCATAAGACAGGGGAAAATATACTTTTAAAAGACAATAAATCTTTTCAGACAGAGGCGGCCAAAGAATTGAGCCAGACTGCCAAGATGAGCCGTGCCCAACTGGGACGCACTATTGTGGATCAAATCGGGGAAAAAGTAACCGGGTTTATCGGGAAAAGCTTTTCTCAGGTGACGGTGAATCTAAGACCCGAAGAACTGGGAGCGATTAAAATCGTACTGGAAATGAAAGACGATGTCATTAAAGGAAAAATAATTGTGGAAAATCCTGATGTCAAGGAAATTGTGAAGGAAAATATCAGAGAAGTAAAAGCTGTGCTGGAACAAAACGGAATCCAGCTGGGAGATATGGAAGTTTCTTCCGGTGAAACAGGGCAGTCTTTTGAAAATGCGGAAAGAGAAAATCTACTTCAGAAGACGGTAGCGGAAAACACTAAGGTCTCGTCTTTATTGGAACAAAGCAGAATCTACCGTGAAAACTGGGAAAACGGATTTGATTCCTTAGAATCGAATTTTTACTTAAGGGCTTAGAAAAACGATCGAAAATAGTAAGATAAAAAACGCTTCATACAACGCGGAGGAATCAGTGGAACTCAATATTTTGCAGGATCAGCAGGCTCGCTTTCAGACTGAAATGAAGGTTGATTATCTCAACAAAAGCATTTTAAAGGGAAAACAGAGCAATGACGAGATCCAGAAAGACGCTTTTCTGAAACTTCTGGTAGCCGAGCTGAAACATCAAAACCCTCTTGATCCTATGAAAGACAGAGATTTTATTGCTCAGATGGCTCAGATGACTAGTCTTGAAAAAATGGAAAAAGTCAGGGATGGAATGGAAAGACTGATCTCTCAAAATACAAATCAGTCGCTTTACGGGCTTCTCGGGAAAAAAGTGCATTTTATCGACGACAGGGGCAAACAGACTTTTGGAGCTGTAGATGCGGTTGAGTTTAAGGAAAATCAAGGATATTTATCGATTAATAACAACCTGATTAATCCGAAACAAATCCAGAAAGTAGAATAAACTTTTTTTTAAAATACATTAAAACTAATTCAAAGGAGTGAATTGCCATGATGCGATCTCTTTATTCAGGAGTATCCGGTTTAATCAATCACCAGACAAGAATGGATGTCATCGGAAACAATATTTCAAATGTGAATACAATCGGTTATAAGAAAGACAGAGTTGTTTTTCAGGATATTATTTCTCAGGTTATGAGCGGATCTTCCAAACCCACCAATGAAAAAGGCGGGGTCAATCCTAAGCAGGTAGGACTCGGGATGAGTGTGGCTGCGATTGACAAGATCATGACCCAGGGAGCGATCCAGACAACTGGAAAAAACACTGACCTTGCGGTTATGGGGGAAGGCTTTTTTATCGAGAAAAAAGGCGATCAGAGTTTTTATTCCCGCGCAGGAAATTTTGGGGTCGATGTCAATAAGACACTGGTCAATCCTTCCAACGGATTTAAGATTCAAGGATGGAGCGCACAGACACTCCCTGACGGGACAAATGTTTTAAATACTGCTGAACAGCCGGGAGATATTATTATCCCAGTCGGAGATAAAATGGCTGCTCAGGCGACCTCTTTTATCAAATTTAAATCAAACCTCAATTCAGCCAGCTCTATGGCGATTGACCCTTTCAATCCTACCGAGCAGGAAAGGGCAAAAGGCTTGGTTCATACCACTTCCATCAAAGCCTATGACTCGAAAGGCAATACCCATGATGTTGTGCTTGAGTTTAACAAAGTTTCTGAAAACAGATGGAGAGTTGTGACAAAAGTGCCCGACTCGATAGAAGGCTCAACCAGAGTGGATGTAACCAATCCGACTTTAGATGGAGACAATACCTTCTTTATTAATTTTGACAACAGAGGAGCTTTAGTTTCTGTAGAAGATGGGACAGGAACAAACCGGGACATTCTGGCCCAGGGAGATTTGAGCGTTAATTTAAACTTTAATGTCAATGATGGAACTGTGGATGCGCAGGGAAATCCAATCGGGCAGCAGCAGACGCTCCGTCTGGATTTAGGAACTGTGGGGCAGTACAACGGAATCACGCAGTTTGGAAGCGACACAACAACCAAAGCGGTTGAGCAAAACGGATATGGAATGGGATATCTGGAGTCTTTCCAGATTAATGATACTGGAACCGTTATTGGAACTTATTCCAACGGAACCCGAAAAGAACTGGCTCAGGTTGCTTTAGCGACTTTTGTCAATTCTCAGGGATTGGAGAAAGCCGGAGATACGAATTTTGTAGAAACAGTCAATTCTGGAATCGCTAATGTGGGAGCTGCCGGAGTTGCTGGAAAAGGCATCATCGTAGCAGGGGCTTTAGAAATGGCAAATGTGGATCTTTCGCAAGAGTTTACAGATATGATCGTAACGCAAAGAGGGTTTCAGGCAAACTCAAGAACCATTACGACTACGGATACCATGCTTGAAGAGATTCTAAGATTAAAACGATAAGTCTGATTCATGAGTAATTTCAGCCCTCCGGTTTTAAACTGGAGGGCTTTTTCAAACATTAAAATCTGAATACTATTTTTTCAAATGCATTAATTCAACTATTTTTTTGGTCACAGAAACATCAACGCCTGTTTCACTGCCTAAGCGGATGATGGTATCCCCGAAAAGCTCGCCTTCATTTTGGGCGCCTTGTTCCACATCTCTTTGGTATGAAGTTTTAGTTCCTTTTGGAAATAAAGCTCCTTTCATTAATGAAACAGCCACAATGTCGTGAGGCAGGTCTATTTTTTTCTGAACTGAAATTTCATAAATCTCAGTCATAATTTTTTCAGTTTTTTTCCGGAGATTTTCATCTTCCATGATTTCATCAAGGGTTTTATCTTTATAAGCGCTGACCAGCCCAAATCCTGCAATGAAAATATACTTTTCCCAGATAGGGGGATAAGGATTGTCAAACCATTGATAAGAAAGTCCTGAATGATTGATAAAATAAAGAAGATCCTGAGGCGTTTCATCAGGGTAGGCAGGGTCTTCTCCAAAAAGGATTTTTCCTTCGCCGCCTTTTTGAGTCACCACTCCCGGTTTTTCAATATGAGTGCCGACATAAATACAGGCAGGGTAAATTTTTCCTTTTGTAATCGATTTTCTGAGTCTTTCATAAATATCTATTCCATTTAAAAGAGGAATGATTTTGGTTGTTTCTTTCATTTTAGCGGCAATAGCAAGGGAAACTGCTTCCAGATCATAACTTTTTACGCAGATAAAACAAAGATCCGGAGCCGGAAAATCAGAAGGATCATCGGAAATTCCGTCAGGTTTTACAACACTATTTTTCTCGTCAGCCGTATTGAGGATGAGACCGTTTTTCTTGATTTCTTCCATGTGGACGCCGCGGGCGATAAAATAGACTTTTATTTTATTTTCATTTTCTTTTTGAAGGGTTTTTAAAATTTTTCCGCCGATAAAACCCCCGACGCCTCCGGTTCCATAAATCCAGATTGTTTGAATCATTTTATAACCTCTTTTTTTTTATTTTTTATGCTGAGCCTTGAAAAAATGATCCAATGCTTCTGCTGTTTCTTTTGAGGCGCAGATCATAGGAGCATGGCAGGCATCTTTCAGTATGACAATTTCATTTGTTTTGATTTTATCTTTCATGTTTTCTACGGCGGAGACATCGATAATTCTATCTTTTTCTCCCCATAAAATCAGGGTGGGGGAAGTGATGAAAGAAAGTCTGGAATCTAAAAGGTAGTAATCTGATCCTATGTAGTCGGCAATAAATTTCTTTTCAACAGGGAGTCTCTCGATTTTCTTTTTAACCATATATTGAATGATTGTGTCGGGAATATCAGGTTTTCGGTTGAGGATAAAATCCATCGCCTGATAAAAGTCATTCACTGTTTCGTAAAGTAAAGGGTTTTTACCGGTCGAAAAAACCAAGGTCATAAACTCGCTTAAGTTATTGGTGCCGACTCCGGCAGTGTCCATTAAAGTCAGGGTAGAAATCCTTTCAGGATGAATAGAAGCGTAATAACCGGCGACCATTCCCCCCATAGAGACACCGACCAAATTGATATTTTTTAAATCAAGACTGGTAAAAAAGTCTTCCAGAAGTTCTGAAGTTTTTTCAGGAGTATAGGTCACGCTGTCTTGAAGCGGATGGTTGCCAAACCCAGGTAAATCAGGGATAATGAGACGGTAAGAAGTCATCAGGCGGGCCATCTTCATCCAGTTGTCTTTATTTCCACCCATGCCATGAATCAATACAACCACTGGGCTTTGAGGATCTTCGCTGCCTGCTTCGAGATAGGTCCATTTTTCGTGATTGATTGTTATTTCCCTTTCATAAGCACTTGCTTTTATCCGGTCTATTTTCATAGAAACAAAAAGAATGCTTTGAGGAAAGACAAAATAAAGCAATCCTCCTGAAAGAAGAAGGATCGCAATAAAAACGGCTGATTTTTTCATGAACTTTTTCATATTTTTTTTTCAACTCCCAATAAAAAAATATGAATTGAAGTTAATCATTTTTAACAAAAAAGTCCAATAAAATAATCAAAAATTAAGGGAGACCGGGAAAAGAGTCAACAAATTGAACCTTGAAGTCTCCGAAAGAAGAAACGATTTGAATTTTGAAATCCGGAAAAGAATCAACAATTTCCCATTCTCCTATGCTGTTTGCAAATGAAGATACTTTTTTGACTTTGAGGTCAGGAAAAGAAGAAACCACTTCTACTTTGTAATCTGGAAAAGAGTCGACAAATTGAATTTTACCGTAAATTCTTGAAACATCCATTAGAATTCTCCTGTTTTATGTAATTTTATAAAAAATAACGAGAAATTTCAGAAAATCTAATAAAAAAATTATATTTTATTTCAAGATTTTATTTTATAATTTTTTATACAGCTTTTTTCAGTAATCGCATAAAGGAGATTGAAAAATGAAAAAGTATATTCTGGTTTTAGTTCTTCTTCTGACAAGTCTTTTTATTTCTTGTTCGAAAAAAATCAATGCAGAAATTATTCAGGCTATCGAACTTGGAAAACTTGACAAGGTAAAACAGCTGACTTCTAAAAATTTTGATATCAATTCAAAAGAAAACGGCGAAGGATTTACTGCTTTGATGGCAGCTGTGAATGCCAATCAGACAGAAGTGGTTAAATATCTTTTAGAAAAAGACGCGGATGTTGATGCAGAAAGTTTCGGCTATACGGCGCTTTCTTTTGCTGTTCAGAGGGGAAATGAGGAAATCATCAATCTTCTTCTGGAAAAAAAAGCTGATATCAATTCTCAAAATGCAATGGGATTTACACCTTTGATTTATGCTGCCGCCAATAAAAATCCAAATATTGTCAAAATTCTAGTGGATCATGGCGCAGATGTCAACCACGCTACGATAGACGGAGTTACGCCTTTAATAGCGGCGGTTTTTGAAAATCAGAATGAATCGGTTTTGTATCTTTTAAATCATGGAACGGATGTCAATAAAAAAACCAACTTTGGAAAAAATGCGTTAATGTGGGCATTGTTTAACAAAAATCAGGAAATCAGCCTTCTTCTTATTGAGAAAGGCAGTGATATCAATGTCATTGACGAGGAAGGTAAAAACGCTCTGTTTCTGGCCGTGCACAGCCGTTTGACCGATATAGCGAAACTGCTGATTGAAAAAGGCGCAGATATTAATATTCAGGTGAAATCCAGCAGCCTTTCAGGCTGGACCGTTTTAATGAGCAGTGTCTGGAACACTCCTGAACTGGTAGAATTTTTAATAAACAAGGGTGTGGCGCTCAATGTCCGTAACAATGAGGGAGAAACAGCTCTCATGCAGGCTGTTTATGCGCAGAATGCAAAAGCGGTAAAACTTCTTCTGGAAAAAGGAGCTGATCCTAAAATAAAAGATAAGAACAATGAAACTGCTTATCAAATAGCTGCCAAAAAACAGTTTTCAGAAATTGTGAAAATCTTTGAAAAGATGTCTATTAAAGAATAAACCGCGATCCCTATAAATTTTATTTTTCCGATGTTTGGCATGAGTCAGGCATCGGAGTTTTTAAAATCTCAAATCAGCAAAGCCTGAATTTCTGAAAAAAATTTCTTCTTCTTTCATTTACTTATCTCTGGAGATAATTGAGAAAAAAAGCTTCTTAATCCTTGTATTCTAAATTAGAATTGCCAGTCTGAAATGAAAAAGAATATTTTAAAAATTCTTATTTATTTTGCTTTCTTATTGATATCAAAATCATATTTATCAATTTGCGTTTCAATCACTTCTTTTTAAGAAAAAAGTTTTTTTATTTTTTAAATATCATTTTTATTTTTATAAACAATTTATTAATTTTTAAACAGTATCATTTTTTTTATCTGATACTTTTTTTGTAATAATCATATTAAACGGAGGGGTTATGGATCCAATCTATATACTAACCTCTCTCTTTACTGGGATAATAATTGGTTACTTGATTAGATATATTTACGGAGTATCTAATTTACGCTCTGCTGAAATAAAAGCCAAGAATGTTATCGCCGAAGCTGAGAGGTTGAAAGACGATTCCAAAAAAGAAATTGAAAGTCTAGAGCAAAAAACGAAAAATGAACAAAGACGCTTAGACGAAGAAAAGAAAGATTTTATTGAGAAAAAGAAAGAAATCCAGTCACAGGAACAGAGACTGGTCAAGAAAGAGGAAGGTCTTGAAAAGAAAGAAAGCCTCTTAGAGAAAAAAGAAGAAAGTATTTTCGCGAAAGAAAAAAATCTTCGAATGAAAGAAGATGAAATCGATCAGGAAAAGAACAATCTGAAAAAAGAACTTGAAAAAATTGCCAACATCACCCGTGAAGAAGCAAAACACCTCTTGATTTCTGAAATCAAGGACGAAGTCGAAAAAGACTACTACGAGATTATCAAAAAAAGAGAAGAAGAAGCAAAAGCTGTTTCTGACAAACTTGCAAAAGAAATCATTGTTTCAGCGATTCAAAGAACTGCGTCGGAAGTAACTGCGGATGCCTCTATTTCAACCGTCACGCTTCCAAGCGATGACATGAAGGGAAGAATCATCGGAAGAGAAGGGCGGAATATCAGAACACTTGAAACCATGACAGGAGTTGATATTATTATCGACGATACTCCTGAAGCGATTGTGCTTTCCTGTTTTGATCCGATCCGCAGGGAAGTCGCGAGACTGGCGATCGAAAAACTGATTTCAGACGGACGGATTCAGCCTTCCAGAATCGAAGAAGTAGTTGAAAAAGTCAAGACTGAAATTGAGGAAATTATCAGAAACGAAGGGGACAATGCCTGCTATGAACTCGGGGTTCAGGGGCTTTCTCCGGAATTGAAAAAATACATCGGCCGGTTGAAATACAGAACCAGCTATGGTCAGAATGTGCTTTCGCATTCAAAAGAAGTGGCGCATGTTTCAAGTATTATTGCAGCCGATCTCGGACTGGATAAGGAAGTCTGCAAAAGAGCAGGGCTTTTACACGATATAGGGAAAGGCGTGATTGAAGAAGACAAGGGACATGCTGTCACCGGCGCGGAACTAGCAAAACGGTTCGGGGAAAACGAAACAGTGGTCAATGCGATTCTTGCCCACCACGAAGACACCAAGCCGAATTCTCTTGAAGCTTTGATTATTCAGATCGCCGATACGATTTCAGCTTCCAGACCGGGAGCCAGAAGAGATTCTTTTGAAAGTTATATCAAACGATTAGAAGGACTCGAAAACATTGCCCTTGGATTTAAAAAAGTTGAAAAAGCTTATGCGATCCAGGCGGGAAGAGAAATCAGGGTTCTGGTCAATAGTTTTGATACGAATGATGAAGAATCAAAAATCCTTGCAAGAGATGTTGCTAAGAAAATTGAAGAAGAATTAAGATATCCAGGTCAGATTAAAGTCACCGTAATCCGCGAAAGCAGAATGGTTGAATACGCAAAATAAAAACAAGAGAGGAGGAAGAGTTTCACTATCAATAGAAAAACTCTTCCTCTTTTTTAAATAAAATGAAAAATTTCTGTAACAATAGACCCATCAGTATATTTTATAACCAGTAATAATGAAAAAAGGAGTTAAACTTATGCAGTTTCCTTTAAATATGGATAAGAATGAAAATCAGTATGGTCCTGCTCCGAAGTGCTATGAAATCCTGAAAAACATGAATATTGAGATATTTAACTCTTATTCAAGGGATTATCCTAAAAGAATCAAAGAAAAACTATCTGAAAAATTCAAGGTTCCATTTGATAGAATTGTTTTAGGCTATGGTTCGGAAGATATATTAAAACAGTCTATTTATTTTGCCTTGACTGAAAAAGGTCAGACTCTGGCTGTGCCCGATAAATCGTGGTGGTACTACAAAGCGATCGGCGAAGAAGTCGGCGCAAACATTCTGGAATATACGATGGTTGAAAAAGATGATGTTTTTGATTATGATGATGATCAAATTATGGATATTCTACTGAATAAGAAGCCGAGAGCGATTATTATCTGCACTCCGAATAATCCCACTGGAAATATTCTTTCAGAAGAAAGACTGGAAAAATATTTGAAAGCGGCAGGGAAAGAAACAATTGTGATCCTGGATGAAGCTTACTGGGGATTCACTCAGTACCAGTATGGAGAACAGGTTGTTGAAAAATATGACAATGTCATTGTATTAAGAACCTTTTCAAAATTCTACGCTTTAGCGGGAGTCCGAATCGGGTATGCTTTTGTCGGAAAAAATCTTTCTGAACTGAAAATTTACAACAACAGATATTTAGGTTACAACCGAATTTCCGAGGAACTTACTTTTGCAGCGTTAGAATCGGATGATTTTTATATCAGTAATAATAAAAAAATCATGGAAGACGCACAAATGATTTTCAACGAACTGAAAACAATGGGATTCAAGCCTTATAAAACTTATGCAAACTTTATTATGGCAAAACTTCCTGAGAAAGAATTCAATTATCTGGAAAAAGAACTTCCTAAAAAACAAGTGATTATTAAATTCTTCAAAGAAGCTGTATTTAAAAACTTTGTACGGATCTCAATAGGAACGAGAGAACAAAACGAGTACCTTATGAAATCAATGAAAGACAGTCTGAAAGAGATGAAGTAAGGATTTTTTGTTAGTATGAATATGAAAGAACTTTATCTTTCTTCGCTCAAAAAAAAATCGAGCGAAGAGTTTTTTGATCTGATTTTTTTTCGTCCGCTGGGATTTCTTTTAGCGTTTGTCAGCCGGAAGACTTTTTTGACACCGAATCATCTGACGATTTTGTCAATGATTTTAGGAGTCGGAAGCGGATTTCTCTATTATTTTCATTCCTATGAAGCAGGCGCCTTGATTTTGCTCCTTGCCAACACATTGGACTGCGCCGACGGGCAATTGGCACGCATGAAAAAAGTTTCTTCTAAAATAGGAAGTATTTTAGACGGCAGCGCAGATTATATTACTTATATTGCCAGTTATGCCGGAGCTTGTTTTGCGCTGATCCGTGATACCGGTGATTTTTATTTTTTCTGGATCGGCTGGATAGCGGGGATATCTACTGCGATTCAAGCCGGAATATTCGATGACTACAGAAATCAATATCTTCATAATAATTCGATTGAGGAAATGACAAAAGACTTTGAAGAATCAAAGATTTTCAGGCAAAATACCCGGAATTTTTTTTATAAAATCATGTTTTGGGCTTATCTGATTTATCTTAAAAAACAGATTAAAACCAGAACAGAAAGACCTGATATGATCATCCGCGACCGGTATATCCGGTTGATGACATTTATCGGCTCTACAACCCATATTTCTTTTCTGGCGATTTTTTCATTTGTGCCCTCTATTTACCGGATTGCTTTTTATTTTATTGGGGTATCCGTGGTGTTTAATCTCTATCTTTTTATTATTTTAACATTTCAAAAATCTTTAAACAGGATGAAGGAGTAAAAAATGCAGGCTGTTATTCTTGCCGCCGGGATGGCAAATCGTCTGAAACCGCTTACGGATCACACCCCTAAATGTCTTCTCTCTGTTGGAAAAAAAACAATTCTTGATTATACCCTTGAAAATTTAAAAGAAAACGGGATTCATGACCTTGTGGTTGTGACGGGTTTTGAAAAAGAAAAAATAATGACGCATATTATTAAAAATCATTCTGATCTAAAAACTGAATTTATTGAAAATAAAGACTATGCTTCAACAAACAATGCCTATTCACTGCTTTTGGCAGAAAAAGCCTTGACCGGAGACTTTATTCTTTTAGACAGCGATATTATTTTTCATCCCGGGATTATTCAAATTCTTTTGGATTGTCCTCAAAAACCTGTTCTTGCGGTCAACCGGCATGAATGCGGAGAGGAAGAAATTAAAGTTCTTCTTGGAAATGAAAATAAAATTCTTGAAATCAGCAAAACAGTCGAGCCGAAAAAAGCATGGGGTGAGTCAATCGGAATAGAAGTCTTTTCAGATTCAAGCCGGAAAGTATTGTTTCAAACCCTTAAAAAAAGAATTATCAATGAAAAAAGAGTGAATGAATATTACGAGGCTTCTTTTGAGGAAATGATTCAAAACGGCAGTGATTTTTATGCTGAAGATGCCTCCACTTTTCCCGCGATGGAAATCGATTTCGCAGAAGACCTGGAAAGAGCCAGAAAGCTGATTCAGACAATTTATTAAAAAAAAGAGCAATAGATAATTTCAATCCATTGCTCTTCCACTTTTATCGATTAAGGTTTTTTACAACCGTATTTTCCCTTAAATTCTTTCATTCCGATTTTAAGAGCATCTGCTAGAGGGAATCGGTGCAGCCAAACATTTGAATCATCTTTGACATTATTCCCTTTCAAAGGAAGCCCCAGCATTCCCCGAATGTCGTTTGCGGAAGAATTACTGGCTTTTACATCTTTTTCCACTTCTGCGCGGCTGATGATTTTTCTGCCGGCGTAAATATCCGCCCATGCTTTTGGAGCAGGGATATCGATTTTATCGCTGATATTACCTGTGGAATCGTCTGCTACCAGTTCTGCCTCATCTTCCATTTCATTTAAAAGCATGACTGTGTTCCATTCTCTGTAATCCCCTTTTTTATTTCCAGTGATTAAATTGTCTTTGAGCTTTAAAAAACGGGCTTTTCGGATGTTGTCCACCCCAAAGACATCTCCAAAGCCGAAAACATTATTGGAAGCTGTTACAGATAAATTGTCATCCATTTTGAGACCTTCTCCCCCAAACTCGTCAATAGGACCAAATTTCCATGAAAAAAGAACCGTATTGTTGCTAATTTCAAAAGAAGGGAGAGTAGCCAATTCTTTAGGGGTAATGTCTTTTTTATTGATATGAAAAACAGTTGAAGCGTAAATTCCGGATCCTGTATTATTGACGACCAGATTGTTATGAATCAGTATTTTATTTTCCTTATTTCCGGCTACATGGATCGCTCCTCCGGCTGCCGCAGTATTGATGACAACACAGTTTTGAACCGTCACATCCACAAATTTTCCAGATGTTACCTGAATACCGGGAGTTTGAGGGCTGGCATTTTTTTTGTCTGCAGGATTGGCATATCGTTCAATTTTTTTATCCCCATTGCTGTACTGATTCCTATCCCCGTTGTCCACGATAATTCCGTCTATCATTACCTGATTTTCAGGGCTTTTTTTAGTCAAATTGTTATATTTTAAATGAAGTTCAATCAAAAGTCTTGCCTTGCCTTCAAATCCCGAAGCCTTGTTGTCTCCTGAAAAAATAGTTTGGTATTTTCCCCATGGGTCTCGTATTGTGAAGCTTTCATCATATCCGCCGATGATTTTTACAGGTACTTCAATTTTATAGTGCCCGTTGTCTCCTTTTCCGGTATAAACCCCTCCTGCTATATAAACCGTATCTCCAGCCTTCAGCTTTGAAATAATATTACCCAAATCTTTTGCAGGTTTATCCTTACTGGCTTCTTTTCCCTTCCCTTTTGCGGAAACGAAGTATTCAGCGCCGTAAATCAGACCAGAACCGATAAAAATCGAAAAAGAAAGTAATGTAAAGAATAGTTTTTTAAGAATCATTGTTTCCTCCAAACAATTAATTTTATTTACTTTTATAATAACAAAATTGAAAATTAAAGCAAGAATATTGTAAAAAAAAATATTGGATATCTGAACAAATTGAAAATACGCCAAGAAAAAGAGATTTAAATCTACCCTTCTTGGCAAAAATTTTGAAATAAAATTATCTTAATTGCTTATCGCCCTGCTTATCCAGAAAAGAACTGTTTAAAGTGTTTTTGGCATAATTCATTGCGTTGGAGCGGTAGGAAAGTTCTGTTAAAAGAAGTGCGATTGAATTCTTTTTAGTAAAAATGCTTTTAATAAATTTAAAAATAATTTTAGAAAGAGGATAAAAATTTCTTGAACACATTTCTTCTTCTTGAATAATTTCATATTGGGTCATATGAGTGTATTTTGCTACCGGAAAAGTCAGGGTAAAGTACTTCCAGTCATTGGGATAGTCATCGGTCATAATCCTGTTTTCTCCTTGCATTTTATCCCAGAGCACTGTGCCGGGCAGGGGAGTTAAAATCATCGAGTTTAAAATATCAATATCATAGTATTTGGCAGCCTCGGCAATGGTTTTTCCAATACCGGGTTTATCGACATCCAAGCCCATAATAAACGACCCCGCAATTAAAAGTCCGTGTTTATGCATTCTCGCAACTGCTTCCTTATGATTCCTGTTTTCACCCATGTTGAATTTTTTCTTAATTTCTATCAGTCCTTCAGTATGCGGCGACTCAAAGCCGATGAAAACTCCCCAGCATCCTGCTTTTCTCGCCAAAGACATGAGTTCGTCATCATCCGCCAGATTAATGGTGACCTGTGCCATGAATTTCTTTTTGATTTTTGATTTGATAATTGCCCTGAAAAGGTCTTTGGCATAGTCGATATGTTCTTTACGAGTTCCAATCAGGTTGTCATCGACAATAAGGACATATTTTTGTTTAATCAGCTTTAATTCTTCAATCACGCTTTCAATCGGACGCCTCCTAAACTGTCTTCCGTTGAAAGCAGTAACGCTGCAGAAAGTACAATTGAGCGGACAGCCGCGTGAAGTTTGAATAGAACCGAAAAAATATTTTTCTTTCGGGAGAAGGTCGTGTCTTGCGATTGGAACATGGCTTAAGTCAAGATGTTCGCCTTCATAAATCGTTTGAAAACTTTTGTTTTTGACATCTTCCAAAACTTGAGCCCATACGCTTTCAGCCTCGCCTTTGACCACAATATCTACGAATTTTAAAGCTTCTTCACTGCACATAGTCGCATGGATTCCGCCCATCACCACAGGGATATTGTTTTTTCTAAAATATGCCGCTGCTTCATAAGCTCTGCTTGCCTGAGAGGTGAAAGCCGTAATGCCGACCAGATCGGGCTGAGGCATTGTTTCGTAATTGACATTCATAGTATTTTCATCAATAATGGTGATTTCCCATTCTTTTGGGGTCAGACCAGCTAAAATCAATAACCCTAAAGGTTTCCAAACTCTGAACTTGTTAAAATAGTTTACTTTTAAATCAAGGTTCATAATTGAATTTTTGGGGTTGATGAGGTAAAGTCGCATTGTTTTCTCCATTTTTGCCAATTTTGGCAGTCTTTCAAAGTCATTGCATTGGAAACGCAAATAATGAATAGTGTGTAGAATTGTAATTTACACTTGATTTCTTAAAGAAATTTTATAACTTGTAAAAAAATCAAAATTGCGAGTAGTCATTATAAATCTATCTATAATATAATATAAATCATTTTATCTTGAAAACCAAAATATAAAGTTTTTAACTACTATTTTAAAAAAAAGAGTAAAGAAATTAAAAAACTAAGAATAATTTTAAGTATCAAAAATATTGATTAACAATTGAAAAATTATTTTTAATAAGGATTAAGACAAAGGGGCTTATTGATTAAAACGAAAGAGAGAGAAATGGTCAATAAAAAATATTGACTTATTTTAATTTTATATTTTAATCTCACTAGAGGAGATTGGATGAAAAATTTTTTATTTATTTACTGGATAATTTTTTTTATTATCGCATTTTTGCAAGTCTATGTTTTTAAACGATTTTATAACAATATTTACAAAGACAGTCCTAAGGGGCTTTTTAGCATTTATTTAGTTTTTTCAGTTAATACTTCATTGATTGCATTAGTACAATTTTTATATCTTTTTACTGATCTTTATATTTTTGCAGTTTTTAAATATCATTTTTTACAGACTATTTTAGTTCCAGCGGTGCTTTTTTTATACAAATTTTCAAGAATTCCTATTTCCAAAAAAAAGATAGTAGTTATTTCCATTGTTGTTGGAATCAATGTTTTACTTGGAATTCTTTATTTTACTCTCATTCATTTTCAACAAAATATTTTTTTTAAAATAGGAACTCATTATTTACCCCGCTTTATTCACCATGCCATACTTTTTTCTTATGTTTTAGATTTTGTCGTAAGAAAAAAAAATAGGATAGAAAATGAACTAGTGAAAAAAACTTTTAAAGTTTTTGGGTACATTTTATTGATCTCATTTCCAGGATTTATGATAGATTCATTTTTTTGGGATCTTTTGCCTTCCTATTTTTCTTTTTACCTCTTTTTTCACTCAATTTGGAATAGTGTACTCTTGTTTTTTTATATTTCAAATTTTATTCAGACTGAAAAGCTTTCATTTTTAAAAAAAATTGGTATTTTTAAAATACTTTTTCAAAAAAATATGATTTTATTATTATTGATATCAATTCCTTTTCTTATTTTTATTTCTATTATACTCATTAAGATAAATAATAGCATTTTAGACATGAAACATCAGTTTTACAAAGAAAAAACCAATCTTCTTTCTTGCATCATCCAAAACGAAGTCCAAAAAAAAATTATTTTTTTAAAAACACTTATTTACATTCAACCTAAAAATAATCCGGCTCTCATCATTCATACAATTAAATCGAATTTAAGCTCTTTGACCCAAGAATCTTTCATTGATTCAACTCAGGAATTTTTAGTAACCGATAGTAAAAAACAAAAACTTTTTTCCTATCCTGAAAATATTATTTTTCATGATTATCATTTAAAAAGCACTCGTCACCTTGAAGCATTTCTTGAATGGGATGCAGTTAAAAGTCAATCTTTTTTATTGCTTCAAATTCCTTTTATTTATGAAAATAACACTTATTATGTTTTTACAAAAATCCATTCAAGTGATTTTTTTGAAAATTTATTTACTCAATATTCTTCTTCCATCACTGACAAAACATTTTTTATTACAGATCAAAATGCTGTTATTTCAAAATCAAGCCTTGACCTGAAAAAAATTGAAGTATTAAAAGCTCATATTTCACTCATGAATGATTTATATATTCAAGAAAATAAATCTTCAAAAGATTATTTTTACATAAAACAAATCCCGCTTATTCAATCTTTTGTTGTGATCTGGGTTCCTGAAACAAATTTATTGGATGTTTTCAATTTTTTAAAAATTATTATTATTATTTCTTCTTTAGTTTTTTTAACTTTATTTATTTTCACTTTATTAATATTTATTAAAGATTTTCATTCCTATCAACCTCTTAGGGTTCAAGATGCTTTGAAGACTTTTGAAAGTCTTTCAGCTAGAGAAAAAGAAATTATCCATTATGTAGCTCAAGGATTATCAAATAAAGAAATCTCTAAAAATCTTTTTATTACGATTCATACTGTCAAAAAACACCTTCAAAATATTTTTATCAAATTACAGGTTAAAAACAAAATTCAATTTCTCTCATCTTACCAAATTTATTTACACCAAGATAAATTATAAATTCAACCACCCAATCATAATCAATTTTTTATACCAAAAACTATTCCTAAGTATAAGTCCAATTTTCATAAAACTATTCCAATAGGTAATTGAAAAAAACTCATAAATATATTTTCTTTTATTTAAGTTTTTAAAAATTAAGGAGAAAATGTATGAAAAAAATGACTACTGTAAAAGTTTTATTGATCCTTGCCATGTCAATCTTTTTATTGACTCAATGTGCAAAAAACAGAGCTTTACCAGGAAGTGAATTAGATTCACAAAATGAAAACAGGGTTACGACAAGCAATTATCCTGTTTTGGTGATACTGGGAGGATTTAATAGTTGTGGTTCACTCTTAAATTCATGGACATGGGGAAATCCGTCAGGAACCGATCTTGCAGTAGATATGGGAATGCAGATTTTAGAAAATATAGAAAAAGATGCAAAAGACACTTATCGATTTTTGGTTTCCTGCTTCAATGGATTAGCTTCCCATACTCTTTATTGGGCGAATTCAGGAGACAGGCTGATTCATTTTAATGCATTTAATCAACTTGGCCCTATTGTAGATAGAATTGTTACTCTTGCCGCAAACGGACGAAAAGTACAGATCATAGGACACTCCAATGGAGGACACATGGCGATGCTGGTAGCCGAGCTTCTTATTCCGAGACTCACTGCGGGTAAGGTTAGTTTGATTACTGTTGATCCTATAAGTTATGGCTGTGATTCGCTTTCAGGGGGTCCTGATGATTGCACCCGTTTTCCGATTGAGTTTTCAGGCAATAATATCAACCGATTTAATAATCTTCGAGCCGGTTTAGCTGATTGGCAGCATTTTTGGCAAAACCAAACTTTTTATCTTCATTCAGCCGCTCGCCCTGATGGTCAAAATTCAACCCTTATTGCTGCCGCTCATACCACGATTGACTCCAGTCCTATTGTAGAAGCCGCTTTACGCACAAGAATGGGTGTCAGTGGATGGGCTCAACGAACTATTAATATTGCCAATTATCAGCCTCATGTCTGTACTGGAGATTTAAACGAAGATCAGGCAATCAATATCTATGATATGAGTATTGTTTCCAATGCTTATGGAAGTGTTCCAGGAAGTAGTAATTGGAATCCGAGAGCAGATCTGAATGGGGACGATATTGTAAATATTTTTGATCAAACCATCGTAGCAAGCCGATACAATCAACCCTGTACTTGGGGACAATAAAAACACTTTATAGTTTTTAATAACGGAACAGCTTATAAAAATAAGGCTGTTCCCATTTCCTTAAATAGTCGTCCCTGAAAAAGTCAAAAAATCCTTTACAGTAAAGAATAATTCATAAAAAAGAAGCGGAAAATATGCAAGATTTTTTCTCTTTTTGTCAATAAACTGGTAAAAGTTTTTTTAAAATTTTATTTTTCTTAATGATTTCATTTTCATTAATTTTTATAAAGAAAAAATATTGGAGTTCATGATATTTCAGACACTGAATCCTCCCGTTGTTTTAATCACTGGAACTTCTTCGGGTATAGGCAGGGCTAGCGCTGATTTCCTGAATCATTTTATTTTTCAGAGATAGAAGTTTTTCTGAAAGACTGACCTTGTAAACATGAGGATTTAAAAGCCTTTTATAGGAAGGGTGGAGGCGGGCAAGATTTGTTTCAGTTTTTTTCTGGATTGCTTTTAATTCTGGAAACTCATAGACCAGTTTTCCGTTTTCAATAATTTTTTTATAAAGAAACTGCGCTTCATCGTATTTTGCCATATCAAACTGGACAAAAGGCATATAAGGGTGACAAAAAGTAATTTTTGATTTATTTTGAATCATTTCACTGATTGTGTCTTTTTCTTTTTCAAGAATAATCAAATCTCCTTCCATCAAAGAGTCTTTAAAAAAACGAAGCGTATTTTTAATATGAGGATTCGTCATTTTTTCGCTGTTATTGGAAACTTTCATACAAGGTTCAACACTTTTTCCGATTTTTTTAGCTGCCAGCTTATAAACACCGGTCAACGCAGCGTCTCCTTTTCCAGTTACCAAAGCAGTGCCGATCCCGTAGGCATCAATGGGAGATCCTTTTCTTTCCAGCTCTTCTACAATAGTCTCATCCAAATCGTTGGAGGCGTAAATTTTGGTTTCTTTCAAATCAGAATCATCCAGAATTTTTCTGGCTTCTTTACTGAGGTATTCGAGGTCTCCGCTGTCGATTCTGATTCCGAAGTTTTTGATTCCTTTTTTCTTCAGCTTTTTTAAAGCCTGAACCGCTGCAGGAATTCCTTTTTCCAAAGTGTTGTAAGTATCTACGAGTAAAATCGTATTTTCAGGGTAGTATTCACTGTATTTCTCAAATGCTTCCAGCTCGCTTCCATGCGCCATTACCCAGCTATGCGCCATCGTTCCCTTGACAGGGATTCCAAAAACTTTTCCAGCCAGCACATTGGCTGTCGCTTTTGCCCCCCCGATAAAGGAAGCTCTGCTGGCAGACATTCCTCCGTCTGGTCCCTGAGACCTTCGAAGCCCCAGTTCTAAAACCGCTTTTTTCCCTGCCGCTTCGCTCATGCGGGCGGATTTGGTCGCTATCAGAGTCTGAAAATTGACTGTATTCAGTAAAACAGTTTCAATCAGCTGAAGCTCAATTATATTTCCTTCAACTCGCACCAGAGGTTCATTGGGAAAAACCACTTCTCCCTCTTCTACCGAGTAAATTGTTCCTTTAAAGCTGAAGTTTTTCAGATAATCCAAAAAACTTTCCTGAAAAAGTCCCAGAGTTTTTAAATATTCGATATCTTCTTTTAAAAAACGGAGATTTAAAAGAGTTTTGATAAAAGGTTCGAGTCCTGCAAAGATACAATAACCGCTTCCAAAAGGCGGCCGCCTGAAAAACATATCAAAAACAGCGTCTTCCTTTCTTCCTGAAAGAAAATATCCCTGCATCATAGTCAATTGGTAAAGATCCGTTAATAAAGCTGAATTATTTTCAGAAGAATATTCTTGCATGACCACCCTCTTTGAATGATAAGTTAAAAAATCAAACAAAATATATTCAAAAAAAATGAAAATAAAAAATTTTAGTCTTGTTTTTCTTTGAGATAGTCAAATTTAAATTCAGCTTCGGCTCTCATACCCAAGGTAATGGTGAACCGGACCAGAATCAGGTTCATTTTCATCTTTTCAGGGGGAGCCGGAAGAGTCAAGTACTGAAAAGACCTGAGGGTCAGGGCGTTCATTGTATCGGAAATATAAGGTTCAGAGAGGAGGACAGAGTAGGTCATGTCTTCTTCAAAATAAATTCCAACAGTTCCTGAAATTTCGCCGTTTTTATCTCTTTTAATCAGATTATCGTTGATCTGCATCGCCGGGATAAACTCTACCCAGTTGTAAAATATTTTTTTAGCCGTCTCCATCAGGTATTGGGCAAATTCATTTTTTTCCGTGCTGATTCCGATCATCCCGTTAGATGAAAGGTGGATCACTGTTTTTTCACGGGTATAACGGTTTGGGATAAAATCGATTTTTGATTTTTGATTTTTTTCATCCGGCTGATGAATGGTCAGCTGGGTCGTATCGGATGATTTCTCGCCTGTTTCTCCTTCAGGTTTTTTTTCACCCGGGGTTTTAGTTTCTTCTTTTTCAAAAACCCGATCATCGTTGTAATAGACAAATCCTTTTTCCTCGGTCAGTTTTCCGCTGTCCCGGCTGGTTAAATTGCTTTCAAATTTCGGATTGTCCGGTTTTTCGAGTTCGATAAATGTTTCTACCAGTTCTTTTGAAGGCTGGTTTTTTAAAGTCTGAATTTTCTGGAGAGCCGCAATTTTTTGTTTTTCATAGTTTCCAAATAAAACAGCTTCTGAAAAAAACACAGAAAACAAAAAGACAGCAGTGATGAAGAAATAAAAGAAACCCCGGTAATTCATCTATTCATCAGCCAGTAATATCAATCACTTGACTGTCTGATGATTTTTTGACTGTTGCCTGAACCTCTTTTGGGGGCTCAGTTACAATCGGAGCAGGAGCACTTGATGAAACAATGACCGGCTGATTAGAAACTGATTGGATTCCGTCCATAGCACACCTCCTTGAATAAAAAACTTGCTTATAACTATAATATAATAAAAAAAATAAAAAAAACAAGTTTAAAATCATTTATTTGGAAAAAAAATCATCCCTTGTAATGGAAAAAAAGAAAAGTGATATCGTCTTGCTGATATTCTTTACCCCTGAATATTTTGAGGTCTTTTAAAACCAGATCGGAAATGTGCTCAAAATTGGTATCAATATTTTCTTTTACGATTTTTTCCACCCGGGCTACTCCGTATTCTTCGTTGGCTTCATTGCATTGTTCAGGGATCCCGTCTGTGAAAATAAGTAGAATATCATCTTTTTTCAAACTAATTGTGCTGGCTGCCGGGTTTTCTATCTCCGGCATAATTCCGATCGGAAAATTGGCATGGGTGGATTTAATTTTATGAAGTTTATGATTTCTGAGGATATATGCGTGCCCGTGCCCCATGTCGTAAAACGACATTTTTCCGGTTTTTTCATCAAAGCGCATGAAAATTCCAGTCAAATATTTTTCTACCTGAAAAGATTGAAAAATGTATTCGTTGAGTTTTTTTAAAAAAAGAGAAATGCCGGAATGAAAATCATAAATTGAAAAAACCCCTCCTAAAAGCGTGGTAACCAAAGCAGCGGAAACTCCCTTGCCCGAGACATCACAGAGAGAAAAAATCCATTGATTATCAGAGTATTTTTTAATAAAATAAAAGTCTCCCCCAATGTCTTTTGCCATTTTTGAACCTGCTAATAGTCGAAAAGAAGGCTCATTCATAATCTTTTTATCTTCCACAATGCTGTCTTGAAGATTTTTAGCGATTTTCATATCCGATTCTAGGATTTTAGAAAGATAAAAAAGAATGTCCAGATTGGTAAAAATCCCTGCAAAAACTCCTTGTGAATCGATTGCAATAAAAGGCTCTATTTCTTTTTTTTCCAGTTTTTCCTTTATTTCTTCTACAACAGAAAGGATGTTCCTATTGTTTTCAAAAATTTGAGGCTGATTGATTAAGCGGATCATCTCGTTTTGAATCAAGTCTGAAATCTTTTTATTTTCCAGTATTTCTCTTCCAAATCGTGTGCCTATCTGGTCAAAAAGCTGTTTTCGGACAATCAGACCTAAAGGTTTCCCTTCTTCATCCACCACTCCGATTTCCGAAATCTCAGGTTTTTCATTCAAAGCTTCCACCAGATCCTTAATCTGCCAGCTGCTTTTTACAAAACAAAATCCGCTGATGATTTTTCCGATAACCTCGCCTCTTTCTTTCCATTTTTCTGAATATTCTAAAATATTTTTTTTAACAGGGTGAAGCTGTATCTTAATTTCGTCATGTTCCTGAAAATTTTTTAAATCAGTCTGAACCAGTTTCATAAACATCGCGCCCGGAACTCTTCTTGCAACAGTCAGCATAAAATTCTCCTTTTAATAAAGATACATACAATAATAATCCTGATATTTGACGCTTTTGTAACTAAAAAATGAAGATTGATAAAAAATGATTAAATTTTAAATCAACTGATTAAAAAGGAGCGGATCATGAGAACTTTTAAATTTTTTTTAACTATTTTAATCATAGTCAATGCTATTTTTTTAATTTCAAACCATATTCTTTTAAAAACCAATTTCCAGATGGAATATATGGTGATGGTTTTAATTGGGTTTTCGCTGTTTTCTTTTATTGTGGGAGTGGTGATTTTTTCTAAAACCAAAAAATTCGGTCCCTTTGTTGTGTTTGTTCCTTTCTTAGCGGTGGGATTAAGTATTGTCTGCGCTCTATTGGTCAAAGACGGATATTATTTGAAATACGGCAAACGGGTAGAGGGTATTTCTGTAAAGGAAGCCTCGAAATACTCCGATGCCTACTTGATTCAGTTTACAGACGGAAAATCTCTTCCCCAGTACTACGGATCCTACCGCCATAAAAAAAGCTTTTCAGCGGTCACGCCCATTGTACAGGAAGACTGGAAAGAAGGGGAGGCGGTGCCTCTCTGGGCTGTCTGCGATGCGGAAAACTGCATGAAAACTTCTTCTGTCGGGCTTGTGATTTCCAATCAGGATGTGGGGCTTAGTACCTTTGCTGTAGGCAATGCTATGGAAACTCACCAGCTGAAATCCAAAGAACCTATTGTGATTGTCCGATGGATCCAGTCAGTTCAAGGTGAAATTGATTCGGCTGAAAAAATCTTTAAAATATTACTCATGTCTATCAACGGATTATGGCTTTTGGTCGGGCTGATTGTTTTTATCAGGAAAGAGTGAATAAAACGGTCTCAACTGCCTTGCGCTCGCCGTTCTCATTTTAATTGTCACTGAGTGGAGTAAACCGAATCTTCTAACCGCAGCATCCGCCGTTTCCGTTGCCGCAGTCACAGGAAGGTTCTGTTTTACGAAGCATTCCGTTGATCACGGCAGCGGCGCATCCCACTCCTTTTCCGGCTGAAATAGCGTGAACCGGGCAGTTTTTATCGCAGGCTCCACACTCCATACACTGATCCTTATTTTTGATAAAAGCTTTCTTGTTTTCAAATCCAAAAACCTGATGGGGGCAGACTTCCAGACACATTCGACAGCCGATGCATTTTTGAGAATTGAGTTCAAGTGTGATTGTTTTTAAGTATTTCATAGTTTAATCTCCTTTATGATAAAACGAGCAGCCGAATTAAAAGTTTTAAAATAATTCCTATGCCAAACCCTCCCAGCATAAGTGGAAGTCCGATCTTGAGCTCTTTTTTCACTCCTGAAAGAGAGGTAAAAGTTGTGGCTCCTGTGAAATTAACCGCCAGATAAGATGAGACGGAAGCTGTAAGCAGAAAATCGGCCGCAAAAGGAAGAGGGAGGTGCGGAAGAAAAAAATAGGTAAAAAACGAAACCCAAATTGTTCCCATTAAAAAGCCTTTTAGGGCAAAAGATCGGAAGGGGATCAGGGGAAGGAGAATGGGGGTCAAAACAGCTCCTGATAGGATTCCGCCCATAAAAAGTGCATAATCTTTCCAGAAAGCAGCGCCGAATACTTGGGTGGAAATGAGCTCAAAAAGAACACAGAGAGCAGATAAAATAATAAAAATCTTTTTAGTGCCTACCAGCTCAATAGGCACAACAGCCAGCCTGTCTTTGAGATGAAAAAAAACACGGCTCATCTTTTCAGTTTTTTGAAGCCCGTTTTTTAAATATTCACTCAGATCGTCAGCACGGACAGGTCCGTAAACCACTTTAAACCCGCTTTTTTTTGCCGTCTCAAAAGCAGAAACCCCGACAGCCCCCAGTTGAGGAAGAATCAGAGTGTTATGAGAGACAATCTTTTCCAGATGCACTTTTTTAATCCGATTGACCAATTCTTTGGTTCCGAAAGTTCCCTTTCCAGCCGCGCACCAGACATTGACTCCCTTTGTATCCAGAATTAAGACCCACGCATCGATACCAGAGAGGTTTTTTCGAAGGATATCAAAAGTCAGTTTATAATTGGCGCTTACCAATACCGGGGAATCAGGACTGGGGTTTCCGGCAGCGTAGATCCCTGGCTCGATACGGTAGTTCATCCGGTTCATTCCCCAGCGTACTTTAAATCCGCCCAAAGTATCTTTCCAGTCCAGTTTTGTTTTTATCTTTCCCACTTTCCCGATTTTTGTAGAAACACTTCCTTCGATCCATTGTTCATTGCCAACGGGCGGAAGAAGGGGCTCTATTTTTTTGATTTCCAGTTTCATTGATAGTTTCTCCTTTGTCTAACAGCTGGAACAGCTTTTTTTCGACTCGTTTTTCATCAATTGCGCTAAATATTCCATGCCCTGTAAGATAACAGCCTGTTTTTCAGGAGAAAGAGGCTTAAAAAGGGAAATGTAATATTCGTTACAGCTTTGGTTGATGAAACTTGCTTTTTCAATGCCTTTTTCTGAAAGACGGATGCTGACAAACCTGCGGTCGTCTAAAGAATGGCTTCTTTCTGCCAGACCCATTTCCACCATAGAATCAACCGTACGGCTGATGTTGCTTTTATCCAGCTCTAGTCTCTGGGACAGTTCTTTGATAGACAGTTCCTGATCTGGATAAAGTTCCAGAAGAATATGACACTGAGAAAGAGTAACACCGCAGCACCCGGTTTCATTTTTCATCTGGGTCTCAATTTTTCTTGCCAATACTCTCAGGCTGCTTCTGAATTGATTGTATTTTTTCTCATCCATGCCCACTCCATTATTTTAATCCGACTATTTAAATGTAATATACAATAGTTGTAAAAGTCAACTAAAAAAATATTTTATCTATAAAAGCAATTATAAACAGGGGGCTGGTAAAATTTTGAAAAGTCTATGTTTTAAGTTATATTTTGTTTAATATAAAAAGGAGGGTTTATCTTAAATGACGATTGAACCTATCGAAGAAGTCATTCCGTTGTTAGACAAAAATGAAAAAGCAATTCTCACCCTTTTTGCAAATAATCTTATTAAAAAAAGAAAATTGCTTAAAAATAGAACAGAAATTGAAAAAAGAAGAGAAGAAATAAAACAAGGTAAAACTCTATCCCATCAGGATATTTGGGATGAGCTTTGAAATCATTTATGCGGAAAGTGTCAAAAAAGATATAAAAAAAATCCCCACCGAACATCAATCAGCTATAAAAAAAAGTATTGAGAAACTGACAGAATTTCCAGCAATCAGCAATATAAAAAAATTAACTGCACATCCTTTATGCGATTACAGACTTAGAAATGGAGAATACCGGGTTTTATTTGATGTGGATTGGAACAATAAAAAAATTATCATTTTAAAAATTGGTCATAGAAAAGATATTTATTAATTCGAAAGTTACCGAATGTCAGCACCGCTCTCAGAAATTATAAATAGGTTACTTAATTATCTCAAAATCAAATATACTAAACAAAATATAAATTGTCCGTTTTTATATTTACTTTGTCATTCCCGTAAAGGCGGGAATCTATTGACAATAAGTGTTTTAAGTAATAGATTCCGGTCTTTTGCTTTTCATAAACCGGAATGACAGGCGGTCGTTTTATAATTAATTTACTGAATAAAAAATTTCGAAAAAATGCCTTTTTAGACTCAGCTCAAATTTTCAAAATCAATTTTGTTTCTGAATAGTGGGGGTATTATTTTTAATCAAATGAGGCATGGGATTTAAGAAGAATGATGAGTCTGTTGGAGAATTGATAGAGTAGAATTTTTATATCGGCGGTTATCAGCCGGCTCAACAGTGGCTGAAGGACAGGAACGGAAGGAAATTATCGGTAGATGATATTCTCCATTATCAGAAAATCATAGCGGCTTTGACTGAGACAGACCGTATTATGAAAGAGATTGATGAGGCATTGGAGTTATGAGTGGAAATGGTATAAAAAATTGCGGAATAGGAGTTATAGAATGAAAGAAAAAGACAAGAATTTAGTTGAAGAAAAAAAGAAAATACTGCTTGGACTTGCAGTGGATTTTTGTGATCAGAATCTGGATTCTGATTATAAGGAACTTGTAGTTAAATTAATAGAAAAAATGAGTAGAAAAAGAACTGTGCCTTTTTTAAGCGGAAGAATAGAAATATGGGCAGCGGCATCGATCTATGCGATAGGTCAAATTAATTTTTTATTTGATAAAAGCTCTACCCCGTATCAAAGCTCTGACGATATTGCCAATTTTTTCAAAACTACAAAAAGCTCTGTATCCCAGAAAGCCAAAGTCATTCGGGATATGTTTAAAATGAATTATTACGACGAGGAATTCTCTACAAAAAGAATGAAACAATCTAATCCTTTTAGTAAATTGATGATGGTAAATGGATTAATAGTCCCAAAAGACTTTTTTAAATAGGGATGTTTTTACAATTCTTTATTTTAGGCGGGTTCTAAAAATTAAATTTTTCTGTCATTTCGAACAAAGTGAGAAATCTTAAAGTATTGATATTAATAAAGATTTCTCTTCGTTTTGCTCATCGAAATGACAATTTTCTTTATTTTTATTTGTCTTATTAATCCATTTCTCGTTTTAATCAAATATTCCATATTTCAGATTTTCCTGAGGGGTGCAAATCTAAACCCCTACCCCCATGGCTGTATTTTTTTGAAATAAATTAAACTTTTCTTCCTATAAAACCCCTTTTGTCGAAGGGATGTCTTTTCCTGTAATTTTAATAGCTTTTCTGAGAGTCCTTGCCAGGGCTTTAAAAATTCCCTCCGCAATATGGTGTTTGTTTTTGCCATAAAGGACATTGATATGGATATTGGCTGCCAGATGGTTGGTAAAAGCCGTGAAAAACTCTCTCACCAGCTCGCAGTCAAACTTGCCGATATCTCCCTGAAATGCATCCGGTACATTTAAGACAAGATAAGCACGGTCTGAAAGATCGATGGCGGCTTGAATCAAAGTCTCATCCATAGGCAAAAGAATATCTCCGTACCGCTCGATCCCTTTTTTATCCCCAAGGGCTTTTCTAAACGCACTTCCCAAGACAATCCCTATATCTTCCACTGTGTGGTGATAATCCACATCAATATCTCCGTTGGCTTCGATCATAATATCGATCCCGCTGTGCTTGGACAAAAGTTCCAGCATGTGGTTGAAAAAGCCGATTCCGCTCATAATTTGAGATTTTCCGCTTCCATCCAGATTGATCTCTGCACGGATATTGGTTTCTTTTGTCATTCTTTCTTTCAGCGCTTTTCTTGCCATCGTTTTAACCTGCCGGATTTATTTTATAAAAAATTTATTTCTAGTGTTAAAAATTAGTAATTTTTTTTAAAATTTTCAAGAAGTCTTATCATGAAACCTAAAAAAATAATTTTTCTGATCCTTCTGCCTGTCTTTTTATTTCTTTTAAGCAGGTGCTATGTGGTAAGGCAGGGATACACTTTATTCAAACACCGCCTCACATCCGAAGAGATTCATGAAATGCTCCAAGAAAAAGATTTGAGTGAAAAAACAAAAAGCTTTCTAAAAGAGGTTTTACAAATAAAAAAATTCGCTGTGGAATATCTTGGGCTATCCGACCACGGGAATTATGAAACCTACATTCCTATTGACCGGGATTATCTGATTCAGGTCGTCTCTGCCAGCCGAAAAGACAAGTTTGAAGACATTCTTTTCACCTTCCCGATTTTCGGCTCTTTCCCCTATAAAGGGTTTTATGATCCCGCGGATGCCAAAGAACTCTACGATGAACTCAAGGAAGAAGGTTTGGATGTCTTGATCAGAAAATCAGATGCCTATTCAACCCTGGGTATATTAAAAGACCCCATCTATTCTTTTATGGAAAACTACTTTTCTTTTCAGCGCGCCTCCCTGATTATCCATGAAATGGTTCACGGCACAGTATTTATAGACAATCAGGCTGACTTCAATGAAAACCTCGCTTCTTTCATCGAAAAAAAAGGCGCATTCCTTTATATAGAAAAATATTACGGGAAAGACTCAGATGAGTATCAAAATGCACTAACCCGTCAAAAAGAGTCCAAACAGTTCCTTATTGTGATGAAAAAAGCCTATGACGAACTCAAGCTTCTTTATCAAGAAAAACTTTCCAGCGAGGAAAAACTGAAAAAAAGAGAAGAAGTTTTTGACCTTTTTAAAAATCAGGTGATGGCTGATTACGATAAAATCTTTCAAACCGACCGGTACCGATTTATCAAAGACCTCAAAGTCAACAATGCCTATCTCCGCCTTTTTATGGTTTATGAGGGCAATCAGGAAATTTTTGAGAAACTCTATCTTTATTTCAATCAAAACATAAAATCAATGATGACTTTCTTAAAAAAACTCGACCCTGAAACCCTGTCTCCTGAAAAAAAAGTGGAAGAAATATTAACCCATGTCTTCTAAGCAAACATCTTTTTTAAATCCGCCAGATGTTCGTCTTCTGTTTTTTCATCCCGGTCAGCAACCAGGTGTTTGGGTATTTCTTTTAAAAACTTGGAAGGGATGCGCTCTGTCTCGGTTCCAAAGATTTTTCTCATCGAGACATGGGAAATAAAAAGGCGTTTTTTTGCCCTTGTCATAGCCACATAGGCAAGGCGGCGCTCTTCCTCAATACCGGCAGGTCCTTCTTTAATGGAGCGGTCGTGGGGGATATTGCCTTCTTCAAAACCCGGGATGAAAACAGTATGAAACTCAAGCCCTTTGGAAGCGTGAATCGTCATGATCGGCACTTTATGGTTGGTTTCCTCGTCATCATCTTTGGTGTCCTGGTTTAAGAGAGACATATTTTTCAGAAATCCTTCCAGATTGGCCAATTCATCATTTTTCTTGGCGTAAGACTCATAGTTTTTGGCATAATCGATAAAATCGCCGATGACTTTGATCCGGAAAGGAGCCTCGTCTTTATAAATCCGTTCAAATTCTTTTTCAAGCTCTATTTCCTGAAAAAACTCAACCAGCACTTCCGAGACTTTTGATTCCTGAAACCGTTTTTCATATTTTTCGATCAGTTCTTTAAAAAGCTCGAATTTATGGATCAGAGGTTTGGAAAGATCACTGTCAGTCTTGTGGGCAAGCGAATCAACGGCTCCCAGAAAAGAAAGATCGTGGGCAAAAGCAAAGTTTTTGAATTTTTCAAGCGTGGTATCCCCGATGCCTCTTTTTGGAAAATTGACAATTCTTAAAAAAGAAAGATTGTCTAATGGATTGTAAATCAATTTCAGATAAGCGATCAAGTCTTTGACTTCCTTGCGGTCAAAAAATGAAAATCCGCCGATCAGACGGTAAGGGATGTTTTTCTGCCTGAAAACTTCTTCAAAAGTCCTCATCTGGGTATTGGTGCGGCAAAGGACAGCGTGATCATGATAGGGAACTTTTCCCTCGATTCTTCCGTTAAAAATCTCATCCGCAATAATCTCGGCTTCTTCCCGCGCCTCCATCGTTTCAAATAGATTGATTTTCTCGCCGTCTTTTAAAAAAGTTTCCACGCTTTTGGCGTGTCTTTTGGAGTTATGAGAAATCAAGGCATAGGCTGCCTCAAGAATAATCGGGGTGCTCCTGTAGTTGATTTTCAAAGTAATAATCTTGACAGGGTCGTCTTTTTTAAAGTGTTTTTCAAAACTGAGAATATTGTGAAAATCAGCTCCCCTGAATGCGTAAATCGATTGATCGTCGTCCCCCACCACGCAGATATTGTTGTGAAACTGGGAGAGGAGCCGGATCAGGATATACTGGCTGTGGTTGGTGTCTTGATACTCATCTACCATGATATACTGGAAGCGCTGGCTCCATTTTTGTTGAATTTCAGAATGGGACTGGAGAATCTTGACAGGGAGAAAAATCAAATCGTCAAAATCAACCGCGTTTAAAACACGAAGCTGTTCCTGATAGAGTCTGTAAATATCCCTGAATACAGGGTCTTCCAATCCAGCCTGTTCTGGAAAAAGAAGCTTGTTTTTAGCTTTGCTGATCAGATAGGCCATAAGGCGGGGAGGATATTTTTCAGCATCCAGTTTCAGATCAATCAGAATGGAGTGAAGCAATTCCAGAGTGTCTTTGTCTGAATAGATACTGAATTTTGGCATATATCCGAGAACTTTGATTTCTTCTTTCAGAAAATGAACTCCGAAAGCGTGAAAGGTGGAAATGGAAAGATCCTTGATATTGCCTGTCAGAGCCTTGATTCTTTCCCTCATTTCGTTGGCTGCTTTATTGGTAAAAGTCACCGCCAAAATCCGCTTTGCAGGGATATGGAGTTTTTTGAGAAGATAGATCAACCGGTAGGTGATCACTTTGGTTTTTCCAGAACCTGCGCCCGCTAAAACGAGGAGGGGACCTTCCGTAGTCGTCACGGCTTCTTTCTGATAGGGATTTAAATCATTTAAAAACTGCATCTTGTTTCCTTAAAATAAATTCAGGTTTTAAAATCTGAATTCAGTCTGAATGTTGAATGAAATATCGGGTGCCGCATAGGTAAAACTGTCCTCATCTCCGCTTAGCTGAATCAAAAAATCATCCCACTGCCACCGGATACCGAATGAATGGACGGAGCTTGGATTATCCAGCCGCTTAATCCCTGTTTTATAGGGGCTGGTCTGGAAATAAAACTGCATGAAAACAGCGGTCGTATCGCTTAAACGAAAACCGATTCCGCTTCCGATCTGAAATGAATAAAAACTTCTGTCCAGTTCTTTTTTATAGTCTCCTCTGCCCAGCATGAGCCGGAATCCCCCGGTAGCGTAAAGATAGCCGCGGTTTCCGTAGTAGTCTAAGTGGATGGATGAGCCCAGGTCAAAGGTTTTGGAACTGATAAACTCTCCGTAGAAAAAAGGGATTTTTACTCCCCCTGATATTGCTACAACTGCGTTGTTATTATAAATTTCTTTTTTCCCGAAAAGGCTCAGATCGCCGATTCCGTAGAAAGGCTTGTTTTTATGGAAAATTTTTGTAGAAGTGTCTCCTTCCGTGGTCTGGTAAAAAAAATCCATCTGGTTGGATGCCCAGTATTCTCTCCCTCCGTTCGGAAGACCAAATGCCATGTGGAAATTCTCAATAAAAGGATCGAGGTAGCCGGGTCCGTGATAAAAGAAGGGCAAAAGGGCTCTCCATTCGATCCCGCCGATTGTTTGAGAGTATTGGAAAGCCAGCATGGTGGATTCAAGGTCAAAAAGACCTTTTTCATTGGCGGCAAAATAATCGATAAAAGTGCTGGATTTATAAAAGCTCACTTTTAATTCCGAAACTCCCTCATCCATCAGCTTTGCCCGCTCAAAAGGCATGAAAAGATAAGGCAGATAAAAAATATACTGGTTTTTGGTATCCAGGGGCTTCATCAGAAAATCAAAGTAATAATTCTTGTTTTTTTCCTGTTTTTCCGCTCCGAAAATTGAGAGAGAAACAAAGATCAAACAAAGAATCAAAACTTTCTTTTTCATCACCACACCCTCTTGACTGCGCAAAAATCTCCGCACATGGTACATTCTTTATTATCTCCCACATGACTTCTATCTCGGTATCGTTTAGCCTTTTCAGGATCAAGAGAAAGCTCGAACATTTTTTTCCAGTCCAAGTCTTTTCTGGCTTTTCCCATTTCATGATCCATTTTTCTGGCTTTCGGAATTCCTTTCACAATATCCGCCGCGTGAGCCGCTATTTTTGAAGCGATGATTCCTTCCCGCACATCATCCAGATCGGGAAGGGAAAGGTGTTCGGCAGGAGTCAGGTAGCAAAGAAAATCCGCTCCCGAAACAGCGGCAAGGGTTCCTCCAATCGCTCCGGCGATATGGTCGTAGCCCGGGGCAATATCAGTGACCAATGGACCCAGAACATAAAAAGGAGCGTTGTGGCAGAGTCTTTTCTGGAGCACCATATTTGCCGCTATCTGATCAAAAGGCACATGTCCTGGACCTTCTATCATGACCTGTACGCCTTTTTCCCAGGCTCTTTTTGTCAAATCGCCCAATACCATCAGTTCGGCAATCTGAGCCGCATCGGTAGCGTCTTCGATACATCCCGGACGGAGCCCGTCTCCCAGGCTGATGACCACATCGTATTCTCTTAAAATATCTAAAATTTCATCATACACTTCATAAAACAGGTTTTCTCTTTTGGTCAACCCCATCCATTCAGCCATCAAAGCCCCGCCCCGGCTCACAATTCCCATAGTGCGGGTTCTGGCAAGGTCGGCTGCGTGAGAAAGAAGACCCGCGTGAATCGTCATAAAATCCACTCCCTCTTCTGCCTGTTTCCGGATGGCTTTAAGCACATCGTTTTCATTCATGTCTTCAATCTTTCTTCCCGCCTTAAGAACTTCCGCGTAGATTTGGTAAATCGGCACGGTTCCAACGGGAATTTTACTTTCATCCATCACTTTTTTTCTCATGCCGTTGATATCTCCTCCCACAGAAAGATCCATAACCGTATCGGCTTTATACTGATGGCAGATTTCCAGTTTCTTCATTTCCATCTCAGGGTCGCAGTGATAGGGAGAAGTCCCGATATTGGCATTGATTTTAATAGACAGTTTTTCACCCACTCCCAATGGAGCGATCGAGTGTTTCGTATTTTTTAATATGACGACTCTTCCTGAAGCAATCAGGTCTTTTAAAGTTTCTACAGCAATTCCTTCTTCAGAAGCAACCTGTTTCATTTCAGGAGTGATTTGATTTTTTAATGCGTATTCTCTTTGAGTCATTTCTCATCCTTTGATTTTTTTTAACAGAAATTCTGCTGTCTTAAAAGGGTTTTTCGCCCCCATGATTTCCCGGACAAATGCGGCGGCATCCACTCCGTTTTGAATCGCTTCATCTAAAGTCTCCAAAGTGAGCCCTCCGATAAATACAACTGGTTTCCCGCTTTCTTTTGAAAGCGTTTTTATTTTTTCTATCTCTTTTAAACCCACCGGAGCATAGTCTTTGGTGGGAGTTTTAAAAAGCGGACCGAACGCAAAATAGTCAATCTCTTCTTGGATAGCTTCCTGTGCCTGCGCTAGGCTGTGGGTCGATTTTCCGATAATTTTTTCATCCCCCAGTATTTTTCTCACCTTTGAAACCGGAAGATCGTTTTGTCCGATATGAACCCCGTCTGCGTCTAAAGCAAGCGCAATATCCGCCCGGTCGTCAATCAAAAGCGGCGCCTTGTATTTCCGGCAGACTTCCAGCACCTTCCTGCCTGATTCATAGATTTCCTTGTCAAAAAGGTGTTTTTCCCTGAGCTGGACAATAGAAACTCCGCCTTTTAAAGCTTCTTCCACTGTTTTTTCCAGAGGGAAAGCAGAGTGCCTTGAGTCTGTGACCAGATAAAGTGTCAGATCAAACGGTTTGTAAAAAGGATTGAAAACCTTTTTTTCAAGCGTATAAACCTTAAACCGGATTTCTTTTACCGCCTCTGAATCCTGAGGGTCGATCATCATCAGGGTATCTTCCAAAACTCGGAGGCTTTCCTCTATCCTTTTAAAATTGGCGGAAAGCAGATTCTTGATTTCTTTTTTCCTTTTTTCGCTTTCAAAAGGCTTGTTTCCCGGGTCATTGACCGAATCTCTGGATAAAATCCCTTTGGCTTCGTATTTTATTTCAATTTTAGAAACCGCATGGCGCACTTCTTTCAGCTCTTCAAAAAAATCCAGTTTTAAACAAAAACGGACTATATCTTCAATCACCCGGAGTCCTTCCCGGCATCGGTTAAAATTTGCGTCAATCATTCGATACATAGTCTAAAAATTTATATAGGAACGAAATGAAATAAAACTCTTTTTTTATAAAAAATAAATAATTTTGAAAATAAGATAGAAGCTAACTTTAAAGCCTAGAGCAATTGATTACAGATTCCGGTCTTTTGTTTCATAAAAACCCAATATTTTTGTATTCAGGCTGTCTGAAAGCTATTTCCATCAATTGTCTTTACTGATTCAATCTTTCATAGCTTTGTTTTGGTTATTATCGTAGCCGTACGGTCACTGAGCAAAGCCGAAATGGACACGACTCCGCTCGGTGTCCGAGTTCATTTCAATAATAATCGACAGCCTGATTCATTTTTTTATAATAAAATCTTTTTTATTATATTTATATAAACATAAAGAATAAAGAAACAAATACATGTTTTTTTTGGAAGCGTTTTCTATTTTGCAATATCAAGAAAATCGCTGTTTCTAAAGGAAAAAAAAGAAATTGAAGCAGCTTTAAAGTTAATAAAAATAAATGATTTTTTTACTGATTTATTTATAAAAGATATTATCAAATAAGGGGTTTAAAATAAAAATCAAATATAAGCTTATTTTAGCTGTCGTTTTTGTTCTGAGTGTTTTTAACGCGCTTTTTTCAATTTTTCAGATCAAGAACATTAAAAATAATTTTGAAAAAAAGCTTTTTGACCGGATCAAAACTCTTGAAGCATCGGCAGGAGAATTTCTTTCCGGAAACTTGTGGGAATTTGATTACAAAAGTATTGAAATTTATCTCAAAGCGCTTTTAAACAATGAAGAAATTGCAGAAGTTTTTTTAAAATCAACTGAAGAAGAATACCAGCTGAATTATAAAAATCCTTTTGAGCTTACTGCAGATGAAAAAATTGTCAAAAAGATTGAGTTAAAATACAATTCATCTGTGCCACTAGGATTTGTTGAGATTACTTTTTCAAAAAAGCAGTTGTATAACGAAGTGAATGATTTTGTTATTTACTTGATTATTATTACAATAGGGCTTATTGTTTTTATTTCTTCGGCAATTTATGGTTTTTCACTCCATCTTTTTACTCCTTTTCATCTTTTTTTAAAAGGTTTTTCTGAAATCAAAAACGAAAACTACACTTACCAGATTCAGGTTAAAAGAAAAGATGAGTTTGGAGCGCTGGAAAAATATTTTAATACGATGACAAAATCTTTGCAACAGGAGATAGAAAAAAGAAAGAATAAAGAAATAGAACTGAAAAACAAGGAAGAAGAATTGAAAGAAATTTTAAAATCTTTTCCTCTTCCGGTTATTTTAAGCGACGAGAAAGGCTCTATTAAATTTTTCAATTCCCAGTTTTTGGAAACTTTTCAGCTTCTTGAAGATGAAGTCAAAACCCTGATGGAATTTTGGAACCAGAGTTATCAGGATAAAAAGGAAAGTCATGAAATTATGGGAATCTGGCATGATTTTACGCTTCAGGATCAGGAGTCTGTCATTTCTTTCAACGCAAAGCATCTTTTAAAAAATAAAGAAATGGCATACCTTGAATATATGATAAAAAAAGTAAAAAACAACTCTATTCTGATTATGAAAGATATTACCAGAATAAAAAAAGCGGAAGAAGGGCTGATTGAAGCCAAAAATATAGCTGAAAAAGCCAATAATGCGAAAACTCTTTTTCTTGCCAATATGAGCCATGAGATCCGTACCCCTATAAATGGAATTTTTGGTCTGACTGAACTGCTCGCAGACACAGATCTGAATGATGAGCAAAAAGGATATGTGAAAACTTTAAGCCGCTCGGAAGAGCATCTTTTAAAAATAGTCAATGATATTCTGGATATTTCAAAAATTGAATCCGGAAAGATTGATGTTGAGCCGGTTGATTTTTCAATTTACAATCTGATAGAAGATGTGGTGGATAGTTTTGCTGTCACCGCTCATTCCAAACAATTGGAGCTGATCAGTTATATTGATGAAAGCGTCCCCCAGTTTCTCAGAGGCGATGAGGGGAAAATCAGACAGATTATTTCCAATCTGATCGGCAATGCGGTCAAGTTTACCGAGCAGGGTGAAATCCTTGTCAAAGCGCATCTTATTCATCAGGAAAACGACAGGTATCAAATCCAGATCACTGTCTCAGATACAGGAATCGGGATTCTAAAAGAAAAAATAGATGAAATTTTTGAGGAATTTGTTCAGGGAGATTTATCTTATACCAAAAAATATCAGGGCGTAGGGCTGGGGCTTTCCATTGCCAAAAGACTGACCAAGACTCTGGGAGGTTCTTTGACTGTAGAAAGTCTTTTAGGCAAAGGATCCAATTTTTATATCACTCTCACTCTGGAAAAACCAGAGAAAAAATATGATTTTAGTTATGATGAAAAAATTGATTTCAGCCAGCTCAATATTTTAGTGATTGATGACAATCATTTGAATTTGAAAATCATTGAAAAAATGCTGAAAGAGAAAAAAATTAAAGTTGTTGCCGCTTCAAGCGGGCAGGAAGGGCTTGCGATTCTCAGGAAAAACAAGGAATTTGATCTTTTGTTTCTGGATGTTCATATGCCGGATATGGATGGGTTTGAAACGGCAGAAATTATTAAAAATGAAATCGATGCGCCCAGAATGACGATTGTCATGTTTACCTCGGTCGATATCCGGGATCGAATCAAAGTCATTAAAGAACTGAATATTAAAGAATATCTCATCAAACCTGTGAAAAGGAAAGAATTGTTTGATTTTATCCGAAAAGTCATTTTAAAAGAAAATCTGGAAAAAGACAGCACGCTTGCAAAAAAGCTTATGATCGATTTTGAAACAATTTCAGAAGCGAAACGCCATAAAATTCTTTTAGTGGAAGATGATTCTCTGAATATTGAAACGATTGTTTTATTTTTGGAAAAAAAAGGCTATAAAGTGATTGTCGCGGAAAATGGAAAAGAAGCCTTGGAAATCCTTGAAAAAATGAAGTTTGATTTGATCCTTATGGATATACAAATGCCGGTTATGAATGGAGTAGAAGCAAGTAAAAAAATCCGTGAAAATCATAAATATGACAAGATTCCAATTATCGCTTTGACTGCTTATGCAATGAGAGAAGACAGAAAAAAATTTCTTGAAATCGGAATGAACGATTATCTTGCTAAACCGATCCGCTCTTTTGATCTTTACCGTATGATTCATAAATATTTAAATATAGATTAAAAAAGATTGCAAAGCTGATTGATTCCTTCAAATACAAGAAGAAGAACAACAATGACCGCACCTATAAAAAAAGAGGATTTGAGTTCAACCCAAAAAAGGTTCATAGAGGTATTATTAATACTCAGGACAAGAGAAAGTCTTTCTTTTTTTAAAAAATCTCCTTTTTTCAATTTTTTACCCAAAAAATTATTGAGATAATATTTTTTTCTATCTAAAAGATAGATTCTTGGAAGAGTCCTTCGGGAGTTTGAATAAAAAAAATCAAAAATTCCTTCATATTTTTGAAATAATAGAACAAAAGAGTAAAAAAATAGATTACCAACTAAAACAAGGATAAAAACACTTACAATCACAGTGTAAATATTGGAAAACATCTCTTCTCCTACTCAGTCAAATGGACCCTGTTTTTTATCTATTCTGATTTTAGATGAGATTTTGAATCGTCTGGACTGTAGCAGTTGGGTCATTTTGTTCCAATAAGTATTTTCCCAGAAAAAAAGCTTTCAAACCGACTTCTAAAAACAGCTGAATATCGCGGATAGAGGTAATGCCTCCCTGAAGAGCCGTCTTTTTTTCAGAAGGAATTTTATGAAAGATTTTTAAAGCATTGCTGATATTGACCTGTCCTGTCTCAATATTTCTATTATTGATCCTGAAATACGAAGCGTCTGCTTTCAGAGCTTTTTTGAGGTCTTCTTCGCTGGCGATTTCTACCAGGCATTGAAGCCCTAAGGTTTCAGATTCTTTTAATAGTTTTTTGATATCACTGGAAGAAAGAAGAGAAGCAATAATAACACTCCCGTCGGCTCCGGCAGATTTTGCCCAGAGAAGCTGAATCGGATGAATGACAAAATCTTCCTGAATAACAGGAACATGGACTGCTTGTTTTATATTTTCCAGAAGAGATAAACTGCCTTGATAGTACTTTGAGTCGGTGGCAACAGAAAAAACCTGAATCCCTAGTTTTTCAAAGTTTTTTGCGGTCTGCGTCAAGTCTATTTCTTTTCTCATCACTCCCAGACTTTGCGATGCTTTTTTCATGCCGGCCGCAAGAGTAATTTTATCTTGAAAAAGATGAGAAAATAATGGAATAGGAGATTTTTTTTCTGCTTTTTCCAAAAACTCTTTCTCAGACTTTTTTAAAAACTGCACTTCTTCTTTTTTATAGCGTAAAATGTCTTTGATAACAGACATCCGGGACTCCTTGTTGATCTAAATTCATTTTTTTAGAAAAATATCTTAGCAAAAAAAAGACCAATTACAAAAAAATCATTTCTCAACTGGGATAAAATGATAAGCAGGTTCTTCGTAAGGATGAACTTTGAAAAATGCCTGGAGAATCGATTCTCTTTCTTTTTCCCGGCAGAAAATCTCGACTTTATATTCTCTGACTTTTTCATGCATGCCTGTTTTCCCTATAAAAGGATGGCTGTTTTCTAAGGGACAGAAACCTCCTTCTCCCAAAACCTGCCAGAAACACGCTTCGTAGTTTCCATATTTTCCAGCGCCTTGATCAAACAAAGCCTGTTTCACAATTTCCAAATGAGTTTCAGGTACATAAAAAACAAAAATATACATTTACAATTCCTTTATATTTCTTCCGGTTCGTCAAACCAGCTTTGAAGTTTTAAAATAGAGTCTTTTAATTCTTTCTGAACAAAATTAAAATTGACAAAACGATCCGTAAATTCAAAAAACTCTTCCTCATGCTCGCGGTAAAGTTCAAAAAAAACAGTCTGCATCTGATCCTGCATATTTTTTTTGAGGGAGTTGAAAATAATACGGGCAACATCTTCCCTTTCATGAAAAATAAAAAAAGCGGCCAAGACTGATTTTGTTTTCATCATGTTCATGTTAAAACCGCCTTCTTTGTAAAACATTTCGCTTAATTTCAAGAAATTATAAAGATAGTTTTCAAAATAAGGGCTGTCTTTATGAAATGCTTTCTGAATCAGGTTTTTCATATCAAAACAAATGGTATCCACAATAAATGCAACTTGATTATGATAAGCCAGCATGGCATAGTATTTCAAATGCTCAAAGTACGGAATTAAAAAAGAATCCAGATCTCTTTCGAGAATTCTTTCAGCAAATAAAGAATAATGGTAAAGAAGATTGTAAGTGGTGCGCCGGTCGTATTTATTGATGGAATCTTTTAAAGAAGTGTTAAACATTTTCATAATAGTCCGGATTTCGCCTGTTTCGTTTGTCTCAACCTCTCCTTTATCGATTGCCTCATAGCCTATATTTCTCATGCTCTTCCCCACATGATTTCCGATATCGTAAAATTCATTGAGAGATTTGATTAATATGATTTCAAAATGTTTGAAAAGAAAGACTTCAAACCATTTCCGGTTCATATCTAAATTTGATTTTTCAATCGTATCGGGAGGAATAAACCAGGTTTCGGGCAGCTCGTTTTTATTTTCAATATAAAAACAATAAATCTCTTCGATTTTTCTTAAACCGTAAGTTGATAAAGAGCGGTTGAATTCTGTGGTGGATTTTAAAATAATATCACCAATGACATCAATATATTCCACAATTTCCAGTTTTATTTTTTCAAGCTTGGCATGAGATTTTTTGTTATCTCCGTATTTCTTATAAAGACTGATGTAATGGATAATTCCATGTTGAAGAATAAAAAAAACATTTTCCGGTTTGAAGAAATTGAGAATATAATTAAAATAGGGCAGGCTGATCAACAAAAGGCTGATGACTAAAAATAGAGTAACTCCTACAGGAACTATATTACTGAGCGCCCGGTCTTTTAAATATCCTCCAATTGCGATTGTATAGATAGAGGCTACAATGCTTAAAAGAAGGATAATTTGATTGGTCTTATCTTGAATAAAAAAATCAACAATTTTTGAAGAGTATTTATTGGAGTTCAACTGAATAATAATCGCAATAACGGTGATGAAAAGAGAAATGACGGCAGGATAAATTTGAATAATCGAAGAAAGGATATTGGTTTTGATAAAAACCGTAATGTAATTAAATAAAAAAAGATTGTCAACTACTTTCAAAGTTGTATTCGAGGCTAATTCATCGAGTTTGATGGTGAGAAAAACAAGCACAAGAGAAACAACGGCAATCAACCCCAATGGAAGCAGTGTTTTTCTTGAAAAAAAACGGTTGTCTGAAATGAGTTTCAAATCAATACTCCTTTAAAAAATCATTTTTATCCTGAAATGATTTTAAAATGACAGGGTTGCATTTTATTTTCAGTTGTGTATCAAACTCGCCTTTATTCTGTTTTAAACTGTTTAAAATCTTCATCAATTTTTTCAGAGACAATTTTCAAGTTATGAGAAATATTGCTGATGTTTTCCGATGACCTTGCCGCTTCTTCCAAGGCCAGGCGCTCTTCTTCCATGCCGGCTACTATTTCTTCTATCATAGTGGTCAGGTCTTTTAAAATTTTTTCAACTTGTCCGCCCCGCTGGTTTTCTTCTTTTGTCTTATCCGCAATCGTTCCCGCATGGATATTTATTGAGCCGATCGATTCTAAAATAGAAAAATTGGCTGTTTTCTGCTCTTCCATGGAAGAGGCTATTTCATGGCTGATTTGTTTCATGTGCTCGATGTTTTTTTGAAGGATTCGAAAACTTTCTTTTACATGATCCGAATATTTTGAGTTTTTTGAAATATCGGCGGTAATGCTTTTAATCACGCCCTGAATTTGTTTTGCGCTGCCAGCGCTTTTATCAGCCAGTTTTCTGATTTCTTCAGCGACAACCGCAAATCCTTTCCCATAATCTCCTGCGTGTGCTGCTTCAATCGCAGCATTCATTGCAAGTAAATTGGTCTGTTCGGAAATATCCATAATCAGCTGAACCATTTCAGTAATTTTTTCAGAATTTCTGGCTACTTCTTCAATTGAAACCGACAGGGTTTCTATAGCCTGGTTCCCGTTGACCGAAGCTTCCTTTAAAGAATTGCTGGTTTTATCTCCATTAACAGCCATTTCAGATGTGGATTGGATATTTGCCGCCATTTGTTCAATTGCCGAGGAAGACTGTTCTATTTTTTCTTTGGATTCTTCAGAAAGAAGATAAATCGCGTCAATGCCTGAAATCATTTTTGTGATATCTTTAGATGAAGAGAAAATCATCTCTTTTTCCTGTTTCAGATTATCCACTATCGTACGGGTAGTAGCCGTGATTTCCTGAATGCTGGAAGCCGACTGATGCGCTCCTGCTGCCAGATCATTGGCCATATCGGTCAGGGAACTGCCTTGAAACTTCAAATCAGAGACGAGAACCCTGAGTTTTTGAGTAAAACGGTTGAATGCCCCCGCCAAAGATCCGATTTCATCTTGTGACTGGACTGGAATCTGTGAGGTTAAATCACCTTGTCCTTCGGATATATCATGAATTGTATCGTTTATTTTTAAAATGGGGTTTGAAATATATCGAACAGAAAAATAGAGGATGATTAAGGTAATCAGAAAAGCTGCCCCTGCTATTAAAATCAGCTTTATCTTTAAATGATTTCCTTCTTCCAGAATTTTATCCATCGGAGCTGAAACACCAAGACTCCATGGAGTATCTGTTTTACCAAATCGAATAGGAGAAAAAATTACTAAACTTTTTTTATTATTGGCTAAAGTTGTTTTTACAAAAGAAACTTTTTCCCCTTTTTTAATTTTAAGATCGGTCTGATATGTTTTTGTATTCTCAGGATCAATTTCTGTTATAGTTTTTAATAAAATTTCTTTTATAGGGTGTGAGACAAAAGACGAATTATTGCTGTTAATAAATAAATATCCTTCATCAAAAGGTTTAATATCTTTGATAAGGTTATCCAGAGTGGAGATTAAAATATCAACTCCAATCACTCCTACTGTTTTTCCATTTTCAAGAATCGGAACCGATAGAGTGGTCATAAGATAATCTTTGTCATTAACTTTATATAAGTAAGGCTCCTGTATGGTTTCTATTCCCTTGTTTTTAGGCAGCAGGTAGTAGTCTGCCGTATCATAATCTTTTAAAGGTTCATATTGGATACTGCCATTTTCTCCTTTATAAAAATAGGGAATATATCTTCCTGTGGCATCGTAGCCTTCTTTTCCTGCATAAAGGCTGTCTCGCCCGTCTAAAGCGTTTTTTTCAAAACAAGCGGAAATTGCGAAAATAATCGGAGCACTTTCTTTTAAATAATTGGTTAAGATTTGATTGTAATAATCTCTTCTGTTTTCTACCGGGACTGACTCAGTATATTTAAATAGTGAGCTTAAAGCTCTTAATTCATTTAAGGGAACTTCTATTTCAGCGTCAATCTGGCTGGCATAGTTTTCTGCTACAAGCTCTGATTCTTTTAAAGCTTTTGAACTCAGTATTTTATTGATATTAGTAAATACAATTCCAAAAATGATAATAAAAGAAACCAGAAAAGAAAGACCAATTATTAAAAAGAATTTAAACTTAATCCCCATATTCTTTTTCATTTCTCTCTCCTTTTTTGAGCAGTCAAATAGTTTGATTTAATATGCTGAACTTAAAATAGCAAAGATGTCTTCTCTGGAAACGGGTCGGGGCAGGTTATGAAGAAAATCGTAATTCCGGCTGATTCGGGCTATTTTTGTCAGGTCGTCTTCTGCGATTTTCAAATCGCTCAGACGCTGAGGAATACCATTTTCAATCGTGAGTTTTCTGACATCCTCAATTGCTTTGATAGCAGCTTCAACCACTGAAATATCTGCGACATTTTCACCAAAGGCTTTAGTGATAAAAACCAGTTTATTGGCGGAAGTGGTCAGGTTGAATTCCATGATATAAGGGAGGATAACGGCCATAAGAAGTCCGTGATTAATGCCGTAAAGGCTGTTGATAGAAAGTGAAATAGCATAAGCCAGCCCTTGAGAGCTCACTTTTACTCCCAGCGAAGTCAAAAGTCCTGCCTGACAAAGAATATTCCTGACATTTAAATTTTCAGGATCTTTCACTGTTTTTTTCAAGTTATTGTTCACAAATTCAATTGCTTTTAAAGCATAGGTTTCTACAAAAAAATTACTGGTTTTATTAAAAAAAGCTTCGATTGATAAGGCAATAATTTCAATGCCAATGGTTTTGACAAATTCTTCAGGAAGGCTGGTGGTCAGTTTCGGATCCAAAAAAACTGCATCGGCGTAAAGCTCGGCATCCAAAATCTTTTTCAGTCCGTCATAACGGTCAATGATTTGAAAATATCCCGTTACTCCTGGAATCAAGCCGGGAGTGGTGGGGATTTCGATATAGGCGATATTTTTTCCTTTTCCTTTTTTTCCTAAAAAGTAATCCTCTAAAATTCCGCCGTTTGAAATCAGAAAAGTGACCGCTTTAGCAATATGGAGCACATTCCGTCCCCCGAATCCGATCACAATGTCGCAATGGGCAAAACGCCCCTGCTCTGCTATTTTATTCACATCATCTGAATTGGATTTACTGGTGAGTTTATCGTAAAGAATAACACCATGAGTATTATCTTCAATAATGGTTTTAATTTTTTGAAGCCAGCCGCCTTCCTGAGCAGCCACACTGTCTCCGATGAGAAGAACACGGGAGCCGTATTGTTTAACGATTTCCCCGACCTGATTAATGGAATGAGGACCTTCAATGACCCGCGTTGGGAAAGAAAAATCACCCATATGAATCTGCCTTTTATAATTCTAGAAAATCAGAAAGCATCTTATCCGCAACAGCATTGTAAACTTCTTTGCTCATATAGGAGCCGTCTTTTAGTTTCTGCTTAATTTCTTCAATTTTTTCAGTTCTGACATCCGGTATTTTTTTTAAAACTTCTTTATATTTATTGACTTCTGCCATATATTTCGCTTCTTCGGAAATATTGACAGTATCTTTTTTATTTACATTGTTTGTTTCATCTATTTTTGCTTTGTTATTCAACACTTTTTGCAAAAAATTGAGTGGGTTGATCTTCATTTTGAAGCTCCTTCATTCATTCCATTTTTAATTATCGGAGATTTATTATTTAAAATTAGCAATTTTTTAAAATAATACAAAATTCCCCTTTTACCAAAAAATTATTTTCAAGACAAACTTCGCTGAGGTTTCCCCTGATAATTTCTTCAAATTTTTTAGTCAGCTCGCGTCCGATGACCACTTCTTTCTCTTCTCCAAAAACTTCTTTCATATCATTTATCGTTTTTAATATTCGGTAAGGAGACTCATAAAATATAAGCACAGTTTCTAAATCTTTTAATTTTTTCAGCTGATTCTTTCTTTTTCCGCTTTTGGGAGAAAGGAAGCCCCCAAAATAAAAAGAGGAAAGAGGAAAAGCCGAAACCGGAAGAAGTGTGGTGATAGCCGAGGCTCCGGGAATGGGAATCATAGGAATTTCTTTTTTGACCGCTTCCTGGGTCAGGAGAAAACCGGGATCGGAAATCAAAGGCGTGCCTGCTTCGCTGATCAGGGCAATATCTTCTCCGCTTTCCAGAATATCCATAATCTGAGGAAGTCTTTTGGATTCATTCTGGCTGTAATAAGAAATTAGTTTATCCGGTCTGATCTGATAGTGATTTAAAAGAATAGAGGCTTTCCGGGTGTCTTCCGCCAAAACAACTTTCACTGATTTTAGTACTTCCAAAGCGCGTAAAGTAATGTCCTGCAAATTTCCAATCGGGGTAGCGACAATATAAATTTTTCCGCTCATGACAATCCTTCCAATAAAACAAATCTTCCAAGGGTAACTACTTGCGTGTAAAAACCGAGGGCTTTTATAAAAGCCTCATTTTCACAAAATCCGCCGGATAAATAAATTTTTTCCGGCTTCAAGGCAAATTCAAAAACATTATAAGCAATGCCGGAAATAAAACGCCCTAAAGCTTCTTCGGGTTTTTCCCCCCGGATAATTGAATCAAAAATTTTTTCCATTCCGAAAACAGCGCAGGTGATGGGAGCGGCTTTTTCTTTTGAGACAAGCATTTGTTCAGGTTTTATTTCATAATATTTCGAAAGAAGCTCTAAAGTAAATCCGGTCGATGCTCCGCAAGACTGGTTCCAATCCAGTTTCTGCACCTTTCTTTCCCGGAATTTCAGAAATTTTGTGTCCCGCGACCCAATATCCACAACCGTAAACTCGTTTTCGGGTATTTTTTTTAATGCGCCATAACCTAAAGCTTCCAGTTCGTTAAAATAGTCTCCGGCAAATTTTTTCCCTAAATGCCCGGTGGCTTTTCTGAAAATCCATTTTTCCTTTAAAATCTGCTTCGTGGGAAGAATATGGTAATTTCCCTCTTCGTCCTTTATTTTTGCCCAAGTAGTGCCGATATCTCCCAGCATTTTAAAGTTTAGGTCTTTTTAAGTCAATCACAGATGTAATTGAAAAATAAAGAGATTTTTTACTGTTGCACATCCAGCCGCGCAGATATCTGCCGTCGATCGCGACCCTTTGGATAAAATAAGCGTCTAAAGCTACATTTGAATCAGTGTAATTCCCGATTTCAAAAAAGACTTTAAATCCCTGAGATTTTAAATAATCCAGTTTCTGGGTCTGAGTTGTTTTGAGTCTGGCTCCATAGGGGTAAATAAATAAATCGGTTGGACCTGTAAAAATTTCTACTTCTTTTTTCCATTTTTCAGTATCCTGAACCAGTCTTTGATAAGTTTTCCCGGGAACATTGATATGCCCATATGTGTGCGACGCAAAAAGCCAGCCCAGCTGCTTGAGCTTATGAGCGACTGCAAGCGCATCCGCCTTATCTTGCGAATAAGTTTTACTTTTGAGTTCGTTGGTTCTATAGCCGAAAACTCCTTCATAACCGGTCAGTCCGATCACAGGTCTTGCGCCCTGCCATGAAAAATCCGGGTGGGTCCTGATAAAATTCTCAGTAATAGAAACCAGATTATTGTTTTTAGCAATGATTATTTTTCCATTTTGATCGATTTCAACTCCGGCAATTTCTCCATCAGTATCAATGACAAGTTTATGAATGGTTCCTCTGGCTCTCTGAACCTCATAATAGTTGACATCGTCAAAAGTGATGACCAAAGGTTTTTTCCCTTTTGGAATCATCAGCGGGGTAAACTGCATTTCCTGTTTCCCGTTTTTTTCAACCAGCCGGGTGACAGAGTGAATATTGACTAAAATATAATTGTTTTCGTAGAGCTTTTCCAAAATCTTGGAATATTCGGAAGCGGTTACAAACCAGTTGTCGGCAAAATCAAAATTCCGATCCCTTTTAAAAGCTTTATCAGTATTAACCAGAAGAGGGTGAAAAAAAAGGTTGTGAACCTGACCATGATATTTTACCAGATCTTTTTGATCTGCGGCGCTTGTATTGTCTGCCCAAAAAACAGAGCCCCCGGCAATCAGAAGAAAGATAAACGGTAAAAGAAATTTAATTTTATTTTTCTTTATTTTAAAAAACATTTTTTTCTCCTTTATTTTAAAAAAGAAAATAGCATAAATAAATATAACGATTTTAGAATCATATAAAAAATTTGAGAAGAACGATGATTTTTTTCATCGTTCTTACAGAATAAATTAAAAAGTTTAATTTTTCCAATCGATTTTATCGTAGTTTTTTACACCTTGACCTTTCAGATAGTTTTTATACTTACTTGCAAATTTTGCATTGGCAACATCGGCATTTTTAAATATTTTTGGAGTTTTATTACTACTTGTTTCAGGCAGTTCATAGGTTTCAAAATAGGCTCCCCTTAAGTCGGCTCCCTCAAAACTGATTCGGATCCTTCCGCTTGGGTCTTTGATAATCGCTCCGTTAAAAAAAGCTCCTCTCAAATTTGCTCCTGAAAAATCCGCCCCGAAAAGACTGGTTCCTCCAAAATCAACATTCCTTAAATTGGCATTATTAAATTTGACATCTCCAGCTCTGCAGAAAAGTATCTTTGTATCAGAAAGATTTGCTCCGCTAAAATCCGCATCCTCCAGCAGACTCTCGTTGATTTCTCCATTTGTGAATGTCGCTCTTTTAAAATTAGCCTTATAAAGATAATATTTATTGATTTTGACTCCCGGAAGTTTCGCTCTTTCAAACTTGGCATTTCGAAGCCCCTTCTCTCTTTTTGCTTCGGTTGAGTCAAAAAACGCATTTGTGAAATCCGCATTTTCAAAATTGGTTCCTTCTCCATGACATCCGAAAATTTTGGCATCTTTAAAAACAGTTCTCATCATCTTCGTTCCTGAGAGATTCAAACTGTTCATAGTGGCTCCCGTGAAATCTGCGTCGTTGAATTCAGCATCTGTCATATCGCTTCCATTAAAACGGACATTTTTAAAAACAGTTCCCTGGGCTTTGCTTTCAATAAATTTTACGGCAGACAAATCCATGCCCGTAAAATCAGATGTTTGGAGAAAAGCTTTGGTTAAGTCAGAGTTTTGAACAAAAGAAAAATGATTGTTATTGAGGGAATAAAAGCACAGCCCCCCCAATTTACACTCAGGACATGTTCCCCCCTGAGAAATCAGTTTTTGTAAATCGGCGTGTTTGCAGTAATTATTCGCATTGTTGTAGTCACTGCAAGCTGTCGCGCAGCCTGCGCCAAAAAGATTGACAATAAAAACAGGCAAAGAAACAACCAGAGAAATAAAAAGTATTCCAAATACTTTTTTAAAATTTTTACCCATAAATCCTCCTTTTTTTTCATTTTGATTGGGTAGCTTTCTATCATATCAAAACAATATGACAAAAAGCCGCCCGATTGAATTTAAGTCTTATTTTTTTGCAAATGTTTTTGAGATTTGATAGGATAGATTTTCAAATTTGTTGTTGTTTTGAGCCTTGTCCCACCATGCGAATGTAACATAGAAATTGATAGGGCTGTAAGGGTCAATGAGACCAACCACCACAAAATAAAGATCCTTGCCTGAAGACTGCCCGAAAGCGTAGATATAATACCCTTTAAATCCGTTGAAGTCTCCCATATCGCCTTCTTCAATTCTTTCTTTGTTTGAAATGGCGGTATAGTTGTTAAATCCGCGGTTTGCAACATCTTTTTGAGTCAGAGTCGCGTCTTTCCAAGGCGCCACTGTCATCGTAAACTCTCTTTTATCAGTCGCAACCAGCCTTGTTTTGCTTGCCTCAGTCACGAAAAGATTGCTTGGAAGCTGGAATTTGATTTTAAACGCATCCCATTTCCACCCTTTCCAGCTTGCTGCATCGGCTTGATTCACATGACCTGCCGCAGTCAGCACAAAAACTGCGAGCATGAAAACTTTTAAAATTCTCATTTTTTTCCTCCTTAGTTTTTTAAAAGATTCTAATAAATAATATAACTGTATAAAAAATGAATACCAATTTTTTATTCAGGCTGTCGATTATTATTGAGGTAGCTTTTTTTTTTGTGGCAAGGATTAGGAATCTTTGTTCTATCAATCTGTTTGTCAACCCTGGAAAACCCTAAAGATTTTTTACCCACAAACCCCCAGCCCCTTATCTCCCAGAGGAAGACAAGGGGAGT
>Ga0209518_1000542_pt1 | contig 48625 bp, 68 predicted proteins | sample RifGroB1_FD_183993 | JGI IMG/M metagenome (GOLD analysis project Ga0209518, IMG submission 183993) | Groundwater microbial communities from Rifle, Colorado, USA - Groundwater B1 (SPAdes) (version 2) | ecosystem: Environmental > Aquatic > Deep subsurface > Groundwater | place: Rifle, Colorado...
ATACTCCGTTTAAGATCATGGAGCGAAGACTTGTCAACGGGATTCAGACATATCAGAACGTAAAGACTGCTATCGGAGTTATCAAGAAGCAGGACTTAAGGAAGACTCTCGGGGAGCTTCGTGATCTCAAACGCTACATCAAGTCTGGAGAAGACGAGATCAAGAAGAACCTGATCGGAGATGCTCTCTTTCACGACAAGGATGTCTTCGGAACGCCTGTCACGAAGCAGTTCATGCGGGAGTTCATCTACGTAGGGGCGACCATTTATGGCCTAGGGAGTCTCTTCGATGCTGACTTTCATCCACACTCTTTCCACGTTCCTTTTATCTCAACGTTCGGGGGAGACAAGCCTGAGCTAGGTGTAAGCCCTATGGCAGGGGCTATCTACAAGGGGCTGACTAGGAAGCGAGAGAGTGTGGATGAGACAGGTCAGGAGGTTGGTTGGGTCAGTCAGTTCTTTCAGGATTGGCTTGGAAGGAAGCAGTTCGTTCCGCAGACATTCTACAAACTGAACAGGATTTCTGAGAATGACATCCCGGAGGCTTACAAGGATAGTAGTCTTCGGTATCTCTTTGCGGTTCCGAGCCTTGATAAATAGCGCGCAAGATCATGTTGTCTATTAAGGCGTTGCAGTATTCTCCTAACGTCATACTGTTCTCCATTTAATGAATCTTTACTGGGAGGGATGTTGAGTCCCTCCCTTTTCTTTCTTTAAAGACTCCCTCCAGGCTTACTCAAGACCTGGATTCAAGCACCCTTTACCACCCAGTGATTCTTATGTCCCTGCCCGATCATCATAATGCCTACCGTCCCTGTTAGTTGTTGTTGTTTTGGAACTGATTTCTGTTTCTGAGTGGGTGCTTTGGAAGTCTTTGTTTGGTGTTAGAAAACCCGGCTTCTGAGTACTGAGATCTTATCTAAGATGTCGTTGATGATGCTGTCCATGGTACTTGGATAACTCGTCAGAACATTGGACATACTAAAGAAGTCCTCATTGTATTCTGGTTGAGTATTTGGCTGACCATCCATTGCTGAGATTACGTCGGACAAGACAAAGGAGACTTCTTGAAGTCTTGCGTAACTTCGATTGAACTGAATGAGCTTTGGCTCTTCGTCTTGCTGGAGTTTGGAAGGTGCTGCTTCTCCTTGGCAATACTTTACCTTTGTTTCCTCGATTACCGGATGGTGCTTTTTCTTCGTCGTTGAAATTACTGGCATGTTAGTTTCCTTTCTGTTTCTTCCTCCCCCAGATGTACCAGATCCCTGTGACGCCAGTCTCCGGGTGAAGGAAAGTCCTGTGTGCGATTTCCTGTTGAAGTACTGTCTTGATCACGTTGTCGAACTTGGTGTTGTCGATGTCCCTGACGGTTCGCTGTCTGACAAAACGCTCCTCGATGATCCCTTCCTGCTTGATGATCCGTGTCACCTCCGCGACCTCAGCTGCTATATCACTCTTCCCGACTGCTACGAAAGCGTTTTCCATACTGGCTTCGACTTCCTCTATGTGGTGGAGTGCTTCCTTGAGTTCATCGCTTGTGACAGTCATGGTGTTTCGCTTCGCTGCTGAGAGGATCATTCCTAGCTTCAACACGAACAACGGCTTCCTGGAATACCATCCCTTGAACGCCGTGTCCTTGCAGAGCCTCGTCGGGCTTCTCTCGTCGTAGTCTGTGTACCAGTCAACCCACCATTGGTAGCTCTCGTTGGTGTAGTTGTAACCCCCGGAGAGACCCCGGATGACGGCAAGGTCTGAGACGAGTTCCTTTTTGATTCTCTGGACTTCGCTGTTCTCCTTTCTGTAAGTCTGGAGTTCTTCCCAGGATGTCACGCCGGGGACAGGGACTTTGGTTCCTTTGTCCTCTGACCAAGGGAAGAGAATCCGGGATGTCAAGCCTCCGCCGATGGCTCTAGCAGGAAGGCAAGAGGCTAGACTCTCTGGTGTTGTTGCTGCCAGGAGGTTGAGAAAAGGACTCTCGATTACGTTGCTTCCGCTGTGCTTGGTTCTGTACTTGTAAGGCCTGGTCTTACAGTCGAACAAGTCTGTGAGCAAAACTATCATCTTCTGGTTGTCGCCCTTTTGACCGAGGAACGATTCGAACTCACCTGAGATGATATATAAACTGTTATGTATAAAGGTAGAACCGTCTCGCATTTGTTCATCTTCTTTAGCAGTTTCCAAGTCCTCCAACATCGCTTGCGGTGTGATAGCATCTGCACTGCGGTGGATACCAGAAACCTCAGCAACGATTTCTTCGCCAAAGGAGATAGCCTGAGTTTTTCTAGAGATCCCCGGTTCGGAGACCAATACCACGAACAAGTTTGGGTAGATTTTAATTCTTCCAAAGTTAAACCACACTTTCTTCTGAAGCGCCCCGGCGATGACAGAGAACGCTGTCCATTTGTGAAAGAGCCTCGGGCTTTCTGTGTTTGCCACGTAGCTGTAGTAACCTTCCATCCAATCTGGTAGTCTCCGCGACATGTTGTGCTCCCATAGTTTGCTCCTTGTTCGTTAGCAGACTTTATTACCGTGGCGATAGGGTCTGTTGATGTTGAAGGCATGTTTCGTCAGGACAGCTTTCTCTAGGTTGATATTGTAGCCCGCGGCCATGTCCATTACTCGGATGATGATGTCAGCTAGTTCTTCCTCGAAGTTCTCGTTGTTCCCGTTCCTGTAGGCTTCGAGGGCTTCTGAGACTTCGGAGTGAACGAGGCACAGGAGTTCCGGGATAGGTCTTGAAGTAGTCCACCAGCCGTGTTCGACAGCATTCTTGTGAACGAGTTCTGCGATTTTACTGAATTCCATTCTCTTTTCCTTTCAAGTCTTTAAGTATTCTAGCAAGAAGAAGGCAAGCGTAGTGTGCGATCTTGTAGCAATCTCGGATGGCTTCTCCGGTGCCCCGGGAGTTGGAGTTGATTCTGTTGATGTAGCGCTTTAGGTTCATCTGGATTTCCTGGATCGTAAAACTCTCAGCTTGATCATCTGGTATGTCTCCGTACTGTGGGACGGTGTAGTCCTCGATGTGCTGGAAGACTTCTTGTGCAAACACGCACCACTGTAATGCACGTTTTGAATCTTTGCTGGTTGTTTTAATCAGCATTGTTCTCATTGCTCTAGCTCCTTTGTCGAGATGTCCGGTTGCTCCACCATGTCTCCCCAGGAAGTCCCGATCTTAAAGTCCACGTCGATGTAGTAGTGGTCGCCGTGACTTGACGTGAGTTCCATCTTCATGCTGCGCCAGAGAGCTTTGAGAGTCTCTCTGCGGTTTTCCTCTCCAAGGGGAGAAAAGACATAGATGGCATCGTGAAGCTGCAGTGCAAGGCTCCTGGTGTCCGAGATAGGGTCGTTGTAGAAGCGCACGAGTGCCTGGTTCAGCCAGTCCCCGATGGTGGACTGTGGTTTGTAAGATGCAAGACTTCGAAAGAGACTACCATCCTGCCCCGGCTTCGGCCAGCGGTCGAGAAAGCGGTGCTTCCTGCCGAACAAGTTCGAGATGACGCGGCCATTCTGCTTGAGTTCTTGTTCGAGCCTGGTGTGCCACAATGCGAGCTGGGGAGAAGCTGCTTCGTCAAGTGCCAAGAGGTACTTTGCCTCTTTCATTCCGCAGCCAAGGCGCCGAGCAAGAACCCCTGGGCCTGCCTTGTAGTTTCTAGCATGGCGAATGGTCTTACCAGCAGAGCGTTGTTTCTTATCTACCTCTGCGAAGGGAATGCCGAACATCCTGGATGCATTCAAGGTGTGAACGTCATAGCCGTTGGCTTTTCTTTCCCTGGGAGACATCCCGAAGGAGTCCTGGAAGAGCTTGATGAGCTTGAAGTCCCGGGACTCGTAGGACACCACGACTGCTTCAGCCTGAACACCATCAGCCTCGATGATCTCATAGCCAGGGGGTGGGACGTACATTTTCCTGGCAGACACCGGGATGTTCTGGAGGTTTCCGCTGCCGTAGGGAACGACGATGGATTTGCTAGAGGACCACCTGCCAAAGCTTCTGTGTTGCTCCTCGTCTTCTACCACCAAGCCCTGCTTCACATCCTGCATGTTCGCGCCAGTGATGTTGTAGTTAGTGTGGACTTTGCCTGCTGGCGAGATCGGGATGTCTATGAAGGTCTTGAGCTTATAGAGTTTTCGACCTTCCAGGATTTTAGCAAGCACCGGGTTGTCAGAAGACTTCTCTAGTTTGACAAGAGCCTCTTCGTCTACGGTTCGGACGCGTTTGTCAGTCCTCTTCTTCCTTCTCTTGAATTGCTCTGGAAGGAGCAGGTCGTCGTAGAGAAGCTTTTGGAGTTGTTGACTGGAGTTCAGGTTGATAGCGCCTTTGGCCCCTTCGCTGGAATGAAAGATGACAGTTCCATTGAGCTGCTCAGAGAGTTCGATCTTGAGGCTGTGGAGTTTGCTGTCAATGTCGTCCAGGAGTTGTTGCTGTTTCTCCCGGTCCACGGTGATCCCCTGCAGGTGCAGGAAGATCGCGGGCTCTAGCTGCGCCATCTCGTAGTTGAAGACGTGCCAGTGGTCGCCCTTTGTTAGCTCGCTCTTCATCACCTCGTAGCAACCGTAGGTGTTGGCACAGTCGCTCGGATTGTAGAGAGGATCGTGGTTGTCACTTTTCCAGAGCGGGACGTTGAGGCACACGCTGGAGAGGAAGGCAAGACTCCGAGGGGTCTCAGGCCAGCAGACATGGGTCGCTACCATCGTGTCGAAGCAGGGCCCTGGGATGTAGATTCCATGGTGGTGGTAGAGCACGGCATTGTCGAAGGCTAGGTTGTGACCTACGATTGTGTGAGTGTCTTCTGGACGAGGGACTGAGAAGACCTGGGCAAGCTTTTGCCAGACTTCGAGTTCGTCGTCAGGATGAAGTTTTGGATTTCTCCCTGAGAGGAACTTGAAAGAAACTGCGTGGTCCGGGGAGTCAGCAAGGCCGAGTTCCTCGATGTGAGTTCCTGGCTGGACAGTCTCAATGTCTACTACGACTGCTTTCTTGTGATCGTGGATCAGGAAGTCCAGGTAGTCCAGAAAGACTTTCTTCGGGGCACTCGCAACCAGTCGTCTATTGTCTCTCGGTAGTGTTTTATCCTTCGAATTTCGAAGTGCTTTCTTGAGATCCATGATGACTGAGAAGTGGAGCTTCCACTCGTGGTTGACGGCCTGGGGGTGGTAGGTCGAGAAGACTTTGACGCCGGGGACGAGGGTAGACTCTGTGATGTAGCCTCTTTCCCTTTCTATTCCCCAGTTCCCTGTCAGTGCTCCGTTGGCCTTTGCTCCTAGGGCTATGACTATGTTCGGTCGGTACTTGATGATGTCGTTTTTCAGTTCCTCAATGAACTGTCTGAGGATAGGCTTAGGTGTTCTCTTCTTGGGATCTTCGAAGAAGAAGTCAAAGTTGTTCCCTGGTGGTCGTTCCTTAGCAACATTCGTGATCAGGCATTCGTGGCGATTGATCCCGGCTGCGCGAAGAAGAGTGTCTAGGGTGTGCCCGGCGTAGCCTATGAAGGGCTTCCCGCTTCGATCCTCATCTTCTCCAGGAGCTTCGCCTACGAGCATGATCTGTGAGTTCGCAGGTCCAGTGATTTCAACGCGCATGAGTTGGCTCCTAGTCTTTTTTATGGAAGCGAAGTTCACGTACTTCATCTACAAGATGCATTACAGCCATAGTCAAGAACATTACTGGATTGGTTCTTCTAAAAATTTCATCTACGACATCAACAGCAAAATCTTGTTTAAAGATCTCTTTAGCCAGATTAAGCATCAGCTCTTCATACTCCTTATTATACTTGAATAAACTTTCCACGTTTCCTCCTAGGAGTTGAGGTGTCCAGTTGCTTCTGTTCCGAAGAGAGGACTGGCTTTCGGTTTCCTTCCGAATTGATTCTTGGCACTGCAAGCAAGGCAGGCGAAACCAGCCTGGATCATGGCTTGACCTTCCTGTCCGTTAGGGCTCTGGAGGACTGACATGTGCTTGAGCTGGATGACTGGGGCGAAGTCTTTTCCTCCGCAGACGAGGCAGACGATGTCGTCGAGAGTGTTGACGTTGACTTGGGCTTGAGGTTTCTGCATTAGTGTTCCTTTCTTTTCCATGAGTAGATTCCCCACAGCGCAAGGAGAAAGTAGATAGCGAAGAGTGTTCCCTGGGCTGGTAGTCCTTTCTTGAAGTCGATGATCATCCAGGTGAAGTTAGTCACTGCCCAGATGTAGAAGCAAAGGTTGTTCTTCTTGATGTTGAGGATGACTCCCGCGATGCTTGCTGCTGAGGTTGTCCAGGATAGGAGTTCAAGGTTCATGCTGCTCTCTTCCTTTCCATAACCTCGACCATGCGTTTTGCTGCGAAGGCATAGGCTTCCTGGGAGAGATCCCCGCCGATGGCAGTCATGTTTCTGTGGATGGCAGCCTCGATGGAAGCTCCAGAGCCCATGAAAGGATCATAGAGTTTCTGACCAGGGAGAGCGCTTCGCTGAAGCAGGTTGTCTAGGAGCTTGACTGGTTTCTCGTACTGGTGGACTTTCTCTGAGAGAAGGACCGGGGGAACTTCTATCCAGTTCGGCATCCCTTCCTTGACAAGCCTCGAAGCTTCCTTTCTGGCATAAAGGATCACTTCGTAGCAATCGCTAGGCCAGTGAGTTGGCGCGTTACAACTTCCAGTAGTTCTTTTAATCCAGATAATTGGCTTGACATAGCAGTTAAATCCGGCGTTGCAGAAGAAGTTTCGCACAGCGGTAAAATGTTCTGCACCAAGAAAGATGTATACATGAGCTGTTGAGTTAGTAAATCTATATGACTCTTGAGCGAGAAAATCGTAAACCCTAAGAGCTGGTTCTGTACTGTCGTCGAACTTGTAGTGAGTCGAGGACTGTCCACCGGTTTTACCTCCCGCGCCGATCATCAGTTTGTCGTGTTCAATGCCGTAGAGTGGATCTGTCAAGAGGATGTCAATGCTGTCGCTTGGGATCGTTGTCATGTAGTCGAGGGAGTCACCCTGGTAGAGCGTGAAGGGGTTCTCTGTCGTGGCCAGGATTTCCTCGTAAGCCTTGATCCCGGAGACTGCGTGCTGAAGCTTGTTGATAGCCTTGACAGCTTTCTTGATGTCGCTTTTTTTCTCCACGTTTGCAAGCTCTGGGAAGTCCTCTATGATCTTGGCGATCTTGATTTCCTCTGCGACCTTTGCTATGGAGACGCCGATTTTGTTTGCTGTGTCTTGGAGAGTCCAACCGCCGGATGCTCCGCAGGAGGAGATGCCATACTGGGACTGCATCAGACTGTGGAGTTCCAGGACAGCCTTGGAGCGCTCGTTTGCTGTGAAGTCTTTGCGATGGAGGTTCGCTTCGAGTTCGAGTTCTTTCATCTTGACTGGATCAACGGTGTCGTAGTAGACGCAGAGGACAGGCTTGTGGGCGAGTGTGGCTGCTGCGAGTCGCCGTCCACCGTCTATCAGTTCGTTGTTTCGGTTGATTATTACTGGGAGGATGTTGCCGTGCTTGGCGATACTATCTGAGAGGGCTTGCAGGTCACCGAAGTCTTCTCGGACTCGGGTGTTGACCTTGACTTGCGTAGGATCGAGGAGGATGGTTTCCACGAGGAGTGTTTCCTTTCTGTTCTGGAGTCGTCATAAGATGTTTAGCTTTCGCAGGACTTCGAGCTGCTGTGAAGAAAGTGTAATCGTTGGTGTCTTCTCTCCTTTCGCTTTCTTAGTTGTCATGGTTGTTGTCTTGACCCGGCACGGTGCTGGTGTGTCGAGATCGCGCTGTCGCGCCATAGAGTAATCAAGGAAGACTGCTCTCTGCATGTGCGGTGGGAGCTGAGAGAAGTTGAATTTAAGATCGGGGAGTCTCAAGTTTTGCTACCTCCTCTTCTATGTTTTCTCCACAGTTTGGGCAATACTTGGGTGCTTGTTCTAAGTTAACTTCGATATTACCGCACTTAACAACTATTATTTCTCTACCAAAGTAGGAATCTTCGAATACTGTGTGAACTAGCGTAGAACTATCCTCCTTGGTTTTGTTTTCTCTGTCACCAGGATATTCTATCTCGTAGTCATGGTCTGGTGCTCCGCCACAAACGCAGTCCCAATCTACCATACTTTCCTCCTTCCAGTAAAGATTTATTTATTGAATTACAGTTGGTTAAGTTGCAGGAGTCAGGCTTATCCTGCTACCGGGATGGCTCTCGCCTCTGTTTCATCGCTTCTGTGTAATGCTCCGCAGGCCCGGATGGTTTGAAGGTTTAACTTACTTACACACAACCTGATCCATGATCTTCAGGACTTCCGGGGAGAGTTGCTCCCAGGTCTTCGGGAAGGGGTACTTGGTGATGATGATTTGTCTGTGAGAGATCAAGACTCTGTCAACGTCAGGAAGCTTAGAGAGCCTTCCCTGGATGGACTTGCCCAGGTCGCTGGCGTTGTCAAGGGTTTTGACATCCACGGCCTGGAGGTCTTTGCCCTTCGTCAAGGCTTCTGCCACGTTGAAGATCATGACAGGGTAGTCACCGCGCGGGAGAACCTGGATGGAATATTCGTAGCAGTTTTTAGGTCCTGCTTTGAAGGGATTCTCCTTCTCCGCTGCGAGAGCATAAGCAGCAATGGCTACGACCAGGAGCATGAGAACAGTAGCAGTAACGTATTTCATGACAGCCTCCTAGTCAATGTCCTCTTCCCGGCGTTTCATGTTCTGGGCCTTCATGCTGGTCACGCCCTGGTAGGTCTCAGGCCCCAGCTCCAGCAGGACAGGCAGGCCAATCCAGTTGCCCTCGGCGATCTCAGTCTGGATGACAGTCATGTTTTTCATACTGATCTGCATTCCGTCTGCGAATTTCTTCAGCATGTTGATCTTGTTCTGCCATTTGTCGGAGCCGCCTTTGGTGGTCTGGCCTTTGTCGCTGGCCTTGGCAAGCCAGTTGAAGAAGGTGTATTGCTTGCCGTCGACAGGGGTTTCTCCGTCAGACATGTAGCCACCGTTGCCGTCGAGGACGATCTTCCAGGAAATGCAGCTGCGCTCGGGCAGGAGGGTGACTTCAGAAACGCGCCCTTTGTACCAGCCCTTCCGCATCAAGGGCTCGGGCTTGAAATCGTCTTCCAGGTCGAAGCTGGAATCCATCTCGCCGTTGGTGTTTTCTTCTTCGGGAACAGGGACTTCGTTGTTTTTGTTTTGTTCAGTCATTTTTCTTTTCTCCTTTTAATTTTCCGTCTTCGATGAGTTTGTCCAGGGCTTTTTTCAGTTCGTTGTAGTCGTTGGGGAGTTTGTCAGGAAGTAGTCGAAACTTTCCAGAGTAGAGACTCCGCGCTTTGTAGACTCCTTTCGTTACGAGGTTCATGTGGAACTTAGTGACGTTGCCGACGGTGACAGTTTCGCAAGCATAGATCTCGTTGAAGAGCCCAGGGATTTTGACAGAGAGGTCTCCCTGGATTTTAGGATCGGCTGAGATGATGTTGCCTTGCTTGTCTTTCTTAAAGTCCCAGTGACATGAGAAGACAAGGTTGCAAGGCCAGGAGATTATCATCCGGAGCTTAGCTTCCATCAAGTTCTTGACGATGTTGAAGTGGACGTTCCAGATGGGGCCTTCGTCGTCGCCTTTCTTCGGGTCGATCTGAAGCGCGCGCTGCATAGCGATGTCTTGCATGGCTGTGATGCTGTCCACGACGACAGTGGCGTACTTCCCGGCCTTGACATCCAGTGCGACTTCACGGATGACTTTCTCCAGCTTGACCCATCCCTGCGCTGACATGGGGAACTGGTCGTAGTAGACATCATCTCGCTCGCGGTAGCCCAGGATGTGCTCGTCGAAGTCGAAGACGTAGATAGGACCTGGGCAGGTGGAAGCAAAGGTGGACTTTCCACTTCCGAAGGGGCCTATCAGCATGGCCTTGAGCCTCTCGCTTTCGACTGTGGCGTCAGATGCTTTCATTGGCATTGTTGGGTTCCTTTTCTTTTGTCAGTTCTTGTAGTTGCTGTTTCAGGCAGTTGAGTTCTTTCTTTGTCTTTTCAGTTTCTTCGTGTTGTGTTCTGAAGAGCCTTTCGTAGCGTTCTGCTTTCTCTTTTGTTTCTTCCAGGATGTGCTCTTCTATTTCTTCTGGTTCGTCGATTACTTTCTTGGAGAAGACGACAGAGATTTCATGTGTTTCGGCAGGGATGAAGTCTTTGCCTGATTTCTTGACAGGCTGAAAGTGGTGAAGTTGATTTAAGTCAAACTTGTAAGGAACTGCGAACTCGTAGTAGCCGAAAGAAACGATTGCTGCCATGGTAGTAATCTCCTTCCTTCTATAGATTCTTCGCCGGGTCCCAGTGATCCCCGACATGGTAGTTCTCGAAGCCCCTGATTTCCAGGGTGTGGCGTGTTTCTCTTTCCGTCAGGTTCCTGTCACAGATGTCAGAGAAAGAGCACCTGCCGTAGGTGTAGCAAGAGCCGTGCTCGCAGGGGAAGTTGTCATGGTCAATGGCGAGCATGATTCTCTGAGCGCTTTCCAGGAAGTTCTGTCTCCATGAGTTGATGTCGTCCTGGGAGTAGATCATGGGGACGCGGCGGAATTCGATCTTGGGCTTGCCGTATTCGCCAGTGGTTTTGCTTTTGTAGGCGCTGAGATGGTGCAGTGTGATAAAGTGACCCTCCGGAATCTCTTCCAGGACTTGACTTCCAGCATAGGTGTAGCCGATGCTCTGTGCGCTGCGTTGGAGTCTGCTGAGCTGCGTTGACATTGGCTGTCCAGTGGTCTTGTGATCCAGCTGCCAGTACCGTCCGTCGTAGTAGATTTCCATGTCAATAACGCCAGTGAACCAGAAGGGCTTCAGATAGGGGAAGCGGTGTTGTTCAGCAGGGGAGAGAATCATAGGGAGCTTGAATGGTTGCTCGACTGCGATGACTTTCAGGTGATTTTCATCAGCCACGAACTCGTTGATATAGCACTGGAACGCCTGAAGGAGATTCTGGAGGGTTCGGTAGTCGTTGTACCAAGTGAAGTGTTGTCTTGTTTCTTCTTCCCAGGAAGTATTGGCTTGGAGAATTGCGTCTGTGATAGCTCCGCCGTCGTGGGTCCAGCCGTGGTCTTTGATATTCGCGTAGAAGGCTTCCATAGTCCTGTGCCAGACAGAGCCGTAGCGAAGAGCGCTGGAGCCTTGGTCCGGTTTCAGGTCGAGGATGTGACTAAGGAGGTATTTGCGGAGGCACTGATGGGCTGTGTCTTTACTGGAGTAGTCCAGCTTCAGGGAAGAGTCGTCCGGGGTTTGGTAGGTGAGTAGGCCTGTCATTATGTTCTCCATTCCTTTGAGAAGCTCTGCTGGTGTTGACACCGGCTTCTGTTGGAGTTGTTTGATTGTTGCTAGGACGTGTGGGTGGGTTGGTGTGCTGGTCGTTTATTTAGGAACTAGGAGCCTTCCTCCAACACATAGCCAACCCACCCTGAAGTCCAGGTGGACTGAACTGGAACTACACGCCAGGAACGTTGATGCCGATCGCTTTCAGCGCGGCAATTGCAGCGGCCTTCTCAGCCGGGGGAAGCTTCGCCAAGCCGGAGGTGATGTCATTGACAGAGACCTTCGGGGAGGCAGGGGCGCGGACGGTGAGCTCGCCTTTGAGCAGGCCTTGCCAGACGGACTGGATAGCCTCTTCAGCGTCGGTGCCAGATCGTCCCGCGGCGGCATCGCCAAGGCGGTGGTTCAGAGCCAGAGCCGGCAGGTAGGCCAGGACTTTCTGGTCTTTCAGGGCCTTGGGGTCGAAGGTCATCTTGCCTTTTTTGCCGTCAATCACTGTGATTTCCAGCAGGTTGCCCTCGGTGATGTTCTTGATCAGGCGGCGGGCTTTGGCTGGGGCTACTGCGGCGGTCGTGTTCGGGGTTGCTTCGGTCATGTGCTTTCTCCTTTAGATGTTGTGAGATGATGTCTGCGAGGTAATCTCGCATTGGGACTTTGGCATCTAGTGCCAAGATTGTCAACTGCTTATGTTCTTCGTCTGAGATGATCGTCTGCACGTTTTTGCTCACATAGATTCCCTCCTTTCTTGCTGGAGCAGGTAGTCCCTGTTGGGACGTTCAGTTAGTTTATGGTTTAGTAAACATCGGTTTTTCTGCCGGTCCCTTGTTACCTTCTGCGACGGTTCCGAAGTCGAAGTCAGGAACTTTCATCACTGGGGTCGAAGAGGTCACAGAAAGCCTTGAGACATCGAACCAGTGGCATTCTTGAGGCAGTCCTTCTTTGTTAATTCCTGGATTAACGATTGCTTGGATGCATCCGTAAAGGTCGAAGGAGATAGAGGAAACAACTCCTTTCATACCAGTTACACGATCCTTTACTTTGCAGCCGAGCAGATCAAGGTGCTTTTTAACATTTTCACTCATGTTGTCCTCCAGTAAAGATTCATATTCCGTGTTTTTCCTTCGTCGTGCACATAATGTAATGTAACCATCATTTAATTGAATATAACGCACTTTCTCTCAGGTGTCAATGGGTTTTTTCGGTTGTTCGGTGTTAATTTTTAGTTCTTTTTAAGGGTGTGCTCCTTGACCACGGATGCGCTGGCGCGTTTAACTAGGGTGTGGTAGGAGTTTCTTGCTTGTCGTAAGATTTCAGCTGCTGCTGAGTAAGCTCTTTCAGCATCGTCAAGTCTGAAGCCAGCCTCATCCAGCATTTCCTTTGTGACTTTCTTGCTTTTCATTCTTTCACCTCCACCAGTAGACTAGGGTTTTCAACGCCTAGATAGACTCTCAAGATTCCCATAAGCTCCCGGACTGGGTCAGAGCCGAGAACTGCCTGGAGAGCGATTCTTTCTAGGTCGTCTTTGATCTTGAAAGGCAGCGTGACTGTGATGTGCCTGTTAGGGAGTCCGCTTTTGCTTGGGCTTTCCTTGATACCAGGAGCGTTGCCGTATTCTGATCGGCAATAACCTCCGAGTGTGCCCATAGTTCTGAAGAACAGATTATAAGCTTCTTCAGAGTCAATGTCGATTTGGACTTGGTTCGCTTCGGGGTAGACAACTTCGAGGTTGTCTTGTTCGCACTTTGCCAGGAATTCGTTTCTTGTTTGGAGAAAGTAATCAAACCAGGACATCTTTCACCTCCACTGCTACAGCAGCTATTGGGATTTGTTTTTCAGTCTTGAGAAGCTCGTGTTTGACTATGAGAGTCTTTCCCTTGAGCGTCTCCTGGATGAACCAGTAGTGGCGTCTTTTATCATGACTGAGTTTCCCCGCCCCTACGGAAAAGACTGTGCCATCATCCCCTGAAACAAGAAAGGAGCCGACCATGGATTTCAGGCACCCATTCTTGTCAATAGCCTCTTCCACACCCAGGATGGTATATTCGTCTTGCTCCGTGGGCTTGAACTTGAGCAGGTCTGTGGTGCGTTTCTTCTGGTAGGGGGCTGAGGGATTTCGGATGATAATTCCTTCGTAGCCGTTGGACATGAAGATCTGGCATTGGGTAAGCCAATAGCTGAAAGGAATGACCAGGGCTTCGACGAATTTAAGGTTGCTTGGGAAGCGGTAGCTGAGTTGCCAGAGTTCTTGGATGCGGTTTGCTTGTTCCGCGCTTCCCTGGTGGTCGAAGATGTGGAACTCCATGAGGGAACAGTCTTCGTGCTTTGTCTTCCTGGATGCGCTGCAGGTGCTGTGGATTCTCTCTCTGCTCCAGCCGTGGACGTAGAGTTCTCCGTCGTAGTGAAGAGGGAGTTCCCTTTTAAGGGATTCCTTGATTGCTGGCAGGTCGAATTCATTTCCATAACTGGAAAGCAACACCGGCTCTCCGTGAAACCACTCGACACGGCAGCGCTCGCCGTTGAGCTTGGGCTGGACGAGGAGGTTCTGGCCTAGGCCTTGGTAGCTAGCCCTGAGGAGGTTCCTCGGGTTCGGTGTCTGAGCTAGCATGATTCCTTCTCTCTTTGGTAGTGTTGGCATTTACTTAATCTCCCTTCTTTTAGGTATTATATTTCTTTTCATCAGGAATTCTTGTTTACTGTTAAAATTATCCCATGTTAGAAGAAGAAGTACTGCTTTGTTATCTATATCGTAGAGAATGTTTTGCTCCTCTTTCGTCAGAATTTCATGATTTACCTCAGCACATACTGATCTTATTCCTTTGATCCTGAGTCTAAGCCAGTTCCTTTTCATTGCCCATTCTTGTGCTGGTGTCATAGACTGTTCCTCCAGTTCTTGAGAACGTTCTTGAAGATGGTTTCGGCATTAGCGAGTTGAATTAACTCTATGTTCGAGAGCAGGCTTGCGTTCTCTTCACTGGAACAAAGCTCCAGATAGGAGAGGATTCGGAACTTGAGCCACTGGCGTTTCTGAGCTGTGGTTTGGGTTGTTTTCTTTCTTTTCATTCCTTGATCTCCTTTCTAAGGTCTTCCGGGATGTCTCCCTCGATGGCGATGATCTGCTCGTAGGTCATACCATCCTCGATCATGAGGGAGATGCGGCGCCGTTTTCTCTGGTCTTCGTCGAGTTCAGTTTTAGACACTTTTCCTGACAGGTCTTTCTTAAAGCCTACGAGGATAGAGGGTTTGAGTTTCTTGAGGACAAGGTAGAATTTTCCTTCTCTCAGCGTCGGGTAGATGTGGATGGAGTTTGCTGAAATAGGATCAACACGCTCCAGTCCCTGGAGTTCCTTCTTGAAGATCTTGAGATAACTCTTCTGGATGTCCCGGTTCTCCATAGGAACGAAGAATTCTTCTCCGGTCTCCAGGTCCTGGGAGGCTTTCGTAATCCAGGAGGATGCTATGTCAGCTTCACTGGTTCGTCTGGTGGTCATATTGGATTACTCCATTTTCTTTAGTCCTTGAACTATGTGGAGAGCCAGTGTCATGTAGTCCTTGACTTGTTGTTCGTTTGGTGTTTCTGAATCCCAGTCTCCATCAGATTTTATTCTTTCCAGCGTGTCACAGCCAGAACAGGAGCCGTAGTCTACTTTGACGTACCAAAACTCGTTTGGCTGATAACTATTTTCAGCAATGATGAAAAGCTGTGTTCCTTGATAGTGTCCGTGGTCGATGCAGGTGATGCGCGTAGGATCTATATCACCATAGTCTTCCGTTGCTATAATCTTGATTGTGTTTTCAACTACTTCCTGGTAGTTGTCTGGATGTTTCTTCTTGAAGACTTCTTCCAAGATTTCCTTGTTTGTCATAAAGCGGTCTACAAATTCTTGAATCATAGCTTCTTCTCCTTCTTGCTTGAGACTTCCTTGGCGTAGATGATGAGCTTTTTAGCGAGGGTTTCAGAGGACATTTTTGAAAGCTCCCTCAAGCAATGCTTGCAAGTTGGCTGGTTTCTGATCTCGACCTTGCGAACAAGAACCCTGGAAGTGTCCCCTTTCAGGGGACTTCCTTGCCAGAAGAGAACGCCGTCCCTGACTACTGGCTTCATCTTCCACTTGGTGCTGTGTTCCTTTTCACAGAGAAGGCAGTTGACGTATACTCCCAGGATGAAGGATTTCTCTTTTCTCCTGGGAGCTGGCTTCTCCTTCGCTATCTTGAAGCCAAGTACCGAGAGAATCTCTTGCTCCTGCTCAGAAAGACCATTCCACTTTCCCTCAGGAATCTTGAAGGTGGTTGTTGCTATCTGCGTTGTCATCTCTGACACCTCCCTTCCAGGAGCTTTTCATTTGTTGAATGTCTTCTGGTGTTGCACCGTCCTCTTCCATGAGCTTGCAGATTCTCTGAATTTCAGAGTCTTCGCTGTCACAGATGTCGAGGTTCTCTGTTGTTCCATCGGCTCTGGTGAGTGTAATATTGCTGGGTCCGAGGGGCTTGTAGAGAATCACGAAGTATTTTTCTTGTTTCTTGCTGGAGAAGCGGGAGATGGTCAGGCCGGAGAAAGAAAGGCCGGCGTTTTCCTGGAGGTTTTTCTCTTTGATCAGGGCAGTTCTCGTGGCTTCCATTTCCAGGTAGGTTCCTGCCTTGATGGTGATCTTCTCTCCTGTCTTGAGAGCCAGGGCTCTGGAAAGGATTTCCCTGGTGAGTGTTGCGCTGGGCATGGTTTGAGGTCCTTTCTCGTTGTTGTCTAGGTGAAGGGGCAGTTTTCTGCTGTTGGGCCGTAGTCAGGTTTAAATGTAGTTATAATCCGTTTTGTTTGGTAAGCTATGTCCTTGCTGAAGTAACCATCTTTAAATGCTTTAATAAGAATAAGAAATATTTTCCTGTATTCTTGCTGGCGAAGTTTTGAACTTCTTTTTTCACGTTTCTTAAATACTTTAGGAGATGTTAAGCATAGTATATATCTGTTAGTTCCTGGCTCTTGTAGTGAAATTCCTATATCGTAGTCGCAGCCAGTAATAATGGCATCTTTTATATTATGGTAGCCAGCTACCTTTAAGGTCTTTCCTTCAAGCTGCGTGTAGTCATAGCGAGGCATGGTTTTGTTTCCTTTCTTTTCTAGAGAATGTCTTCCGTTGGGATGAAGGACCATTTATCCCAGGCTTTTTTCTGCTCGTCAATGAAGTTGTGACTGATCTTTCCTATGAAGGAAAATCTTCTGGTTGATTTGAAAGCATCACCAAAGTCCCACACATAACACAGCTGCCCCACGCGCGGGAGCTTTGGTTTGTTGTTAGCGATTTTGTCAGCTTCTGCTTTGTGTAGCGCCATTCCTCTGCCTATCCAAGATACGTCGTGTTCTTTCTTTCCCTGGAGGCCGTCCAGGAAGTCCTGGGCTTCTTGTCTGGTGGAGAAGAAGTTCTCTTTACCACAAATTTTGCTGACTGTACCGTCTTTGTGAACGTAGCGACTATCGCAGTCATACACAGGCTCGTCTGCAATGTAGTATTTCTTCATAGCGTCAAATCTTGCTGGACCTTGGACTGTGAACTCTGCGTAAGCAACCTTCTTTTTTCCCTCTCGAACCTCAGCAAAAAGCTTATTGATCTGCTTTTGCTGACTGTCGAGGCGGATTTGATAGGCTTCTCTGCTTGTGGAAGTCAGCTTTTGATTAATTGCTGATAAAGTCCAACTCTTCGAAGCAATATGCCTATTCACCAGCTGCTTCTCGACTTCCTTTGAGATGATGGCTTGGAGTTCTTTTTCGATTGTCATGGTTTGTTTTCCTTTCTTAGTCTGTATGTGTTATAACACCAAATTTTCCGTCTCTCACCCAGGCATTTCTACCACCGAAATATGAGTGGTAGAATTTCTTTTCTATATCTTCAACAGTAACATCTTGACCACAGGAACCTGATATTCTGGTATGCGCGTAGCCTGGGATAGATGATTCGACTTTGATCTCTTTCGGTTTTAAGGCTTCTTTTTCGGTAGCCATTTCTGGACCTCCTCTTCCTTCAGCTTGAAAAGCCTCAGGACGTTTGCCTTCGCTGTTTCGAGTTTTTGATAGTAAAGACTGAAACGCTCAGGGTGGTGATCCCCGCAGGTTTCGATGTAGAAGCCGTGGTCTGTGGAGGCTTTGACTTCAGCAATGACTACATTGTTGAGCTTGAGCTGGAGAGCGTTGTTGCTCTCTTTCCATGTTAGCTTGAATGGCATATCTTCTTCCTTTCTACGACTCTAAGAGGTCCTGGATGGCATTCGTGTAGATTTTGAATTTCTTCAAGAGAGTCTTGATCAACTCCATGTCGAGCTTGTCTTCTGACTTGTAGAATTCCAGGCTCTCCTGGAGTTCATTAGCTAGTGCTATTGCCTTGAGGCTTTCTGTCGAAAGCTTCCTAAGGCTTTCTTCAAGCCTGAGGTAGACAACAGAGGGGATTGTCAGGATGTCTTCTTTTCTTTCTTGGTTTTCTGTCATGGTTAGTTCCTTTGAATTAGGGTCAAGACATTTGATGTTAGTAGTATTTTCATACCAAGACATCAGTCCGATTTCCTTTCCTCTTTAAAGCGAGAAGGGCAGACAAGTCTGCACTCTCTGGGTGTGTAGGTGTCAGAGACAGTGCATGTTGATAGGCACCGAGGCCAGGGCGTGGCGTACTCTGCTGCTCTGAGAGTTCTCTTGTAGAAGGCTTCTTTCACTTCAGCTGGTGTCAGGATGTGTTTCGCCATCATTCTATCTCTCCTCTCGCTTTCTTGTTGTGGTAGAAGCACAGGTCGAGTCTCCGGTAGTCTGCGGTGGAAAAGATCTTGGTAGTCTTCAGGCCCAGGTCGTCTTCGGTTTTGACTTCTTCGAGTCTCTTCGTTCCAGGGATCATTTCCAGCTCGACCGGCTGCATGCACTTCTTGCAGAGTGTGACTGCCGGGAGCGGGATGAAGTTGGTTGAGGCTGGCTTCTTTGAAAGCACGGCAGAGTCAATCTCTTCTTCCTCATCTGTGTCCCAGAACTGTGTCATAGTGTCGTTTCCTTTCCTTGTCAGTAAAGATTCACATTGTGAATTGTAGGTGGTTGTTGTCATGCTATAAAGTCTACGTTATTTCTGAGAGAAACCACTGTTCTTGTGACATTTATGTTAAGATTTTTGGTGTTGTTTATAGCAGCTTTTGTGCAGTTTTGTCTGTTGCTATAGATTCTATCACCATAGATAGTAAACTTAGTCGTTTCTAACAACCAACGCCACACTACTTCAGTGGCGTTATCAGGGTTGTAAATTTGCCACAGTCTAATAGTACCTCTTGGCTTATGCATGTCTTCCTCCCTATTTCAAAGCCGTTCCAAAAAGCAGCTCTTCCAGGTAGTCTGGTTCCAGGCCGAACCACTCCTCTGTGAAACCCTCTAGGTCTTCTCCAGAGTCCAGTCTTTCATTCATGTCTTCGATTGCGTTCTGGATAACTTCTCTTGCCTCTTCCTCTGTCATACCATCCCGCTTCATCAAGACCTGTTTCAGTGTCTGCATGTTGAAAGCTCCTAGAGTTTCAGTTGTTTCAAGTTGCTAGCAGAAGCCCTCGTGGAAAGCTCCGTGACACGTTCCTGAAGGACTCTGTTATCCTGCGCGAGCCTGTCATAGTCTTCTGAGATGTCAGTCAAAGTCTTATTCTCGTCTTCCAGTTCCTGGATTTTCTTCTTGAGACTTTCTACCAGGGTGATGATAGACTCTCCAACTTCCAGGGTGTTGAAGGTATTCTCTCGGAGGATCTGTGGGGTTTTCTGTTGTGATGGCAGGTTTTTCTTGATGTAGTTGTTATAACTTATTCTGTCAATGATTCCTATCTTGTGGATGTAGAGAATGTGCTGCCCTGCTTTCACCTGCTTGACGCCAGCCTTCTTTGCAATGTCCTGGACAGAGAAAGGACCGTTCCAGTTGATGATTGCCTCTTTGACTTTCTGTGTCTCCGGTGTTTTAGCTGTCCATTCTGTTGTCATAGTGTTCCTTTCTTTTTCTGGTTTAAAAACCAAGCCAACTCTAACAACCGTGAAGACAGTCAGGAGGTCGCAAAGCCTGGCTGTCTTAGCTGCTGTTAGCGTTGAAGGGCTGCAACTGCCATGAGAAGCCAGAGAGCCGCGTAGCCGAAGAGGACTGAAAGGATGATCTGGCACACCAGCTTTAGCTTGCTTGGTTTCTTTTCCTTCCAGACGTAGTTAAAATTCGAATTCTGAGTCATTGTCTTCTTCCTCCTCTTTCTTGCAGATAGCATCAAAGCAGATTTCGCAAAGGCCAGAGATCCTGAACTCTTGCTTTCCTGCTTCGGAGTAACAGCGCTCCACGGCGGGCTTCTTGCACTGGATGCAAGTCTCCTTTGCCTTGGCATCTTCCACTGTTTCCCCGTAGAGCGCTCTTGCAAAGTTGTCCTTGAATTCCTTTAGTGACATGGCGGTTCCTCCACCAAATAGTTGCAAGGATTGAAGTGCCCTGTTTTTTCAAAGAAACTTTTTTCATATGGAATAACTCCACTGTCGCTCGCAAAGGTGTCGCAAAGATCGCCATTCTCCAGTTTAAAAATCAGAATGGGTTTAATAAGTTTATCACTGTCACAGCAGATCAGCTTTACCGGGTAGTTGTAAAAGACTATCTGAACCAGCTGACCACGGAACTGCACGTGTTTTCCTGCGTTGCCATACTTAGTATAAGTCCTACCAATTTTCAAGTTTTCCATGCCGTGTACTGCATTTGGAAACAGCGGGTGTGTCATGAAAGCCTCCTTTCTAAGGTCCAGTCAATTCTTCCAACATCTCTACCAGGTCTTCCTCACAGAAGACTCCCTTGATGGTAGAGGGTTCCGAGGGCAGGACCTTAACACACTCTGCCCGGGCTTGTTCCAGTTCTGCAAGAAGCCACCTGGTGGAGTAAACCAGGTCTATGTCCGTGGGGCTTCTGTAGCCCACGGGGATTTCTCTGATGATGGTTTTTCTCTGCGAAACGATCCTCAGGCCAGTTGCCGCGCCTGGGTCTGCTATCGCAGACGTAACGAGGAAAAACCCTGCTGTTGCTGTGATTGTCAGGAAACGCTTCATGCTTTGTTGTTCCTTTCTTCTTCTTGGTAGTAAAGGCAATTCCCACAGTCCTCTCCCTGCTCCTTCTGGCAGTAGAGACACCCCAGTTCCCTATCACTCAGAAGAAGCAAAAGTGCTGCGGTGGTGAGTTGGCTTGTCGTCAAGTTGTTTCTCCTTTCCCTTCAAAGTCTAAACCCACGTTCGGGTAGCCAAGAAGACTTCTCTCCTTGACTACCCTGGCTTGGGTTTAGGAATGATTCTTTGCTGCCCTGGCATTGCTTTTTCAGCAATATCCCAGAGTTTCTTATTCAGATCACTGTTCTTGAAATCTCCTGCACTTGCCAAGGCTAAGCACGCACCGAACTGCTCATCATCCAATTCATAATGATTGTTATCCATAGATACAGAATCCCACACTTTGACGTACCACTTTTCTGGACCGCGTTCAGCTTTAAACTGTGTGTCTTCCATGATTCCAGTAATTTCGATCATTTTCTTTCTCCCTTCAGTTAATTGTTTAATGCTTTGAAGTCAAGGATTGTAGATTACTTCTCATGAAACTAAGGTCCCATTGAACTTTCTTACCATTTTCAGTTTTCAGATCTATAAGAGTCTTGAAACAATGTCCTGGATGGCTGCCGGTAAAGACTTCATGGATGCACGTGATTGTAGCATATTCACCATACTTTGCTACTAAGTACTTCTTAAAGCTGAGCTGTTGTCCGACTGAGTATTTCATCAGCTTTTCCTCATTAAATGATTTTTTCATTGATTAATGTCAACCGTATCACATGGATCATGGTGTGTCAACAATGATTTATAGTTGATATTGCACGATGCACGATCAATGAACAACGACCCATCGACCCTGTATCGTGTACCGTGTATCGTGTAACCGTGGGCCATTCCGCCACATTCACCCCGTGAATCTTTACTTCCTTCTCCTCCTCCTGTGTCACATATTATGAATCTTTACTGGGCTTCCCTTCAGATCCTTTTCACGCGGTGAACCTTTACTGGAAGTCCGGGTGTTGCTGGCTTGTCCTCTTCTGGGCTCTCACAGCAAAGTTCTTTCTCGTGAATTTTTACTGTAACTTTTGAACATCTTCTTCTTTTTTTTTTTTTTTTTTTTTTTTTTTTTTTTTTTACTATAGAGATAAAAGTAAGAAATAGCCTAATAGAGAGGTAGACAGTAAAGGAGAGCAAAGTAAAGAAAGAGACAACTGGGCAAAGAAGCCAGTAAAGATTCACGACGTGAAACGGTGGGAACGACCGGAAATTACACGTTACACGGTACAGGGTACACCTCTGATTGTTGATGTTTTATACATCATCATGGTGTATCTTTCCAACAATCCACGACGTTTTTAGCCCATACATGGACATGCCCGAACGACAAAACACGCCACAATCGCCCCACGTTGCGTTTAAATGCCCTATATAATGGATGTATCGAACCAAACGCCCAATGCCCCAAAACCCCGGCGGAAACGCCGTGTGAATCTTTCCTGCGGTGCAAGCACCAGAAAGTCCAAAGTCCTTGATAAAACCTGCCATGTTTAGTTGAGTTTAAATTTAAAATGTCTATTCCGAAACAACAGCCGAAACTAAAGCCAACGACTTCTGGAGTGCCATTGCAATCACCTCGTCTTTCAAGCCCTGGGCTCGAAGAGCCCGGACGGCTGCCCCGAGGTCGAACGCTGTCCTGGTCGAAGCTTTCTTTTCAAAGAGCTTTCCATTCAACCACTCTTCCCAAGTCGCCTTCAACGTCGCCTTCTTATCAGCAATCGTTTCAATCTCCGGCGGGGCCAGGGCATCGCTCAGCTTCTGCTTGACGCCGTATTGAATTGCGAATCTCTGTCCCACGGTCAACTCCGTAAAGCTCGGGAAGAGCTTGCGAAGTTCGGCACGAAACAGGAAATCAAAGCTCGGCTTCTCCTTCGTCCCACTGTTCACACCACACACCAGCTCGCTGCCATTCTCAAGCTTCCAGGTCAATCTTACTTTTTCTGCCATGATTCACCAACCTTTCTTCGGCTTTGCCGAACCATGGCAGGCTTTATCAAAGACTTCAGCCTTTTCATGTTGCCGACGCTCCTATGCGTTCATCCATCGCGCCGACCGTATGAGCCAGTCTCATACAACTACCAGTAATCTAATCGCTTGCATCACCTCCTTCCATCAACTTATGGTTCAATTAAATCATGAAAACATTAAATTGTCAAGCAAGAAAACGACTGTCCAACAACAACCGTGTTTCATGCTTCCTTCCAACACCATCCTCCACACTCTCAAGCCAACCACCCCCGAGGCACCCAAGGCCCCCTGGCGACCGAGGAAGATGGGCTGCGTTTTACACGCAAGTAGTTTTTCAAGCCCGTTACTGGAAGGGTTGGTGCTGGAATGGAGGGCTCCCGCGGAACCATCAGGAAAGATTCAATAGAAAGAATTTTGCTGCCGCAGAAAAATGTTGACAAGGGCACGGCGGGTCTCTAAAATGGGAGACTAGAGAAGGAGAGACCCCGTGGGAAGACCAGTGACACAAATCGACAGCGAGATACTCTACGACATCCTAGAATCCGGGAAGAACCTGGATCAGGCCGCCGGGGAGCTTTCAGTCTCGATCCCGACCTTGACGAAGAGGATAGCGAGGATTCAAGAAGAGCAAGGCATTCTCCTCCAATACCGAACTCTTCAGAGCCTGCAACTAACGCAGCTCCAAGCCCAAATCCTAGAGAACATCACCCCGCAGAAGATAGCAGAAGCAAGCCTCCATGACCTAGTCACAGCCTTCAAGATCCTGAAGGAAAAGGAACACCTGATCGAGGGGAAGCCAAGCGAGATCAAGGGCCTAGTCGGCTACCTCGTGGAGATGGAGAAGCAGAAGATAGCACTTGTCAAGAACGCAGTAGTCAGCAACGACAACGGCGAAGAGATTCTAGAAGGAGAATTCACAGATGAAAACGACGAGAACGAAGACGAGCTACCAAACCTCTAGCAAACTAGGCTTTAGCCCAACCCGCCTTTGGTTGCTGGTAGGTCTTCTGCTGTTGGCACTCGCGGGGGTTTCAAGAGCCGACACAGTCCTGGAACAGGGCGACGGAGCAGAGGTAGTCGTCACGCAAGAAATGACCTGGTCTACCAACGCCACGGACAGTCTCTCCGGTAAGCTTTCCCCTGGCTACCTCTACCAAGTTGCCATCAAGACCTCGGCTGACGAGACCGTCACCTTTGTGATCAAGGACAGCTACGGAAACGAACTCTTTAATAGGTCTTGGACTGCCGCGGCAACGGGAGAAGCTCCCAAGTTTCCGACAGGGTTCTTTCACATCCCTAAAGGAAGCCGCTGCACCGGCACTCTCTCAGGCCTTACCTCCGGGACTGCCAAGGTCTTGATCACCTCTGTTAAGAAGTAAGGAAGAAAAGACTATGACAAAGAGAATCCTTCTCACACTGTCCTTCATTTTGTGTATCTTTACTGGCTTCACTCACGCTGGTCCTCCCGGTGCTCCTCCAGCACAGACCGGCACCTCAGCACAGCTCACCGCAGGAACTGACACGACACCACAACTATGGGACGCCGCGACACTGGCAACACAGTTCGCTGGGGCTGCCGTCGAGATCGTAGACGAAGCTGTGACTGCTGCTAACATGAACGGAGACACAACTCACGGAGTTTCCCAGAATGCCCTGATCGACTACCTCATGGCAACCATCGATCCTGATGGAGACGGTTCTATCGCGGACTCCAGCCTGTCTATTGCTGATTTGACGCTGGCCGGCGCAGGAGGCCTCGTCCTTGGCGTCGCTGGAACGACACTCGGAACGGCACGCTGGTATACCAATGTCGCGGAGAACGTCTATCGCTTCGACCTCTTCTCATCCGATTTTACGCAAAACTGGGGCATCCGCTGGCAAACCGGCTATCCGCTCGAAAACGGCGGGCTTTTTACAGTCGGCACCACCGGGACGGGAACTTGGACTTACCAAGGTGTTGACCCCGGTGATGTTTTATTGCTGCCCGCTGACCCAGCGGCCCATGTGCTTTTCGGTTTCGACAATACTACAAATACCTACAAGCCTTTCACGATTGGTACCGGCCTTTCCTTTGACCAGGCGAGCAGCACGCTTTCTTCGACGGGCAGCGGTGATGACCTCGGTTCTGCCGTAGCCGCCGACATTGTGGCACTGTTCAACACCGGGACGTGCTCTGGCTATCTCAAAAGCGATGGGACTTGCGATACTCCGAGCGGAACCGGCGACATGACCAAAGCCGTCTATGACGTAGCCAACAACTCCAAGGTTGACGACGCTGACGCCTTCACCCCAGTTGATACCGCAGACGAAAACGCCACCTTCTACCCGATATTCGTGGACGGCGCGACCGGAACCCAAGTTCCTGAGACTGACGGAGAAATCACATACAATCCGTCTACCGGGCGGCTCACGGTACCGATCATTACTGCCACAACATATGAAGGCACACCCACAGCCACCGGCCCTCAGATGTCAGTGATCTATGAAGACTCCGACAACGGATCAAACTATGTCGGCATAGGATCACCAGCCAGCCACAACAGCGACACGGTTTATTTACTTCCGACCACGGCCCCGGCTGCTGGCGAGACCATAGTATGGGGAACACCTGCGGCGGTTACGGATTCGACCGGGGTTTCCAGGAGCACTTCGCAGGGAACTTTTATCACTCCGCAGACTTACGATGCAGACCTTACCACCTGGGCAGGCGTAACTCCCGGCAGCGGAGTAGCCACAGCAGCCGCAGCAGCTACGAACGGCGCAGGTGGCTTTACGACAACCGATGGAACAAAGACGCTGACAAACACGACCCTGGATGCCAGCGGGACCGGGAACGTAGTCAAAGGCTTTGGCTACATCACGCTTGCCAACCCAAGCACCCTTGGCGGTGGCGTTACTCATCAGACCACGGCGACAGCAAGAGTTTACGGCCAAGCCCTCTTCGCCAACGCGACCGACAAAGCTACGAACTATGTAGAGTACATCCTCGAAGTTCCCCGCGACCTGGATACTTCCGTTGCTCTTAAAGCCTATTTCAAATTCAATCTTGGCGCTGCCGATACTGCCGATCACGACTATCTGATTTCTATGATAGATATCGCAGACTCAGCTGACAACACTACGGCAGTCGGTGACGAGGTGGCGCTTGACTATACCGCTGATGCTACCGGAGCTTCGGGAGATGTTGAAACCGCTGGCGGCAATGACTTGACCGGATGGGCCGCAGCACTCACGCCGGGAAGCAAGTGGATTATCCGGGTAGCAAGAGATGGTGACAGCGCAACGGATGCCTCAACGGGTGATAGTTACAGCGGGCCGCTAACCATCCGTTACGGCTTTACGCAGTAGGGAGGAGATATGAACTTTGAACGCAAGCAGAAAATAGTCGATATGCTATCGCCGCTGATAGCGATTATCGTATTGGTTATCGCGGGATACGCCGTTGAAACGGCGGTGGCCGGGTTCGGGTATCAGGTGCAGATGGCGGGGTCGGTGCCGGCGGTTGGTGCATCCTACGCCTGCGATGCCTCAACAGCAGATATTTGCGAGGATTGGGATGACGCGGACACGTTTCGCCTAACCTGGACCGATGTTACAGCGGGCGGCACAATCTCGGCGGCTGCACATTCTGGCACGTTATCCTGTACTGACAAGGGGTCACAGGCGATTACAGTTACCTACTCATCGCAGGCCGACCTTTACACCTCCACAAATCTCGGAAGCGCTCAAAATACAGTTTACATCAATTTCTACTTCATCGTGACCGCGCACCCGAATATGGCTGCCGGAAACACTCAGGCGCTTTTAATTGGTAGTTCCGGCGCAAATGGTCAATACCCAGGGCTAAAAATGCAGTTCAGAGAGGGGTCTGGTGATCAATTAGAAATTTCGGTGCATTACGACTCTACTCAAGTAGGAAGCTATGTGAGCATAGCCGACAATCAATGGTATCGACTTAGTGCGCTGTATTCTACAGATAACGTAGATGCCAATGGCAACGATGTTATCCGATGGTGGCTGGACGGCTCACAGCAAGCGGAAGTAACTAATGCCAATTTTATTCTAACGCGCCGTCCGCAATACTTCACCATATCCAACAACGCCGAGGTCGCGGGAAGCGTCGGTGTAAGTTTTCAGATAGACAACTTTGAAGTAGATTACGCCGAAATGCCAGCGGCTTGTCCGTAAGGAGAGTTGATTTTGAAGAAAATCCTACCCATTACCTTGATACTGCTATGCTTGGCATCGGCAGCACACGCCGCTCCGGTGCTGTGTTTTACAGATTTGGTTGACGGCCCTAAAACCGGCCTTGGTGACGGCCTGGGCAGCGGGGCTATCGTGACCGTGTGGGGATGGAATCTTGGCAGTTCTCAAGGGGCTTCAACGATCACAATCGGCGGCGTTGCTCCAGCGTATGTTTACTATTGGGGCAATGCGGACGGCGGGGCATCTGGCGGTGGCCCATCTGATTTATACTCCTATCACAAGATGCAAGAGATTTCCTTTTCCGTTCCTTCAGGAGTCGCGGACGGCTCTGTAAATATCCAAGTGACAGTTAGCGCGGTGGCATCGAATACCCTCCCATTTTATGTCCGAAGTGGAGAGATATTCTACGTTGCATCTGGTGGAAGTGGATCAACCGGCTCTTGGGCAGCACCATTTGCATCGGTTACAGCCGCTATCGCAGATGCCGATTTTTCTATAGGTGATATTGTCTACATTAAAGACGATTACACCGAATCCGCAACAATTGGAGCTAATAAAGTTGGAACAAGTACAACGCGATGTGCCATTATTTCATATCCAGGCAGTCTATACCAAAACAGTAGCGGCATAACATCGTATGCAGGTGGAACATCTATACACCCGTATTGGGTGCTATCGAAATTAAAAGTTTACAATAACTCCTCCCCAATAAGCATATCCGGACAATGGAGGATAATAGGGAATGAGATCACAGACAACACATCGGCAACTGGCGAAGGTGGAGCTGTTCTCGGTAGCGGAAATCCAGACTTTAACGGTGGGCTGGTGGGTGCCACAGATGGCCCTGTAGTATGCTATGGTAACTACATTCATGATTTTGGATATGCGGGAACCTCATTCAAGCACCATGTTTTTTATATATCAAACAGAGGAAGACGAACAGTAGAGGCCGATGACGGTAATTGCTACGAGTGCATACTGGACCACACTTCAAGCAGTGTAAATAAACCGTATAATGGGTCTGGTTCTTGGCAGACATATTGGGCTGCGTCATCTATGGGTGCGGATTATTGTCCATCGTGGGCTACCAGCACAAATTATGATGATGGAAAAATTTACACTTTTGAGCTTGGGTGGAACTATCTTTTGAATAATGGGGCCAGAAATGGGTTGCACATATATGACGAGCATCAATGCGGGGATTACCTCGGAACAATAGGCGTACATCATAACGCAGTTATAAATCAGGCTGGGGCCTCTGTAGCAGTTGGAACACTTGGAGTCTATAACGCCGAGGATGATCCGTGCATATCTGCACCTGTGAATGTATATAATAATATCGTAGTAAAATCAGGGCAATCACCGCATAGTGGATACACAGGGTTCAATATCTACGGTCAAAAAATGACGAGTCAAGTCAATGTCTATAATAACACTCTTTATGGGTACGTAGGGAGCGAGGCCCACATGGATGTAAATGGTCCTGGTGGCTTGGCTGACTACGACTTTGCTGGTACCTGGAACTGCGTAAACAACATATTTTTCGATACCGATAACAAATATTGGACGCTCGATGGGTACGTTAGCAAGACTCCATCGCTGTTTGCTGACACCGTATTTTATGATGGCGGAGACAACAATCCAGTATCACCGCCAGCATGGGCCACCGGAGCGGTTGAGTCAGACCCGCTTTTCACCAACGCAGCCGCGAACGACTTCACCTTGCAAGCTGGCTCTCCAGCGCTAAATATTGGCGCGGCCCCACTCTCCGGTGCGCCGTTTTCTGGCTACGGAATCGATGGATCGATTCTTGACGCCGACATAGGGGCGTATGGGGAAAGCGGCACGGCACAGACAACCCGCAGTATGGGCGCGAAGCCTGGGTTGCTGCCGTAGAGCCGGAATGAATGTGAACGCATCTTGAGAGGAAACAAGAATGGGATTAGACAAACTGAGTGACATGCAGATTAAGTTTCTTCAGTGGCTTGTCGGGATTCTCCTGGCAGTTCTCTCCATCTCAGGAGCGTGGTCGATGAGCCAGATATATCAGCTTAAGTGCGATCTGCCAAGAGAGTATGTCCTTCTAGAGCGCTATAACACTGACCAGGACCTGAAAGATAAAACACTTGACAGAATAGACAAGAAGCTTGACAGACTGATCGAACGGAGACAGGGAGACTAGAAGATGTCTCAGGATCGTGTCAAAATACTCAGGCAGATTCTGGAAGCTATTGAAGTCAAGTGCGGTACTTGTCCAATAGTAAGTACTTGGTATTGTAACAGTGGCTGTTTACTACCGGCAGCTAAAACGATTGCTGAGTTTGAACTGAAAGATCTTGGAGAATACATAGGAGGAAGAAGAGATGGAGAATTTAGGAATCACGACTGACAATGTTGACGTTATAATCCTGGCTGCGATTGCAATCCTGGACTTGGTGGCGGGGCAAATTCCTGACAAGTTTGTCAACTACGTTGGAGTTGCCAGGAGAGTTCTTTCCTTCATCTCTCTTGGTAGAAAAGCCAAGAAGTAACACCAACCACCTGTCCTTCACAAAATGAAAAGGTACTGGAGCATGGGAAAGAAACTTCGGGACGAGATGATCAGGAAGGCACTTGAAGAAGACTTGAAAGAGAAGAAAGCCAAAGCAGCTAAAGGAAAGAAAAAGTCTTGAACAAGAGCATCCTAGATAAACTAAAAGCCTGGCATGACAGTCCCTTACTCTTTGTCATGGAGGCCTTTGACTGGAGCAAGGTGCCGAAGAACGGTCCTTCGAAGCAGCAGCTAGATGGCCTTGCGAAGCTGGGAGAGAACAAGAGAATCTCCATTCGCTCGGGGCATGGAACTGGGAAAGATGCCTTCGCTTCCTGGGCTATCTGGTGGTTTATGACGACCAGGCCTTACCCGAAAGTTGCCTGCACCGCGCCAACAGCGCATCAGCTTTCTGACGTTCTCTGGTCCGAGCTTCACAAGTGGTACCGGATGTCTATCTTCCAGGACGAGTTTGTAGTCCAGAAGGACAAGATCTTCCACAAAGACGCTCCGAAAGAGTGGTGGTGCCGTGCAATTTCCCCTAGTGCTAAAGCGTCAAAAGAGGAGCAAGCAGAGACACTTGCTGGCCTTCACGCTGAGCATCTTCTTATTGTTGTTGACGAGGCTTCTGGTGTGGTTGATCCAGTCTATGTTCCACTCGAAGGAGCTATGACGCAGGAGGACAATAGAAGTCTCCTGATCGGAAACCCGACGAAGAACACAGGGTACTTTCACGAGACACACTTTGACCCGAAGCTGAGCAAGAGCTGGACTAAATTGCATTGGGACTCTAGGAAGAGCGAGAACGTCTCTCCAGAGATGATCGAGTATTTCAGAAACAAGTACGGGGAGGGAACAAATGTCTGGAGAATTCGTGTTGAAGGAAATCCCCCTCTTGATGATGATAATACTTATATTCCTCTGTCTTGGTCGCAACAGTGTGTTGGAAATATCGTGGAAGTTGACCCTGAGTGGCCTACTTATCTGGGCGTGGACGTGGCTCGTTATGGGGACGATGACTCTGTGATCTTGCCCAGGCAAGGGATGAGGATAGATCCTTGGATCACTTACAACGGGATGAATACTATTGAACTGGCACAGCGGATTATCATCCCCTTCACGGACAACGAAGCTGACGGAGTTGGTATAGATGAGATAGGTGTTGGTGGTGGAGTGATTGACTGGCACCATCAAGACACCAGGGGTCTCGGCCGAAGAATCGTCCAGCCGGTCAACACCACCTGGGCGTCCAGTGCGCCAGAGAAATACTTCAGACTTCGGGACGAGCTCTGGGGGATTATGCGAGAGAATTGTATGCATTCTCGTTATAGTTTTCCTGACGTTGAAGTGACACTCAAGGGGATGACGCTGAACCTGGGTCAGGAACTTGCGAATGAACTGGCCTCCCTCCGCTACGGCTTCAAAGGAAGCGCTATCAAAGTCGAATCAAAAGAGGACGCCAAGAAACGCGGCATTGACTCTCCGAATATCGCAGATGCTCTTGCTATCACGGAATATTTCTATCTCTTCTCGCAGCATGTGTGGGGAAAGGTCAAGAAGGACAAAGAGAAGAAAAAGAGAAGAAGTCTTCCTGGGACAGGAATCCTAGCTTCCATCAAGAAACATTCTTGGACTGGAGTATAGAATGGTAGAATCCACGACTGACAAGGAACACGAGAAGATCCTGCAATGGCTGAGGGACTGTGAAGCTAGTACCCCGGAGTCCGAGTACAGGAAGAAGTCCATCGAGAGCTACGAGTTCTATGCTGGCACACAGGATACTAAGGAAGTCATAGAGCTTCTCGAAGCACAGAACAGGCCCTATCCTGTCTTCAACGAGACTAAGCCAAAGGTGGATATGCTCGTTGGTATGGCAGCACAGGCTCCTACCACGTCAGTCGCTGTTCCTGTCGGAGCTGAGGACGAGGCTTTGACTGAGGTGATGAACGGAGTTCTCTTTCACTATCAGAAGAAGCTAGAAATCACCAGGAAGAGAAACAAATGCTTCGAGCATACCTGCAAATCAGGACGGAGCCTTCACTGGTTCTGGATAGATGACAGCAATCCATTTAAGTATGCCATCAAGAGCAAACGCTGGCGTGGCGACCAGTTCTATCTCGACCCAAATGCTGTCACGATGAACCTGACAAACGATGGGGACCATAGGTTCATCTTCCTGGAGAAGTGGGTTTCGGAAGAAGAGCTTGCTAGGAGAGTTCCGGAGGGACATAACGTTGAGGAACTGAAGGACACGGCAACAGGGACTGATGGGCTCTCTTTCTGGAACGAAGCGCGGGATCTCTATCGACTGATGGAGTGCTGGTATTTCAGGTTGCTCGAGACTTACTGGTTTATCAACCCGATCTCTGGAAGAGAAGAAGGTTTAATCAAAGAGGACTTCCAGAATTTCAAGAAGGCCGTCATCCAGGGAATCCCGCTGGACCAGCAGGGGCAGCAGCTTTTCCAGATGACAGCGGAGCAGTTCCAGGAGTGGGAAGTTTCTTCCGTTAAGAAGAGCTTCAAGAAATGGGTCTACTACACCATCTTCTCAGGAGGAATTGTCATCGTCAGGGAGAAGAGCCCATTGAACTGGGATGGTTTCCCGGGGATTCTCTACGGGGCTTACAAGGATGATAATAACAACACCTGGCTTTCAGTGATTGAAACTATCAAGGACCCTCAGAGAAGCTTGAACACACTGATGAGGCAGTTGGTTTACTTGCTGCAGACGCTACCGAAAGGAATCTTGCTCCACGAAACCGGGGCTATCATAGACATCGAGCGATACGAGCAGCACAGTGCAGAGCCTAACTTCCACATGGAAATTGCTCGCGGGATGATCGAGAAGGTGAAGTTCCAGACCCAGGGAGCGATCTCTCAGGTGTATCAGCAACTGATCGGGATCTTCCTGAACGCTATCAAGAGCGCATCTGGAATCCATGATGACTTGATGGGGATTGAGACCTCTTCCAGGGAAGCAACGAGCACTCTTCGAGCAAGGCAGCAAACAAGCTTCGCTGTTCTCTATGTTCTCTTTGACAACTTTAGGATCTCACGCTTTAGAGAAACCAAGCTCCTCTTGACCTTGATCCAGCAATACGTCACAGAGCCAGAGTGGATCAGAATCACCGGGCAGAAGGGCATCCAAGTAATGCAGATCAACAGTCAGATTAACCCAGGAAGCCAGGGCTTCAATGATGTCACAGCAATCGAGTACGACATCGAGGCTGACGAGATCACGGAGACGACTTCTATCAGGATGATGATCGCAGCGTTGTTAGCAGAATTTGCTCATAACAACCCAAACACTATTCCTCCGACAGTAATGCTTGAGTACATGAACATTCCCTTTAGTGTCAAGCAGCAAGTACAAGCCTATTGGGAGCAGCAACAAAAGCTGCAACAGGAGCAAGCTGATAGAGAATATCAACTTCAGCTTCTGCAGATGGGCGTCCAGGTAGACGCTAATAAACAGAAAGCAAAGGAGAAAACCAATGACAGAAGCAGCAGAAGTAAAGATTGAAGAAGGTGAGTTGGAGAGTGCGTTGGCTGGGAAGATTGGAGGCAGTGAAGAAGACGACAAACCTGCCGATCCTCCTGTTGACGAGAAGAAGGAACCTGAGACGCCAAAGGACGAGGGTCCCTCAGAACTGGATCAGCTCAAGCAGAGCAACGAAGAGTTGCGCCAGCTAATGCTAGAGCAGAAGCGACAGAACGCAAGATTGGAGAGCAGGCTCAACAGGCTTTCAAGACCAAAGACTGTAGAGAAAGAACCAGTCGAAGACGACGAGGACGAGGACGAGGTAAAGCCGAAGGCTAAGACTGAAGCAAAGCCTTCAGAGGTCGAGACCCTGGAGCAAGAGGTCAAGGCCATTCATGACAGCAAGGATAGCATCTTCGACATGCAGCTGGACGTTATGTCCGAGAGTAAGCGATATAGCGATGTCCTGGAAGTTTGTTCTGACAGTCACATCTCAGACATCCTGGACGCAGCCACGAAACAGGTAGCAAAGGATCAGAACATGGACTACCATACTGCTTCCCTCTCCGTCGAGAAGTTTGTGTGGAGTCAGAAAAATCCTTATAAATATCTCTATGGTCTCATCAAGGAGTACCATCCCAAGTTCGTCAAGAAGGCTGGCCAAGACACGAGCGCAGCAGGAAAGACCGACGCGGGAAAAGAGAAAGAGAAACCCAAAGCACCGAGCAGCATTGCTTCTGTGCAAGATGACGGAAAGGTAAAGGGCGCGGGGTGGACGTCAGCAAAGATCGACGCCATGCCCGAGACTGAACTGCACAAGGTTCCAGAAGATATCTACCAGAAATACCTTGCAAACGAGCTTGACTAGAAAGGGGATTTAAATGTCTACACCGAAAACCAAGATCTTGACGAATGATGCCTTGACCAGGAAGAAATGGGCAAGAGATCTTTTCTCCGTGATTCTTCCTGGGGTTGAATTCAACTACCTGACCGGGACGGGAAAAGATGCTGTGGTCCAGATTAACACGGACCTCTCCAAGGGCGAGGGTGACGAAGTGACCTTCGGCATCCGGCTGCCTTTGACCGGCACTGGCGTTGTCGGAGATGCTACCATCGAGGGGAACGAAGAAAAGCTGACCTTCCGGAACTTCAAGCTGACCATCGAAGAGCTGAATCATGCTGTCGATACTGGCGGCAAGATGGAAGAGCAACGGATTCCTTACGACTTGATGAAAGAGGGCAAAGACGGTCTTCAGGAATGGTGGATCGGAAAGCTGAATGGCTTGCTCATCAACACCCTGATGGGGAACTCGGCTTATACTTTCTGTGGGCGCCTGATGTCTGCGGCAGCGACTGCCTTCGCCAATGTCATCTCTGAGCCTACCAGCAACCACCACATGTTCCCGAACGGGAAGACTGCTGAATCTGGCCTGACCGCAGCTGACACCATCGACCTGACGTTCCTGGATGCCATGAAGCAGCGCGCGGAGATCCCGCTCACCAACAGCTTCAAGATTCGCCCGTTGAAGCTGAAAGGGAAGAACTACTACCGCGTCCTGATGCACAACTACATGTTCGACATGCTGCGGCAGAACACGAACCCTGGACAGTGGGGTGACTTGCGCCGGGCTGCCGGGCAGTTCGCGATGCCAGAGGTCGAGATCGAGTACAACGGAATGCTGGTCACAAAGTCTGAGTATGTCCCGCGTACCGTTGCTGGTTCCACGGACTACGAAGGTGTCTACCGTTGCGCTCTCCTGGGTGCTCAGGCAGCCGTTTGGGCCTGGGGTGGTGCCGGGGACAGCAAGTCTACTACCATGTCTTTCGTGCCTTACACTAAGGATGCCAACCGCTTCATGATGGTTCGCGGTGGCGGTATCTTCGGCATGGAAGCAGTTTCTTTCACGACCTCTGGTGACTACGGTCGTGTGATCGGTTCTCTGTGGGCGAAGAAACTTGATTAACATTTAAGGAGAAAAGCAAATGGCTATCACGACTTACGAAAGCACTGCATGTGCTGACGGCCAGTGCTTGAGACTCGCCCACTCGAAGCTGGCTGAAGATCCTGCTGCTGGAACCTTCCCGATGATTCATATTCCGAGATATGCCTTTGTCAAGGATGTCTGGATTAGAATCACGGAAGTCGGCACCAGCAACACAATCACCCTTGGCTTCACCGGGAACAATGACACCGCTGACACCGATGCCATCATGAAGGTCAGCGAGGTCGAAGTTCTCCAGGTAGGTCAACAACGGGCACTGTTGTTTCCTGGCAAGTGGTTTGTGGACGGGGCTGGTAGTATCACCATGACTGTCGGCACAGCGCAGACCACTGGAAAATTCATGGTCTTTGCAGAATATTACGTCATCTACTAGGAGGATTTCAAAATGGCTATTCTTGATCTTCGGCAATCTGACGAACGAACCAACGTGTTGCCTAACCCGTACTGGGTGCGCTCTGCGGCTTTGACTGTGGCTGCTTTGAACACCGATGCAGTCTTGTTCTCTTTCCCTGCAAAGAAGGGAACGCTTGTTCTGGTTCACCAAGTAGCTTTCCAGCTTGTCACGGCCTTCAACGGTACCAGTGCTTCAGTGATCATTGGCTCAGGAACTATCGCCACGGATGCTGTTACCACCGGCGGGGCTATCTCTATCGTGGATGCTGATGAGTACTTTGCTACTGGTGAAATCACCGAGGCTACCCCAGCTTGGTATTGGCCTGCTACGAGTGATTTCTTTGGTGTTCTGGAACTTAGCAAGCCTTACGAGATCACCCCGGCTGACACTACTGTCCCGATCATCTACGCGAACTACACCGCGACGGCAGGAACTGCCACTACGGCTCTCGGTTATCTGCACATGCTGGTCTCCGAGATTCATTAACCGCCAACTGTCGTTCATTTTGTGAAAAGGTCCTGGGGGATTCTTTAGTATGAAACGATCAGAATTACGAGCAGCCCTGGCTGATACCATTCAAGACCCGAGCTATAGCACTGACGACCTGAATAGCAAGCTCTACCAAGCTGCGCTTTACATCGCAGGGATCGTCCTCATCCCTGACTTTAAGCGTATTGGATCAGTTGCTACTGTCGCCGCTCAGCCCTGGGTCTCCCTCTCCAGCATGACCGGTGGCTTCAGTGGAAGAGTCTCTAGATTCCATAAAAAAGGAATCAAGATCTTCCCGAGCCTAGACCTCTTGGTCGATGCTTATGCTGGAGAGACTGACAATGAGGAGTTGACTCTTGCTGGAGAAGTGGAGGCAGTTGCTCAAGAGGGAAACATCCTCTGGTATCAGAAAGTTCCTGAAACTGAAGAGACCCTTGTTTTGACATACTATCAGAATCCCCCAGCTTTCACGAATGACAACTACGAACCGGATTACATTCCTGAGCATTTGCAACAAAAGATTCTTGTCAATGGAGCAGCCTTCTTGATATTCTCTGAAATCGAGGATGACGTAGACGATGTGAAGATCAACAGGACTGTGAATTACAACGAGTCCTTTAATGAGGACAAGAGAGACTCGGGAGTTAACAAACTGCGTGAGTGGATCTCTAGAAATCGCATCCCACACATCAGCAGTTCTTGGAGTGTGTAACATGGAACAGAAGGAATTTCAGAAGTTAATCACAAACATCACTGTGGTGTTGCACAATTACCTTGTCCTGTCAAAGCAATCCGGTCGTATCACCCTGATCCTGGATGCCGAGGCCGGGGTTCCAACACAGTGTGTCGTGGCAAATTCTCTCAAGCTTGACCTGTCAAAGCTGAAGGAAGATTAACATGGGAAAGAAAGTTCCTCTTTACAGGGCTTCTGCGGGGCTGAACGTCAAGGTAGACCCGGTGCGGGTTCAGTACGATCCGGACAAGGGGATCGTGGATCTGCAGGCCTGTTCGAACGTGGAGCTAGATCGCACCGGGAGAATCAAGCGGAGAAAGGGTTTTACTTCGATTCTCTCAGGGTCTATGCATAGCGCGTTCTCCTGCGGAACCTACGCCCTGGCGATGTGGAATTATCTCTCTCAGCATTACCTGATCTGGATCGACAAGGTGGGAGCGAATGGTCTAATAGTGGAGTTGCAGCACTATAATGCTCCGCTGTGCTATGCTCGAGTCGGGAATCGTATTTACTACTCCAACGGATTCGAGAAAGGATTCGTGGAGAATAAGACAGCATATTCATGGACTGCTGGAACCTACGTTGGGAAAGACTCGACCAAGACAGTCTCAGATCCCCCGGCGGGACACCTGATGGAGATTGCTTTCGGCAGAATGTGGATTGCGGTGGACTCGCTGTTATACTACTCAGAGCCCTTCGCTTACAACCAGTTTGATCTTGCACGTTGCATCATCCAGAATCAGGGAAGGCTTTCACTAGTTAAGGCAGTCCAGGACGGTCTCTATGTCAGTGACACAACCGGAGTCTACTATTGGCATGGGAAAAGTCCAAAGGAACTAGAGGTCTTGAAAGTCTCCTCTGACCCTGCGATCCAGGGGACGACAGTCCCGGAGCTTGTGTCAGGTCTCTCCCTGGGACTCCAAGATCCCTACCTCTACTGCCTCTTCCTGACTACCGGAGGCATCTGCTGCGGCGGACCGCAGGGACGTTTTATTAATTTAACCGAAGAGAAGCTGGCTTATCCAAGGGCCCTGTCTGGCTCGGCAGTTCTCAAGGGCAACGATAATATTCTTTTTCTACTCAACAGCTAGGAGGAATCAAAGATGACACTTCGAATTTCTACAGGACTGCGGAATGCGCTGCTTGGGACTGCGGCTTTTAAGACAGCCATGGCAGACGGTATCATTGACATTTACTCAGGGAGCCAGCCCGCGGACGCGGACACAGCGGAGAGTGGGACGCAGTTGGTGCGGATCACAGTCTCTTCTGGTGCCTTCACCTCTGGCGTGTCTACTAATGGCCTGGAGTTCGGGACTGCTTCTGCCGGAGCTATTGCCAAAGCTGCTGCTGAAACTTGGTCTGGTGTAGGCTTAGCGACTGGTACCGCCGGGTGGTTCAGGTTCTATGCTAACACTGTCGTCACCGGTGGGAGCACTACGGCAGTCCGCTTCGACGGAGCGGTGGCTACCAGTGGAGCACAACTCAATCTCTCAAGCACCACCATCACGCTCTCTGCAACCCTGACCATCGACGCCTTTACTATGACCATGCCGGCTGCGTAGCAACTAACAGAAGGTGGTGGATTAGGAGTATTTCTACTCCACCACCACTGTCAGGAGAGAACATGGCTGAGACAGTTTATCTTAACAAAAGCTATAGGACAAGAGGCTATACCAGCACTGGTGCTATTTCACATGTTTCTCTGAATCTTCCCGGGACTGGAAGTGAAAAGAGCTACTTGATCAGCGGGGTGTCCGTTCACTGCGGCCTTACTCACAAGCAGTTATTCTTCGACGGACAAAGCTCCATTGTTGTCTCTTACAATTACGAGCACACGGACTTTACAGCTTTCGAGATTCCTGGGAACTCACTCTTCTATTTTACCTTCTATGTCAGGGGAGATTTTCCACTTAACGACTTCGAGGAACTCTATGAAGAAACAGAGCACTTCGATGATATTACCATTATTATCTTGAACGGTCCTACTGACATTTATGGAAATCCAGTTTTACTCAATCCTGGCAATCCTGAGAATGGACCTATCTCTGTCGTAACTGGAGATATGTCAGGCGAGACTGTGATAACTGTTCCAGGCACAACTGGTGTTGTCGTTGATGTCAGTCATGACTTCTCTAGCGGGACACTTGGATACTGGGAACAATATGGAACAGTAGGCTTCAACGCCTCTGGCGCTATTGTCTCCAGCGTGGCAAGTCCTTACAGCGAGAATATTCTCACCAACTCGGCGACGTTGACTGAAGGAGATCTAGTCTTCGGCGCGATGGAGAGCTGCACTATAGACTTCGAGGTTGAGCTTATCTCAGCAACGTCGACAGGTTGCTATCTTGCCGTCAGCTTCGGAGCACAGTTCGAGTTAAATCCTGGAGCTGTGATTAACTGGTACACGGACTACTTCGAAAATAACTTAGTAGGAACTGTGCACACTGGTGTGACAGAAGCAACGATCCGTCTTGTCGTGACTGAGACAGGCGGAGTTTATACTGTCGATCCTTACTACAACGTGGGAGAAGGCTTTGTTGCTATTCCCCTTGACGAAGAACTATGCAACACAGGGGCTCCTGACTACACCGAGATGGCTTGTAATGTAGCAGGAAGTCTTATTATAACAGTGATGGCTGTGGTACTCTCTGGGTCTGCGCAGTATCTTATCAAAAATGTCTCTGTTACGCCAGACACAGCAATGCAGTTTATTGGAACTAGTCCTTCGGTGGATTATACTGTGACACATGTAGCACAGGGAGCTTGTGTTTTTCCTTTTCTTGAATCTTCTGGCAGTGCAACACGGTGGCTTGGCATGAACCAAGGGCATATGATTCTGCCTAGCTTTGCTGTAGGAGGCTATCAAACTGATAACGACAGGGCTGATGTTTCTCTTCCAGTGTTTGAGTGCTCAGGAAACATTCGTTGGGTGTACTGTAGCATGGAGTTTCCAGCACTGGAAGTAGGCGGCGGAAGTGAAATCAACTGGGGAGAGATGACTTTCCCTATGCTGTCTTGCGACTCCACCTTGACTTATGCTTACTTCTTCGCAGGAATTATGCCTACACTTTCAGCGTTGTCCTTCGGGCAGGGAGTACCGAGCACCATCAGCAACAGCTTAAAACCAGGAATCCTTCTTGAAGAGCATCCTGATATCACAGAGATTGCAAACACTCTTTTCTTAGGAATGTAATCATGGCTGAGAAAGATAAAGTGGTAGCAGCGATTGACTACGCCAGGGAAAATTTAGTCCTGGATACGGACTTGGCTAGGCATGGAGTTCCAGACTACTGGATGGACCCGCGCGGGGTTCTTTACTATGGTAGAGGTGATAGCGAGGATTATGCCTTCCTGGTGCACTCGCTGCTCCTGGCAGGAAGTGTTCCTTCCAGCAGACTGCGAACCTACTTTGGATACAAGTCCGGAGTAGAGTATTCTTGGCTTGCCTACAAGAGAACCAGTGACAACAACTGGGTGATCCTAGACGCACCGGCAAGTGCTGTTGTGGACGTAGATCTTCTCCCGCTTGCGAGTGCAGGAAGTGTCTACACTGATCCATGGGCTTACTTGACTGGCACAGCCTACGTGGTGGTGCATCCCTCTGAAGTCTTGAGCACTTACAACCAGAACACAGGAACGAACACACTCCCAAGGCTTTCTTGCTCCGTCACAGCAAGGCTTGTCCTCAGCGCGACCATTGACTTCCCAGCCTTCACCATGGAGGCTTTTGGTGGTGGTAGGGCTTCTATGACCCTAGGAGCAATGACGGTCTCCGCCACTGGGATTGGTTCTCTGACTGCAAGCGGCATCGTCGCTCTTCCTAGATTAACTATCATAGCAACAGGAAAGTCTGGAGTTCTTGCTTCACTCTCTCAAACTCTCCCGGCAATGTCTCTCTCGTCAACAGGCTTTGAAGCTGTCACGACTACTGCAGCAGCAGCTCTTCCCAGACTTTCCTGTTACTCACTAGGGTCCTCGGCACTCTTCGACGATGACTACGTTCTTCGCTTCCAGTAAACATTCATTTGTTGTATTACAGTAGGAGGGTCCGTGGCTACGTTGGGATTGTGTTTTACTAAGAATGTGGGAGTGGTGCAACAGAGTAGACTCTCTTTCAACTCCCTCTGCAGGTTGGACGACGGAACGGTCCTGGGAGTTTCAAGCTCCGGGGCTTTTGTTCTTGACAACGGACACACAGATGCAGGGACAGCCATCTCTGCTTTTGCTGAATTCGCTATGACAGATCTTGGCGTCCCGAAGCAGAAGTCTTTGAGAAAAGCTGTTGTTGGTCTGGAAGCTTCAGGGAACATGAAGATCTCTGTCAAGTCAGACGAAGGAAGTTTCGTGGAGAGGGACTTGGACTGCGACATTGATAGCTCCCGCGGCGAGGGAATAGTCGCTCCACTTGGCAGAGCTATTCGTGGTCGGTACTTCACTGTCAAGATAGCAAACACCCTCGGCTGTGACTTTGCCTTGAACGCGATTGACTTGGATGTTCAAGTGGGAACACAGAAGGCAGGAAGAGTTCACTTCTTTGAGAGCTTTGTCTCGGAAGATCTTCCCATGTTAACACTGGAAGGAACCGGGGTATGAGAGTTTTCTCTGGCGAGAACAAGGATGCTGCTGAGATTAAATATCTCATGGAGAAGCACAAGCAGCAGATGACTGCCAGGGAGCTCTCGGCCTTTAAGACTACTGGGAGAACCAAGGATGGAAGGAAGTTTTCTATCTCTAGTATAGAGGGCATCGACAACGTGGTAGTAGAGGAAGCATCTAAGAAGAAACCTCTCTCCGAGTTCTCTCTTCCGAAGACTCTCAGGGAACGTGCTATGATCTGGATTGGCGCGACAAGGTTTACTGAGGACGTCTTCAGGAATCTATCTCAGCTCTGGGGAAGTAAGGTAAGGCCTGAGGCAACGCTTCCTAGAGACTTGGATGAATATACTTTGGTGTTCATTCCTGCGCTGTCAAGGGCACTGACAGAGGATGAGCTTGACAGGCTCCTGGCTTGGAAGACGCGGGTGTCTGGAAAGATCATCTTTTGCTTGGGAACAACAAGCCTTGCTAGAATCCTGCTTCCACTTGATACCACCGTGGCAGATGACAATGCCGTTACTTATACCAACGCAGCTTTGCTGGCTCTTGCTAGCCCGCTACGTTTCAGCGTGATGTACTCTACTTTGCTTCATTACATGACAGCAAGCTCCAGCGCCATCAAGGGAACACGGTATAGTAATCTTGTTGCAGCCAGTGGGTATTCTGGTGTCACCTCATCTGCGAGGTTCAATGGCAGTAATGTTAATAACCTTATACTCGACGGAGGAACATACTCTGTTGATGTTGCTGATAGTGAGAGATTGTTAGTTGCTATGACGACGGACGAGGTGGGAAGCACTGTTTCTGTTCCTATGGTTTACTCTGGGGTCTCTCCAGTCTTCTACCGAGGGTACTCTAATATTCCTTTTAAGATCGCTAGCTATGACTACGAGGACGTGGAGAGTTGGATGTATGATGCCTGCGCTTTGGAACTGGAGACTCCTATCTGGTGGAAGCTTTCCGGGAGTGAATATGAAAACTTTACTAATGACGCCAGGGTCTTGACAACACTGGAGAAGTATATCAGTCCTTACTACGTGGAGCCGGCAAGCTGGTCCTATCTCCCGACGATTGCTTTCTGCGATAACGTCATGCTGTTCGCCACAGGGAACAGGTGGTTTTCAGATAGTCTAGTCTTGAACTCTAGCTACGGAAACGCCAGATTTATTCTCCAGCTTCTCCTGGAACCTTGGCAAGACTCAGATGACTTCTTTAGAACTGGCCCCTTTGCTCTCTCTTGTTCTGTCAGCGAAGGGGACCTCTTTGACTTTGTGATTACTTACTAGGAGGAACCATGGGTCTCTACGATGACATCAGGACGAATTCGAACGAAGCTCAGGAGATGGTGGAGAACCAGTTCTCTATCACACAGAACTGGGCAACGACTATGATGAACCAGACGTTGGCTTTCCTCAATGCTATGAACACGACGTCTAGCTTTGTGGTGCCAAGTATCACGTTGGATCACAGTCTTCCAGCAAGCTTGAACATCTCTGACTTCGCTGCAGTTGCTCCAGGAGAGATGACACTTAGCTACACTACCCCGGCGAGACCCAGTGTCTCGGTGTCCTCCTTGAGTGGGATCTTCAGCTTTTCCGGCGCACTTTATTCCTCTGAGATTATAGAAGGAATTTTCTCTAAGATCTCAGGGACACTCACAAATGGAGGAACCGGGCTTGGTACTGCTGTCGAAGCTGCTCTCTGGGCAAGAGCCCTCGCCAGAAAGGAAGCAAAGGATGTCGCTCTCTATGCAGAGGCTGATGATTACTTCGCTTCAAGGGGATGGGTTCTTCCTGTTGGGATGCACTCCGGTAGGTTGCTTGAAATTCAGAAAGAGATCTCAAGGGAAGATGCTCTGCTGAATTATGAGATCATGACAGTGCAAGCACAGCTCGCTGACCAGAACACAAGACATAATCTGGAGCAGGCTGTTGGGCTGGAGGGATTGCTGCGGGATTATTACTTGAAGTATGAAGCATTGAAACTGGAAACATCCAAGGCTTACTCCACAGCTACGGTGCAGGAGTTCACTGCGAATGTGGAAGCTGGGAAGCTTCAGTTGGAAATCTATTCTACTGATGTCCAGGCGATGATTAGCTTGATCGAAGCGCAGGTGAAAGCGTACCTTGGAAGAGTTCAAGCCTACGAGTCTCAGGCCACTGCGTACAAGGCAACTGTGGAAGCTAAGGCCACGGCGTTTGCAGCAGAAGCATCCGTGGTGAAGACTGGGGCTGATATTGAACTGGCGAAGTTGGATGCTCAGATTAAGGCGTTCTTGGGTGTGGCACAGTTGAGAGCATCCACGGCAGAGGGTGCAGCCAGAGTTTCGGCGCAGGTTGCTGCTGGTGCTATGTCAGCAGTGAACGCCGGGGTGTCTTTCAGCTACGGCGCGAATCAATCTGCCTCCGGCAGCGACAGCACGAGCACTCAGTTCAGCTACGCGAATGATGTTCAGGAAATTCTCTACGCTTACGAATAGGAGGAAAGAATGGCTAACATGTTGAACTTTCAGGGCGAACGGAAAAAGATGATCGAGGACTTCTCGAACAGAGCGCAGGCTTACCACGCGAGACAGCAAGGGTTTGAACTGCAGAAGCTGGACGTGGAAGGAGAGATTAATAAGGCGCTGTTGGGGATGAAGACGAAAGCTGCGAAGGAATTACAAGATGATGATCAGGAGTTTAGTAAGCCTCTGCAGCAGGCACAGATCGGAAATATCTTGGAAGAGGTAAAGGGGAAACAGTTCGACAGGCAGCTCGGGATGGATTACTCTGGGACCTTCTTGGAGCAGAAGAGAAACCAGGGGAACTTGACGAACAAGTACTTTCGTCAGATGCTGGGTGTCCCGGAAGAAGGATCTGTCCCTCCCCTGGAAGACAACACCAAGTCAGTTGAGCCTCTCCAGGAACTTCCCATGCCGACGAACTTTACTGACTATCACCCGATGATGTTGCTTGCAGGAGCTGCCAAGAAGGGAGCCAAGAACGTTGATCCCTTTATGAACTATCTCAGAAACCACTTCCGGATGCCCGGACAATAAGGAGACCTGAACATGGGACTGTCAGATTCTATTCTCCGTCAAGCTTTGTCAGACAATACTGGCGAAGAACTTGTGATGCAAGAGATTAAGAGGGTTCAGCAGGTTGAGAAGGCGAAGCAAGATCTCCTGGGAGATCCTAGTAAGCTGGATAATCTCGCGGCCGCTCTTGCTGAGAATTATACACCTTCAATGTTGAAGCCGAAAAACCTTTCGAAGTTCTCTTCCAAAGCAGAAGGTGTCGATAGCAACATTCCTGAGGATCATCCCTTTGCTGGTATGGGCAGGGAGATGAAGGGGCGGTTGGAGGCTGTCCTCGCGGACCCACAGTACAAGGGTGTCTCTGCTGACGAGTTGGTTCAGAGAGTTGGGCAAAGTTACTTGATGGAGCCCGCGGGAGAGGGCAAGCGCCCGAGGATCGAGCAGGCTTACCGGTATAAGCGAGAGAAGGATGCTGGCTTGAAGATGAGCTTGAATCCGTTCTCTGAGGATTCTTCCCTTCGGAAACTCCCCGGCTACGAACAGTGGCATGAGGCAACCAGGGGTGCTGAGGATGAGAAGCTGGCATCTGAGAGTTGGTTTGCTTCTAGTGGAGATCTTGCTGAGGCCACGGTGTGGGGTGCTGGAGTTGGAGCAGCCATTGGTGCTGTAACTGGCGGTCCGGTGGGAGCTGCTGTCGAAGGTGGGATCGGGGCTGTTGCTTCTCCTATCCTGGAAGTCTTCGCGCATCCAGTTCGTAGGGCACTACAGGGAACGGAGTGGTATCGAAGCAAGATCTCTAGCGACTCAGGCTATGAGAACGCGAAAGCCCTGGGCTTTGAGATTGCTACTGACATCGGCATAGCTATGGGAGGTGTAAAGGCTGGGTCGAAGTTGCTGCGGAAGTCTACCAAGGCTGTGGACGCTGGCAGGAAGATGCTGGACGGTGACATCAGGAAGCTGTTGACTTCTGGAAGAGCGCAGGATGCTACAGCAGCGAGTAACTCCTGGAAGAATGTCCACGGAGCTGAGATCGAAATGAAGGCTGCTCTTGATCGCTTTCGCTCTGGAACTATGGAAGCTGGGCAGTGGCAGTTCTATTCTGGAAGGAAGAAGATCACAGGGCCTGATGATGTTATTGACTTGGTAGAACGTGATGGCATCTATGAGATGGCCTCTGACGTGGGCAGGATGATTAAGGGAGAGCAGCGAGCGCTGCCTGAGGCGCAGAAGCTGTTGACTGCTCCTGAGGAAGTTGTCACTACCAAAGCTCTAACCCCCAAGAAGATGTTCAACAAGCTGACAGACCGTGGGGCTGACAAGGCTTTGAAGGAAGGAGTCACTGCTGGGGATCTTGACGGTGCTATCACGAAGGTTTTCCAGGAAGAGAGCGTGGTCCTAGACGTAGTCAAGAAAGAGGCGAATGACTTTTTAGACTTATTGACTACGAAAAAACCTTCACATGTCATATCAGCTTTCAAAGGCTTTGACAGAATAACACTGTCATTTGACACCTACGCAGGAGGTCCTTATAAAGACATTGATGAATTGAAGAAGTTTATCCGAGATAACCTTCCTGGCAGTTCTTTTGAAGTACAAAGACTACAAGCTAATATTGTGTCAGACACACGCGGAGTAAATAAAGTTAAAATAGACTTCGTTGGCCCTGACAGTGATACTCAAATGAGTAAAGCTTTTCGTTTGTTAACTGGTTCAGATGAATCCTTTAATATGAAATCAACAGCAGAAAAAGCAATGCCTTTAAAAGATAGGCTTGACCAGGTTGTTGATTTCCGTGGTAAGCAAGAATGGGCTGAGACATTTGGGATTGATCCTAGAGCTAAGGAACAGTTACAAAACGCGGGGTACAACTTAAATGAAATTCATAAGTTAGAGAAAAGAAAACTACTTCGGCTTGTTGACTCTACAAAGAAAGAAAAGGCTGTTGTGCCGCAGGCTGCGAAGCAAGTCTCGAAGTTCCTGGATGACGTTGCAGTTCCTGCGGAGTTGACTCCTGAGGCGCAGGGAATATTTTACCACACAACACCAAGCAGGAATATTGAATCTATAGCTGAGAAAGGTATTGTGCCTAAGAAAGATTATTCTTATTTTTCTGTTTCTGAGGATGACGCAACTAAGTGGGGAATCACAAAAGGAAATGAAATTCTAAGGGTAAAGGCGTCGGCACTATTAGATACTGGTTACTCTAATGTTAAAAAGTCAGATAAAATAATCTCGCCTGATATGCTTGAAATAAAGCAGAACGGACAATGGGTTCCATTAAAAAACAGTAAGGTACAAGTCACAGCCGAAGAAGCAGTCTCCCAGGCTGACAAAGAACTTGCTAGCATGGTCTCGGATGCTGAGAGCACGGGGTACTTAGAGGCGATGCTGGAAAGCGGTAAGCTCAAAGCTGCTGAGATAATCAAGCACGAAGGTCCTGTGACTTCCTCCAGTGCTATCGACATCCCGGCTGCTGAGAGGATGATTCCGCAAGAGGCTTTGATCGAAGACTTTATCTATGACAAGCTAGAAGATCAATTCGCCAAGAAGTACGGAGATCAGTTCTGGCATTGGACAAGCCCTGAGGTTTATGACAAGGTAGTACCGGATGAGAAAGCTCAGGCTGCTATCCAGAAGGGGTATGAGTTTCTCCAGAAGAAGTATGGCTACGACCTGAAGACAATGGTTCCAAGCAAGCAGAAAGCTATCTTGAAGTATGGTAGTAAAGAAGGCCACGAGAAGATAGAGTTCGAGAACAGTGTCAAGGAGATCAGGAGTCTTTTTGATGGTGAAAAGCTTCTGGGGCCTCTTGGAGTTGGAATGCTTGCGGCGTTGACTGTTCCCATTACGTCTCTCTTCTCCGTTGACAGTGCTGAGGCTGCGGGCTTCTCCAGTGCTGCGAAGGTCCCCGGCGTTCTTGCTGGAATCATGAAGAAAGTCTCCGGTGCAGGGGAAGAAGCGAAGGTTGCTTTTATGAAAGGTCTGCGAGAAGGTCGCTACATTCCTGGAGAGCTGAAGGCTGGGCAGAAGACCGTGGATGAGAAGTACTTCGGCAGGCAGATGCACATCATGGAGGACGCGAAGAAAGCTGGTGTGAAGACGAAGGACATGTTTAAGTATAAGAAGCCTCTTCCCTTCGGGATTCATAACTTAATGTCACCGGCAGGTATTGCGAATGTGGCTTACAAGACTGGATTCTCTGTTGCTATTCAGAGGGCACACCTTCAAACACTGTGGGCAGTCCACACACGAGATATGACTAGGGTTGTTGAGAATATCTTACGAGATGTTCCTGGATACAAGAGCGCTGCAGACGAGATAGCCAACATGACGAAGCCTTTTGTGGATAAGTACGCGAGTGTCCAAGCTGCTCGGGCGATGGAGCACAGGCTGAAGAGCATGGAGACAGCGATTGAGCGTTTGCAAAAGAAGGCGCTGTCAAAAAAGCTGACTCCGAAAGCACTCAGAGAGAACGACGAAGCCTTGAACAAAGCCGAGATGGGTCGTGAACTTCTCAGGAAAGAGTTCGACAGAATGAAGCCAACGGTGGATCAGTTCGACGTTGAGTTCGGAAAGCTGGAGCAGGACATAGCAAAGAAGTTCTCTAGTGCTAGGATTTTCTATGCAGCTGAGGACACGTCAGATTTCAGTCTTCGCCCCTGGCTCCGTGGGATGGTCTCTTACGAGGAGGAAATAGCCGCAGGGCACATCAAGTCATTGATGGATGTCTACGCGAAGAGGATGCTGGCTGGTGGGCACAAGGTGATCACGGACAGACCTTTTATGCATCATACTATCCATCCGAAGTACCAGGCAGATAAAGCGCAGGAGTTGTTGTCAAAGGTCGGGATCAACGTAGATGGACATGGCGCGTTTACTAAGTTTTTCAAGCGAGAGAAGTATTCCAAGTCCTTCGTGCCTGACATCCAGTACACCATGAACAAGTACATCCCGGATGCTGAGAAGAGAATCCTGGTCTCGGATTTCTGGAGGAAACGCGGAAGCAAGGAGTTTCGGCAAGGCGGCTGGTATAGTCATATGAGAAGTTATGAAGTCCAGAATAACAAGATGCTCTCGAGTTTCTGGAATCGGCTTTACACTGCGGATGAACCAGAGATGAGGACGGTGGGGAATCGGCTGGCGAATTGGTATACTGCTTTTGAGACAGCAGCTTTGATCGGGTTCTCCCCGGCGACTGCTTTCAAGCATGTCTTCAAGAACCAGGGGACGTGGGGGCAGTTGGGATTCGCGAACGCTATTAGTCATGTTCCAGAAGCTATTGGCACCGCGTCTAGGAACTGGTTGAACTCAGCACAGGTGCAGGATGGCTTGACTATGCGGGCGTTCAGGAAGCTTGGGATTGACACCAGCTCGAAGGGCAGAGCCCTGGACAAGTTCGCTGACGCTATGATTCATCAGCACAAGATGATGCACTACATGTCTGACATGCAGGTGCCTGGGCTGGACCCAGGGTTGGCTAGTAAGGTTGACAACATGCTCTTTAAGTTTAACCAGAAAGGCAGCTTCATGGTGGCCGCGATTGAGTCCTTTGACAGGGCGCACTCGTTCCATGCAGCGTTGGATATGGCAGTGAATAAGGGCATGTCTGGGAAGCAGGCAGTCTATGGGATTTTCGATACCATCTTGAAGAACAACTTCCTGGGTGGTGGTTTGAATCCTGAGTGGATGAGGAAGCCTGTGGTGAGGGCAGTCTTTCTTTTCCAGAATACTCCGTTTAAGATCATGGAGCGAAGACTTGTCAACGGGATTCAGACATATCAGAACGTAAAGACTGCTATCGGAGTTATCAAGAAGCAGGACTTAAGGAAGACTCTCGGGGAGCTTCGTGATCACTCCGATAGCA
>Ga0209518_1000544_pt1 | contig 48539 bp, 93 predicted proteins | sample RifGroB1_FD_183993 | JGI IMG/M metagenome (GOLD analysis project Ga0209518, IMG submission 183993) | Groundwater microbial communities from Rifle, Colorado, USA - Groundwater B1 (SPAdes) (version 2) | ecosystem: Environmental > Aquatic > Deep subsurface > Groundwater | place: Rifle, Colorado...
GTCGCTACCCCCGTTTATTCCTTGGAAAGTAAGCCCCCGGTGGCCCTTGGCTGCCCTAGCGCCAGGCACCCATACGTTCCCTGCGTTTGGACGTATCAAGCTAATGGCGGGACGGATCCAACTCACCAGTGACCGCCTAATAGGGAATAGCGTTGCGGCTTTGTTCCTGCCCTGAGCTGGGCGGAATCACTAGCTATGGCCGAATCAGTAGGGCAAACGAGTCCGGGTTGTCAAATGGTAGGGGGTGTGTGCCCTGTTATGCCCTATATATAGCTGGTTAACGTGGTTCCGGCCCTTGATGTGAGTCCGCGCCCTGCCCTGATATAATGACTGGCGAGCACGGAACCGGGCCGGGCTTACCTGCCTCGATACGATAGCCGGTTGACCTGGCGTTGCCCTGGCCGGCACCTCTCGTCCAGCCTTGCCCGTCGTCCTAATCTGCCCATTGCCTGCAGGCCATGGCCATGGCCATGTCGTCCAGCCCTGCCCTGGCCTTGACACAGTGCCGCGCCGTCATGGCCAATCACCACTAGCCTAGCCCCGCTACCCGTTGACCTGGGCCGGGCTGGCAAGCGCCCTTGCCCATGCCGCGACATGGAACCCGCTAGGCTAGGACCATGACGCGGACTAGCCGACATGACCCAGGGCAGCACGTCACCTTGCCCTGAGCCATAGGCTAACCCGCCATCGCTCATGCCGTACGGCGCTGGCCCGATATGTCATGACGTGGTTATCGGCTTTGCCTACCTTGCTACGAGATAGGGCGGGAACCGCGATGCGGCGAATAGCCGTCTCAATCCCCGCATGGCGTGCTGGCATGGCCACCATGTACGAATATCGCCCGATTGTGTCGATTCCCGTACATGATGCCGGGCGAGCTCTAAGCCTCGTTATGGCCGGATCTGGCCCGTTCCGTTGATTCGCGGGCCACAGGGAAGCCCGTACAGCGATTATTCCGCCTGCCTAGGTCCTAGGGTAGCGGGCGGATTCCAGCCCTTCGACTTGCTGGCGTTCCCCGCTTTGCATCATTGCATAGCTTGCGCCTACGATATTCCGTTACGCATTGGATAAATCAGACTTTTCGCTTGAACCAAATCGCGATTCGTGCATTTATATTTTAATGCTCGATTGTGAGCACCGCTTAGGACAAGCAACAATGACACAAGCAAAAACCTACCAAATCAGCGACATTGACGGGCGCAACGCACGCCGCATCACGGCGGCACAGTTGCGCGCCGTCCTCGGCGCAAGGGCGGCATACGCCCGCCGCGTCATGGCTGCGTTTCGTGCCAATGACTTAGAGGGTTGCGCCAAGGCGCAAGCCGACATGCGTAAGCGATTCGCTAACTAAGCCTTCCCTGCCCTGCCGATTGTGGCAACCCTTGAGGAGCCGACACAATGAACCCGCTACAGACTATTGAACTCGCAGACGACTTGGCGATTATCGTCTATGCCGCCATGTTCCTAACCGTCGCGCTAGGTGCCGTCCTAGCCGTTGCCATTGGCGCGGCTTGTGACCAGTACCGCGCAAAGCATCGCCACCATATCAGCCGGTTATAGGTGAATCATGACAGACTCTCTCAAAATCAAAACGGATAACAAGTGGCGCAATTTCGTTTATCGCTACGATGTACCGGCGAAAGTATTGGCCGATCAATTCGACTACTTGAGCGAGGATGATTCGCTAGACGGATTCTTTCGCTATCGCAATTACTGGTATCATACCTCTGATTTCATGCGCTGCAGCGGTATGCCAGATTTGAAAGACTGGCATGGCTATTCGAGCGATTCCGCATTCTCCGGTATCCTGATTCGCATGTCGAAAGATGGAGAACAATTCCAGGTCGCCACTTACTACTCTTAACCCGCTATTGGCCGGTCATGGCCACCACAGAGGAAACGGAAACATGCTAATCAATCGTGACCCTTTTGCAAGGCAAGAGCTGCACCGCTCGCGCGAGTATGTGACGAGTCAAGCCTGCAGCGAATGCGGCGGAATCCGCAAAACGAAATCAGGCCGGTATTTTCTCTACTGCTACGGAACGGAACGCGATGGCGTTTCCGCTTCCTATACCGCGCGGCAAAATCACAAAGGCTTGTTTTGCTGCAAGTCGTGCCACGACTCCTACCACTCTTAACGTCACCTGGCCAAGCGTGGCCACCATAAAGGAATAGAGACAATGGAAAAACGACCGATGCGTGAAGACCCAAGCTATGAAGACGGGTTCCGCGACGGCTGGCAGGACGCGGCCGTTAAGGTGCTGCCCGCGCTTCGCCTCGCCCTGGATAGGCTCGACCTTAGCGATTACGACGGGGACGAAAAGGAATCGATGGCTGCGGTTAGCGCCGCGATTGCGGAACTGGAGCCGTTTGTTGAGGCCGAATCAGCCTAAGCGTTGCGATCAATGCCGATTCGCTATGAGTCGGCATTAGTGGCGACGTGCCTAAGCCGCGATTGTGCGGACCATGAAAGGAAAGAACATGCCTAAATGCCCGTATCAATTCCCTGCCCGGAGTCGCGCCGCTATGACGGCTTACCTGCTGGACCGCAAAGGCTATTGCGACCATTACACGCAATTCCCGTTTAGCTGGAATGTGAAAGCCTATTCCGTCGATTGTGAATCGCCACAAGGCGAAAAGAACAATCCCGCGCTTGACCGGCAATGGCTAGAGCATTTGCGCGGCAATGGCGAGTTATACGATTTTGCCGTCGAGGACGCGCAACGCCACTATGCCGAAGGTGACTGGACTAGCTGGCCGGGCGACGATCAAGGCGAGTGGCAATTCGGCTTCTATGGCCGGAGTGGTGGCCACCTTTGCCTTGAGACGTGGCGCGGCACTCAGGTCTATGGCAACGGCTTTGATCCTGCCGAATGGCTGGCCGGTCTTAGCTTTGCCGAGCTGCGCCGCTTCTATCGCGGCATTGTCTGCGCCGACAAAGACTTTACGCAAGCCAATGCCTCGCGCGAAATCGAATATCAGCTATCATTCATCCGCGCGCAATGGGAAGACGAGATAGACGACTCCATGACGCAAGCCGCACGCGACATGGAGGGCGCCCGGCCGGATATGTACGCCAGCGCCTAGGCTTTGCAGTCTATGCCGAGATCGACCCGCCGCTATGATCTCGGCATAAGCGGCAAAATGCCGGAACTGAGCAATCGTGCTCGCCACGAAAGGAAAGCCTATGTCAAAGCATGACGGATTTAATGATCGCGGCCGGCGGGAGCAACGCCGACTCGTGCAATCGAACAAGCGCGCATGGCTGGATTCCCCGCCGGCCCGGTAGCGTGACATTGCGAAGCATGGCCGGCCCTGTGCTGGCCATGTCACGGAATGCCATGCGGCCAGAAAGCTATCTAGTGGCCAGAAAGCCCGATAGTGGGCGACCGAAAGGAAAACGACCATGCTCTACAATTTTCATGTGACCTATGACGTGGTAACGCCAGAATCGGCCGAACATTCTGATTATGCCGAATCCGGCTTTATGACGGCCGATTATCAACAGGTCGAGTTGCCGGCCGGTTGCTGCGGCGCGGCTGCAGGCCAGATAAAAGACCTGTGTGGCTTGCGACTCCGTGAGGCAATCGAGCTAATGAGTTGCGTTGAGGATGGCGGCGCGGGAACGTCATTCTATGAATGCGACGGCCGGCAAGATTATCGCACGGGCGCGGAAACACGCTATGCGCTGCATTGCCCGGACCACGCGACGGGCGCAAGCCTTGCACGTATCCGCCGCTTGCTAGTGGCGCGGGGCTTGCTGCGTCACTAAGCCAGAATGCCGGGCCTAGTGGCCAGATAGAAACATGAAAGGAAAGACAATGGCACAAGCTGAATTGATAATCAGGATTTGGACGCATGGTCGCAAAAAGCTACCGGATGAACTGCCGGAAGCGTTTGAACGGCACGCCGAGCACGTCACCGCAATGCTGGCACGGGGCTGCCTGGCCGGCGACATTTGCGACGAGCGATTCAACGGGTGGTGGGAAATCAAGACCGAATAGCTCACGGGGCCAGAATTAGCCATTATGGGGCCAGAGACAGAGGAAAGGAAAGCCAATGTTTAAGCTCACGATCAAAACCGACAACGCGGCGTTCCGCGACGACGACTCGGACGGCGACCACCAGGCCGCCGCCATGCTGGAATGCGCCCGCATATTGCGGGAAGTCGCGAACCGCCTGGAATGCGGTAGCTGTAGCGAGTCGTTGCGTGACTACAACGGGAACAAGGTCGGTGATTTCATTCTGGAACTGGACGACTAGGGGCCAGAAAACACCGTAAGGGCCAGAAAGCCCTTGACACCGAATCACCGCTTGGAATAAACCAACTTATAGGCGATTGTGCCGACCTGATAGGAGACTGCAAAATGACGAAATCCCAGAAACGAAAAGCACCCGCCAAGACCCGCGCGCCTAAGATTGCCGCGCCGAAAGACGACTTGGCCAGCGCCAGGGCGCAGGGTCAGGCGCAATTTGACTCGATCAAGGAAATAGTCGAGGCGCTTGAGGCTGCCGAAAATACTGGCATTGAGGAAACAAAAAACGACGTTATCGACCGCGCGCGCGAGGCAATTCAAGACGACCCGCTATCGGTTAATATCCGCTCAGGCTGGTATTCTCCGGGCGAGGGCACCGCCGCCACAAAGCCGGCCGAATATGAAATCCTGCTTTGCACGGGTGGCCCGGCCTGCCGAATCGTTGGCGACCTGTCCGAACACGGCGAGCCGGAAACGGCGCGGCTTGAGGTTCAAGACTGGTTCCAGCCATGGACCGCGATGCGCCCGCTTGCCAACGCGCCCGGCGCTGGATTGATGCGCGTATTCCGCCTGACTGAGGTGGGTCGCGAACGGCTTAGCGTTCTAAACTTCCAATTCGCTGAATAGGCAGACGCATGAAACCATCCCCAAGATACGATAGACTCCGCGAGATGCGGGAGTCTCGCTACATGGCCGAACAGGCACGGCAGCGCGCCGAGGGCGTGAAGCCGGTACGGCGGAAGAAGGTAAAGGCGAAGCGCAGGAGGAAGCAGCAATGATCCGCGTTTTACTAAAGATTGACTTGGCGGAATGGTGGGGTGCGGAAGACGCATTCGCTGACGGCGGCGAGGATGCCGTCAAGGAGTTATGCCATGAGGACATTCAGGCATTCTTGGATGGTGCCGAGTGGACAATCGTTGAGGTCCAGCCAGAAAAGGATTGAGGCTTATGCAACTATTACCATGCCCGTTTTGCGGAGAAGACGCCGGTGCCGACGCCCCGCGCGTGGTTGACGAGCCGACCAAACTCCGCACTTGGTATCGCGCGGAATGCTTCCGATGCCGGATAAGGGCTGGATCGTATGCGGCGGAAGACGGCGCCATCAAACACTGGAATATGCGGTCAAGGCCAAAGACCGAAACATTCGGCCCCGACTGGTGGAAAGGCAATAGTGACAAGCTGGTATCGGAGCCAGAGAACTAGACGATAGGAGGATAAAAGAATGCGCCGATTATGGTTTGTGATTCGGTACATGGCCCGATACCGGGTATCTCCGCGATATGCGCTTTGGGCGCACGAGTGCCTGATGACAGAGGCGCGGGATATTGGGGCGCTGCCTTTGCGGATTGTCCGTCGAAATTCAGAAACAAAATAGGAGGCCGCAATGCTTCGACATGACGCCATCTATCTGGGCACGGCGCGCCGCAGCGATGACTCGCTGGCCGATCCGCAATACCTGCTGTTGAACCGAGCCAATCGGCACGGCCTCATCACAGGAAGTACCGGCACGGGTAAGACAATCTCGCTGCAGGTCATGGCCGAAGGGTTTAGCCGGGCCGGCGTCCCCGTATTCGTCGCTGACGTGAAAGGAGATTTCAGCGGCATCGCTGTCACAGGCACGCCGAAAGATGTGCTGACCCGCCGCGCCGCCGATATCGGGTTAGCCGATTACACGCACAGCGCCGTTCCTACCGCGTTTTGGGACATCTTCGGTGAACAGGGGCACACCGTACGAACCACGATGGCGGCGATGGGGCCGACCATGTTGGCCAGGCTTATGGAAATGAACAACGCGCAGCGCGGCGCGCTCGCCGTGGTGTTCCGAACCGCGAAGGAGCGCGGAATAGCGCTGCACACCCTTGACGACCTGCAAACCGCGCTGGCCAGCGTCACCCGTATGCCGATCACCAAGTACGGCGCGGTGTCTGCGTCTTCTGTCGGCGCCGTGCAACGCCAACTACTCACTCTTGAAATGCAGGGCGGGGCTTCGCTGTTCGGCCAACCTGTATTCGATATTATGGATCTGGTACGAACAACGGCGGATGGCCGAGGCGTTGTGAACGTGCTGGCGGCGGAACGCCTGATGACGGCGCCGCGCCTCTACAGCACGTTTTTGCTCTGGCTGTTGACCGAGTTGTTCGACCGGATGCCAGAGGTCGGGGATATGGACCGACCCAAGCTCGTCTTCTTCTTCGACGAGGCGCATCTGCTATTCGAGGAACAGAGCAAGGCGCTGCTGCAAAAGGTGGAGCAGATCGTCAGGATGATTCGGTCCAAGGGCGTCGGCATCTATTTCATTACGCAGGCGCCGCAAGATATTCCTGAGTCGGTGCTGGCGCAGCTCGGCAACCGGGTTCAACACGCGGTACGGGCCTACACGCCCAAGGCGTTACGTGCTGTGCAAACCGCAGCCGATACGTTCCGACCAAATCCCGATCTCGACGTGGCGGCGGTGATTTCAAATCTTGTGGTGGGCGAGGCCCTGGTCTCAACGCTCGACGCCAAGGGTGTGCCCGGCATGGTACAGCGGACCTTGATCCGACCGCCGGCGTCACGGGTCGGGCCGATCAGTGATGACGAGAGGGTGGCAATCATTGCGGCGTCACCGCTGGCCGAGAAATACAAATGCGTGACGGCACGGGAAGACGCGGCACCTATCACTGCGGAAACGGTGATGGCCCAAGCCGCTGATCGACTCGCCGCTGCCGATGTGCAGCAACAGGCCGCGCCGCTACTGGCCACGTCCAGCCAGAACTACACGGCGTCGCCCTGGCTCTACCGGGTCACGGCCGATGGCAGAACAGAGACCTGGCGCTACGAGGTGCGGGGCCAGACATGGCGGGTCTGCCAAGGCTCGCCGTGCGGGTTCGAGAGCGTTGGGGGGTGGCGAACAGCACCGCTCGGCACTGTAACGAATGGCCATACCGGCAGCGCGGCATCGAACCATGACTCGGCTCGACGCGACGCACACAACGAGTTCACCAGAATGTTGGCTCTGGGCTATCAGATCGGGCCTGAGCAGCGAATGGCAATGGCGGGGTGATGCGATGACAGAATACAAACTGAGCGATGAGCAATGGTGCTTTCTCGACCTGCTGATGCGAGCGCGCGCGACCGGCATCCACAAGATAAGCCGGATGGAAATCTTGCACAGCCCATCACTGCCGCAAGGCGCGGCGCTCAAGCTGATATTCGCCGCGCTGACGATGCCTGCCGATCTGGTTGCTATGCATGGCCAGCACGACTTCTCAATCACTGAGGCCGGGGCGTCGCTCTACAGTCTGCGGTTCGGAAACGACATGAAGCCGGCCACGCCGACGCAGATCGCCGACGCAGTGATTTACTTGCCGGGGACAGAGCGCTATTCGAATTGAACTAGGGGGCCAGATGGCCCGCAACAGAGAGGGTTATAGATGGTAGAGATTCGATCAGACCGCATGGCGGCGGCTGGACGTTACGGAATACGAACAGAGATCAATAAAGAAACGCTGGCGGGCTGCGACGAATTCCAAATGGACGTTGCAGATTTGCCAGATGCCGAGGTCGGCCACACAGTCAGAATGACGGCACCGGACGGGGCGCAGAAGGACTTCTTGATCGTCAAAAGGATGCGCCGCGAGTTTCTGTTACGCGCGGCCAGAAAGGAGCAATTTAGATGACACCAGAGGAGCGGTGCGAGATTTGGCTTGAGCATGGGGCCAGACAGTGGCAACCGTGCCACGGAAGGAGCATAACGTGCAGACGATAAATCTTGAGACAGAACAGCGAGCCGCCATGCCGAACCGATACAAGAGAATTGGCCCGGAAGAACTATCGGCTGGGCTAGATCGGCTCGGCCTGACCGCCGGTAAGTTTGCGCGGCTGGTCGGAACCCAGCGGAAGCGGGTACTGCAGTGGTTGAATTTGGACGACTCGCGGGGCGAGGACGTGCCACATAACGTCAATGCGCTGCTGCATTTGATGCTTGCCGACCCGGAGAACGTGAACCGACTGCTGGTATTGGCCGATGACTTTATTGAGGAGGAGGATACGGAATGAGCGACAACCGCGCCCTTAATGACGGAATGGTAGTTGGCGGCCCAATGGACGGCAAGCGCATGACTGGCTCGACGATAAAAATACTGGTGCCTGTAGACATCCCCGGAGAACCAGGCATTGGCCAAGCCGAGTACGAATTCAGGTTCGGGATGTGGGTTTACCGAAAGTATGACGCGGCACCTTAAACGCAGAAAAACCGGCACCGCCAACTAAGGCGATGCCGGCCAGATAATCCCCTCACGGGGCCAGAAGACGCTGCGTCAAGCCTACCAAACCGCCGGTAGTGTCTCAGTTTGATTGTGGCGCGGAAAGCATTCCGACCCGCTTTTGAATGGTTGCCTTCATTTCGGCATCGTCCATCAGGTCCACTATATCCTTCATTTCCATCAGCTTGTCAGTGATCCCGGCCGCCATTGCTGGCGTGAGTTTGTGCGCCTTGTGGATACGAATCCAATTGTACCAGACGAAATAGAGCGCCAGCGAATGGCAGTGGTTTTCGATCTTTTTTGAGAATGCATTCGTGAGCCGGGAAAATCGGCGCATCTGCATCCGCATGGTGAGGTTATTGCGCTCAACGTAGGACGTGCTGATGTGCTTCGGATCGGGGCTGCCTTCGATCCGTTCCTTACGGATACCGATGCAATCGGCAGGGCTGTAGCGACCTTTGGCGCTTTCATGCGATGCCCCGTAAAGCTTCACAAGCTGCGCGTAGTCAATGTCGCCGCCGAATGCGCCCTCAACGGCTTCTAGATAAGCCCTGTGGCCGTCCGTGGTGAGTTGCACGCGGTTCGCGAGCCGTGAGCGCAGATCGTCCATGAGGCCCATCGCATAGTCGCTATCGCGACCACCGACCATCCAAGACACAATCAACTTGCTGTCCGCATCCAAGCCGGTCCAGGTCCACACGTCGCCATAGGCCACGTCCTTCCGTTTGGGAATTATATACATGACTCCCTTTTCCACAGCTAAGCCTCATTTTCTTTCCTCGCCTTGGCCGCGCGCCGCTTACGCTTCTTCGCGGGCTTCGATTTGGGCTTGGGGCGATAGGCGAGAACCACGTCAGTTATCGCGTCGAGGGCTTTGGGCGGCTTGGGACGTTTCATGGCTTTGCTGCCGCGTGCTTTTCCCACGCACGATCAAGCAGGGCTTTGTCTTCTGGCGTTAAAGGCTCATCGCGTTCGGCCAAGTCCGAATCTTGTGCACGTATTTCGGACAACTCGGCCCGAAGCCGCTGATTGTCCTCACGCACGGCCTCCAAGAGATTGCGAAGCTGGATGGTATCCTCAGCACGGCGCGCGTAAATCAGTACCTGGTTAGCTAGGGCGCTGTTTGCCGATTCCAGCTTTTGAACCCTGGCGAGAGCTTTTTCGAGCGCATCGCGGGTGCCTTCCAGCATCTCAGCAAGGCTGTCATTGTTCGGGATAATCATAGGACACCTTTCATGATCGCAGGCAAATCCAAGCACCTGCATGTTTGTCGCACCGCAGTCTGAGCAATAGCGTCTCATCATTGGATCAGTGCCTTGTAGGTCAGGCGCTTGCCCTTCGTGCCGCTCACAAAGCTTTCCAGCCGCTCCATGGTGTGACGCTTCACGTTGCCGTCATTCAGACGGAAGGCAAATTCGTCAACGTAGCGGCCAAGGTGCTTTTTGCTGGCGTGGTGATAGACGCCAATCAGGCCGCGCTTCATGACCGCGAACACGCTTTCAACGCCGTTGGTGGTCACGCTATCGCGGACGTATTCGCCTTCGCTGTGGTTGACAGTTTCGTGGTTGAAGAACAGCCCGCCAAGGCCACGGTACACGCCAGCCTCATCGGTGTGCAGCGTGGAACCGGCGGCGACGTGCTGATGGATTTTGGTGTGCAGGGTCGCCATGTCGGCGTCCTCAACCGCCATCGCCTTCATTCGGCCCTTGCGCTCGCGCATGGCGACAACGGCGGTCTTGCCGACCGTGCCGCGTCCCGCCTTGAGCTTTTTGGACTCGTGCTTGTTCTTCTCGATTCCGCCGACGTAGGTTTCGTCGATTTCCACGATGCCTTGCAACTTGGTCAGATCGTCGCCGCAGGCTTCGCGAAGGCGATGCAGAACGAACCAAGCCGACTTTTGCGTGATCCCGATTTCCTTCGCCAGTTGCAGGCTGGAAATGCCCTTGCGGGCCGTGACCAGCAGATACATGGCGTAAATCCACTTGTGCAGCGGGACGTGGCTGCGCTCGAAAATGGTGCCCGTCCGCACGGTAAAATCCTCTTTGCATTGGTTGCAGCGAAAGTAGCCGCCCGCCCGCGCCGTGATCCGCTCGCCAAGGCCACAGACCGGGCACTTGGGGCCTTCCGGCCACAGACGCCCCTCCAAATAGACCCGCGCCGTCTCTTGATCCGGGAACATCGCGAACAACTCAAAGGTGGAAATCGTGGACTTACTCATGACCCATATCCCTCGTTTCTATGGGCAAAATCTAGTCAAAAACAGCGAGGGAGTCAAGTATATAATTCCCTTCCGTTTCGCGGTCGGGACGTTCTTGTTTTTCGCGTAGCAGAACGACCAAATCTCATCGCATTGAATGCGCTTGGCCTTCACGTCCTTAACGTTCGCGGCATGGAAAGCAGCACAGACCGCCCCGGCGTCTACCAGCAGCTTAGTGACGGTATTGATCGAAACATCGCAGACCCGAGAGATCGAACGAAGGGAGGAACCCTCGACCAGCATGGTCAGGATTTGGACACGCTTGGCAACAGGAAGTTTGTTCATGCCGAGCATGATATGAACTTTTATGCTTAGCGTCAAGAAAAACGTTCACTTTAGGATTGCTATTTTTGGCCTTTGTTTTTCGTGAGACTTTTCAATAAGATACATTGACTTAATGCTTGACTCAGTCTCGTGAAGGATTGTTGAAAGGTCGGTAAATGTATACCCGAAGGTCTCCAAGTGCAGTTTGATAATCGACGCTACGACCGTGGGTTTTTCCGATGGAAAATCTAACTCAGGGGGCTCGCGTAGCCTGTATTTGCGCGCGCTAATGAGTTTCCAAAGATATTGAGCCTGATTTTCAGATATGGCACCGATGCCACGCGCCCGCATTAGTAGGGCCTGCATAGACACACGCCATTCGGGCTTCAAAGCAGCCAGAACCTTCAAATCAATTTTACGTCCAAGGAACGCCGGCCGAATATCGTCAGCAGGCATTAAGAGCGCAGAAGCGAAAGTATTTGCTTCGTCCTCCATCGACGCTGATGGAAGACGATGCATAACCAGATGCCCTATTTCGTGTGCAAGACTCCATCTCTGCCTATCGGCAGGATGTTCGCTGTTCAAAACAACCAATGGTGCCATTCCAGGAACAGCAAAGGTGACGCCGCTAATCGATGTTCCGCCAAGTGGCGAATGAACGACAAAAATTCCGGCTCGTTCCGCAAGCAGAGTTAAATCAAGTATCGGACCGCGCGAAACTCTCCAATGCGCTCGCACTACAGAGGCTATCTCTTCAGGGTCCTCGTAGTCATTCACATCAAGTTTCGGAATATCCGCAGAATGCGCAACCTCGGCAGCTTCAAGAAGCTTGCGCAGGTGCATTATGCGTATGTTTAGTTCCGCAACGACTGAATCGAGATCTCGCGCAGTCACATCTGCCTTGCGGCGATACATGGGATGGACGCTTACCGGCGGCCCATAAACAGGGTATGACTGGGAAAAGAAGGAAACCGGTACTTCGTAGACCTGCGATGCTTTTAGAACCACATCATCGCGGATTTCTGTCAGCCCATTCTCCATTCGAGAGAGAATGGGCTGTTCTATACCCAGACGTTCGGCAGCCTGCGTTTGATGGAATCCCTTACGTTGCCGCGCTAAGCGCAGCATTTCACCGTTCGCGGCCATCGCTCCTCTCAGTCTTTATCAGTCTCAGTCCGTAAGGAGCCAATCCGTTCCTGACGTAAGTCTCGTCGGCCATCCGAATCTCCTGACTTGGAATCGCAGGAGAACGATATCAATCTTTTTTCCTAAAATCAACTCTTTTTATGCAAAATCTATAACTATCTGTTTTTCCAGCGAGATTTTGCTGCTTTTTGAGCAATCTCCGCACGACGTTTCTTACTTAGGGCCGCCGCTCGGGCCTCCCCACCGCGCCGTCCGAGCTGCACAGCGGCGGCATTCTTGCCGTCATCCGTTACCTTGTCCTCGATCTCGCCGGTGGCTATCCGCGCGATCATGACGGCGCGGGCGTTCACGTCAGCAGGGCGGCGCTCGCCTTTGGGACCCTTATTAGGCATCTTTTGAATGCTCGCGTTGTAAAATCTTGTACCGGCGCCAAACTGACCTAGCAGCTATCAATGCCGTGTCGGGAGCGCCTATCTTGTGCAAGTACGATCTCAGGTCCTTCCATGTGGGTATTTCCGGAAGATTCTTATCGGCCTTTGCACCTGCAATAAAATCCCCAGCTGGTGAAACCTCTCTGGGCAGGCGGCGAACGTATGTTCTGAAAGACATAGCTGGTGTGGGACGGTTTTCGCGTTTGGGGCTTCGGGGCATTGTCATAGGATAATGCTTAGCGGTAAGCTTGGCAAGAACTGGGGTGTGCGGCAGTGCGCGAATCCGATAAGTCGCCACAATCAAACTGAGACACTACCAAACCGCCTGCACCTCACCAAACTTGCAAGCGCTGCCCTAGCCAATTCCACTTAAACGCAAGTTCGCCCCACGGCTGCCACCCAACGTACCACTCTACGCGCTTGCCGCTGTAGCTTACGAACGGCAACGCCGGCACGCCACAGATCCAGATCACTGACCAGTGCCACCCAAGTTCGCCCAAACTAGAGCGCATAACGGTCAGTGCCGGAGCCCTGCCCGTAACCCAATGGTCGCGGTCTCCCACGCCGACAACAAACCTCTTGAAGTTCATCAGGTTGTTGCGGATGTAGAGGTATACGAAACTGTCGCCCGGCGCCGCCTCGTCATTGCCGAACCACCACAGTGGATTGATTTTCTTATACCACGGGTAGGTGGCGCGGTCGGCCGTATAGAATACTGTTTCAGTCATCGCTGACTCCATAGTTTTGCGCCAGATAACGGTCGCGGGGCCAGAGAGGGGTGTTTCGGCTATACCGTCACGGGGCCAGAGCGCGGCCCATCAAGCTTAGCGAGTAGCGCAAGCCATTCTGCCGGCAGCGGTGCTGTAACGATATCATCGTGCCGGCGGCGCAGCGCGTCGCCAATCCTGATCAGCGTTTCGCGATCTGTCACGGCGCTGCCCCGGCCTCTCCGCAGGCATATAGGCCTTCATCTGTTCTATTATCCTTCAGGAACGCCCTGATCTCCGCCAACGGCACGGCAAAGCCAAGAACCTCATTGACCTGACTCCCGATGACGGGAACGCCGATAAGTTCGCCACGCACATTGTAAACGGCGCCGCCAGAATTCCCGCTTATCATGCCCCCGCTAATCTGCATAAGCGGTTGCTTCGCGTTTTCCATGCCGACGCGCGGGAACATGATCATGTCGTAACTGCGCTGGATGCTGGACACAATGCCCTTAACAACGCTAGAATATAGCGACCCGGTCGGGTTGCCAACGATATACGCCGTTTCTCCCCGCACCGGGTCGGTGCAGGCCATGCGTGCCGCCATCGTATTTGGCAAGGCGCCGAGCACCTGCATCAGCGCCAAGTCGCGGTTGCTGTCGACCGCAACAAGTTTCACCTTGTACGTCATCGACACAACACTCTCTGATCCGATGAACGAAAGCTGCGTTACGGTGCCGTCGCGCAACCTGCGCACCTTATCTTTCTTGATCACGCCGTCGTCGCCAACTGTTTCGCGGTCAATCGTTTCATACTGATCGGCCACACAATGATTTGCGGTGAGCACGTAACGGTTACGAACAGAGATAAGTGTTCCTGAGCAGTTCCGGTTCACCACGAAGTTGGTGGATTCGATCTGAGCGTTCATCGCGTCTAGTTGCCACGCCACGGCGGGGCCAGAGAACGAGAACAGAAAGATACCGACTGCTGCCGCAATTTTAAGCATGACGCTTCCTCTTGTTTGGCGAGACCGGTTGGTGCGAGCCGCCTTTTTGCTCAAGCCACATCCGCAGGATCATTGCGTAGTTGGCGAGATCGCTGAGCGTGTCAAAAATGCTCTCATCCGCGACGTCAGGTGCCTTAGAGAGAAGATTTGACGCCCGGATCATTTTGTCTGACATGCGGACAATGATGCCATGGGCTACCGACACGCCATAAACTTCTGACGCCTTGAAGTTTTGGAACGGATCGCCGCCCCGAGCGTAGTCTGCGTTTTTGCGGCGACTGATTTCTACGTTGTCTTTGTAAAGTTCTTCGAGGCGCGTAATGAACTGGTCACGGGTCATTTCGACTATTATTCCAACGCAAGGATGACGGCGGGATCCATGAAGTAGATTGGCTTATGCGCCGCACCGAAGTAGGCGCGCTCCGCAATAATCCCAAGGCTTTCTTCCCACCCGTCGAGGCCAATGACCACCAAGCCAGAAGCGCGCTCCATGAACGGACGATCGGCTGCCATCCAGAAATCGTGATCAACCCTATCAATGCCAGATCTCTCACAAATTTCATGCGAAGACTTAACCGGGCAGAAATGGGCGATGCCAGCTCGCTCCAAACAATCGCTGATGTCGCTGATGAGAAGATAGGCGGCGCCTAGCCCATCAATGAATTTGGTAAACGGGCTAGCCAGATACCAGAATGTTTCACACTGCTGTAACTCATCCAGGCCAGAAACAAGCAGCATTCCGCTGCCGTGCAAACGCTGGGTCATAGAGACTCCGGTTCTTTTAACGTCTTCCCCGCCCTGAAGGACGGGGTTTCCGCGCGGGGAAACGATGATTAAAGCTTGGCCATCAGCCCAAGATTTGCGAGGGTATAGCCAAAGAAAACGAACGACATCGCGTAGCTGCCCTTAACCGCCTCGCTAATGGCGATGCCGGCGTAGGCAAGCGTGACGAGGGAGAGAAGCAACACGCTCATCGCTAAAACGCTTTCGGATCGAAGCCATGGATGCGGCACACGTCGCCAGCTATCTTGTGAAACGCAGCGCTATGTTCGCCACGCCCCCTGTCCATCCCGGTGAGCGACATATGAAGGTGGATAGCCTCATGCGCCATCGTCGCCATCAACGCTTCGGTGCGCCCAACGTATTTGACCGAGACCGCAATGGTGTGCTTGCGGCCCCTACCCGTTCGACAGCAGGTGTGCCAAGCGGCGGTGTGCCGGTCGCGCGCCACCTTCATCTGAATGTCTTCAGGCTCAGGAAGATTCCATGAGGAGAACGGGGGTGTCGTGCGCAGGTACTCATACGCCGCACGCAACGAATCAACGGTAAGCGGAAGGTGATCGATGGGGCGTGCCGCTCGCCGTGGTTTTTGTTTTTTCTTCACGCCACCACCTACGATGAACTCTTCGCGCGCTTATATGACTCGGGCGGCGGAACGTTGATGCGGTGCCGACCTACTTCGCCCAAGTCACGATGCAGCGTAATGCTTTGCAGCGATTGACCTGCGTTGTATCCGGCACCGGCCGCGTAGGCGTCTTTGGCGACCAGCGTCTGGAACGATTCGACGCGAACGTCGCCGCACTCTTTCGCGGTTTCGTGATGAACGTGGCCGAACATCATCCAGTGGTAAGCCGTATTCCCCCAGTCCTCGCGACAACGCACCGCCATATCCATCGCCATTTTATCTGGTTTTGATTTGTGGCCGTGAGTGGCGCCGATCAGTGTCTGGCCGAACCTGTGATAAAAGAAGTCACTTGGATCATCAGAAACTGTGACGCGGTCATTCTTCGAATAGAATGCGCCGAGCGCGATTGTTAGCGCGATCGCTGCGTGTGGGTCATGATTGCCGGCGAGATTCCGGACGAGCACCGTCTCGTGTTTTTGCAGCGCCGTATCGATGCAGTCCATCATAAGCTGGACGCCGGCCTGCAATATCTTGAAATACCGGGAGTCGACATCGAGGAGGTTTCCGCCGCGCGGCGTGGCATTTGTCGAATTGTCGGTGTGCTGGAAATCGCCTAGATTAAGGATGATTGCTTGTTTGGATGGCGGCGACTGACCGACGAGCCTGACCATGCATGAGCGCAGCCGCTCGCAGCCGATCTTGAGGTCGTAGTCCTCGCCAGTCTCTTTTCCCCAGGAAAGCAGCCCGACGTGTTGGTCTGCTATGGGGTAGACGCTGAGGAGATCGGCGTCTGTGGCCTTGGGTGGCTTAACAAGCTTGGCGCCGCCGGCGTGATCGGCAAATGCCGCTTTCAGCGCCGCAGTGAGATCGGGGATAACGCTGTCTGTTTTTGTCTTGACCCACTGTTGGGTGACGCGGCCGTCCTGATCCAGGAGAGCCGAGACGCCCTTGATGACGTGGCCTTCTGGCAGCGCGAACTCTTCGCCCGCATCTTTGCTCTGCTGTACCCACTCGCGCTGCAATTCTCCATCGGGCCCTGTTTGGCGCGACGTCTTCTTGATCTGGTAGCCTGGCAGAACTGGCCTGGTCCCCATAAACCCGCGCAGCGCCGCTGTTTTTAGTCTGCTGTTGAAAGTCTCGCGAGGCATCCCCGCCGCTTTAGCGGCAGCGGTCGCGGTGCCATATTGATTTAGAAGCGCTACTGCCTCTATCGCCAATTCATCAGGTAAGCTCGGCGCGGACATACACACTCCTACGCATAGTTACGGGGCAGCTCAGATCAAAATAAGCAACGACCCGGCTCCAAATAGGGTGGCGGTCGCCACGGCGAAGGCGTTAGATGTTTTGTGAAATCCCAGAGCTGCGGCGGCCAGCGCAATTGTGGCGGCGGAGCCAGAGGCAAAGAGTAATGCCATGCCTGCGATGGTGAGCATTGCGCCACCCCGCGCGCTCCATATGCCATGCTATATTTTGTTAGTAAGCGCCGCCCACAACACGGCCGCCACGCCGGTGACAACTATTGTCACTGCCGTGATAAGGCCGCGCTTCTTGACAAGCTCAACACTCTCCCGGAACGACCGGAGCGTGGCAAAATCTTTTTGCATCGCTATCGGGTCTCTGGTGTCAACGCCGAGACGGATAAAGAACCCATCAATGGCCTTGCACGCCGCGCGTTCCGCGATAGCCTCTGTGCGATCCTCGGCGTGAGCCGCTAGTATGGCCTCCGCCTTGGCAGCGGCGACACAGACAATGTCTTCTGCCCGCGACGCCGCTAATTGCAGCGCGTCCTTTGCCGTTTCCGTCGTCATTTTCATTAATCCCCAAAGACCACATATGGCGCTATCGTGTTTCAACAACGCCAGCGTAGAGTCTCTAGACGGGTTACTGAATTCGCCTAACCGGAACCCCGGCTGAAATTGCGCGTGACACCATGTCGGCGGTGCCGGCACCTCCGGGGAGACTAATGACGAGGTCTGGTTGTCCCATGCTAAGTAAGCGCATATTTCGTAGCGGCCCTGCGGCGCGCCCATGCAGCTTCCAATTGGCCTTTATTGTAAAGACTTCAATGTCTTTTCGTTCCGCCCAGACCTTCGCCCAATAGTCTGCACCGCCAACAATCTCTCTGGTGACTGGATGGTATGTGCGCTGCCCGCCCTCTATGATGAGCGTTGGCCTGGGGGCCAGAGAGTCCAGTGCGCGGAACAAGAATTCAGAGTTTGTAAAATTTCTCCCGCCCGTGACGATTACGCGCATGGCAATCTCCCCGGCAGGCAGTCATGGATTGTCTATGGTTTTATTAATGGGGAATGCCGCGCCGCTTCGTTCGCCGTATAGCCGAGCCCCGATCTGCTCGAGCATTTCGCGCTCCAGCCATGACAACCTTTGGTCATCTAGAGATACGACTAGGATTCGCTGTTCGTGGAAACCGGCGCGCTTGATTGATTCTTTGTCGAAGGCGGGAGCGGAACGGAATGAAGACCGTAGATGGCCGGGGCCGACCATATTAGATGAGTGATAATTTCACGGCACGCGGGCCGCGATCACCCTGCTCAACATCAAAAGCTAGGCGCTGCCCCACTTCTGGCTCTCCGGCAAGCCCAGACTTTTTGTACTCCCCTATAAAGAAAAAGATGTCGGGGCCATTATCGTCTTGCTTCAAAAAACCAAAACCGCGTTTGTTGAATAATTTTACTGAACCGGTAGCCATCTAAACAATTCCTGTGTTGATGTGGAGAAAAGGTCAGGCAGCGCGACCGAGCAACGGCGTCATAGGCTCAACAAATACTGTCATTGCTGACGGTCGCGTGGATCGCGCTGCCCGATTGGTGAATTAGTCGGCTGGCGAGAAGTCCACAAAATAAGCTTTTCCAAGTTCGAACTTGTCGACGGCATCGGGATTTGTGATTGACATCGTGATCTCGCCTTGCGGCGTTGCCTCGGACCACGGCTTGTTGGCCTCGCCATAAACGGGGGCCATCTTCACCGTCGAATAGACGCCCTGCGTGACATGGGCGTAGTGAATCCCGGATACAAAGAACTTCGCTCGGACCGTCATCGGCCTTCTTCCTTCTTTTGCCGGAAACCGCCGGCGCGGCAACTAACTACGGGCGTCCCTGGCCGCGACTTCGCTTGCGGCTATGGCCCTTGTACTTTGGTCGGCTCGCCTTGGCGTCGCCGATCGAGGTGCGTTTCTTCGTGCCGCGCTTGAAGATTATTTTGTGGCTAACGGGTTTTGCCATGGCTTAGAATCCGTAGAATAGCGAGACAATTGCGGCGTGCCTGCGCATTGCTTCGTCACGGCGTGGGCCGGGCCCGTACCAGGCCGCCACCAATACTCGGTGACGCCACAGCGCGGCCTCTTTCATGGCCAGGAGCCAGAACGGGGCGTGCGCGGCCATCGCCCTACTTCCTAGCCAGAAGATCGCAAATCGCCGAGCTTGGCACGACATAGCCAAGCCCGACCAGTGAAACCGAGATTGGGTTAGTCGCAACAGAGGCGACGCCAACCATTATTCCTATGACTGATCCGCTGCGGTCGAACACTGGGCCGCCCGACATCCCGGGGACAACGGCCATGTCAACGACGAATAGCTGTTTCCATGCGCCGCGCGGCGCGACGTCAGATGCGATATAGCCGCGCACCGTGATAAAGCTCAGGTTGATTGGGTTCCCGGTAGCGGTGATGCGCTGACCAGACGTGATTGATGGGCTGCATTGTAACGCGGCGGCGCCAAGACCGGCGTGGCCCTCGACGCGCAGCAGCGCAAGATCGTACTCTGTGTTTGTCCACAACACAGTTCTGGCGTGCTCGGCCCCGGCGCTGTCTGTCACCTTGAACTCTGGACCTGCGCCAGCCACGACATGGGCCGCCGTCACGACATAACCGCGGCCGATATGCACGCCGGTTCCCTGCCCGGTGCCGGCGGAAATTAATACGGTCGACGACACGGCTGGGGCCGAGGCGTCGGTTGGCGAAAAGTAATAGACCGCAGCGGCGCCCAGCGCCACCAGCAACATTGCGACCGGGGCGACGGCGCCGAGACCAAACGCTGTTGCTGCTCGGCACGCTTCCGGCCAATCAGACATGACGCCACTCTGTTTTGTGAAGAATGAATCTAGCGGCAGGGGGCTAATCCCGCTCTCCGCTCACTGACGGGACCCCTTACACGCATCACCCGCACACGCGGAGCGTAGGGCCAATCCCCAGCCGAATCTTCTATGCGGAGCCTTGTCGACCTCGGTGCGTGTCTACGGACCTTCGTCCGGTTCGGAGCATCCCGACCCACGCCGCGCCAGAACTGAGAAATTGTTTAGAGTCTCGACACGCCCTTCTTGACCGCGGAATTCACTGCGTCATCAACGGCGTTGGCCGCCGTAACCATCCGGTTGAACCACTGCGGCCTGCGGTTGGCAACGACGCCGATGAGAACGCCGCCAGCGATCATCCCCCAAAGAAAATTCATCATGGTTGGCTCCTCCTCCGCGGTGGCGCGGGGCCAGAAATGCAAACGGCCCACCACAGGGGCGGGCCGAGCCGAATCAGTAGCCGTGCCTGAAAGCGTAGTCACGACGAGTCCGTTTTTCAACTCTGCCATACCATAGGTAGCGTTCTAGTTGGAAACAAACGACTATTGGTGGTGGCGGCGGTGAGGTGAGTCCGCGCGCTATAGGCAATAGCCGAAGTGGCTAACGCTAACCGATTGAATTTGTTCCGAAGTCGGTATGCCGAGGACGGGAATTCTCTGTGGCGGGATGATGCGACAGCCCGTGCCGCGCCGAGCCTTGGCGGGCATGACGCGGCCGAGACGCCAGCCATCTAGTTCCCAGAGGCCAACGAAGCGCGGCTCTGCCTTCTGAGACTCCAGCCCATTCGTTATCCAGACCGTGCCGTACTGAGAATTTTTCTTGCCTTTTTGGTGCCTGATGCGAACGAAGGTCTTGCGGACGCGAGCGCGAACCTCTGGCGAGGCAGCCTTAAGGATGGCTCTCTTGTGGCGCTCCGGATTGTTGGCAAAGTTATTTGGGGTGAACGCCGGATCATATATCCCTTTTTTCATTACCATCGACGCGTGACCGCCAAGTTTGCCGGCCACGGTGTTCCAGTCCTTGCCGTCTCTTTCCATCATCATGCGGCGCATGCTTTCCGCGCCTTTTCTTGCGTTGATGACCATAAGAAGTGGCGATGAGTTCAAATGATTGAAGCCACCATGGCCGCCCGGAATGACATTGTAGACATCCTTACGCTTACAAAACTCGGCGGTCACCATCTCCCGCTCGGCCGCATCGAGCTCGGCCTCGGTCTCAAACGTCGCTAAGACGCGCCGCGTGAACGCATCCTTTCCATATTTCTTGACCGCTCGTTTGATTATCAGGCCGGAGCCCTAGATTGTAGTGTGCGAAATGCAGTGCGACCGCCGCCTGCAAGTTTTCTAGCTTCTTGCTGAAAGCGTTGGTCAGGCGGGTAAAACGCCGCATGTTCATCCGCATGGTCAAATTCTGGCGTTCAACCATGCTGGTTGAGATAAAGCGTTGGTCCGGTGAACCGGCGATAACGGTACGTTCCACGCGTGTCACTCGCGGAGGGGCATACCGTCCCGGCCCGATAGGCTCGGCATCGTAAAATTTAACTATCTGCCCGTAGTCCACATCCGCCCCGAATGCCCGCTCAACGGCATCAACGTAGGACGTGAGTGCATCCGACGAAATCTGCACCCGGTTGGCTAGGCGCTCAGAAAGGTCGGTCATAAAGGCCACGGCATTATCCCGCGACCGCTTGCCAATGCGATAGGTCGGGACAAGCTTGGTTTCCGGGTCAATCGCCACAAAAGTCCACTGGTCGCCAAGCCGCCGCCGATCATCGCCCTGCTTCAAGTGCATTTGCTTCTTGCCGACATATGACCAAATCTCGTCAACCTCGATGCGCTTGCAGCCGAGGTTCCGCATTTGGTCATTGGCGAGCGCGGCGCAGCCGTTCCCAACCTCGACCATCAAACGCATGATGGTGTCGCGGTGGGTATTGGTCATACGCTCGGTTGAGCGGATGGAATTGCCCTCGACCAAACAGTTGATGATTTGGGTCCGGCGGGCGAGCGTGGTGCGGTTCATTGGAATGCCTATTTGTCACTACATCTGCACTACATATATAAGATGGTGCTTGCATTGTCAATACATATGCACTACATTATCAGCATGAAAACAACAACTATCCAAATTCGGCTTCAGCCTAAAGAGAAAGAAGCCTTTGAAAAAGCAGCGGATTTAGCTGGGGTTGCACTATCGGCATGGGTACGGGAACGGTTGCGCAGTACCGCGCGCCGGGAGCTCACAGAAGCGGGCAAGCAAGTGCCGTTCTTCCAACAAGTGGAATCATCCTGATGGAGAAATCCGGCATTAGGTAGCAAATGCACCTAGTGCCTGGAAAGGAGCCCGGTGAGGAAACTATGGATTTGGTTGCTAGGTATAGCCGTTCAGCTTTTCGTCGTTCAGGTCGCCCAAAACGAATTGCTTGCCGTTCCAGCGGCGGCAGAACCACGAGCGTTGCTCTTTCTTGAAAATATCTCGGTACGTGATCTCGCCATAAAGGTAGATGGTGGCATCTTCGGCCTTCGCCCGCTCGATCTTCTCCTTGGTGACGGACACCTTGCCGCGCGGCCACCCACCGCCAGCGTCGATAATGGCTCCGCTGGGCAACTCCTTTTCTGGAGCCGTTTGTGGGATTGGCGGTTCGGCAAAAACATCGCAGTTGAGCCTAGTTTTGGTAATGATTGCAGGAGTTTTGCCGCAGTTCTTGTAGACGACGATTCTCCGGTCGCTGAGCAGCGTAGTGGTTCGGCCGTCACCGAGCTTATACGTGCGGTCATCTCTCTCGACATCCCAAAAGAACACATAGGCGCGTTCTATATTAGGGATGGCATCGGCACTTTTTTGAGCGGCGCGAGCGGCCTGACTGGCGGCTACGGCGGCACATGCAGTAGCAAGCAGGGTGAGTGCGAGCGCTCCTATTTCAAACCATGTCAGATCATAGAGAGCCTTCGTCCAATAGACTTGTTGTTCGGCGGCCCCAGCCATCCGCCATTGCTGGCAGATGTCAGAACGTGGCCCCGTTTTATCTTCATTTGGGGCCTCGGGTTCATCACACAGGGTCTTTTGTTGGGCGGCGGTCTGTTGTTGTTTTGGTACGGCGACCGCTGGCGTTGGCGTATTACTGGGCTGCTTGTTTTGATTGGAGGCTTCGGCGGGGCGGACTTGAGTTATTGGCTGTTGAGTCTGTCCTAGGGTGGGGTCCAAAAGCTGAACTAGGACGCCCGCGATCAGGCATCCTCTAACCGCAACGTTGTGCAGCCAATTACTGAAAGGCATTCGATAAAAAACGCTGCTGTGAATCCGCCCCGGCTGATCTTATTGGCAAGGTTGCGTTCTGTCTCGCTAGCACCAAGGGCTGTGAGTTTTTCGGCCAGTTCGCGGTAGCCGATGCCACGGCGCTTTATCTCTGATTTAAGCAGGTTTTTGGCCTTTTCCTCGAATTGCTGAGTTAAGGGGCTGTTTTTAAAGGCGTTTTTTGGCATAGGAGGACCTATAATTATCATCGGAAGTAATGATAATAGTACTTGCATTTGGATAAGTCTATCGCTATATCCAGTGAATAATATCACTGGATGCGATGACAAATGGCCCAACACTTTCTCCTTTCTGCCAAGGCCAGGACCCTCAGCCTCAAGGCGATCTATGCCGGTGGCGAGGACAAGGCTTACGATACGTTCCGCAAATTCCGTTGGCCGCAGACCGATGGTGAGCCTGTATGCCCGCGTTGTGGCAGCGTGGACGCCTATGCGCTGGCAACGCGCCGGCAATTCTCTTGCTCGGCTTGCCGTCACCGTTTCTCACTAAGATGGCGGTCTATTACGACGTACCTGATTTGCGACCCGTCCGGGGCCAGAGAGACGACAGCAAGACGGTCTTTTCGCTTCAAATTTGTTGCATCCACGACCGTGTCTAACCCGTGCTCTACCCTGGCCTTCACCACGGCATGGAGCGCGGCAAATACCTGATCGTTCCGCGACTGATCCAGGAAGTTCCCGCACAACTCGGCGCGGAGCGCATCGCTGCTAACGATCTGCGACGGCGTGATACCAAATGCGGCGGCCTGATCTGAGGCCAGCCAATAGCTCTTGCCGGCGCCGGACGGCCCTACCATCAGCGTGAGGCGGCCAGACCGGGCGCGCGGCGCGCCATCGTCAATCCATTCCCGGCACTGAAAGCAGGTCAGGCCGCGAGCCCGCCACATCGCGATTACGCGCGGGCGATCGTCGACGACCAGTATTGGTTGATGGCCGTCGGCCAGAATGCCGTCTAAAAGTTGCGATTTGACAACGTCGTCGGCGCGGTAGTCGCCACTGGCGCGCATGTAGAGCGCGCGATACTCAATATCGTTATCCGTGAGCCACCGTTCTGTGACGGCCCTATAGTCCTCTGGGCGACCCGAGCACAGAATGATTGGATGGCGGTCGGCGCAGAGCCGCAGATGGTCACAAACCGGCTCAATCGCGATGTCGTCAGCCATGGCACCGAAAAACGCGGGCCAATCCTTCTTGCCGCCCTGAATGTGATGCAGGCGATGACCGCAATCGGCCAGCGTCCCGTCAATATCAAAGATGATGACCTTCATTGCACCCTATCCGTAATCACCCGCGGCTTCATCTTATGCACGGTCGCCCCTGTCGCGACCCGGACCTGATACGCCGCGACAAACTCGCCGAGCCGGTCGACGATCTTCTTGGCCTCTGCTCCTACCTCGACCAATGGCATATCAGCGGTCATTATGGAGCAGATGTCTTCTGCCCCGGCCATGATGAGAACAAAAAGTTCATAGTCGTCCAACTCGTCTATTTTCACGCATCACCTCTTTATCATCGCCTATCCAAAAATAAAGATCGCGATGAATGTGACAGAAACAACTAATACCGGCACCGGGTCCACCCCGGCCATCAGCGCGGCCGGCACAATAAGCGCCGCCAATATCAGGCCCTCGCCCCTGATCTTTGCCGACTGTGTTTTGTTATTGCGTTCAGACATTTACTGCACCGTATCTATGGCGGGCCGCGGCTGGTCGGGGCGGTTTGCGGGCGTGAGCAAATTCATGGCGGGACCAAGATCAGTCGTCACAGAATACACCGCGACGTGGCCCTGCGCCGGCTATGGCGTTGGTCATAAGTGGTCTTGGTCCAGGGCCGCGATTGCCAACATGAGGCGGTATTGCGCCGCGCCGACGTGGAACAATGGCAAAGCCAGCCGAGGTCAGGGCACCGATGACCTGTTGCGCCGCCTCTTTAGCGCTGTCGGGCAGAACCGTCTCTCTCGTCTCGACCACTGAGACAAAGTAGGTCTTGTTCCTGCCGCCCATCTCGCTGGCTGTATTGAGTTCGACGAACAACCCTTCATCGCTAGCTTTGCTCAGCGCCCTATTGAGCGCGGTGACTGCGTTACAGACTTGGCGTGACGCGTCTCGTTGTTCCTTGGTGGCCATCTTGTTTTCCTACTTTGTTTGAACGGCTTCCCATTTGTCCCCGGTGATTTTAACTTTGGATACCGGGGCCAAATTGTGCCACTTCACCGTTCCGAACTCGCCGTCATCCCAAGTCACCAGGGCGTCACCGTCATGAAGGCACTCGTCTAGCACGCCGGTGCGCCCGTCGATGAGATCGATGATATGATCTCCGCTGCGGACCTCATTCCACGCACCAGAGTTACCGCCTGACTTAGATTGAAACGCTAAGGGGTGCATTGCATTCACTCCATCTCCGCGCTTAGTTCCATCTCTGTCGCACTCTCTAGTCTAAACGCCATCAGATTATCGTCTTCGTCTGGATGCGATTGCCCAATATGATTGGCGAGCCGCGCGAATGCCTTGCTGGTATTGCTGCCGTGGCCCCACTTGCGGGTGGTCCATGCACAAAACCGGCATTTGATAAAGTTGTCACTGGTTACGTCAGGCACCGATTGCACGGGCCACAGCGGCGGTTTTCTGATTTACTTTCCATATACTTCAGTAGCGCTCGCACCTGATCCGCTGTCCGCGCGCCCTTCCATACGTTCGCCTGCCAACTGATGATCGAAACATTCCCCGGGACGTACCCCTTTGTATTATCGAGGCGATCAACACTGGCGTTGAATGTCCGCGGAGAAAATCCAACGGGCGTAAGTCGAACACCGAGTATTGGGCAGTGCGTTGGGATAACAATATCATCTACCGTTATGGTGAACTCACGGCCCATAATTTTTGCATTGCTCTTTGCGCTCGCCAAAAGCGCCAACTCTGGATTTTTTGCCTTCCATTTCCTTTTTGAACGAAGGCCCTTGGTGCGAATTAAGTCCATATGACTGGCGGCATACCGATCATTCTGCGCCTTGCGCTTTACCGGGTTTGCTACCCGCCATTTGCGCATATTGTGCTGATCTCGTTCGCGTCTTGTTGCGAACGACAGGCCGTCAGCGGTGCGATAGATGCGCTGCTCTGTTCTAACGGTCATTTTAGACACCGGTCACACGGCCCGCATCTACGATTCTCGGCCTTCCCCCACATATCGACCGGGCAAACAAAACTTTTGTATTGCGGAGATAGGGCGGCAAACCATTCTTGGCCGGCCGGGTTCCCGCCGCGCAGATTATAGTCTGGGAAAATTACGCTGCCGTCTGGCAGGCCTGTCGGGACATGCCCGTCACCCGTCAGGAAGCAGAGCCGCAACCCGTATTGCTCCGCCGTCCGCGCGGCATCAATGATGTTGTCGCGGTCGCACGATATGTTGACGACGAGATTTGGCGCTTTCGTTAAAGCCAACACCATGTCCAAAGAGCGCGTATATATCCAAAAGTTGACGAGCGGCGCACGCCGGCAAACAAGTGCGATCCACTGCGCGTATCGGTCGCAGAACACATCACCGCTGACATGCCAGCGAAACCCGCCAGCGCAATTGGCTGTGATCCAATCCGCCATAACCGTCGCCCATGCATCGGCGCGGCCATCGTCTGGGCCGCCAAGTAGCATTTTGCGAATTTGTGCCGAGTTATGAACGTATAGCGCATGCGTTTCTGGCGCATGCTTCTGAAGCCCATGGACATAGCATCCGATTTTGCAGGTCGCGGTAGCGCCTGGGCAATCCTCGATCTGGACAAGGCTGAACGCATTCGGCTTCGGGTCGTCTAGCGTGCCATTGCCTGCCGTTATTTTGCCGTTGCCGTCGATCCACAGGAAGCCGCCGGGACCCTCGATCTTGGCCGCGCAGAACGCGGTGAACCGCGCGCTGGTCTCACTGGGTTTTTCCTTGACGCTCATGTCCTCTCCCGCCATTTCATTTTAGTCGCCGCCTTCAATAACTGAGCATCAACGGCCGCTCTTAGGTATGACCCGCTGCACCACACCGTCTCTCGCATCTCCCGGCCGCCCCGCGTCGCATATGCTGTTATGCCGCGCCGGCCGCCCTCATCGGCTAGGGCAAAGCTATCGATGGTGATGAGGTTCATGCGACTCCAAGTGACAAGTTCATCAATGACGCGCTGCGCGGCGATAGCCGCCGTTTCTGTTACGGCGCGGCTCGGCGGAACAGCCCTCTTCTTGTTCTTCCCTTGCCGTTCCGCAGCGTAGCGCTGTGCCGCCGCGGCAAGTAGATCGGGATCGCCGTCACTCCCGTTTAGTTCCGCCCTGGCCTGATCGAAATACGCAGTGATCAGGCCCTCCAACGCCTTTAACGTCCGGTCCTTCCTCGGCTTCCCGCCATAGAACCCGGCCAGTTTATTGAACGCTATCTTGATTTCGTTGCTGACCACCCTGTGCTGTTCGCCCCCAGCGGCGTGGATGGCTCTGACCGAAAACCCGATGACCACGGCGCAGACCAGTGCGTAGTCGCGATCGCCCAACGCTGCTTTGACCTGGGTGAGCCTTATCCTGGCGTCCTGTTGCGCCAAATGGATTGAATGAGACTTGGATCCGTCGACCCCAGGTTCAAACCCCTTGCATCGCAACCCGCTGAACTCGGCGAGCTCGAAGTCCCGGCCGAACCGTTCCGCCGCCTCGACTTGATAAACGTCTAGGCCGCGCCGACGCAGGGTTTGGCCCCTGACCTGAACAATGGGCCTCGACTTATCGACGTCGTGGAAGCTTTCTTCCTCGAACAGACCGGCGCGCTCCGCCTCTTCTTTTAGTTTCTTGCGGATGACGGCGTGCGGCAGTTGCTTCGGAACGGCTGGCGGCTGGCGCTCCGCCACCTTGCGGTCATACATCACGACTAGGCGTGCCATCTCATCGATGGAAAGGCCGTCTATATATTCTTGAGTCACGCCCTTGGGCAGCGACAGGATTGCCTTCTCGCGGTCTGTCAGGCCCGGTGATTTTCTACTGATTGGTCGGATGGATGACGGCACCGGTGCCCCGATCCTACTGGTTACTTTAATCACTGAATTTCGGACCTATTCCTTTTCGTGGAAAAACGCAAGTGGTAGTGGTGCGGATGTCCGCCACTGCTACGTATTGATTTCGGCCAAGCGCGTGGCTCGGCCCTCCCATCTCAGCCGGCACCGTTCAAGCGGGCTTCCTCGACGCCTTTTAAGGCCGATCCCCTCGATGATGTCTCTGCAATTTTCAATGTCTTTGATCCATGCGCTATGTGCCTTCTCGTCGCTATGGCGCGGCTCGCGTTGTCTCAGCCACATGTCGCGACGCCATAATCCAAGAATGACATCAGCGTCTTGCTCAATGGACCCGCCGCCGAAAAAATCTGATATTCGCGGCATCGGGTCTTCCCTGTCCTGACTGGTGCGGGTGCGCTGCGCCAAACAGACGATTGGCACCTTCAGTTCCTTGGCCAAGCTTTTGAGTCCGCCCGTCACATATTCGGTGCGCTCAAATTGATCGCGGACCTTCCCGTCGGCCTGAACTAAGCGGAGGTGGTCAACGATAACCATGCCTAGACCTGAACTATTTTTGAAGGCCAACGACCGCGCTCTGATCTGGCCTAATTTCAGGCGCGACCTATCGTCGATAAAGAGTCTGCTCTGTTCCAGTTTGCGTTGCGCCGTTACCATCTTATCAAACGCGGCAAAATCGAATTGCCCCTCTTCAATTTCAGAGACCGACAGGCCTGTCTCTGCCGCCAGCATACGCCTAGCAATTTCCTCGTCTTGCATTTCCAATTGGAAAAATAAAACATTGGCGCGTTGCGCCGCGCGCATCGCAATTTGTGCCGCGATTGCTGACTTGCCGTCGCCTTGACTCGCCCCAACGAAAATCAAATTCCCCGGCATAAACCGCCCACATATTTCATCTATTGACGCCAAGCCGGTATCGAACCCTACAACAAACTTCTCATCCTTGTAGGCTGCGCCAGCCCCGACCACGACGCGCTGCAAAATCTCCTTTAGGTCCTTGGCGGGCTGGACCTCTGAGCCCTGACTCACGTCGGAGATTTTGATCGCTGCATCGGCAATGACATCAGCCGCTGGTTTATTTCCAGACAGCGCTTCGTTCTCTATGGCCTTAGCCATATCGATGAGCCGGCGCCGCGCCCATGTCTCCACTACTGCATCCACATAGTCGAGCGGTGACCCGCCATCCTCTGAATTGGCGAGCAACACAGCCAGATAGGCCGGCATCGATTTGCCGCCGTCGTCTTCCTCGGGCAGCCGCGAACTGACTAGGGCTAGGCTGAGCCGCTTGCCCTCGGTGCAGATGTCGCGAACAGCGCCATAGATTTGCTGGTGGATCGAGTTTGAGAAATGATCTGGGCGCAGCAGATTGCTGACCTGCCAAAACGCGGTCTCTGATTTCAGCAGGCCGCCGAGCAGGTGTTTCTCGGCAACGAGGTTTGTGAGTGGGGCGGCTTTGGCGGTTCTCATACCTTACCCGCCGCCTCAATCTCGATGGCATGAGTTAAATGCCACTTCCCGTTTGCGCGCGGATATTGCGCGACGATATGCGGAACGATGATGCCGGACCAGTCGTCGAGCGCACACCATCCCGTGCCATTGTTCATGCAGTTGATATCAAAAATGCCGATACTGCTGCGGCCAGTCATCGCACCTATCCAGTGCGTGTAGCGATAGCGTGCGCGCATCGGAACACCAGGATCGGTCCACGGCCCTTCCCATTGCACGCGGACAAGCCCGTAACTCGGCCAGACGGCACCAGTTTTCCGCCATAGCCTACCGATGCTGCGCAGCGCGTCATTCATCAGCGTCGGGTTTGTGTAGTGCTTGCTCTCAAAGTCGCCCATGTGAGGGCGGACCTCATCGAGCGTCATCCCCATGATCGCGGCGAGCGCGCCGGGACCGCAGTTGCACCCCCATTCGTCATATGCGCGATCGGCATCGGCGGCGGTAAATCTAGTCATCGTCATATTGCATTCTCCGCCGCCGTGACGCGCCGCAACACATCACGAAAATCATTGCCCGGCACAAACGGCAATTCCTGGATCACCGCTGCAACCCCGAACGCCGCCACCTTCTCTCGCAGTTTGAGCGCGGCGCGCAGACCTGGCGGGGTCCAGTCCTTCTCCTCCATGTCGCCCGACTTATCTCGGCGCGGCAGATCAGAGTCGGCATAGATTGATAGGCGCTCAACGATCAGCGGAAGTTCTAGCCCTGTCATTCCGGATGTGCTGAGCGCGGCCCAAACCGGGAAGCGGTAGTTCTCGATGGTCCATGCGGCAAGACTGGTTTTCAAACCCTCTGCCAGTCCGAGTTTGGAACATTCTCCTCCGATACGAACCGCACCACCCACGGCTGGACCCATACCCAATTTGGGTAGGGCGACTGGTGCTGGTTTCATCCCGTTTGCCGAAGTGTATTCCCTCCATATCCCAGTCATGACACCACTTACATCGTCGACCCGCGCGATAAGCGCAGGAAAACTCTTATCCTCCAACTCGTGATGGAGTGACGCCACAAAACGTAAAACGCTGGGCCATCCCTGTGGCGGCGTTGGTATGCCCTCGGCATTCAGATAGGTCTCGGCCAGAGAACCGGCTACTGGCTTGCCCCGCGCCCATATCTCTGCCGCCGTCGCTGCTTTGCGGGCGATGCGCAGGGCCTCGTCGCGGTCCCGGTCTGCGGCCTCAAGGGCGCGCCTCTGGCGCTGGCGCTCCTGCTCCGCGCGTTCCTCTACACTGAGAGGTTTGGCCTTGCCACGCGGCGGCGGGGCGCCAGTTAACTTCTCGCATGCCTGCATAAAGGATAGCGCCAAACAGTGCATGACAAGGGAGATTGCATCTGCGCCGCCTCCGGCACCGCGACAATTCCAGACGCCTTTCCCCTCATTCACGGAGAACCGGTCTGTACCGGCGCATCGCGGGCACGGCCCAATCCGTTCTGCCCCGGCTTTCCTAAGCTTCGCGCCACATATACCGGCCGCACCTAACAAGCCAATGTCATTGGCTTTGGTTTTCCATTCGTCGAATGCGGCTTTGATGACTGGATCGTCTATCACCGCATCACCCAATCGGCCAGTTGGTGACGAAATACCGATACCGCTTTTCTTCAAGAGACATCGCGCGCTCCCAAAGCTCTGCGTTTTCTGCGGCGAGCCTATTTGAATGTTCGGCGCAATTCATGAGTTGGCCGGCGGTCAGCGGGCTAAGTGGCCTAATTTTGTCAGCCATGCCGCGGATGAAGGATTCGGAAATATGCTCTCCAGCCCCCGACCAGAATTCCCGGAAGCCGTCTAGCAGTTGTGGATTGCCGCCTGATCTTATTGTCATGCCCGCACCGGGGCGTCGGCCCGCCAAAGCGCGTCACGCGCCCGCAACTCGGTGCAGACTTCACGGCGCAGCTCGTCTATGGCGAGATCGCGAATAGCTCTGATCATCGCGGGCCGCGTCGGCTTTGATCCGACCGGAACCTTTAATCTGCCGCACATCGCCTTGAGTTCGGCGGCCCACATGATCTCGAGGAGCATGTCTACAGCAGGTTCGCGCGGTGCTGACTCGTGGATGACTTCTAGCTTTACGTCCTCGACATCAAGCTTGGTCGACCATCGATCACCCTCTATGCCATTGCCTGTTATCACCCCGACCGACGGCAGCAAATGATGGATAAGTTTTGCGTCGTCGACATGCTTCTTCGCACAAACGACCCAAACTTCCGGCACGCACAATTGATACATCCCGACCTGATGCAACAGTCGAGTCGTGTCGTCATGGGCGCCCTTGACCTCGACCGCGACCAACCAGCTAGTATCAATCGCCACGACATCAGCCCTGACCTGCCGAGCGCCCATCACGAGTTCATGGACGACGCGGGCGTTGGGCCAGCGTTCGCGACAGAATGCCTCAAGAGCATTGCGCAGACCTAGTTCGGACCGAGAGGCATGGCCGTGGCGCTGTGCAGCGGCTTCGGCTGTCATGAACGACGCGGAACTAGGCTTTAGCAGGGCCATTTGCCTTTGCCTCCGCGACCAATATGTCCATGATGACGCCGGCTGCGCATTGTGGCGTTCCGCGGCTATCGCGGCTCAGCCCTGCCGCGACCACCTTTAGCGGCGCGCCGTATTGGATCGCGATGCTTGCCGCGACGCAGGTGTCCTGGGCGGAGGCCTCAACCTTGCTTCCCGATTTGGTATTAGTGAGAAAGACCTCACCTATCGACCCATCGTCATAGAAACCAATAGACGCCGTCCAATCAAAGCCGTCGTGGTGAAAGGAGATGTGCTGACAATCGCGGCATGGCGGCAGCTCCCTGCGATACCCGCGCTTCGGTGCCGCCTGCTTGGGCGGGGCATCGCCGGTCAGGGCGCGCCATGCGTTGCGGAGGCGCGATGACTTGGCCTGTGCGGCGGCAGGCTGTTCTTTGATTCTCAATGCGCTCACCGGTTTGTATCTACGGGCTGACAGAAAAGTTGATGTGCGCGGCAATATGGCCTGCCGCCGGTCAGATCGGCGCTTGGATCTCCGCAGAAATAAAAGCCGGGCTCACATGGATCGTTGTAGGGAAAGCGGCAGGTTTCATTAGTTAATTCCAGCAATGTCTTCCGCTGCTCGACCGGCACGTCTGGCGCGGTTCGCGGCACATAATCATCGCAGCCAACTAGGGCGCCGATAAATCCTTCTGGCCCTGTCTTGCGGAAATCAATAACCTTAAAACTTGTCTTGCCGGTGCGAACCGCCTTGACCGAGCCGCCCCGGACGCGCTCTGCGCCTGCCGCGGTTCTGTCCTGCCGCGCCGCCCTGTTACGGGCCACGAGAACTTCGTACCCTTTGTCTCTGGTCAGGCCAAGCCTGCGAATTCTGCCGCAGACCGCGCCACGCGAGCTGGCGCCCATTTTTTTATATATGGCCCCACGCGAGATGCCTGTGGCGAACAACCGCTTCAATTCTTCATCACGCTCCGCAGTCCAGTATGTCTCGGCGTGGTTTTGTGGCCGGCGATAGAACGGGGCGGCGCTGGGCGCTGACTGGGCAACGACTTGCATTTCCACGGGCGTCTCCTCAGTATTTTTGATTTTGGTCACGACTTGGCCTTCAATTCATTTGCTTCCGCTCGTCGTGGCTGCTCCCGTTCTGACGGGCTCCTTCAACAAGCGTAGCCAGCCCGCTACGGAGAATGTTCTTTGCGGCGTTGCAATCTCGGTCGTGAACCGTTCCGCAACAGTCGCAAGTCCATTCTCTTATTCCAAGATTTGCGATACCTTTCGGCCGCGACGCGGGCAGCGAGCCGCACGCCGAGCAGACTTGGGAACTATATGCCTCAGAGACTTCAATCGTTGATCCGCCATTCCTAATGGACTTGTAACGGAGCGTGTTTTTGAAATCTGCCCAGCCGGCGTCAAGCACGCTTTTTGCCATCAGGGTCTTGGCCAGTTTAGAAGGGCTCACGTCTCCGACGACGATTAGCCCATATTGTTTGGTTAGCTTTGCGCTCTCCTTGTGTAGAAAATCCTTGCGCCGGTTGGCTATCTTGGCGTGAATTGCCTTAACGCGTTTCGTCTTTTTGGCGCGTTGCGCGGTGGCCAGAAACGCCTCGTTCTTCCGATAAAACTGAGGGGCCTTAATCTTTTCACCATCCGACGTGGTGGCAAAAGAATGTAGACCAAGGTCAATACCAACCCGGGCATTGGGCGCGCTGTTCGCTTCCGCGATATCTACTGGGCAATTAAGATACCGGCGGCCCCGAGAGTCTTGATTAAAGCTGCCTGCGCCAATCTTGATACCGTCCTTCATCTCGCGGAGATGCATGGTCTCATAGCGTGTCTTGCGGAAGACAAATGCCCCACCACGAAACTTCACTGCATCAGTATTAAATGGAACCCACCCAAGAGATTTCTTCCCCCGCCAGCGGAGCCACCTCTTTTTATGCTGTCTGCGAGATTTGTCGTATTGCATACAAACGCGCATCGCAGAATGGGCCTGCAAATCAAGGCCCTGCTTCGCGCACCCGGCCACTAATTTCCACAGGTCGTATCCAGATAACCACCTACGCTGATAGGCCACAGCTTTTTGTTGTGTTTCGTTGCAATAATTCCATACAAAATTAACGGCATGAGCCTGCCGATTAAGTTCGGCGGCGTGTTTATCGCGAAGCCTGAATTTAAGGGTTATCTTCACAATTTTATTCTTGTGCCTGCTTATCGTGCCAGATAGGGCGCTGATCATGAGTCGCAAAACGGTCAAGGCATAGTTTTCAGTTCATTCGCTTTCTTTCATCGTCAGTTTTCTTCGGCCACATCGCAGCTAAGATGCTCTGCTGAACCAATCCGCCAAGCGCATCAGTAACTCCAAGCGTCTTTCCAGCCAGGTCCGCAAGTTGAATAACAGTGCGCGCCAGTTGGCGGACCGCCAGCCAGAGAATGGCGATGGCGACGGCCTCTATGACTACTGCTGTGGTGAGGAATGTCGTCATCAACGCATCCAGAACATGATTGTGAGGAACAGAGCGATTGCTCCGAACACATACGCGCCGCTACCTCTCAGGCGCTCATGTAGAGTCTCTTGTGGTTTTGCCTCCCAAAGATTGCCATCGGGTCCGCACTCACTCTTGGCGCCTCTGGCGTCACGAGCGGCGACGTGGTGTCTGCCGTAGATATGTTCAAATCTCATCTGGTCGGGGTGGGTGCAGCGCGCCACGCGGTGACGGCGGCGCTCGGCAAACCAACGACAGTCGGCGCAGATCGGTGGGGTGCGTGTGGTCATGCCGCCACCGCTTCTTGGCTATTATTGATACGAAGTTCTAGCGACGAGGCGGCGGCGCGGTAGCAATGACGGTTTTCGTATTCTCTGAGTTTTCCGTTCCACGCGCCGGCCGGCTCTATGCCCCACGGCGTGCCAAAAAATTTGTCATGGACTCGGCGGCTCGGCTCATTTGACTCGTGACAGCAGCTATCGATCCATTCGACGCCATAGCGGGAGCCCACCATTATGGCATCGCGGAGCAACGCGCCAACTACGGCGGCCCGCGCCGCGCCAGAAAGCGCCCATAGCGAAAGGTAAACCGATCTGTCGCCGTTGCGGTTTAACCGAAGAACGCAAACGCCAGTAGCGGCATCATCCATTATGACACGCCGCTCCCAATCGTCATCCTCAATCTTGATGGCGTCATAGCGCGGCGTGAGAGATATAAACGGCCACACCGTGTCGTCACGAAGCGCCTTGGCGTACCAAGCCAGATAGTCTGCTGCGTTTGCCGTGGTGATGATTTTCATGATTCCCTCACTATCTCGTCAACCATTGCGATGCGGCGATGAGTCCCTTGGCCCCTTCATTCGGCGGCTTGCCGCGCGATGGTAAAATGACCAAGTGCGGCGCGGCCGATATATTCCGCGTAGGCCGGGGGGATAGCTTCTGACATTTCGTTGCCTGTCATCCAGTCGATACCCATTGCCTCGGGGCCGCAGTAGGTTCCTACGTCTCCGGTGATCGTGATAAACCCGCCATTGGCCCAATGCTTCCGGCGGTTCTCGCCGCGGCGGTTGACGCGAACTGCGTGCTTCGGATGAAGCGGCTGCTCGATCGGGAAACTGCATTCAAAATATCGATGTCGATAGCTGCGCAGGCCGAACATTGCGCCGCAAAGCATCAGATCGTGGCGCACGGGCGCGCCGGGGACATTCTCTATGACGAACGGAATGCCGCTGGCGAGCAGCTTAGCGCGCACTGGTGCGATCAAGTCGGGGTAATGCGACAAGTCCTCGCGAGTGTTCAAGGCGCAGAATTTCTGGCATGGTGGGCTTGCCCAAACAAAATCATACCCGGCACGGCCCGGCGCAGGGCCATAGCGAAGCGGGAATGCCAAGGCGTCCATGTGGAAGCAAGCAAATGGATAGTTTGGCTGCGGCTCAATATCGACGCCGGTCACGTCGAAGCCGGCGCGGTGAAGCCCAACGCTCGCGCCACCAGCGCAGCAGAACAGATCAATGGCGCGCGGCTTTTTCATTGCTTCTTTCGAAACAGATCATCTGCGTGCCCGGCCAGACGCGGGTTGAGTTTGGCCAGCAACCAGACGGCGATTAAGGCGGCCTCCGCCTCATCTGCGCCGGTAACCGGGATGCCGCGAAGTCCGCAAATTCGCTTAGCCTCATTCTTGAGCCACGTTCTGCGCTGGCTGTAGCTCAGGCCTTTAGCGGGTCGCCCAACTCCCGTTGTCGATCGCCACGTCTGTGACGCCACGTAGAGACACGGGATATTCTTGCGGGCGCAAACAGTGGCGGCGCCGAACGCCAAGCCGTGAAGAAAATGGGTGACGTCGAACTGAGTGCCGCCAACTGTTTCTGTTCGCAGCGCTTGACCGGCCCAACTCGCCGACTTGTCCATGACGGTTCTGGTGCGGGTACTGTTGCCGGGCATCGGGCTTTCAACGGCTGCGTGGCTTGGCCGGTGCTCGCCAAGCAGCGCAACAATGTGGTTCTCGAGCCAGACACCAACCTTGCCGGCGTATTCGGCATTGATGGACCCGGCCTTTAGCTCAAACGGCTTCTTGATGGGGCACAGCCAGACACCGGATTCCCAGCGCTCGCCGTCGGTTGCGGCGTAGCCAGTCGCTGATTTCGATATGTCAAATGCCGCGACGATCAAGGAGATTCCCCTGACTCGCGGCGCTGACCGACCTGCGCTATAATGCGGATAGCCATGAGACGCCCTTCGGGCGTTTGGTGGTGACACGGCGGCGGCGGGGCGTAGCTTCCAAGGGCGGGCCCCGCCGTCGTTTTGCTATCGCTTAATGCTATAGAACGCGATCAGAACCGAGATCATAGCGACGCACCAGAACAGCGATATCCACGCCGCCTGTGCTACGAAAAGCCACGCTTGGTTGTCCATTGTTAGCCCTCTCCATCATCATCAAAATTTGTCTCATCGCTCGGCGCCGCCTCACCCTCGATCAACTCCGCCCCGGCCTCAGCCGGCGCCATGGCAAGTACAGCTTCGCGCTCAGCGCTGCCCTGCCTGAACTTCTCCAGCCACGCCTGACCGGCCGCCGTTCCAAGATCATGGGGGTTATCTGTTTCGGCCTGACCGAGACGGCCGGCGCTGAGCCCGTCGAGACCAGCCACTTCGTCGATCGGAGCTAGGTGGCTTTCCACTTGGAACAGATCGAGTTGGCTTTGTGTCACGCCGTGGCGCAGGATGCGCAGGTATTTCGTGACCGCTGCATTTTCTTCCAGCCAAGACTCGGCGTCCCCATCCCTCGCAATTTGTAATGCTCGCTTAGCCGCCTTCATATGAAGGCCGCGCTGATCGCATTGCTTGCAGACGTTCCGATAAGTTCCCGTGCTAGAGTTGAATTCGTTCTGCGCGTCTCGGAGCCGCGAAAGATCGACGGCGACTACTGCGTCGTCCTCGATCTGTGGTTCGTTCTTCCCGTCATTCGGCACATCTGATTGCGTAGCTAATGCGGTACTCATTGCGTTCTCCTGTTATGCCGCCACTGCGGCTTTGATTTCGGCGTGCGGCGCGTACATCTTCCATGGCATTTGTTTCCCGCCGACCCATGCGCGCTGCCAGACCTGCCAGCAGTGATTTTGGGACGGGCCAGATTTCTTCTTGCCAGTGCCGCGACATGGCGCGCAGCGCAGTCCGCTAACGGCTCCAGTCCCGCCACACTTTTTGCACGTCACCTCCTCATCAAACCATTTGATTCGTCTGGTGAGTGTGATTTGGCCGGCATAGAGTGGGCAGTTCTCAAAATACTTAGCCCTGGTCTTGGCCGCGTCGAAATCGGCAGGGAGAAGCAGCGCTAGAAAGCCGCGCTCGCCGATCTGCCGCAATCCGTTTTCGATGAAAAGTTCCGCCAATCTTCCGCGCTCTCCATATGGCGGGTTCGTTATCGCGCCATCAAAAGTAATGAGCGGCGGCGGCAACCATGCGACAAAATCATGTATGCCATTAAACCCACCGTAGCCGTAATCTTTGATATCCGTGGAATGGACATGCGCGGCACCAGCATCGCGTATCGCTTCGCTCATTTCTCCAGTCCCGCACGCGGGTTCCCAGATGGTTTTGCCCCGCAGGCCGACATGCTCAGCAAGGGCGTCGACTGTCCATTTTGGCGAAGGATAGAACTCGAGGTCTCTGCGGATGTAGCCCGATACGCGCTGCGCCATTATGCTGAAAATCCCAAATACGCACTGACCGCCTCACTAATCACCGCCCTCGCCGTCGTGTTCTGCTGCTCTGCGTACTCAAGCAGGGGCCGCGCCAGTCGCTCGGGCAGCAACGCGTTGACGGCATCCGCGTCAGGATCGGTATCTGGCGGGACCGGGCCTCGTGACCACGCGAATGAGTTTCTTATCACGACCTATGCCTCGACCTTGTTTCGCGCGGCGTTGCGGCGCGCCCCGCGATAGGTCGAGGCATGGCGCGGCGGCTTAACCTTCTTGAGGGGCTGTACCGCATCACTCGGCTTCCACCCGCCCTCCATTTTGGCGATTAAGTCTTCGTCGATGTGTCGGTGGAAGCGCCTGCCCATTTTACTTGCCTGCGTGTTGTGTGTTGAACTCGATAGTAACGATATCGTCGGCCAACCCTGACATGAGCGAAAATGCCGCTCGCGTACCGTGCCGCTCAGCGATGTAGTTCATCGCGCCACAAGCAATCGCTCCGGCACAAGCCATGGCGACGCGCCCAGCGTGTGTCGCCTCTTTTACCTTGAGATAGTCTTCGGCAAATGCGATGCTGTCGCGAAGCGCGTCCTCGTCCTGTCATGACAGGATGGCTTTCAGCCCGGCACGCATCTCGGCTATTTCGGCTGCAAAAACTAAGTCCGCCCCCTCACGCTCTCTTGTTTTTTTGATCGCGTGGATCGCGGTGCTGTGGTCCCTACCTCCAAATATCTTTCCAATCGCCGTCACTGACCTAGTGGTGAATTCTTTCGTGAAAAACATGGCTATCTGTCTTGGGTGCGAGAACCGAAACTGAGATGATGGCGTCATCAGTTCATCCGGCGTCATGCCGTAGCGCGCCGCAACGTATTTCTGGATGACCGGGATCTGATCGAAGCCCGGTGGTCGGCGGGTGAAGATGGCTGGTGCCGGAATTGGTTCCGGCTCTGGCTCGATAATTGGTTCCGGCTCTGGCGGCGGGGGCGGCACATACCAGTTCCGCTTCATACGGCCGTAGAACCTCAACCTGCGCTCACGGGCGTCGTTCGCTATTCGCCGTAGCGTTCCGGTCGGCGGGGCGTCTTCGTAGCAGAAGTCGATACTCATCCGCACCGCCTCGCCAAGGATTTGGTCTTTGACTTCTTGCGGCGAGGCGTGGCGATGGCCTTCACTTTTGATTTGCGCCGCCGCCGGTGTTTAACCGGTATCACCGATTCGATATTGAACTCGGCGGCAGTCCATTTTTCTCTTAGGTCATCGAGAAGCTTGTCGAGGTCGTCGGCTTGACTTTGCTTTTCCTCACGCCAGAAAAAGCTACGGAGCCAGCGAGTGAACCTAGACATCGGATGACTCCTTATGGTTGAGCGCGGCGTCAAGCGCGTCTACCGCATCGGTGAAACTGTTCCGTGGTGCGACCGTGTGACGCATTTCGAATAACGCTAAGGTCGCCGCAGGCCGTAGCGCGCAAGTCTCATTCCGTTGCTTTTGCAGCCACTCAGCGGCCTCGGCCCGAGCGCCCTCCTCGGCTATGGCGTTGATGAATGCGGCTGGAGCGCGTGGGTAATCAGGCATGGCGGCCTATTGGGTGCGTGTTTTTCTGTTGTCGAATTCTTCGTATTGCCCGAACGCGGCGTCGGCGCGCAAATTAACAAGAAACCCGGCGGCTAGTTCGGCGCGCGATAGTTCAAGTGCATCGTCGGTGTCGCGCACGAAACGCGCCACCCATTCCTGGCTTTGTTCGCCACCCCAGACATCCATGATGATTTTCGGCATCGCGCCCTACTCTGCCTTCCTGATCGCGGCGGCGATCATGCGGCGGCATCCGGCCCACCCCTTCGGAAGTTTCCCTAAGCTGCCGTCCATGTCGAAAGTCTCCGCTATCTTGGCGCATCGCTCGCGCTCCTCACCTCGGATGAGGCGGATCACGTAGGCCTCCATCGTCTCGTCTTCGCGGCGCTGGGGCGGGGTCATGCGCGCGTCAAGCGCAGATTGGAACCCGCTGCTGTCCATCTCAGCGGCGGCTCTAAGTTTATCCAGCGTCACGGTCATTGCTATTTTCTTTTCTTTCGGTGTTCGATATTTTCTCAGCCGCGTCCCTAGCCTCGTCGCCGCGCCCGGCCTTGATAAGTTGAAGCGGCGATAGCCCGCCGAATAGTTCATTACCTTTCAGCATCCACATCTGCGCGGCGGCACCACGTCCCAAACTGAGCAAGGAAAGAAGCGACGCGCGGAGCATCGTGATACAAAAAATCAAGGACGGAATCGCTTTGCTGGCCCTCTGGTTGCGGACTTGAGCCGCTCAAATTGATCGTCAACGGTTCGTCGGACTTCTTCTGCTCGTTCCCTGTTTCGTTCGAAGGCATCAATTAACTCCTTCGGATCGGTCTGAATGAGACGCGCAAGCGCTTCATTAAACCCAATACTTTTTTCCGGACCAGATTGTGCAGGCTTTTTCTTGCGCTGTGTCATGCGATCAAGCCTTTATAGGTCAGGCGCCCGTTGGTGCATTCAAGAAGTGAATTAAGGCGCGATCCCTCGCCGTCCGCACGGCGATTATAGCGCCAAGTCATCTCGCCAAGATAGCGGTGTAAATGCTTGGGGCTGACGACGTGGTGAATACCAAAAATCTGCCGTTTCAAGAGCGCCCAAACGCTTTCGATGGAATTGGTGTGCGCACGGCCCGATACGTATTGTCCTGCGCTATGCTTGACCATTTGCCGTTGCGGGAAATCGTACAAAGTACGATAGGCAATATGCTCATCAGTCGCCAATAACGTCGCTTGGTGCGAAACATTTGCGCGTACAAATTCTTGGATCGTGAATGATCCGGCCGCGTTGAGAACGCGGGTTACAAGGTGGCCCTTCCGTTGCATAGCGCCGATCACTGGCGTTTTGCCTCTCGAACCCCCGCCGACGCCACTGCGTCTGCCATGCTTATTGATGCTTTTTCCGCCGATGTAGGTCTCGTCCACCTCGATCTCACCGGTGAGCGGCGCGTTGAACGATTTCGTCAACGCAGCGTGCCTGAGCCTGTGCATCATGAACCAAGCCGTTTTCTGCGTAACGTCGATGTCCTTGGCCAGCTCCTTGCCGAGTTTTGTTTCGGCCGCGAGCCAGCACTCGCCTGCCCGATCGGCCACTTCCTTGACCGGCTTCCACCTACGTTGAAGACCCGCCGCTAGATTTGCAGCAGCATTCACTATGTCCAATGTCGGGGCGTCTTTTATGTCTCGCTCTAGGCGGTCGGGCGCGGCCATGACGGCTGGGACGCTCTGCAATTTAACAACAGCAACATCACTACTCATTACATACTTCCTTTACGCCTTACTGGTCGGAGCCACGGCGCGACGCGGAACGCCATACGCTGAAGTGTTCTGGCCATCAGGTCCGCCGTGCGGAGCAAGCCGCGCGCCGTAGAATTCCTCATCCTGAAGAATGAGGGCAGCCTGTCCGCGCTCAATCGTTGTTGTGAGTTTGCTGTCGGCATCCAGTACTTGCTCCAAAGCTTGTTTGATTTTTCGGCGGGCCGCGACCTGCATGCGCTGCGCATCGGCGGCAGTCATTAATGGGCGGCAAAGACGCCACCATGCCGGTGCGGCATCCGCCATCACATCGACAAGAAACTGGAAGCCGTGTTCGGACCGGAGCAGCGCGGCGAGTTCATCAACCGCAAACTCGCGTGTGCCAGCCATCCGGTGTTTTCCGACGCGTTCGTTAACGCCGAGTAACTCGCAAACGTAAGCCCATGTTTTTCTAGGGAATATCTCTCTAAGTCGCATAGCTAGCATATTAGAAATCGTACCCGATTTGGCATTCCCAATACCCATTCCGGCACCGCAGGAATTTGCACTTTTACTGATCGCGGAGATAACTGTTGACATGACAACGACCTCCCTACTCCGCGCGAACGCCGGCCACCGGGACGCAAGACCTGTCCGGCAGCACGGCGACGTCACGCACGCAAATTGGATGGCGACCGGTCATGACCGGCGCGCCTTAGCGCTGCGCCGCGGCCAATTGTCGTCCAAAAATTTCATCACACGGCCATACGTGGTGACCGTAAAGTTGCCGCCAAACAGGCGGCCCACGAATGCTGGGTCTCCAACCGCTTCTTTTCCTACGCTTGATTTGGTTGAACCGGTTACTTTGATAAAGGCGTCAATGCGTTGGATCGGCGCGGTCCGGATTTGTTTCTCGGTTGGATATCGCTTTGATGGCATAGATTGGACGTATCATAACACGGAACGGACCGCAAGCGAAAAGCGTTATGAGGAAATTCTATTGTGGATTGGATGGCAATGGACCAATCAGATCAAAGAAAAATTGATCTTGTTTGTAGTCTCGACGACGACGCGGGGGCGGTCGACGCGCCGGCGCCCGTTACGCGCGTGACCAGGGCCATGCCGACCGAAGATCTGAGAATAATGATTGACCGAATCACGGCGCGGATGACTGCGCTCGGCACCAATGCAAAACAGCTTTCCCGCAAAGCTCGGTTAGGTGATACCGCAGTCTATGATATTTTGAACGGAAAGAACCTGCGTCCTGCTCTCCCGGCGATAAAAGCAGTTGCAAAAGCACTTGAGTGTGACTTAGCGTATCTAGTCGGTGACCAGGCTGAGCCTCGACAAAAAAACGAAGTTCAGGGAGTGACAAGCATCCCGGTCGTCGGTGTGGCTGAGGCGGGAGCATTTCGTAAAATGATAGAGTTTGATGTAGATGTGTTGGACCTGCCGAAAGTGCACGCCAATAGAAGTGCTCTATATCCTAAAGCAAAACACTTCTCATTACTTGTTCGCGGCGATTCCATGAACGCCGCGACTTCGGCCGGGCGGCCAGCGCCTCTCGTAGAGGGTCAGTATATTCTATGCGTCGACCTGACCGACGCCGGGCTCGAGATAGAGAGCGGAAAGATCTACGCGGTTCGCCGTACCACTGATTCTGGGCAGACCTACGAGTGCACCGTTAAAAAAGCCATGGTTTATCGGGACAGATATGAGCTTCTGCCCGAATCAACCAACCCGGCGCACGAGAAATTTGTTATCCCGCGCGGCCCAGCCCATCAAGACGTGGGCGGCACCTCGATCGAGGTAATCGGATTGGTCTATGGGTTGTATTCGTCCCTTGAGGGCTTGGCGTAGCGGCCATTTGTCGCGCCGCCACCACTAGCTATACCGCATTACAAGACGTTATTTCGAAAAAATCTGTGGATGAGTCAATCCGCGCCCTTGGCGCGTTTTTGATATACTCGACTCGCCGAATGCGTATAGCTTGGCCACGCCCATTAGGGGCTCGCCAAGAGGTTTATTCTTGATTGGATGGAGTGTGTTGGCCACGGGAGCGGATTAACGCATGGCTGGCCACGGCTGGGGTGCTACGACAGCCTTCCCGGCCTCAAATCGATAAACAGGCCTAGACCTGACCGGCGCAGCGCCTCGGCACAGACATCACCCATCCCGAGCAAAATAATGCCGTGGCCCGGCGATTTACCGGCCGACCCGGCGGGATGCGTCACAACACCATTCTTAGTTTCGCTCCGCATCGCGGTGCCGCGGATGAACTGCGTCTTTCCCTTTGGGAATAGCATTGTTTCAGCCCGAGGCGCGACCACGTCATGAAACCAGTCTGAACTGGTATAGGCGCGGCAAATCGCGATGCCATTGCCATGGGCGAAGAACTTCTCGAGCCAAGGAACGTGGCTGTGGCGGCCCCCGAATGGTGGGTTGACAAACACCATATCGTCGGCAGGCCACGACTGCGCCAGCCCGTCATCGGCTTTCGTAAATACCCGCATGGCTGGCACCCAATGGCATGCCCCGGGCGAGCACGGATCGAGATCGAAGGTTAGGCCAAGCGCATCGAAAATATATTTGGGCGTGTAACAGTCATCACTAGCGCCGATGCAGGGCTCGTGTTCGGCCAAGATCCAAAACCTCTATATAAGCCTTAAGATTCTAGGTTTCTAAAGAGAAAAAACATCTCTCTAAATCTGACACTGAGTTGCTTGGCCTCGTGACGACATAGGACGGCTTACCCCATCCATAGACAGGGCAGCCCCTATGTCGTCGGCGTAAACTGACACTTGAGCGTCAGCCTCGCTTAGACCCCCAAACTCCGCGGCGCCGGGTTTGAGGTAAGCCAACGACTGTAGCCGGTGATTCGCCCCGGCTGCCGCTCCTGCCCCTTTTGGCTTGGACTAGGGCTTGTATATGACGGCACCCCACTGTATACATATAGCCCCTACCGGGACTGGAGCCGCAGCGGTCGTAACCCAACCGGCCCCATGAGGTGGTGCAAAGCACCTCTTTTAGTTTGCTGGTTTTCCTTGTTGCGCCGCCCTTGCCGGGGCGGCGTTCTCGTTTCGTGCGTATGCGACATACCACAGTCGTTCTGAATTGTCCACTAGCGATTTTGGCACCTCAAACTTTTACCCATTGACAAAGTTGGATGGGTCCAAGTATGGTCTGGCATCACTTCCGAGATTCGGGGGATATCGATGCGGGCCAGCCAAGAACAAAACTCACCAGTTGAGCGCGACGACGCCGCTATCCACCGTGATGAGTTGGATGTTCTGCTGGGCCTCTCAGATCAGCGCCGGGCCCACGGCCGCAAGCTTCTGGCCGCCCTAATCACCGATGAAAGAATCGATGTGGCGTTCCGCGCCGGACTCCTGATGTCGTTGGGTGGCCAGCGATGAGTGTGCACAGCTCCGCCCTTTTCGCTTTAGCTAGCGGCATATGGATCACGGCGGCGCGGGGGATTAATTTCAAATCGGCCGCAGTTCCCGCATGGCGGAGCGGCGAGACGCGGCGGCCTAATACGCCGCTTTCCACAGGGCGGAGCGGTTCCAAACGGAATCAGCGCCGATGCTCAAGGAACCCCCGGTTCGAGTCCGGGTGCGGGCTCTGCGGTCGATACCAAATTCAATCCGATGCTCAGCAGTCGCGCCCGGAACCAGCAGTAAATCCTGTCGGCTATATTACGCGAACCGCGCACACGCCCGCGACTGCAATAGCATTGGCTATGGTGACCTGTCGTCACCGGGGAGATGCGAAGAATCTTGGAAGCGCTCTCCCCACCCATTCTCGCGGCCCGCGACTTGTCATGACCTCGCGGGGAGAAACTTCAGCGGCACTCGAGGCGGCGACGGATCGCATAAGATGGTCATGTATTGGCCCGCTGGCACAGGGTTGTTTTCCAGCAAGACTCCTCCCGCGAGAAGCTTTTCGGAGCGCTGCGTGATGGCAAACGCTGAGCTAGACATGGCGCTTTCAGAGCTTGGCCATGTCGGCATCAGGCCGCTGGTTGAGCACGGCGGCAAGCATCTGCGCCTGTTCTGGAAGAACGGCGCCGAACCCAGGTCGACCACGGTTTCGGTATCGGCCAGCGACTATCGAGCCCCGATGAATGTCCGCAAACAGGTCCGCGCTATCCTTCGGCAAGACGGTCTTATCGGGCAGGCAGACGAAGCGTCGGCCACTGAGGCCCCGCATGTATTTGTCCGGAACGGCGGGTTCTTCACAACCAGCATGGACGTTGCCACCTTTTTCGGCCGCACTCATAAGGACGTGTTGCGCGCCATCGATAAGGTATTGGAAGATTGCGGTCCGGAATTTGGAGAGCGCAACCTAGCGCCCTCCTCATATTTATCTAAACAAAACAAGGAACTGCGCTCCTACGATCTAACGCGCGACGGTTTTTCTATTGTCGTGATGGGGTTCATCGGGCCAGCGGCCACAAAGTGGAAGGTGGCCTACATCGACGCGTTCAACGCGCTCGAGGCCGAGGTCCGTCGGCTCCTGCCGGCCATCCCAGACAATATTGCGCACCGCCTTATGCGGCTCGAGGACGACCTGCGCGCCCTGATCGACCTATCGTTCGGCCGCGACGCGCCTCCCGGCTTTATCTACGTCAAGGCACACAAGCGGAAGTGTGGCGCGCGCCGGGTCGACGCATGCGAATCTGCGGTGATGGCATGACCGCATCAGTTGAGAACGAGAAGTCCGGAGTTCCGGTGCCGGAAGAATTTGTGCCCGCGCTGAAGCGGCTATTTTCAGAGGGCGGCACGATCACAAAGGATGGCTATGTGCCGTTTCCTCCAGATCAGCCGCCGACAATCCGCGTGATCGTCATCGCTCATCGCGGCGAAGAAACCGTCGGTTTCTCGGTCGGCACCAATGGCGTGACGCGGATCGAGCAGATTGAAAAAGACGGCATGTACTGCGCAATTCCATATTTGCGAGTCTGGAAGGGCGACGCCGTTGCGGCTGAGTTTTGCCAGCACTCGATCGTCGGTGCGTATTTTGAGGGGCCGCCATGAATAGGCTTACCGAGATCTGCGACATCGCTCGTGAATATTTATCTAGTGCCCTATTAAGCGCCGCATTCCTTGCGGCCCTCGCTCTCCTCATCGCGGCCGTCCAGTTATGACGGCGCGACGCAGAGAATCTGTACTAGCGGCGACGATACTCGTCGCTCGCGCAACCCCTGGAGCAATAATGACCAGCCCTCGGCACCCTCGCGTAGCAAATAGTTTGCTCACCACGATCGCGCTCGGACTCGCCATCACTTTCATCTTCGTTATCTCTGCCCTGCTCGGCACCGCCGATGCCCGGCCAGTCAAGCCGTCGACCAAACAAATCAATCGCGTCGTGCGCGATGTTACACCATCCCTCGCGTCGGCCGAAACGCAGCAGTTCAGCGCGCGGCAGCGCCTAGTCAAAAAGTACCGCACCGCCCGCCGGGGCGGGGCCAGATACGCCGCGCCCAGCACTCAATCCTGCATAATGAACAACGACGGGCGGACCATATGTGGCCAGCCCTATACACCAACATCGCGCGTCAGAACTGCGGCAACGCAGGACTCTGGCGCCCACTTAGTTGTTGGCGGTAGACAGGCGGGCGACCCGTTGCGCTATTGCGGGGCCGAAGCCGTCCGTTACGTCTACGGAGTGGCGGCATCGGCGCGCCGCGACCTATGGCTCGCCGCAAACTGGGTTCGCAAGTTCAACCGCACGTCACCGGCGCCAGGCATGGCTGCGGCGCGGCCAGGCCATGTCATGGTTCTCATCTCGCAAGCCAGCGGGTCGGACTGGCTCGTGCATGACGGGAACAGCGGCGGCGGTTTGACGCGGCGTCACGTCAGGTCAATCGCCGGGTACACGGTGGTCGACCCGCACAGCCCGCGCATGGCGGCGCGCGTCACACATGACTACAGCGCTCACGGCAGAACGGCGAGCGCGGTCCAATGATTTGGCGCAGAGCGAGAAGAAAGTGGCCGTCGCCGAGGCCCAGTCTGTGGTGTGGTCGGACGCTTTCCATACCATATTCCGCAATACCGTTGTGCGCGAGAACACGTCGAGGAGCGTGTCCCTTATGCACCCGCAGGGATATTCAACTGTGCAGCCAGAAAGCGGCTTAACCGAGCGGACCGTGGAATAGCATGATCAAGCAATCGACCTGCGGCTGCTGTACCAATGGCTGCGTGTGCCCGACACACGCGGCCGACCGCAAGCGCGTCGTCTGCCTCTCCCATCGCGCCGCCGCACTCCGCCGCATCTCGCTAGGCCAATACATGGGGCTGAGCGCAGAGCAGCAGAAGACCGGGCAGTACATGATCGAATTAGAGATCGAGGACTCGGCGAGCCGGGGCGCCAAAGAGTCGGCTGCGTTTCAGCGAGACTACGAGGAAGAGCGAGACGGGACGTATAGATGACAAAAATCATTCGCACTAAGACCATGGCTCGCGGCGGTATTACGCCGTCCGAAAAAGCGCGTATGGATAAGCACGCCGCACTATGGATCGCCAGAGCAATGCGAACATCTCCCATTGAGCCGGGAGAGATCATCCCGGCTATTGAGGGGATATATGCTGCGGCAAAACTTAAGCGCCCTGCAGTAGTCATTGTCCCGTCGCCACTTGTGATGGCTTTTTCTTATGGTGCTGCGGCTGCCATTTGGCACAAGCGTGGAAATAAGAGCGCCGCCACGGACGCCGCCACGCGCGCCGCCACGCGCGCCGCCACGGCCGCCGCCACGGCCGCCGCCACGGACGCCGCCACGGACGCCGCCACGCGCGCCGCCGCGGACGACGCCACGCGCGCCGCCACGTACGCCGCCACGTACGCCGCCACGTACGCCGCCACGCGCGCCGCCACGGCCGACGCCACGTACGCCGCCACGTACGCCGCCACGGCCGACGCCACGTACGCCGCCACGGCCGACGCCACGGACGCCGCCACGGACGCCGCCAC
>Ga0209518_1000552_pt1 | contig 47941 bp, 43 predicted proteins | sample RifGroB1_FD_183993 | JGI IMG/M metagenome (GOLD analysis project Ga0209518, IMG submission 183993) | Groundwater microbial communities from Rifle, Colorado, USA - Groundwater B1 (SPAdes) (version 2) | ecosystem: Environmental > Aquatic > Deep subsurface > Groundwater | place: Rifle, Colorado...
AAAAGCTCATCTTTTATGGCTTTGTTTTCCTTGGTGGCCAGGTTTCTGATTACCAAAAAGGGGTAAGTGCTAAAACCGGTTCTTAGGATATTACTAAGTGTCCACGGTTTTGCGGGTCTATTAAAAACCCTGACTTTTTTGCAAAATTTTTCAAGTTCGGGTATATATTTCCTCTCTTTATCGTCTTTGACTAAAGAAAAAAGTGTTATTTCATGCTTTTTTGAAAGATTTTTAATCAGGTTGTACGATCTTGTCTGCCCGCCCGACATCAGGGGAAAAGGCAGGTACGGAGTAAGCATTAATATCTTCATTTAATTGTTAAGGGAGAGTGAAGATCAATAATAATATATTTATCGGTCTTCTCTATGGTTTTAAACCCCGCCTGAATCATTTTGGTATCTTTGCTTCCCAAATCCACCGATACGTAGTAATCAGCACCCTTTTTAATGATATTGTCTACAGAGTCTTCAATTGCTGGCCAACCCCAACGGTTGGTTGCATACAGGAAAGCTGTATCCCCGTTATAAGGCGCAATAACGAGAGCATCCTTCGGAGTAATTTTATCTACCCTGTGCCCCGCCTCAATAATTTCTGGGTGGTTTATCTGATAGTTGCCTACAATTTGATTCCAACCTGTGATAAGCATCACGATAACGGATAAAATTACAATTATCCTGGTTAGTATCTTGTTATACGTCTCTGTTGTCCAAAGATAAATTGTCCCGGCCGCAAGTCCCAGTGAAATTGCCGGGATAGTTAGTATTTGATAGTAATCATGCATGACGTTGGCGTCTGCAACCACTATCACATAAAAAAGTGCGCCTGCCAAAAACGCGTGGATAAATAAATTTTTTACTTTTGTATTAATTACTCCAAAAATAAATGGAATCAAGCCCAGCGAACCCAGAATTAGGTGCCCCAGTCTTTCTCCGAATATCCAGTAAAAAAATGAGGGTTTAAAACGGATACGATTTCCGTTAAATGCCCATTCGTAAAAGGGAATTCCTTCAGGGAATCGTGCTTCCCATATTCTCCAAAGGAAAAACGGGACAAAGGCCAAAACAAGGTAGGCTGCGGCACCGGTAATTACTTTCTTATCGTTCAGTAACTTCTTGATACCGTATTTTTTCAAAGCCAGGTAAATTACCGGAAATAGGTAAAATCCTAAATACGGTTTAACAAGCATGGCGGCTCCCATGAATATTGCCGAGACGGGAAAAAGTAGTTTTTTGTTGTTGGTTGTGAACCCCAGAAATGCCCAAAGGGAAATTATCCCGAACATGACACCCATCGGATCGGGCAAAATGACCCTTGTAAAGTAAATGTTAAAAGGAATGGCAAGGTAAAAGAAGGCGCTTAAAAGTCCGCCCCACCTTCCCATCAGATTTTTTCCGATCAAATAGAGAAAAAAGGATGTAACAAGGGCAGTTGAAATTGTAATTAGTCTGGACCAGACTTCCAAAGAAAATTTAGGAAAGGAATTGAAGGCTACCGCCGTAATTGCGTTATAAAACGGAAACTCCACAACCCTGTAGCCGTTTGGATTAAATATCCCTGTTTGAATACTGGAAATGTCATGGTAGCGGGGAATTAAAAGATTAACACCTTGCTGGACATAGACCCTACTTACAGAAGCCGTGTCCGCCTGTCTCCATGAATGCCAGTCGGCAATTGGGTTATTGATTTTATATAATCTCAGGGCTAAGCCCAATACCAATATAATTGCTAATAATAAGTACTCAAAATATTTTCCTCTGTAAAAACGATTAATTTTTTTGTACATAAGATCGATCTTTTACCAAGTATACGGCCAACCCCATAAGTAGCCAGAATATTATAGCAAACTTGGATGCTTCAAAAACATCGATAAAAACGGCATTCAAAAGTACGCCGAAAAGCCCGCCGACGGTCCCCGCCACAAAACCCAAGTTAATACCGAATAATTTTTCGGTAAGAGGGAGGGATGAAGCAAAAACAAGCATTATCCGGACAATTATCAGGGCGAAGCTGGCAAAACCGAGGATTCCCACCTCGGCAAGAAGTCTTAGGTAATCGTTATCGGCTGCAAGACCGATTGAAGAATAGCCGGTACCGATGAGGGGGTTTTTCATGAAAGCCCGTATTGCCCTTGGCCACTCCACGTTTAATCTGATCGAAGTGGACCTGTCTTCTATTACGGGTTTGGGGGCCTCGGGCGGTGGGGTAAGTTCCTGTGCGGAGATATTAAGATTAAAAGGTCTTGCGTTTACTATTTTGACGTTTTTGACTTTTTGGAGATAGACGTTAATCAAATTTGTGTATCTTGCAAAAAGACTTGTAGAAAATCCGCTTAAAATAACGCTTATTATAACCACCGCGATGATGGCCTTACTCTTTTTAATCAGGAAAAGCGAAATACAAACCGCACCCAAGTAAGAGACAAACGAAATTCTGGAAGCGGTATTAATGAGTAACCAGTAACCGGATAGTGAGGCCAGAAGCAGAAAGATTTTGGACATTCTGTCTTTAACTATGAAGAAAAGACTTATAAAAATGGGTAGAACCAAAACCATGAAAGCGGCAAGGTCGTAGTGCCCCGCAAAAGTTGAAGTAATCTGGCTGCCGGGAATCCAGTTTAAGGCAATCCCTTTTGAGTACTCCGAGTTTTGAGTCACGATGACGGGAAGATTAAAATATTTTTCTCCTACTCCGTACAGAAAAGCCACAAATACGACAATCATTAGAATCTTTATGTAAAACTCCACATTTTTGTCTTTATCCTGGGGGAAAAAGGCCAGGACGGCAAAAAACGGCACAAAGTATTCCACACGCCTAAGAAGGTGAAGCAGTCCGACATTGGGAACCACGGTTTGTGTCAAAAATATTCCGGCAAAAAGAGACACCGAAGCGATAAGGATAAATAGGGTTATGGCCCGGATGATATCGTCACTGAATACGTTTTTTACACTTTTGGCGCTCCGAGTGATTTTGAAAAAGGTAAAAACTGCAGTGATTGCTAACAAAAAATCCTCAAACCGTATCGACACATATGTTCCGGGGACGTCAATAAAGGGAAATTTCGGCAAAAGAGGAACTATTACAAGTAGTGTCGCGATAAGGTACTTGGCAATTTGACTGAAAGGCAAATTAATTTTCTTCATAAATGTACGGTCTTTTTGAGCACTTTTACCGTTTTTACCCACTCAGTGCCTAAAATCCAGATTAACCCCAAAGTTAAAAGTCCCGTAAGAATCCGAACAAAAACATTTGAGGTTACATACTTAACGATCACTTTCTGTTTAAATTCTTTACCCCCGGCCACAAATGCCCCCTCCTTGGGTCCCAATTCATTGCCGGCTACAAATAGAGACTCTCGCATGGGGTGAACTATCTCCTCCAAAAAAGTGGCGTGTGTTTGGTCGCGGATTAAAGTCTGTGCGTCTTCCGGCGGATAGTTCAATCTTTCGCCCCAGCCTAATTGCTGAGAATAGTGATCCATCAGTTGCCCTCTGGTTATATTCGTGTAGTATCCGCGCCTTAGCGTGCTTTCTTTATCCGCAGGCTCGGTTGAGGGTTCAAAATCCCACAGGGTTTTTGGAAACGGAGGAGCTGGCCAGGCTAAATAAACCAGAAGGGTAATGCCAAAAAGAGCAAATACAATTTTCACCAGGTTTTTCATTATTGAAAGAGGCGGGCCCGGCCCAAAATATAATTTGGATTTTTGTTTTTGCGCTCCCCTATCTCTCTTGCCGGTACTCCTCCAACTATCATAAAATCAGGCACGTCTTTGGTTACAACCGCTCCGGCTGCGATAACGGCACCCTTGCCGACTTTGACTCCGGGCAGAATTATCACCCTGGGGCCTATAAAAACATAATCCCCTATCTCAACGGGTTCAACCCTTGCCGAAAAATCGGCGTTTTCCAAATCGTGCTCAGAATTGTAAATCATTACCGAAGACGCAATGTCAACATGATTCCCGATGGTAAGGGGGGCACGTCCGTCCAGGAAAGCGTGGTCGCCGATGATTGAATCATCTCCTATTTTGACTCCGCCGGGTTCAAAAAAATTAGCCCACATATGGATAACGGATCCCTTGCCAATTTTCACCCCGGCCAGAGCGTAAAACAGTTTACGTATAAGGTGCGAGGGAACATGAGAAACCCACCTTAGGACCATCAACTCAAAATCCAAAACGTAGTTATAAATACGGTTAAGAATTTTGCGTTGGGCTTGGTCTGCCGATAATTTATTGCCCGATTTGTCTTTAAACATGACTTTATGAACCGGTAATTATTCTAAGAGTTTCCCTGGCTGTTTTTTCCCAGGAGAACTTCTTGGCCTGCCTAAGGCCTTTCTCTATAAAAGTATTATACTTCGTAACGGATGCCAAAAGCACTTCTTTCATGCCCGCGACTATACTATCTATATCATTGGGGTTAACCAACACCCCGGCCTCGCCCACCACCTCAGGCAGGCTTCCTTTGTTGGAGGCAACAACAGGCACACCTGATGCCATTGCGTTAAGTATGTCCAGACCGAAGCCCTCCCAAAAAGACGGGAGGACAAAGAGCCTGGATCCTTTAATCAATGCGGGTTTATCCTCCTCACTGACAAAATCTGTGAATACTACCCGGTCGGTTATGCCCAATTCCTTCACTTTTTCAAAAATAGGCTCAAAAAGCCAGCCTTTTTTGCCTGCAATGACAAGTTGCAGTCCGGAATCCGGAACCGGAACTTTCGAAAAAGCCTCAACAAGGCCCATTATGTTCTTACTGGGTTTGAGCGTACCCAAATATAATACATAGTCCGTAACTATGGAGTACCTATCCCTCACACGTCGCACATCATTTTCGATAATGTTGGTATTAAACTTACTTGCATCATATGCCAGTGGTGTAACGTAAATTTTGTTCTTAGCAATCGGATAGTGTCGTACAATATCTTCTTTTGTGCTATTTGATATCGCAATGATAGCTTTTGATACAAAAATGCTTATAGCAGTCCAGATCTTTAACTGCCAAAAGTCTTTTTTTCTAAATTGATCCGTATATTCGAGGTATCCAAGGTCCATTATGGAACATATTCTCGGTATCGGAGATATGGGTGGCACATAGTGGCTGGGAGAAAAGAAAATATCACATTTCGGCTTGTCAAAAAACAGATGAGGCGTAAGTTTTGTCAGAATCCAGAGTGCCCTACCCCCTATGACCTTGTACTTGAAGTGCCCGGACTCTTCCGGCATGTCTTTTTTGGGCTTATCCTTCAGGTAAACTATGATCGTATGCTTATTTTTCCACTCATCCTGTAGTTTACGTAGATTTTTCAGTAATTCGAAAGAATATGTGTTTACACCCACTCTTTGGCTGATATTAGCCTCATTTCCGTCAATACCGATTATCATTTTGCGGCCTCCTTATATACAGCAAGTGTCATTTTTGCGGTCTTTTCCCAGGAAAATTCCGTTACACGCGCAAACCCCTTTTCTATAAATCCCTTGGGTCCGTTCAGGATTTTGGTAATACCGTCCGCAATTGAGGCGGCGTCGTAGGGATCTACAAGTACGGCTGCCTCCCCTGCTACTTCCGGCATTGAAGAGGTGTTTGAGGTAACTACGGGTGTACCGCAGACAAAGCCGTCCAAAATCGGAATTCCATATCCTTCATACAAAGACGCAAAGATCAGACCCCTGGAACCAGTAAGGAGACCTCTTAAATCGTCCTGCGGCACATGGCCCAATATCCTTATATTCCTTTCCGGTTTTATTTCAGTTTCGGAAGGTCGTCCGACAAGAACCATTTTGAGTTCCTTGCCTGCGGTTGATAAATGAAATGCTTCGATAATTCTTTTTGTGTTTTTCAGCTCCGTAACTCCGATAGAAATCAAGTAATCGCCCTGAATTCGATATTTTTTCTTGGCGCTTGTTACTTCCGCCCCACTTGCCTTCGAAAAAGACGGCGCTTCGGGGATTATTCTGATAATACTTCCGTCGACTCCCAAATCCGTCAGGTCCTCTTTTGTTGAATTTGAAGGAACGATTATCCGCCTGCTTTCGCGTATTACCCATGACAGTTTTCTTTTATGAACTTCTAAAACTTTCGGATGAACCATTTTGGGATATTTCAACGCGTACAAATCATGAACGGTTGTAACCTTGAAAGCACTTGAAGGCGGCTCGGCCCAATCTGAGGTGTGAAATACGTCAACATTACCTATCAACTTTTCGATTGGAAACACATGAAGTTTATTCCAAATGAGATCGGCCGCAACCGGTGGGATCGGAAATACTTTGGTCTGGGGAAACTTACCCAGAATGTCTCCACGCCTTCTGAAAGCCCCCGCAAAGAGTATATATTCGTCGTCCGTATCAAGCTTCAGTAGGGACTTCACGAGATTCTCGGTGTACGTAGAGACGCCTGTTCCGTAGACTATTTGACTGATGTCGATTGCAATTTTCACTTTTGGTATCTGCCCTGTGATTTTATCATTGAAGAAGGATAAATTGGAATCACTTTGCCCCGTTTCTTTTAAGAACAAATTCCAGAATTCCGACAAAGGCTCCGAAATCATAAACGATTTTAAATACTAAAAATAGCGGTTCCCTTTTTAAAATTGATTTGCGTAAGCCCTGCCAGACGGAAATGGGGAACGAATAAACCAGCAGGTTGTAAATTTTACCAATAATTCCCAATTTATATTTCCTTTTTGAAACCCATTTGGCATGCTTAAAAATTTCGATAAGATTGTCCGGATTTTTGTGGTAATAAATTGCACCTGGAGCGTTCATTGCTTCATATCCCAGCTTTCTATAAAGGCTCCAGTCGTCGTCATATCCACCCGGGGTAAACCCTTCCACCCTGTCAAATTCACTTTTTAAAATCGCTCTAAAAACAGGCTGAAAGTCCGGATAATTTTTGGGGTGACGCCTATGCGGTTCCCATCCCTCGTTTATACTCCAGCACCTTGCCCAAACGTTATCCCAATTGGCCACAAACTCCTCTTTACTGAAGGTTCCCTTTGCGTTCTTCTTTTCAATCGGTTCAACCAGATTCGTTAAAAAGTTTTCGTCAAACGTCATATCCGCATCCACAAATACCAGGATTTCTCCTTTCGCCAAACTTGCCCCGAGGTTTCTTGCGGCACCCGGGCCCTTGTGGTTTTGTTTGGAAAAATTGAAATTGGGTAAAGGCCTTTTTAGGTTTTTTAGTATTTCCAGCGTCCCGTCGGTAGATCCGTCATCAACCACGATCGTGTCAAAATCTTTATGAGACTGTGCTCCTAAAGATTCTATGCAATTTTCCAGCACTCCTTTTTCGTTATATGTCGGAACTATTACTGATATTTTCATTTTTGCATTTTATAAACTGCGTGGCCCTGGCCAACATCGGTCAATAAACTTATTTTATACGGTCCACCGGCATTAATCTCCCAAACATCTGATTTTCCAAAATTATAATCTTTTTCACTCAATACATATAGAAAACCCGGATTTTGATAACTTACTTCATCGAGCGGTTCTTTGTCGTACTTAAATTGCAGGTAATACCTAAAAACGTATGCTCTCTTGTCAAAATCCAAAACTTCCGCAACGTTAAAATCGCCGTTTGCATCTTGGGCAATTATTTTTGACGCATCGTCTACGTTTTGTGTTACCATTCCTACAGGCATCCCAACTGCTGATTTAAACGACACTAAAGGAGACCGTATATTTAAGGCCACATAGATAACCAGCGCAACAAATGCCAGAATTTTATTATTTTTGTAAAGTAGGAAAAGCAAATAACCTGATAGCAGGGCAAGAAGGGGCCAGAGATGTAAAAATTGGTAATAGGTTATATTTCCGCCGGAATTTCCTTCTAGCGTATCCATAAAAAACTGGAAAAATGTACGGACGTGATAGAAATCGTGTCTGGCATCAAACACAACCATCGGTAAATTTCCCAATATCGCACCAAGCCCGAATATTAAAACGGAGAGAATTTTTTTCTTTGCCCTGTAAATAATGTACCCCAATATCGGTATTGCCGTAAAAAGATAAAAATACTCCAATCCGAAAGAAAGACCGCTCGCGATCCCCAACAGGAAAACGAATCTTATTCTCCCTGTTTTGAAATAATTATAAAAAAGGTAAATCAACAAAACACCAAGAATGGGAAGGTAGTCCAAAATCCAAATAAAAAGAGAGTGATAAATCATGTAGTTATTAAACAAAAACAAAATTAACGAAAAAGCTGCAATCTCTTTGTGTTTAAATATTTTCAGAACCACGTAATAAAGGGCAAAACCGCTAAAAATATTCAGTAGTGCAAAGTAAGCGGTTATCGGAATTGGGTCAAACTTTGATAATAGTAATAGGGGAACCAGACTGTAATTAAAAAGTGCGCTTGCAAACAGCTTATGTCCGAAGGAGTTCACCCGGAAATACTCCTGACCGAGAAGGCTTGGCTCTTCCAAATAGTTGCCGGCTACAATTAGGCTTCTGGCTTGTTCTGACCAAAAAGTAACCCGGTTGGGAAAGTTGTAAAACCTGACGAGGATGGCCAAGATAAAAATGGATACCAGAATCAAACTATTTTTCTTTAATAAGCTTTTTAAAAAGTTCTTCATACTTTTCTGCAATCCCGTCCCAGGAAAACTTTTCTGCCTGTTTCCTGGGTTTATCGCCCCAGTTGGTACTTAAAGCCTTTTTAAGAGCATCTGCATAGGCATTTGTGTCCGTCGGGTCGACGAGAATTCCTGCCTCGCCGACTATTTCCTTGCGAATAGGGTCAATTGTGGCAACAACGGGGAGATTGGTCGCCATAGCCTCAACCAGAACATTTCCGAATGACTCGGTTGAACGGGACGGTAAGGTAAAAACGTCGGCTGCTCTATAGACCTCAGGCATTTCCCCAAATGGAACAGAAATTAGCCTAAATCTGTCTTTGCCCAAGGCACCTTCTCCGTATTTTTCAAGTTCGGTTTTCATCTCCCCTCCCCCGCCTACCATCAGTAAGCTCACCCCGGACATTTCGGCAACTGCTTTAATCGGTAAATCCATTCTTTTTTGTGCGGTGAATGCTCCAACGGCCAGGATGATGGGCTTGGATAACCCCGACTGGAAGGACTCTCCGCCATAGGTGAACTTTTCCAGATCCACTCCGTTGGAAATATACACGGACTTAACCAAGGGGTTTACCTTCTTTGCCCAATCTAAGGCTTTAGAAGAAAGGGCGATAAAAGAGTCGGGAAAGCTGTAAAGATTTAGTCTGTCGTCCCAACCCATACCCGATTGTCCTGAAACAATCATTTTTGCTCCGGTTAGCCAGGCAACTATCCGGATAATGATAACTTGGCATCTGCCGTTTGTCGGAATAATCAAGTCATATTTTTTCTTTAGAAGGGTTAGGTAATTAATTTTGCTTATAACATCAACTTCATGATTTTTTGATAGCCTCCGGGATAACTCGTAGACAAAAGTCTCTGAACCGCGGAAAACTTTATTTTGGTATTTGTTTAAAAAAGCAATTTTCACTTTTTGATTAATATCTCCAGATTATCCACTCTTTGCCTGATTCTATAATTTTCGGTGACAAAATCATAAACCTTCTGGGGAACGTATGAGGATAAACCCGATATCGTATAGGGATTATAAATGATTAACTTGGGTGGATCGCTCTCCAAACTCTCTATCATCTTTTCCTGAACTCCGGGTATATCCATATACCAGGAAAGCTGGGGAGTCCAGGGCTTGGTTGCGGGTTCCGTACCGGTAAGGGCGTAAATGTTATCCCACCAATTAAGAACGAATATCCTGTCCCCGACTTTTGTGTTGTAATTTACGAAAGTTACGACATTGGAAACATTGGTTTCGTAGAACCTTGTCCCTTCCTTATAGTTCCTCATAAAAAATCCTCCAAAAAGGTAAAGGCTTCCCAAAAGGTATATGAGGATGAAAGATCGCATCAGCTTATCAGGCTTTTTGAACGTGTTTAGAAATTGGGCTGTTGCAATTGCTAAAAAGGGAATTGCCGGTTGAAAGTGAAAATATTCAAATCTCGGGTATGCTCCAAGACTTCCTGCAACTGCCCAGATGAGCAAATGGATATTTTTCCGGCCGGTTTTCAAAATTAAGGGAATGAAAATAAGAAACGGGAAAGCCGAGACAATTAGGTTTTTCAGATCCGGCAGCAGAATCTGTCCCTGGGCATTGGGAAGAATGAAGATTCCAAATTTAACCGCCCAGTACCAAAAGTCGGGAAAAATTCTAAGCAAATAAATTCCCAGTAAGAATATTGATATTACCGGCAGGACACCCAGGGCAAATTTTACAATGCTTTCTTTTACTGTTGACCGTTTGCCGCTAATTGCTGCAAATAAAATCGGCAACAAAAACCATATTGCCGTTTGTTTAGATAAGAAGGCCAGTGCCCAAAAAATGCCTGCCAGGAGATATTTTTTCTTTTGAATAAAGTAGAAGGAGACAAAAGCAACTCCCCCCATAAAAAGATCAAACCAGAGTCCGTTTCCGTCAAATAACACCTGCCAGAAAGCGAAGGCGCTAACGGCTGTAGACGCGGTTTTAATATTCCAGAGTTTTTTGGCTATAACAAAAATTATTCCGTCGAGAAATAAAATCAGAAGCCATGTGAATATTTTTAACTGGAGGATGCCTGCGCCAAAGATCTTATAGAAAATTGCTAGCTTAACCAACATCAGAGGAGTGTGGGCAATCGCAATATCTCTATAAGGCAGCCAGCCTTTTGTCATCAGATAGGGCCAAAGAGACGTTTCAGGCCAGGCTGTAAACTTCAGGCTGATCAAAAGAATGAGATGCAAAAAAACGACCATCGAAACCGAAAATACTATGTGTTTTCTTATAAACTTAAGCATATTAGTATCCGGGCCTCCCCTGCCAAACTCTCCTTTTTATTTTTCTGAGAGGAGTCTCAATAAATGCTCTGAACTTGTAATCGGCAGGTATCGGAATCCAAGGGCTTATCAATTCATCCGGTTTATCCCTGAAAAAAGCCTCGGGGTAATAATAATCCTTGGAAAACTCCTCCCCGATCTCATACCGGTATTTTTTACCTCTTTTGATCACTTGGACGTCAGCGGTTGACCGTCTTAAACCGGTGGCATGGAGGTAAGGGGCATCAACAAACTTGTAAGAACCCCTGTCCTGTATCATTCTGCCTTTATCATCCGCCCATCCCCAGACACCGTGGACACCTTGCGAGTGAAGTCCGGGGATACTTCTTTTTATAGCGCGCAGATTGTAATGCCCGACTTTGTCGCCAAATTTATACCTGCCGGCGGCTTTCTCCTGATAGTGGAAAATGTCCCCGACTAAATTTATTGTCGGGACAATGACCGATTCGATTATTCCTTCTGCCTCATTTATTGTCCGGGTAACCTTCTTTATGGAATCCTCAAACCATATTTCGTCGCCGTCCAAAATAATAAACCAGTCGGATTTTGTTTCATCAAGCATTTCCTGGCGGACTCTGGTAAATTCTTCTGCTGTTTCCTGTTTTCTTTGTCTCAAGGTAATTTTTTCAGGAAATTCTTTTTCTAATTTTTTTTCTATCTCCAAACTTCCGTCCGTACTTCCCGTATCCCAAAGAAGGATCCTATCCACATGGCCGACAATACTCGTAACCGCATACCAAATCCAGTTGGCCTCATTTTTTACGAGTGTATGCGCCCAGATAGTCATTTTTTGATCCAGTAATGTTTAATAACCACCGCCCAGGTATAGATAGCGAGGATGGTATTGGTTACACCCAAAGTAATTGTCGGTCCGAATACGCCGAATTTAGGAATCAGGATGAAGTTTAAAAGAAAGATTGCCGCAATTTGGAAAAAGGAAAACGCACCGATAAATATTGTTTTCTTCATTGAATAAATAATTGCGGAGACAGAGGGTACCGTAAACAAGAAAGGAATTTGTGCAGCAGCCAGTGCTTGAAAAACCGGGACGGATTCCAGATACTTGTCTCCAAAAAGGGTAAGGATAAACGGCTTGGCAATAATTATCCAAAATATTATTCCGACGGTAATGGGAATTAATGCCAAAAGGGACTTAACTATATATTTTTTCTCGGTTTGTTTATCCCCAAACCCGGCAAGCCTTGGAGCAAGGACGGAAGAAAAACTTGCAGCCAAAACTACTATGAAAGATGCAAGCCTTGAAGGAATGGAATATAGCCCCGTGGTGAAAGCGCCGGCCATAACTGCAAGCATTTGGATGTCAAGACGCCCTGATATCGAGGATATTATTCTATTAACTCCGATCCATCCCGAAAACTTAAGGAGTTTTTTATACTCTTCTTTTCTGGGCTTTGCCCGCAAAAAACCGGTTTTCATAAAATAAAGGATGAGTAGTAAAGACACTACAAATCCTGCCCCGAACGCCCAAAATGCTTTCGTCATGGTCAGAGCCCCCACTGCATAAAAGGCGAATGCAAATAAAAGTCTTACAAAGTAAAAAGCATTATCAATTAGGGTTGAGTGAAGAAATTTTTTCTTTGCCTGCAGTATAAAGGGAAAGAATAAATCGGGAAAAAGAAAAATCGGAATAATGGCCGACCAGATGGCGATTTTAGGATCGCGCGTGGCCAAAAATGTTTTTGAAATAAACGGGGCAAAGATAATAATAACGGCCGAGACTGCCAGGACAATTAGAAGTCTTGTTACAAAGGCTGCTTTTATGTATTGGTCGGCTTTCTCGTGTTCTCCCCGGGCGGTATGAGCGGAAACAAAGTTTACTGACCCTGTTGAAATCCCTATGTCGGCAATGGATGCAAGAATCATGACAAGGTTAAGCGCCGCCGAAAAGATGCCAAAATCATAGATACTTAAAGAGCGGGCGACAAAAAGCGTGAATAAAAAACTCCAAAAAGCGGACCCTACGTTCCCCGTAAAAAGAATAAAGGTGTCCTTTGCGGTACCCGAAAGAAGCATCGACTTTCCCAGGTCATAATATCTTTTCACTTAGTTATTTTATCATCATGCGGCCGTATTTTTACACCAGGGAGTTTGTAATAACCGGCCACACATGAAGCGACCCATCCTTTGTTATCCGTGAAGCTGTCAAGCCCCCCGACGGGGGGAATGTCTTTCAATAGCGGCAAATCTTTTTCCGCACCGTCCCAGGTAACGGCATATGTTTTTACCTCTTTGTAAACTCCCGACCAGTTTGAAATTACGGACTTAATTAAGAAAAAGGAAGTGATTAAATTTACTGCTGCCACTACCCAAATGAGTTTCGAGTTCTTTTGAATGAGGGGTGCCAGCACGAATGAAAAAACCGTGAAGCTAAGAAAAATCATGTAAATAGCGATAAAAAGGGTTCTTTCTGGAGGAATGATTGCCATGGAATAAAATCCGGACCCAACGACTGCGGCTGTTGTGAAAATTACCGTAAGAATTGATAAGCCTCCCAGTACTAACGAGTCACGCATTTTAATTTTAATGGGTTTAACGAGAACCAGTATCGAGGTAAACAAGCTAAATAATGAGTAAACAAACGGTTTTATGGAAAGCATCCGCAATAAATACCACTTTGTGCCGTAAAGGGTTGATACAATAACAAACTTAATGCTTTCGGGGTGGGTTACGGTATTGGCCCTCGCGGCGTTCCCGGGAGAAAGGGACATTATCCCCAATGTTAAAATCGCCCCCACTATACCGGATAGAACTATTTTCAGCCTTTGTTCTTTTTTGGCAAACGTCGTCAGCCTAACCGCGGCTAATGCAAAAGTAAGAAGGACTATCTGGGCAAGGGCATATGCTTCGGAAAAACCTCCGGCGATGAAAAGAAGGACCGCAGGTAAAAATATCTTTATGTTCTTTGGAGGAAAGGCAAGTATGCCCAAAAATACATTTAAGAAGATAAAAGGGGCAATGTAATTAAGTGATCCGGTTTGCCAATAAAAAGATTGAATTATGTTCGGGGCATTAAATAAGGTTAAAAAAATAAAAAGTACCGGCAGTATCTTTCCGAAACGGTAAAAACTTTTTAGGCTGACTATCAAAAAACCCAGTAAAAGAACCGGAAGTACCCGTACCGCCCAGGGGCCGATCAGTTCAAAAAAATCCAGGGCGGCGATATATGAAAATCTTCCCGTCCAACTTTTCCACCAGATAACTTGGGAGGCAAAATACCCGTTATTACGAAGCAGGGTGGCCGAACAAAAATCGTCTACCCAATAGCGGACGAGAGGGCTCGTGGCAAAAATAAAATAAAAACCTATACCAATTAAAGTAATCGCGGGAAGTACCACCAAAGCCTTTTTCGTCATTTTTTGATCAGGAATATTGCTGAGGCCTCCTGGCGTTCATAGTTTTCGCTTGAGCTTACTTGGTAAACTCCCTTCAATGTAAATTCATCGGCTATTTCGCCGCAGCCTTCACAAGTCCATTTTTTGGGATCGGATGGGTTATTAAATATCAACCTCCAGTCGGGCCCCATGTAATAGTTCTCATCGTCAATCAGATAACTTGTCAAATAGATTGCATCGAAAGGAATTTTGCCGGTTGCCGGATCTATAAGCTGTTTTGGGGTGAGGGGGAACCAAACGGTTTTTCTTTCTCCGTACCAACTGCCCCAGGTATCAAGATTGGTGATGATAACCTGGTCTTTGCTTGTATTGTCGCGGAGTAAATATGAAAGCTGCACATATACGGGCGGTTTGCCAACATTGTGTGTATTTCTCTCAAAACGGGAATCAAGAACCAGTACTCCAAGCGTCTGGCCCACCCCAAACAACAGAATTAAGAAAGTGGAAACAATTACCGTAAAATGTCTGTTTAGAAATTGAGCCTTTGAATTTGGAATTTGTTTAGAATTTAGAAGTTCGAATTTAGATATTATCCCCACCAATGTTCCCACCGCAATTACATAAACGAGTGGAATAATGGGGTGGATGTATCTGAAAAAAGGAATCGAGAGGGCCGTAACCAAAAAGGTTGCCAAAACCATAAAAATTGATGCAACCTTAAACGAATCTTGTACCTTTTCCCCCCCCCATTTGAAAATCCCGATAACAAAAAGAGTAAACAAGTAAGGACTCATTATCTGGGGTAAGAGTTTATAAAAGTTATAGAGGTTGTAAAAAACTTTCTTAAACAAAGTTAAAAACCTAACCGATTGGACTCCACCCCTAAGAGAATCGGAAACGGCAACACCAGGCAAATTTTGTGATATTGCGATTGCGCCCTGTCTTGAAAAGAAGAAATAGGCTAAGGCACCCAACACTAAGGTCCCGAGTGAATACAAAGTTGCCTTTTTCCAATGAAGATTTAAGAAAAGATAATAAATAACTAAACCGAGTATGTAAATTATTGCCTGGGGCCGGGTGAAATTCATCAGCACCAAAAATACCAACCCAAGCACTGTCCCCCACTTTTTATTTAGACTAACGAAGTAAGTCGCCGCAACAATTTCAAAAATAAACGGCGATTCCGAAGCCCCGCTTGTAGAATAATGAATCAGGTCATAATTAGATCCGACTGCTATAGTAGATAACCACGCAACAAGATTGCTTCCAAAAACTTTCTTTGCCAGAAGATAAACAAAAACCAGCGTCAATAAAAAGTATAAAAATGATGTGGCTATTACAGCAAAATCACTTACCCCTAAGATTTTAAAAAACGCTGCAATTGATAGTGGCATTACTGGCTGTATGGCCATTGCAATGCTATTCCCCCCCCAAAAACCAAAATTACTGACGTACTGCCTGAGTTGAATTATGTTTCTGGCGATGTCAGCAAATTTAGCAGCATCTGAAAAATGAATCCACATATATACCTAATTGTAAGATTTAATTACCTTTTCGTAAACTTCTAATGTTTCTTTTACCGTCTTTTGCCATGTAAACTTCTTAACTTGAGCAATTCCAAGTTTTATTAGTTTTTCGCGAATTTTTTCATCACTTAATACTTTCAATATCGCCTCTCTAATTGAATCGCTGCTTTTGGGATTTATATAAATTACAGCTTCCCCGCAAACTTCCGGAATTGAACTTGTGCCACTTGCAACAACCGGACAACCCATTGAAAAAGCTTCCAAAGCAGTCATTCCAAATCCCTCGTAAAGGGAGGGGAGTATGTATACAAAAGCATTTTTGTAAATATAAGCTAATTCGTTATCGTTTTTAAAATTGATATGTTTTACTTGATCTGCGATTTTTAATTTCGCCAATAAAGAATTCGCTTCAGCTGAAAATCCTCCCCCACCGGCACATACAAGGAAAAGTTTTTTATCTTCTTTAAGAATCGGGGCTACCGCATTGACAAAGAAGGTAAAATTTTTATATCCCGATCTGTTTCCTACAAATAATATATATTTATCGGGCAGATTATTAACTTTCAGTGGCTGTGCACCTTCCAGGGGGTTTCCAAGATAAATAACTTTAACCTTATCTTTTGGAACTCCGTACAATTTTATTAAATCTTTTTTTGTGTTTTCTGAAATTGAAATTATCTGGTTTGCATTAAGTATTGTTTTCTTTTTGTATTCCAGGGTTCTATTATCCAGGTCTTCATAATTCTTGGCATATAGTTCATGTATCATGTCGTAAACCGTAATCACATAAGGTCTTCCCTTTAATTTATTTAAAAAATACGGCTGGTAATAGGTTGTATGGAGAAGATCAAAATTATTTATACTCAAATAACGATCGCCAAAAAAAATATTTAGATAAAACAATAAAATATTTTTATAAGGGAAGTTAAACCCGGGTAAAAACTTAATTGTATTTTTCTTAAGCTTGGTCAGGTAAACATTATTAGAAAATTTTCCGTCTATTGAAACTTCATAATTTGTTTTTTTAATACGGCTAACTAATTCATAAAAATATCTGGAGATACCTCCATATTCTTGAAAACTAAAAATTTGCTGATCATATAATATCTTCATTTGTTTCTACTTTCCTCCATTGATTATTGCTTTTTCAAAACATAAAGCACATCAGCTCTTTCCCCGAACCGTGTGCCCCAGGCCGGTTTAATATTTAATAAAAAAGGGAAAATTAAAATATTCAGAAAACCAAAAATTGCTGAATACGGCACTAATAGATTAAAGGCGGTCTCTAAAAATGACAACCTGTATTTACAAACCTCAGAATATGTCTCCTTGAGTCTTGAGGGACCAATTATCCTTTTATATAAACTGTCTTTACTGTAAACTCTCGAGAAAAAGGTGTTTGACTTTCTATCGTTGGTTCCATAAATGTCACTATTCTTATAGAGTAATTTGGCGTCGTCAGCAACATTTGTCGTAAACAAAAAAATTCCTCCTTTTTTTAAAACCCTCCCGACCTCGTTGATAAACTGCCTATCGCCATTTGTTTTTTTTCGCTTATCGTCTACCACGTGTTCGATAACGCTAATACTAAATACCACATCAAAGCTATTGTCTCGAAATTTCAATTTGCGCGCATCAGCCTTTATTAACTTCATGTTATTAAATTCGCCAAACGAAGTCTTCCAATTACTTAGTTCTTTTGACTGAATGTCTGAAGCGACAAAATTCGCTCGTTGATATTTGTTTGCCAAAAAGTAAGTTAACAACTTGGGTGAAGAAATATCCAATATCCTAGAATTCGGTTTAATGTAATCAGATATTACCCTAAGAGTTGCAGGAAATTCATAATATCTTGCTGGGTCCATGGGGCACAATATTCGTTTAAATACCTCCTTCGAAGATTTTCTTTTAGCCAATGCTTTAATCCCCATAGCTACGGAATAAGCATACAAGTTTATAGTGTAATTCGACATAATACCTGCCCAAACACGGGCTCACATGATAAACAAAAACTTTAAAATTCTAATATTCCCTAAAGGATTTAAAATACTGCCTTTCACCACTCCGAATTTCCTCAAAGACATCCAAATCGTCTTCATGAAACAAGCAGATATCAGAATAAAGTCTGGCATTCCTTCCACTAAAATAGTCATGAAGATCGCTTATTTCCGCTTCATTGTCTAAATTTAAGGAAATTAAATAGTCCCCAACGTTCGTAAAGAACATTGCCTTTTTATATCCCTGTTTTTCTAAAACATTAAAGATTTTAATACCATCCCTGTCAAATTTCGAGAAAAAATAGGGATCATATTCAAAAAATATAACAGGATGTTTCTTTGAAATAAATTCTATCGAATATTTTATTATTAATGTATCGTATCCATCTGTATCTATTTTTAAAATCTTTGAATCCATGTATTTTTTACTACTTTTCAAAACACTTAAAAGAGATTCGGACTTCACAAAACTATTTAAATCGTCGGATATGGTGGCGGTCCCCCCAGTTCTTACTAATCTGCCACCAACCTTCGCATTATTTTTTCCTACGAACGCTTTCCGGATACTAATTTTCTTCAAATCTTTTGCGTTATATCTCAAGTATTTTAAATACTTATCGTCGCATTCAATACATAATATCGGAATATCTGTTGCGCTTTTTACTAATGCCGCGGTATCACCAATATTGGCACCTATATCGATAAAGGTAAGGTTTGAATACTTTTTGGCTAAAATTTCAGTAATTTTTTTAATGTTCTCACCATATTGGGGATATAAATATTTATAGAGCGGAAAATTATGAGAAAGTGGAGATAATATGCAATAATGGCCAACTTTTATTCTTATAGAAAAGTCGTATATTGCGCAAATGATTTTTTTAATAAATAAATGGTAATAAATGAGAATATATTTTTTCATTTAAAGTAAAAACAGAATCACATAGAATTTAATTCTTTCTACCCAAAACTTTTTCCTTTTTCCCAAATGTATTAATTTTTTTGCCATTTACAAGTTTCTCTAAAATAAATGCGAATAATATCATTGTCAATGGAATTAAAGGTAAATTACTTCTCAAAAACGACCCGGGGATTTGATCCCACCATGCAAACGTTACCGAGAAGTAAAGCGTTCCCGCTACCATAATTACAAATAGAAAAATGATCAATAGCATTGTCGACAACGCTATTGTTTCGTTCTCTCTATTTTTTGTTTTTACAAATATATATATCAGGCTAACTACAAAATAAATTACTACATAGATCAATACAGGAAACAAAGCCTCGTAGACAAAAAAGGTTACATCTATTAAATTACTTAAATATGTCGAGTCAAGCAACCTAGATAAAAGAATGGGTATTGATGGAAAAATTTCTCCGATATTAATTGCTATGCTTGAAATATAGTTATTCCAGATAATCCGCGGCGCTACTGATAACAACAAAAACAACACTGTCACAATAATCTTGTGAACTTTTTTTGATTTTGTTTTTAAGATCAAAAAGATGGAAAAGAATAGAAATGCAACATAGGTTGGTTCTAGATTTCTTGTCCAATTTGAAAACCCTAACGACAGAGCCGAAAGCAACATATATACCGATCTATTTTCACGAAAATACATAATCGCATAAAAGAAACAACCAATTTGGAAGGCGAGCATTGGTAAATTAGTGTATGAAGCATAGATTTGGGTTATTAACAATTTATTTAGTGCTAAAGGTATAATAGTCAAAAAAATTAAAATCTTGGGCAACCGGAGACTCTTTACCAGAACGTAAGCCATTGTTAAAACTGAAAAATAGAACATGGGATAAATAAAGGTTGGGGACGAAAATCCGCTCGCATATAAAACCGCATGAATTGCAGAAGTCATTGGAGGATAGCTAAAGTAATACAAATTATTCGTTTGGTCATATTTGGACAAACTCGCTAAATCAGATTGCTTCATCCCACTTTCAAAAAAACGGGCACGGGAATCATAAAGTGAATACGCGTCCCACCCTCTTACAGGAATAAAGAAACCGACAATAATTAATATCAATATTGCTAATAAAAATATCATTTCGAATCTTTCTATTTTCTCAAACTGAAAATAATTCTTAAAATTAAAATTTGTTTCTCCTTTCCGCATTAATAAAAGGGTTAGTAAGACAACAATGAAGAGAAAAATAGCAAAATAGTTGGGAAAGCTACCATAACTTATTCCTAGATACTCTCTCAGAATAAATGATAAAAACCCCAACATCCCCAAAAAAATCAGAGAACTCGTAGCCAAATTAATTAAAAGGTTATGTCTTTTAATCAAAAGGGTTGAAAGAGTAAAAAATTCCAGAAATATTATTAAAATTGTGAACATTCTTGGTTTTCTATTAAGCCTATTAGAACATTGTCGTTATTTAGAAAATTTAATATATCAGCCTGGCGTAAATTTTGATATTCCCCAATTTTACCTCCACTTTCTAAAAAAAGGATTCTCTTAATTTTGATTCTCGAAAAATCTGGAAAGTATTTATTTTTATCGACGTAACTTCTTGAAACCAAAGTATACATTCTACAATAGTTGGAAGGGGTATCATTAATATAATCATTCAATTTTGAATAACTTACCAGCGTCCTGGGAAAAAGAAAATACCTTATCAATACCTGATTACCTATATCGGGGTAGTCCCCAGATTGATTAGGTATCACTATAGTTGAGTCGTTCGGTGTATTTTGTCTAATAAAGACGCCCTTCTCGGCTAACAGCGGCATATCAGTGGTTCTAAATTTAAACTCAATATTCATATTGATCGCATTACTTTGTTGTCTGAGTTCGTTAACAATAACACCCGGCAGGTCAACCACTACAACTTTACAAATTACAACAAGTAATAATAGTGAAACTATTTTATAAGGATCTAGTAGAAATTTTGAAAAACTAGTAATAAAACCGGTATCTTTTTTAAGTTTTTTTTGCACAAAAACGTAAGTACTAAATGCAATAATCATTATTTCAAGGTATGAAAAGACCGCCAAATACGGAATATAAATATGTATGGAGCTGTAAATATAATTTGGATAGTATAGTCTTTCCAAAATTTGCAAGATCCAAGAAAAGATAAATAACCCAATGTTTAGACCTGCAAAAACTATAATAAAAATTAAATTTTTAGAATTGAGAAGATATTTTTTAACAACAATGTAAAAGAGTCCTAAATATAAAGGGTAACTTAAAATCATCAAACCGACAAAAAAGGCATTTTCCAAAACAAAGGCACCAAATTTTACGTTGATTGACGGTCGAAATATTAACAGCAAATTAAAACAATAAATTAACAACAATGACGCTTTCATCAATAGCATCATTTTATTGCCAAGTAATTGTTTATAAAATTTCATATTGTGCAATTGATTTATACCAATAGACATGTTCCAGATTTTTGCTTATATAAGAACCAATCGAATTTATACTCCTGGCTCCAAAGGTCTGATTTCTTAACACGTATGAAACTCTTTAATACTTCTCCATAATTTATGGGGTTATATGTGGATCTCCCCGAATCAATTAACAACAAATTCTTATTATTGATGATTTTACCCTCAGACATAAATCTCTCTGTTGTCCGGTCCAAAATATATCTTTCTTTATCCGCACATAAATTGCTTTTATCAAGATAGTTAAAAACAATATCTCTCCTATTGTAAAATTCTTCCAAATGCCACCCAGTTTCTAAGAATACCTCTATATTTGCGTCTCCTTTTGCATAATTAACAAAAACCTCCTCGTTGATAGGAATATGGGTAGCTAGCGACCGAAGTAAACTGATCGTTGTCTCGCTTTCTGTTTTTTGCCAAAGTTGTAAGTTTGCTATCGGGAAGATATTTCTAATGAATATAAAAGGAGTTAACAGAACAAGGAAAGAATTTCCCAATAAAGTAAGCTTAGAAGGGGTAATTATTATTTTATGTTTAGCTAATTTCCAAACATTTTCGAGTGCTATAGCAAATGCAAAAATTAAACTTAAATTCACAAGTATCAAGTATCTACCAAGCACAAATCGCCATGGTAAAAGGACGGCCAAATTTAATACTGATTCAATTATAAAAAATAAGAGAATCAAATCTTTTGATTCCACCCGTTTGAACCGTTTTTTAAGATTTATAAAAACCCTATACGCAGAATAGAGAGCAAGGATAAATATAACCGGAAACTGAAAATGATTAATCTGAGTAAAATAGTTTTCGAAATTATCAATTACGGTTACAGGAGTAAATACATAATTCTGCGAGTAACCCGATACCATACCATAATTTTGTTTTATTAAAAATACTAAAAGGCCCAAGAACAGATTTATTAATAATATGAACAAAAACAGCCTCCTGTTCCTTTTAACAAACTTTGTTTTTGTTGGCAACAAAAACAATATCAAGGGTAGAGAAACGATGAAAAAGGTTTCTTTCGTAAAACATCCCAAAAATGAGGAGAAAAGCACTAAAAAATAATCAAAACGCCCCAATTTGTTCTTCAATACTGTATTAATAATTAAAAGAAAATAAATGCCTAAGTAAACTTCCGCTGGTCCTAATCGATAAAAACTTTCAAAGTTCCCTGAATTCATAACAAAAAGGAATAAAGAAAACAATTTCCATCTAATACTCACACCCAACTTGCCAAGAATAGAGAATATTAAGTACGAACTTAAAAAAAGAACGGCTAGCCTAAAACCATGCATTATCTGCGGACTATAGAACGATAAACTGCTAATTAGTAGCTGAACTAACCAATAGGCAGGCCTAACCCTTCCATTATTAGCTTCAAATATTATCTCTGCCACCGAGCTTATATTAAATCTTAATAACAAGTGTATTATTTCGCGAGAATATTTGATCGTAAGCCCATCGTCAATCAATGAGAAATTTAGTCTAAATGACGGAAGATACATTAATAAGGTCAATAACAAAAGACAAATGGCGAATATAAAAATAAAAAGGTTATCTTGAATTAATTTTTTCATTTTTTTACAAAGCGAATGCCATAATTAATCATTAAATGTTTTAATATTCCAATTCTTTCAAAAGAATCCAGATATTGGTTGGGTGCAATAAAGTTGAAATAGATTTCCTTTTCATTTATAAGCCCGTATCGGGTCATAATTTTTTTCATATCCCATGAATACATCCAATTTTCGTTACCATGATATGGGCGCAGTCCCACAAAGCTTAGAAAATCAAAAAACGGCTTGAACAATCTGTTGGGTGTCGTGATCACTAGGACTCCGTTTTTTTTAAGCACTCTCACTGCCTCCTTTAGCGCCTTTTGGGGGTTTTCCACGTGTTCTACAACTTCAGTTGACAAAATCACGTCAAAGACCTCGTCTCTAAATGGAAGATCACTTGCAGAAGCTGTTTTAAAGTTTCCTTTCTTAACTCTTTTTCTTGTTATATCTACTAAATTTTCACCAATATCTACAGCCGTAACTTTAGCGCCCAACTTATTCGCTTTTTCTGAAAAATAACCCAAACCACATCCTGTATCCAAAAAACTTTTGCCCTTTAAATCTCTGGGGTGCAATAATTTCTCAAAAACGACGCACAATCTTTTATTTGTTTCAGAATTATTTATCTTCGTTCCCCAGGTATCGGAAAAATCATTATAAAAAAGTTCTCTTTTTGTGGCTTTAATTTTCTTTTTCATTTTCAAGACTTCTGTATAATATATAAACGTCCCTTGGAGTTTGTAAAATTCTTTGTGTAAATCTCGGGGGTCTTTTTTCCTCAACCGTTACTGGAAAGTCGGCAAATTTAAAACCGGCATACTGTGACCTTAATACAAACTCTGTATCAAAAATCCCGCTATCGGTCCTACATTTAGGTAAAATCTTTTCCAATACATTCCTTTTCAACACCTTTATTCCATGTGTGTCGCTTCCGACAAATTTGTGAACAACTTTTAAGTAAAAATTGAAAAGTGTTGAAACTATTTTACGCGAAATAGATCTTTTATCTTCCGACCAGTGTGCCATTTTGGAACCGATAATAAAATCTTTACCATAAAGGTCTATTCCTACCAGATCTATCATCTTTAAATCATAGAAGTCTACATTAAAAATAATTACGTAATCGCCTTTTGATTCCTTTAAACCCATCTTAAGAGCTTTCCCATAGCCGGGCTTTGATTTTAAAATTTTAATTTTCCTGTTTTTAGCAGAAAACATTGAAACAATATTTTCAGTTTCGTCTTCTGTACCATTTATAACAACTAATACTTCATAATCTGTAATTCTTCTTTTAACCAAAAATGAGAGGATATCTTCAAGAGTTTCTCTAATCAATTCCTCTTCATTTCTTGCCGGAAGTATAATTGATAATTTCATAGAAGTCCTCTAATTCCCTTCTCCAAATCTGTGAATTTACCGGCGTCAATTTTTAATTTAGAAAGCATTCTGACGTCAGCCATGCTTTTTAACGGCTCCGATCTTTTGGGCATATGTTTAATGATTGTTTCTCTATTCATAACTTTCATAACTAACTTTGCCAAGTCAACAATTCTTATTTCCTTTCCTGTTCCTAAACTGACAATGCTACCGGATTTGATATCTAAATTAATTAATCTTTCAACCACCCCTGTAACATCATCGATATAAATAAAATCCCTGGTTTGTTTACCGTCACCATAAATATTGAGTGGTTTTCCGGTTTTTACTGCCTTAATAAAATTGTGAATGACATATCCGTAATTCGCTTTTTGCCCTAAGCCATATATATTTTCCGGTCTGACTATTACCGTGTTAATTTTATCGTAATAAAGATTAATAATCTCTTCCGCATTAATTTTAGAAACTGCGTAAGGTGTTAGGGGCTTTGCTTTAACTGCAGCCGAGGAGAAAAATATTATCTTCTTGACACCCGTTTTGATGGCGCAATTTATTACCGAAAGAGTCCCTAAAGCATTATTTCTCATGTAATCCATTGGTTTTTCCCAGGACTCGGTTGCCGAAATAAAGGCAGCTAGATGAATTACCAGATCCACCCCTTTAAGTTTTTGGGTTAGTAGTTTGCCGTTTAAAACATCCTGGCCATGCATAAGATCGTAACTGACAATTTCGTATTTTTTAGAGAGCTTTTTGACTAGGTGCGTGCCCACAAACCCGGATGACCCTGTAATTAGAATTTTCATATATAATATGGCTCAAATGGCCAGAAATTACTTCCAGCAATTGTATCATAAAGATCTTGAGCGAGCGTATGGTGGATTTACAGGAATAATCCTGGACAATGTTATTGGTGATATCCCCGACCTTCAGAGTTATTTTGAGAATATCCAGAAGGAAATTGGCTTAAATACCAAGATTTTGATTTCATATCACAACCCGTCTTGGGAACCGCTTTTAACCCTCGCAACAAAATTAGGATTTAGGAAAAAGGTTGGAGTCCAGAATTGGCTGGACCAGGAAGATTTAAAAAATATTCTAACTCTAAGCGGGTTTGAGGTAATCAGTTCACAAAAAAGATTCTTCGGAATCACCACCATCACTGTAGCCCACCCCATTTTCCATCAACAATTAACCAGCATTCATCAATACTCCGTATCTATTGTTATTCCTGCCAGAAACGAAGAAGGGAATGTTGCAAAAATAATCCCGGATATTCAAAAATTCGGCAAATCGCAGGAAATCATTTTTGTTGAAGGACATTCAAAAGATAATACCTGGAGTGAAATACAAAAAGAACTCTCCAAAAAATACGGGGAATTTATTCGCATCAAAGCCTTCAAACAAAAAGGCAAAGGTAAAGCCGATGCAGTGCGGTTTGGGTTTGAGAAGGCAACAGGAGATATCTTAATGATCTACGATGCCGACCGTACGGTCCCCGCCTCCAATCTGCCTAAATTTTACAACGCCCTCTCCAGTGGAATTGGAGAGTTTGCCAACGGCAGTAGACTGGTTTATCCGATGGAAGGCCAGGCAATGCAAACATTAAATAAGTTTGGTAACCAATTCTTTAGCGGAGTCTTTACAAAAATCTTTGGCCAATACTTTAAAGACACTCTTTGCGGAACGAAAGCTCTTTGGAGAAGCGATTTTTTAAAAATGAAAAGGGATTACCTGAAATATTTGAGGGTAGATCCTTTTGGAGATTTTGCTCTGATATTTTCGGCTGTTAAGCATAATCTAAAAGTTATTGAGATTCCGGTAAGGTACAAAGAAAGGGAATACGGGTCAACCAACATCAAGAGGTTTTACCATGGTCTTCTGCTTGCCAAACTGGCATATATCGCATTTAAAGAGTTTAAGCTTTAACGGCAACGAAGTATTCGATAAAGGCAAGCTTCTTCAGGGCTTTTTCCAAATATTTGTTCGCAAATGAGGTCAATATGGGAATTTTTATTGGTACTAACAATTTGTAATCGTGTCTTATCGTTTTCAGGCCAATACTCTTCATTACTGATTGTAAATCACCAAACGCTATGCGCTTGTGTGGTCCTTCCGGCATTTTCAGATTCAATAGTTCTGCAATCATTAGAAGCGGTTCCCAAACCGGGTTTGCCATTGTGCAAATGAAAATAGATTCTTCGTGCATTAGTTTTACTATTTCAGAAAAGGTTTTTTTCGGGCTTTCCAAATGCTCGATTACATCACTCATGAAAATGTAATCAAACTTTTCTTTCGGCCATTCTGTCGAAAATGTCAAATTTTTGGAATTTGAAAATTTTTGTCTGGAGATTGAAACCATTTCGGGACTAATATCGTAGCCGTACCCGTACTTTGACCGGAGATGGTTTAATAGCTCCCCCGTCCCACACCCCACTTCAAATACTTTCTTATTTTTCGGAATAAGTTTATCGAGGAGTTTTTTCAAATTATCGTAATAAAAGGAGTTTTTGTTTTTATAGTAATCGTAACTTTTTGCAACAGTGTCGAAATGTTTTTTTACAGAAGTATTCCGTGTCATACCACTCCTCCAACAAACTTCCGGCCGTAATTATGGAGCTTATGCAAAAATACAACAAAAGAACTGGATGTGTATTTGCTGACAATTTTTTCATCTTCCAAAAGTAACTTTTCCGACATTGTTTTGGTAATCGTATTAGGTTCTATTCTAAAACCGGATAGGTATTTGTCAGTGGTTATGGGCATCTTTTTCCGGGAAAGTTTCAGCCATAAGTCATACTCCATAACAAAATCGGTTGTTCCTGCAAACGGGCCAAAAGCTTTCCAGGCTTCTTTAGTGGTAAAAACCGAAGGTTGCATTAGGTAGTTGGTAACAAGAAGCAAGAAAGGGGAGTTTAGCGAAAGCAAGAAATTTTTATATGAGGTGACCGGTTTGGCAATCTCCTTACCCTTATCGTTAATTACCTTTCCCCTCCCTGCAAACCAATACGCATCAAGGTTTTCCGAATATAATCTGGTTACCTCACCGAATGCCCCGGGTAAATAAATGTCGTCGGCATTTATAAAGGTAAGTATTTCTCCACTGGCCTTCTTCATCCCAATGTTAATTGCGTCAAGCTGTCCTTTGTCCTTTTTTGATTCCCACTGTATATGATTAGGGTGTTTTCCGGCAAATGTTTTAATAATTTCCAGTGTGCCGTCGGTGGAACCCCCATCTTGCACCATAACTTCAAAATTTTGATAATCCTGATTTACTATCGACTCTAATGTTTGGCTAATAAACTTAGCCTTGTTGTATGAAGGGATGACAACAGAAATTTTTGGAGACATCATTTCTTTTTCAGAGAAAGTTTTCGGACAAGATCTTCAAGTTTTTTCTCGTTTCTTTTTGTCCTCATGTATGCGCTTGAGGCCATTAAAATAACTAATATGAACGCCCCCACAACCATCATGTCAAAAACACGGGCGAATAAAAAAGTTTTTGCAAATGTCCGTAATAGTTCAGGGAAAATGACAACGATTATCGTAAATAGCCAAATTACCATCCAGCCGGCAATCTCCACACCGTTTAACTCTCCCCGCTTATAGTTCAAAGCGGCAAAATAAACCATTGAGAGGGAAAAAAGTATTGCGACGATTTGTAGCCCGATAATCATAATGTTAACTTCCATTTTACAACCTGTGCAAGAATTCCGAAAGCATCAAGAGGCGTAACACCTTTTACCCCGCTATGGTAAATCGTTTCCACCGGGACTTCGCAAAACTTCAGTTTTGCCTTTCCTGTTCTTATTACCATCTCTGTTTCAACCCCATAGCCGGTTGATTCCCATTTAAGCTTCCCATAAGCATTCTTTGTAACCGCCCTATATCCACAAAGTGTATCTGATACGTAAATACCAAAGAATAAAGCCACCAGGGCTGATGCAAACTTATTTCCGAGATACCGTACTAAGGGTACACCGAAGTGTAAATTCCTTGATCCAAAAACCACTCCACATTTTTTTTCATCAAGGCTACGGATAAATTTGGGTAAATCCTCAGGATTGTGCTGGGCATCTGAATCCATGAATATCACGGCGTCGGCGCCGTGTGCAAACGCGTAGTCAGCTCCCGTTTTCATGGCGGCTCCTTTACCGAGGTTTATGGTGTGCTGAAGTATCGTCGTATTTTTTAATTTTAAGTTCTGGGCTTTGAGACTGGAGCTATCTAGGCTTCCGTCATCAACAACGATTACTGGAAGCTTATAAGGCAAAACACCTTTTAAAACCTTGACTATGTGTTTTTCTTCGTTAAAAAGAGGAATAACAAGGAAAATTTTCATTCCGGGTTTTTGGTATACCAATCGATTGTGTCTTTTAGCCCTTTTTCAAAAGAGGTTTTTGCCTCAAAGCCGAATTCTTTCCTGGCACGGCTCACATCAAGCATCCTTCTGGGTTGTCCGTCGGGTTTTGACTTGTCCCAGACTATTTTCCCGTCAAAGCCCGTTGATTTTTTAATGAGCTCTGCAAGTTTTTTAATCGTAATTTCAAACCCCGCACCCAAATTAACGGGATCGGTCTTGTCATACTTCTCCGCCGTTAAGATTATTGCCTCGGCCGCATCCTCCACATACAAAAATTCTCTTGATGCTTTACCCGTTCCCCAAACGGTAACTTTCTTTTCCCCTCTTTTTTTGGCTTCCACGAACTTTCTTATAAGTGCAGGTATTACGTGGGAAGACCTTGGGTTAAAGTTATCCCCGGGACCGTAAAGGTTAACGGGTAGAAGAAATATCGCGTTAAAACCGTACTGCTGCCTATAAGCCTGGGACTGAACCAACTGCATTTTTTTGGCCAAGCCGTAAGGGGCGTTTGTTTCTTCGGGGAAGCCGTCCCACAGGTTCTTTTCCTTAAAAGGAACAGGGGTGTACTTTGGGTAGGCGCATATTGTACCCAAGGCAATGTATTTTTTTACTTTTGCATCCCTTGCCGCCATCATCATGAAGGTTCCCATCAGGATATTGTCGTCAAAAAGCGTGGCCGGAAATTCCCTGTTGTAGCCGATCCCGCCGACATTTGCCGCCAGGTGGATTATTACGTCGCCCTTTTTGGCAACCTTTAGGCAGTCCTCGTATTTTCTCAAGTCATATTCGGATCTTTTGGGAACAAATATACTCTTGGGGTTTTTGGCTTTTATTTTTGCCACCAAATGCCGGCCGAGAAACCCGTCCCCACCGGTGACAACCACTTTTTTGTCTTTCCAGAAATCACTGGCCATATTTACAGTATGAAGTATAGCCTAGAGCCGGCTCAAATGCCATCAGGCTACCCAATAGCCTCTAATAAAGAGACTGGCAAGTATTATGGCTAAAATTGCAGATAGGGTCATTGCCAACTTCCCATACTTTCCCATTTTGACAATTACGATAGGTAGAAAAGAAAACGCAGCCAATATATATCTCGGCATTGAAGAAAACGAACCTGAAAGGGTGGGGATAACTATAACCATGGCGGCAAACAGCCAGTAACTGAACCGAATCTTTTTAAGATATATTACTAATAGAGTTAAAGGAACTAGGGTCATGACAAATTCCAACATTGAATTAAAAAATTGTAATGAAAATGGCGGAATACTCATGAAAATTTTAAAGTATCTGTAGATCACCTGTGGTAAAAGAATGGGCGTGGAAGATCTTTGTGCGCCAAAAAATGGTTGGGCCGATATAAAATATATCGGGTCACCGAAGGTTTTCCAAAGATAATACATATAGGCAGCCAAACCCGCTACGGAAACTGCCAGGCCGGTTACGGAAAGAGCAAATTTTCTGCTTTTGATTTCTATCTCTTTGTTTTTAACTGCCAGATAAAGCTCGATTAGGATTACAGGCGCCAAAAGTACCCCTACAATCCTTGTGGCAGACGCTACCGCACAAAAAAGGCCCGCAAGTAAAAAGTTCCTTTTTCTGGATTCATAAAAAACCAAAACCGATAAAAGCAGGAACAGGGATTCGGTATAAATCGATCCAAAATAAAAAGAGGTGGGTAAAAGAAGCAGTAATAATATTGATGCCCAGGACACTTTTGAACTGAAGTCCAGCCTAAAGAGTTTATAGAGAAAATATAGTGACAGGAGAAAAAACACGTTTGCCAATACAAGTCCCGAATAAAAAAAGGCGGGATCAACATATATAGCGGTATCAACGAGCGGGTTTTTGGGAATAACACTACTTGCAAGTTTTATCAACATCGGGAATACCGGAAAAAAAGCCGGTGTATATAAAGCGTCATATCCGTTTTGGGCAATCCTAAGATAGTGAACGCCGTCAAAATTACCAAATCCCCAGATCCAGTACGGCAAATGTGTTATTTCCAGAACCCTCTCTGTGTATGGGAACCTGGCTCCGAATTCCGGAAACAGAGAGATTGATAAAAAGGCTACGACAAAAAGAAGTATTCTCCAACTAAAAAAGTACTTGAGTACATTCAAAAATATCTGCTTATTAGTCATTCGGTTGTTTCTTGCAACTGACCCTGATTTTATCACGGTTTCATTGTTCCTGAATCTGATTTAATTATATAATTGACTACGTGTTTAATAAACTTCGCAATAACTGGATTTATCTGCTTCTAATAGTGATATTCGCGTTTTTGGGTATGAAAGCACTCGTCCATCCAGGTCTTTTTACGGCTCACGACATCTGGCATCAGGTAGCAAGACTCTATTACTATTCGCAGGCCATAAATGACGGGCAAATTCCCCCCTACTGGATTGGACAGCTTGCAAACGGATTCGGATACCCTCTTTTTTTCTTTTCGTATAACTTGCCTTGGATTGCCGCCATCCCCTTCATCAAAATCGGTATCGATATCCCGAATACTTTAAAAATTCTTTTCTTTCTGTTTTATCTTCTTTCGGGTCTTTCTATGTACCTTTTTGTGAATAATTTATTGAAAAATCGTCTGGCTGCTCTTCTTTCTTCTATTCTTTACCTTTGGGCTCCTTACCACTTCATTTCTGTCTATGTGGGCGCGTCCATGGGGATTGTCTTTGTTTTTGCTTTTCTTCCGGTTCTTCTCCTGGGAATGAATATGATTAAGGAGGATCACGCACTGGGCATTCCGGTAGCTACCGTGGGCCTTGCTGGAATTGTGCTTTCTCACTTAATGCATTTAGTATATCTGATACCCGTCATCCTTACTTTTTTCCTGGCGCAGCTGGCTACTTCCAAAAATAAATATTCTTTGGTCAAAAGAACTATATTCGCATTAATTCTTGGGGTCCTTCTGTCCGCCTTTTATCTCATCCCTTCGGTTTATTACAACCAGTTTACAAAAATCCGCCAAACATCAGGGCTGACAGATCTTTACAAGAGGAATTTTGTCAATTTTAGTCAACTTGTATACTCCAAATGGGGCTATGGCCCCATTTCGTATAACGCCAAGGATGGGGAAATGTCGGTGCAAGTCGGGATTGCACAGTGGATTTCGGTAATCGGTACAACCCTTTTGCTGTTTATGGGGAGGTTAAAGAAAGACAGGCGGATTCTTACAATCTTTGTCCTTTCCGGTTTTACGGCAAGCACATTTCTTATGCTGGATTATTCATTTCCACTTTGGCAATTTATCGAAAAATTCATTATGCTTGACTATCCTTTCAGGGAACTTCTGGGTGCAACTTTCATGGGTTCGGTTTTGGCCGGCATACTTATTGCCAGCCTTAAGAAAAAGTGGCAGTATTTACTTTTTATTTTGGTGGCTTTCGTTGCGGTTTACACAAACAGAAATCATATTAGGGTCAACCTTTATACTGACATTCCTCTGCAGACATACGTAGATTCGGAGGTAACTACCAATAGCTTTAATGAATATCTGCCCATAAACGCTGACCAGAAGCTGCTAGATAATAAGTATCAACCGGTTGACGGGTGGGGTGTTTCCATTCTTGCCATAAACCGCACCACCAACGGTCTTTCTTTGGATATTAACGCAACCGAAGATGTAACTCTCTCAATTAATCAGTTCTATTTCCCGGGGCAAACACTATATGTGGACAGAAAGAGTCAGGGGTTTAATGTTGATGAAAAAGGCAGACTTAACTTCACGGTTCCACGAGGAATCCACAATGTCACCGTGAGGTTTCAGAATACACCATTAATAAATATTTCAAAGTTTTTAACCGTAACTGGAATTCTTATAACCGGATTTTTGCTGTTTAAGAAGAAATCGTATTCTATTTAATCTTTCATCATGTCCCGGTAAAGCTGGCAGGTTTCATCCGCGGTTTTTTCCCATGAGTAGTCTCTGGGGAACTTTTTATTCCGGTTCGGATTTATTATTGCTTCCGCCATGGACTTGGGATCGTTTGGATCGCAGTAGGAAAAATCATCCCCCAAGACCTCTACCATGCACTGAGACTTGGCAACCGCAATGGGAGTGCCGCAAGCGGCCGCTTCGAGCGCTGGAAGCCCAAAGCCTTCATAAAGTGAGGGCTGAACGTAAACCTTTGCCAAATTGTATATTGCAACAAGGTCCTCATCCGGTACGAAGCCTAATCGGGTTACCCCCGACCAACCAATGTTTTTCAGGTGCTTAAGTTCGGGATGGTTCAAATCCAGTTCTTCAATTCCCTTCGCCTGTTTGCCGCAAATCACGAGGGGCATTTTTGCAATCTTGCAGGCTTTAACAAGTATTGGAATATTTTTATTGTAGTTAACATCCCCCACGTATAAAGCATAGCGGTCCGGTAAATCATAAGACTTCTTAACATCCGATTTTTTGAAAATCGGTCGGGGGGCAAGATAAATGACATGCACCTTTTGTGGGTTTACACCCAAAAATCTACAGATATCTTTTTTGGATGTTTCTGAAATTGTGATAATGGCATCAACGTTTTTCCTTATCAGATACCTGTTTATGGCAAAACGGATAGCCCCGCTGATCCCGGGAGAGTAATGATCGGGGTAGATAAGAGGGATTAGGTCGTGAATTGTCAAAATAACTTTCTTTGATGGTTTATCAAATGGTAAATCCTTAAAAAATGGCCTGAAGTATTGGTAGTGAACGATATCATATTTCGATAAATCCTCTTTGGTAAAATCAACTGCCGAAATTTGGATATCTTCGTGGGAAACAGATTTGAGTCCTTCTAAAAGTTCCCGTGTATTTACTCCTATCCCTCTTACCGAATGTCCGGACGTCAGGGGGCCGGAATCTATTGCAACTTTTAACATCGTGGTTCCTTCCAATTATATCTTTTTTAGAGAGAAAAATAACAAAGAAGAGAGATTTAGGTAGGCGTAGGGCAAGATTATCAAGAAGTATCTTGTAAAAGGAACCTGGGTGCTTATTAACAAAACGTAGACAAGCGGCAAAAGGTAAAAGAAAAACTTAACGTCTTTTATTTTTGTCTTGAGGGCTAAAATCAAAGAGGAAAAGGCAGACACGGGCCAGAAAAAACTCCAGTCCGCCGCTCTGAGTATTCCACCTTGCCACCAGGGGGCAAAAAATCCGCTGATGAATAAGGCAACCGGGCCTCCGGGAACGCCAGCCGAATTGTGTTCCCACATATATTTTAGAACCTTGACCTGATAAAGGAGAATATTAAATCCGCCACGCAGATTAATAAAGGTCTTTATATAAATAAGGCAATATACGGCAAATGCGACCAGTAACATCAAGCCGCCTTTTTTAAAATCGTATTTTTCTTTTCTGATAACTACCTTGTAGGCTACGATCAGGAAAATAAAAATAACGGCCGTAGACCAAAATTTAGATGCGGCGAATAGTCCCAGGACAATGCCTTGCAAAATAAAACTTTTCGGATAAAAAAACATCAAAATAACAAAAGCGAGAGCAAAAACCGTCTGCCCCAGGTCAAGGAGTGCCCCCTCCATCATCTGTCTAAAAATGGGATCAATCAGTAAAAGTCCGGTTCCAACAAGGGCAACCGCCCTTTTCTTAAACAGTTTAATCCCCAAAAAATATGTCAGCCAAAGAAGCAGGAGTCCGAATACTATTTGCACGTAGTATGGATTTCCAAAAAGAAGGGTGCTGAAACCGAAAAGATATTTGATTAGAGCCGGAACTTGGAAATCATATCCTGTGGGATCTGCTCCTTTTGCGTAAAGATAACCCGATGCTATGTAAAGGTCGCTATCCGAAAGAAATATTCTGTCTTGAATGGTATTTCCTTTATCCTCAATATCCTGCGATCTCAGATATTCGGAAATCAGGTTTTGATCAAATTTATAACTAAAAATATCCGGGGTCTTCAGATAAAGGAAGCTGAAGAAAAAAAATGCGATCAATAAGTATGGAAATAGTTTCTTCACTTATGTTTGGAGGTAAGATATTTAAAATACGCAATCGGAAAATGCGTTGCGGAAAAGAAGCTCCAAAGAAAACCGGCTGCCCCATCCAATAGACCCATATGCCGGAAATATAGGTTTAGAAATGTGTATACGGGCTTACATATAGTATACGAGAGAAGATTAAAAACATTTTTGGGAACATGCTTCTCTTTCAACTCTTCCGCGTGCAAATCCGTATAGCGGTTCAGGCGCGAGAGATAGCGCTTAAGGGTGGGTGAATCATAATGCAAAAGGTCTCCGGAAAGCCATGCCACTTCTCCGTCGAGTTGGATTTGCTCGTGAACGGATTTCTGGGGAAAACGGGCGTGCCCTTTCTTAATTAGACGGATCACTCCGTCGGGGTAAACTCCGGCATGGACGAGGGGTTTGCCTAAAAAAATGTTTCTCCTGGGAATGAAATACCCCACCACTTCGCCCGTTTCTTTGCCAATTACTCCGTCTCTTTTTTCAATTAAGGATTGGTGCCTTTTGAATAAATCATTGTGAACGGAAGGCGGTGAACCGTGGACGGTGGAGTTTATCTCGCGGGCAAGTTCAGGGGTTACCACTTCATCCGCATCAAGTTGAAGTATCCAGTCCCCTGCGGCTTTTTCCAGCGCCTTCTGTTTGGTTACGTGGAAATTATCGTGGTGTGGTTCAAGAAAGACATTGGCCCCCAATTTCTCTGCAATCTCCCGGGTTTTATCTTCCGAATGTTCGTCAAAGACAATAATCTCATCCGCAATATCCCTGACTGACATCAGACATCTTTCGATATTTGCTTCCTCATTTCTTGTAGCAAGCACCACGGAAAGTTTTACCATTGACGGTCTCCCGAAACGATGTAGAAAGCATCGTTCCCGTTAGGGTATTTTACCAGTTTCTTGACATTGAATTCAGGTTTATATCTCAGACCGGAATAGTAGCTGGGGGTAACTATATATAAAACTTCATATGCAGGATAACTTTCTATCGGATCCCATGTGCCGAAATTGTATCTGCCGAAAGAGGAAACGGTATTGAAGCTGCTTGATTCCGTTTGGTCATACTTGACGGTTTTTAGAAGATCCGGCAGGGGGGTTTTTAGGTAAAAAAGGAAAAAAATGTAAGGCTGCTGTCTGATCTTGTCGACGTAAACTTTGACATACTCGGGGTGTTTGAGTGCATAAATGGCCGAATCTTTCATGCCGTATTGCCATTCTATGGCATTATCTTTTGCATAGTCCGTAAAATAGTAGGTTAAGTAATGAACCGCCTCCGCGGACAATAGTATGGCAATCACGGCTGCGATACCGATTTTCATCCATTTTTTCCTAAATGAATTTATAATCCATGATGCCCCGTTTCCGGAAAGAAGCAGCACGGGTCCTATTATAAAAATCCCCCTGGTGGCACTCGGATCGAATGTGGAAACTGATCCCGGAATCGGGGACAAGGCCAGCCATAAAAAAATGACGGCAAAAGCCTGCCAATTTCTCATAAGAAGCAGGGCAATTATTCCAAGTATTCCAAGAACCAGGTCAATTTTGTAAAATTCTCCGATCACTTTTACGGAGGCTCTTGAACTTTGGTCTCCCTTGTCAAAAAGATATGAAAATGTAAAATATTTTTTGTAGTTACCGGAATATAGCTGAAATTTGCCTCCGTATTCGTCAAACTGCTCCTTTGAAAACGATGTCTGATCTACCCTCGCCAGCCCAAGAATCCTCGGGTTTTTAATTACCAGTGCTCCTAATATAAGTCCCACTAAGACACAGGCAATCAAAATTTTTTTATTTTCAAATATTTTCTTAAAATGTAATATACAAAGCACCAAAACTACAGGAGGAACAACAACCTTGGCCGAGTGATACGAGAAAAAACTTAACCCGAATGAGGCAAAGGATGCAGGAAGCATCCAGTTTTTCTTATCAACACCGTATAAAAACAGGGTAATTCCCAGGATAAAAAAGAAGAGTGCAAAATTTGCCTCCCAGAGGCCTCTTGAATAGTGAATGTGGTACGGTGAAACCGCTAAAAAAAGCGCAGCAAATAGGCCCGCCTCCTCACTCCTGAAAAGTTTTTTTGCCAAAAAATATATGGCGGCCACGCTAAAAACCCCTATGGCTGCACTGCCGGCTCTTGCCGAAAAATCGGAAAGGCCGAATACTTTCACAATGAGTGCAGTCAGATAAATATGAACCGGGTGTTTGTCATCACCGAAGGATTTAAAAACGATTGGAAATTTATTTCCGTACTCGTCCGCTCCCCAGTTGGCAATTGTATAAGCGTTATATCCTGCCGCTACCTCGTCCCAATTAAGGGACGGCGGAACCTGGTCCAGTTTAATAAACCTTACGACCGCAGCCGCGATTAAAATCACTGCCAGGATGTATAAACTTACCTTTTTCATTCAAATTCAAAACTGTTGAAAGAGGCCGCTTTGGAAAAACCCCATTCGCTAACGGGGTTTAGCTTTACCTCTTGCCTGAATCTTTCGGGAGGATACTTAAGGTAGTAAAGGGCGAAGATGTACGGTTGCCCATATTCGTCCGTGACAACTCCGCTTTTCTGATCAGCAAAAATTTCTTTATATTGATATTGCCAGTCTGGTGCGGTTTTTGCGGAATACTTTGTCAAAAAATCAATCGCGTAAAGTTCGTATGAGGAATAGTAAGCCACGATTGTAATAAAAAGGATAACCATGCTGAATTTTTTAAAGTTATCCCGTAAGAACATGACCCCAAAAGCAGATATCATGGCAAATGACGGGGCCGCAAGAAGTGCTCTTAACGCGTGGGGTGATTCTTTCGTCAGGGCTGCTGGGATCGGTGCAATCAGAAGTGCTGCCAGCGGCAAAAAATAAAGAACGTTTTTACTTTTGAAAATTGCAGCCAGGCCAAGAAGCAGCAAGGGCAGTTCGAAGAAATAAAGTTGACCGTGACCCGGGATTTGACTCCGCGGGTTGGTATCCCCTTCGAAAAATAAAAACTTGGGATCAAAATGGGAGAAATAATTTTTTACAAAATCCAATTTGGATGAAATTTCCACCTGCGCAAAACGCGCTCCTCCCGAATCATATTTATAAAGTCTGTAAATAGGAACCAGACTTAGCAGAAAAACCGTTATCGAAAGCGCCCCTACGACTACGTATTTCCGGCTTTTGGTAAATTCACGATATCTGTATATAAAAAGCAAAATAAGCCAAATAGGAATAATAATCCGAAAAGAATTGTAGCTATAAATGGATAGGATAAAACTTAAGGTTGCTCCCAGCAAAAAATATTTATTTTTATCCAAGAAAAGAAACAGATAGGTGCCAAGTAAAAAGAAAAATAACCCGGACGTGGCTTCGTACCCTGTCCTGGAAAATATAAAAAACCAAGGAGATAAGCTAAGAATAAAACTTGCCAGAATTGCAACCCATTCCTTGCCGGTAATTTTCTTTGTCAATAAATAGACGATTACTAAAGTTCCCAGGGAATATAAAACTGCAGGGAGTCTGACGGCGTATTCGTTAAGACCGATTGCTTTGACAAATACCGCTACCGTATAAACGTAAACTGGAAGTTTGAATTCTCCGAATGCACGAAGATGCAGTGGCAGCTTCTCCCCCCACTCGTCTTTTAAATCGGTTGCAATTGAAAAGGCGTTATAACCAATCGAGGCTTCATCCCAATAAACCGATCCCGGGATTTCGGCTATTTTATAAATTCTCGAAATAAGAAAAAGAATTAATACAAAGGCTAAAATTATTTTACTGCGCATTTTTTTCAACTATGTCAAAAGCCCTGTTGCCGTTTAGAAAATCAACCGTCAGAAGTCTTGGCAAACTATCGGGGAAGTCTCCTGACTTTCCGATAAAAAGTATTTTCTTTCCGGGATTGGCGTTAACTATATCCTGATAGTGTGTCCCGGAATCTCCCAGGTCGGGAAAATAAAACTTGTCAAAATTCAAAACCCATATCCACTGGTAAGCTTCAAAACGGTTAAGATTAGGGTCATTTTGGTAGCTTGCCGGGTTCCAATTAAGGAAAAAGAGAGTAAACATATGCGGCTCCCCGTAGGTCCTGCTAAAAACTATCAAATCGTAGTTGCTGTAGTTATCTTTGATATATGAAACAGCCTCTTTATATCCGTACTGCCAGTCGCGGGAGTAAAGTTTGGGGTATTCATTGTAATAATTATTCAGGTATGCTTTAAAACTGGTTACAAGCACTATTGCCGAAGCGGCAACCATAGCCCAACGAAGAAAATTTTTCCTGTTGAGCATTTTAAATATTTCGTAAAATCCCAGGGCTGTAATTATCTGGTAAGGAATTGCCGCCAGAAGCGTTCTTAAGGCGTTGGGAATGCTGTCAACCGTTACCGATACAGGAATAAATGCCAAGAGTAGCCACGAGGTAAGAAGCCATCTCCATTTATTGTTCTTTTTAAACAAGAAGTAAAGACCAGCTAAAATAAACGGCGCCTGGATAGCGTAAAGTTCCCCTATCCCTTGGACATGGTGCTGCTTATGACCAGCACCGTTAATAAAGAGGAAATCCGGAGTAAAGTGGCTTAGATAGTTCCCAGCAAATACATATACAAAATGAGTTGCCTTGTTGTGGATCAAACGCGGTAAAGGTTCGGGAAGATTGGTCGCTCCTCTGGCTTCGTTGATCCGCAGCGTAAAACCGGGATCATCCGTGATGCTCACCAACTGAAGTCTTGCCGTTGCTTCCCCGCTTATGACAAAGCTTGCCAAAGGTATCATTGATAAAGCAAAAATAAGAATGCCCAGAATTACCGTCTTTGTATTTTTTAAAATTTCTTTCCGGTAAATAAGAAAAAGTGCGATTAGAAACAGCGGGGTGAAAACCCGGGCGGCGTTATAAGTGTATATTGAAATCACGAAGGGTATAACAGACAAAAGCCAATATTTTTTGTTGGTAAACCCCTTAACAAAAAGCCACACGCCGAGAGTAACCCAAAAAACCGAGAAGGATGACTCAAACGAAGCCCTGGTAAGCTGTATGTGCCAGGGGGAAATGGCAAGAAGGAAAGCCGAACCCAAACCGACCCACCGATTCTTGAATAGCTCTCTTGCCAGAAAAAAAAGAAGCAAGACGGTCAAGGTGCCATAAACGACCGGGGTTATTCTTACACCCAACCCGTTTAGGCCGAATATGGCAATTCCGGGGATTGAGGCATAAACTTGAGCAGGAAGTTTATATTCTCCATAGGATTTAAAATGAACCGGAAGCAACTTTCCCCACTCATCCCTGCCTGTTTTAAGAATAGAGTAAGCATTGTAGCCGATTGACGTCTCATCCCAATTCAGTGCCGGAGGTATTTCGGCAACCTTATAGAACCTTAAAAAAAATGCGAAGACTATTACTAATCCTAGAAGAATTTTATTTACGGCTTCGGGTCTTGACATCTTCTTAGGGGATTTGTGGTGTATGCAACCAATCCATCATAACCTGAAATATCCCTAATTTCAAACTCAAAATTCAGATTGTGGTCTTTTGCCTGACTTTGCGACACCGACATGATATCTCCGATCACTAACAACTTCGGGGTACAATCAACCTCTCCCCAATCTAGACACTTGAATTCGATTGCCTCCATCGAATAATCTTCGTAAAGAGAAACGTCTCCCGAGTAATAAGGTGTCTTTAGCTGGGTCCGGAGCTTCTTCTGTAAATCCAAAGGGTCGTAACTTGTTAAATATGCAATTCTTAGACCCATTCCCGGGTTTCTCGCCGAATCAACTAGTATTTTGTATCCTTTATAATTCTTTAAGTAATCATTTATAAATATTACTGAAGAATTGGCGTAATCCCTTGCTCTCTCATATTTGAATAAAATAAAATAGGATATATAAAGAGAGAAAAGGGATTGTACTATCACAGCCGTCAGAATCAGAAACCTCCATCCTTTGTTCGTTAATGAGTCCAGGATTACGAAGGCTCCGACTGAGGTAATCAAGCCAATAATCCAAAGAAGGCTAAGTACCCGAAGCGGGTAATATTCGTCACCCGTAAGAGCTGCTGCTATGGGCAGAATGGCAATCAGAAAAATAAATAATCCAAAGAATTCCTTTTTAATAAACTTCCTGAGATGAGTAAGCCCCACAAAAAATGGGATTATAAATATCGTATAAAAAACTCCAAGGTTCGGGGGCATTCTGCCCAGATCACTACCCAAATCAAAAAAAATATTTCTCGGGTCAAAATAGATTAAATATCTTTTTATAAACTCGATAATAAAGGGCTTGTTGCCAATGTATCCTACTTGGGCAAGCCGCCGGGTAAGAGCCCCTGAGGTCAAAATGAATACATGGGGAAGCATAACAATTACAAAAATAGTTACGCCCATCATCAACCATCCTCTGTTTTTATTCCAAAGATATTTTCTGAAAATATAAATAAAAACAGGAAGAAAAAGAACTGCTATAACACGTTCGCTATAGTATGCATGGGTCGAAATGCCCAAAATCAGGGTCGCTAAGGGAAATAACCAGACTTTTTTCAAGGAGAGAATAAAAAGAAGAAGGCTTAATGCAAAAAAGGTTACTCCCAAATTTCCCTCTGCAACCAGACGGCTAAAATACACCGACCATGGTGAAATCGCCACAATCAACGCAGCAATCAGCGCTAACCAGTGCTTCCCTTTTGCACTAAAAAATTCTAAAACAAAAAAGTAAGTTATCAAAACCAATATGATGCCTGTAATAGCAGATACCGACCTTACGGAAGCTATGGTATTTCCAAACAATCCAACTGGTACCACTGCTAAATATGTATAGACAGGAGGTTGGTAAGAACCGAAGGATCTAAAAAGAATTGGAAATTTTTCTCCATATCGGTCGCGTCCCGTTTTAAGAAGAGAGAATGCGTTATAACCGTGAGACTCTTCGTCCTGATGAATTCCGGCTGGAATTTCTCCAAGCTTAAAAAATCTCAAAATGAAGGCGAGCACAACTATTAAAATCAGTAGGAAATATTTAGTTTTCATATTATGGATGTGCTAATTTGTAAAGATACTTATTGGCAAAGGGGAACACCCTGTTCAAGTAGACCCTCATCAACGGATTGCTTGTATAAAAACTGCCCATTTCCGTCGAATAGAATCTAGTCCTGTTGCTTACTTCAATCATCTCCAGTTCCGATCGCGCATAAAGATTCTTATCAAAAAGCGGGTAAAGTAAATAGGCAACGAGAAGAAGAATAAAAATTTTTCTGACCATTATTTAAATCTTTTATCCCTTTTAATCCCCAGCTTATGAAGATAGAGTGCAAATATTGCATAAAATCCTTCCAAGACGAATTTAGTACCCTTTATGAATTGTATCGAAGACGCCTTCTCGTGGTAACGTGTGGGGATTCCTATCTCCCCGACTCTAAACCCGTAAGAAAGAGATGATATTGTCATCTCCTGGTCAAAGACAAAATCATCCGAGAATCTCTGGAAAGGAACCGTTTTTAGAAGCTTTGGGGAGTAAGCCCTTAAGCCCGAAAAATGTTCCGTAAAATTAACACCCAAAGCCACATTCTGGATGAGGCAGACAAGTCTGTTTATGTAGTATTTAAGGGGTGGCATTCCTCCTTCGAGGGCGCCTTTTTTGTTTGCAATTCTGCTTCCGAACATAAAATCATATTTGTCCGACAGGATCGGACCGATCAGATCCGGAATCCGGGTTGCGTCATATTGGTAATCGGGGTGAAGCATGACGACTACATCGGGTTTTAACTTTAAGGCTTCCCAGTAGCAGGTTTTTTGATTTCCGCCGTAACCAAGGTTATTGGGGTGTTGAAAGACTTTTATTCCAAGTTTGTCGGCTACCTTTACCGTATTATCCTTACTTTTGTCGTCGACCAAAATAATGTTTTCTCTGAGGTATTTCGGAACCTCTAAATAAGTATCACGTACGGTCTTCTCCGCATTATATGCCGGCATAACTATTACAATTTTTATATTCTTTTTCATTCCAAACCAATCGCGTAAAAAGCTACAGCTGTCGTTTTAAAGTAAAACATCTTAATAATATTTGCTTTTTGAACAATATCAACGGGTAAACTCCAGGGACTTGCAATAATCAGGGTCTTGTCAAGGTTTTGGTCAGTGGGCCAAAAAACCGATCTTATCGAAAATTTATCAAAGGTTGTTTCCCGGTAAGCCTGGTCCCCGATTTTAAATTCCTTTTGCATTCTGGCGGGGTCAAAATGTCCGTAATAGGCCAGGTAGTATTGTGCGCCCGTCCCAATCCAGGGTGCATACTGTCCGAACTTCGGATCAAAATAGATTTGGTCATATTTGTCGTGATTTTCCCAGGCGAAAATGGCAACGTCCCGGAAAGGATAGTGAAGGGCTTCACTTCTTTCTATCGAATAGTTAACGATATACCGCTTGGTAAAGAAGGCAAAATTGGCGGCCAGTAAAATCAAGGTGGCTATTAAAGCCCAGCGGCCAAAACGCCTATATAGATAGTAGATACCGGTGGAGCCTACTATATTAAGCATTGTAAAAACGGCAATTGCCCTGTGGGGACTATATTCCTCAAATGTAAGACCGCTCGGAATCATCGTTATCAAAATCCAAGCAAAAATAAAAAGTGTTGCCGTTTTATGTTTTTTATCTTTTGCCAGTAAATAAATTCCAATCAGCAAGAAAGGAATTATTACGGGAAATAATGGTCCGACATCCCGCTTCCCGTCGGTTAAATCAAGCCCGTCCAAAAATAAATATTTTGGACTGAATTGTTTGATGTAGCGCATCGAGGCGCTCCTCAGAAGCTTTATCTTATCAACCTTGCCAATGGTCTGGTCCTGAGTGATAAAGACAGCCTTTGTACGGTTACTTGCTTCCGGATTTGTAAAGATAATGAAATAAAGTGGGGAGACAACTAAAATAAAAATAGTAACTATTTTAAGAAAGTTTCTGCCAATTTCTTTTCGAAAAATAACCAGGAAAACTATTAGCAGTATAGGCACTAAAACCGCCTGGGCAAAGTATACGTAAGAAGAAATTCCCAGTAAGGTTGCTCCCCAAACATATTTTTTCTTTTTCAGAAGAGTAAACCCAAGAAGCATGAAGAAAATCCCAGCCTGGTTTTCAAAACTCTTTCTGGAATAAAAAATTTCAAAAGGACTGATCGCAGTCAAAAATCCGGAAAAAAGAGCTATACCCTTATTTTTCAGGAACTCGTTTACGAAAAAATACACACCCAGCACCATCAATGTTCCGAAAAGAGCTCCCGTAATTCTAACCGTCACGTCCTGCCAACCAAAAATTTTGTACGCAACAACCGTGGCATATGTGTAAAACGGGGGTTTGTAGTCGTTAACGGATTTAAAAATGAAAGGGAGGCGATCCCCGTACATATCGTTCCCCGTTTGGGCTACCGATATAGCATCGTAAAGCTGGGAAACTTCATCGTGTCCCAGTTGAATCGGATATTCGGAGAGTTTGAAGAACCTTAAAAAACCCGCCAGAAGAAAAATCAAAATTAAGATCTTATTTTTCAAAACAAAATTCATATTTTACAAATAATTCTCCCACATATTTTATAGTTTTTCCTAAGTAATTTAATTGTAGGAGATCATAACCTTGCCATAATTCTTCGGATACCTGCCGTACTGATTTATAACCAAGTTGGGATCAACTTTTGCGTAAACTTCATAAGCATATTCGATATTGTCAATTTTTGTTGATAAAACTACGGGTTTGCCGGCTTTTGAATCTTCAATTGCCCTTTCCGATGCAGCTTTTGCTTCTGCAGACCAGAAAGAAGCAAATTTCACCGGTGCTATCGTATAAATCCTTAGCAGTACATAAAGAAACTGGATCGCCATTAAAAATACGGCTACGTACGCCATACGTTTGGGGATTTTTGTTAATGCGAATGCTGAAAGTAAAATTAGGGGCGGCAGCATCAAGCCGTTTCTGAGGGCATGTGCTTCGGGGAAAAACATTGTTGCAAGCGGAGTAATCAGAATCCAGGCTAAAAGTAAAATAAATTCCTTTCTTTTGTTCTGATATAAAAACGCAAGCGCTATCAGCACTAAAGGTAAATCAATCAAATAAATCATACCCATCTCGCCGGGGTTGTGTCTCGGGTTTCCGTCACCCCGCAATATTAGAAAATTGGGAGATATGTTATCCGTGTAATTTTCAAGGGCGATCCTAAAGTATTCGATACCGCGGTTAATGAATACGGGTTTAAATGCATCCGGCAAGGAAGAAGCCGTTCTTTCATAATTTACCCTTTGAATAATGCTTTCTTTGAGGTTCTTGTCTACAAAAATGTTTTGGCTAAGAAATCTCTGTTCGCTTAAACCCGCAAAAGATTCTTTAATGGCCAAGCCACCAAAAAGTGCAAGAATTACCAGAGAAGCGATGAAAATTTTATTTTTGATAACTTTCTTTATCCCGCTATACCAGATAATAATAAGAAACATCAAAGGCAGGGTTAATTTAAAGGTCGGGTATGTAAAAACGGCCAGCCCCCAGGTTATTGCCCAAGGGATAAATTTTCCGTAAAGAAATAACACTATACCCGAAAGTGCCAAAAATAAGGCAAAGTGGGCTTCAAAGCCTCCCCTTGCGAGATAAATATCCCAAAGTGAAATTGCGGTAAGAAAGCCCGCGACTAACCCGGCCTTTTCGCTTAACAATTTCCTGGCCAATAAATACATCAAAAGCATTATTCCCACGGAAGAAAGGAGAGAAACGCTTCTCACTCCCCACTGCGTCGGACCAAAAAGGTAAACGAAAGGAATGGAGGCATAAATGTAGCCCCCGGGTCTGCCCGCCCCCATTTTGAAAGTCAGCGGAAATGCCTGTCCGGTTGCGTCTTTGCCGGTTTTGAGAATCGAATAGGTGTCATATACCATGGTCAGCTCATCGCCGTACATCGGCAGTGATTGGATCCTATAAATGCGGATCAGAAGGCCTATCAATACTATTCCAAGAAGGATTAAAACCGATTTCCCCGTCATGTATCAATTGTAATATACTTTACGTATGGAAAGAATACTGATGGGTGCTCCCGTAGTTTTTGCCGCCGTTACCCTTCTTACCTACATCCTTATCGCTCTCAAAGTTCCCATTTTGATTATCCCCATAGTGGTCTTGGCAATAGTATTTTACTGGAAAACGTTTTGGGAGGAAGTCAGAAAAATAAAGGTCGTGTTTGATAAAAAGACTTTCATCATTCTGGCCGTTTTTATTGTCGGAATTGCCGGCCAGCTGGCGATAATTTCGCCGAGCGGAAGGATTGTGGACGGGAATTTGGTATTCTGGAGTTCCCACGCTCACGATGCGTCCTGGCACATAGCCCTTACCGACGAGATCCAAAGAGGCTGGCCCTTCCAAAATCCGGTATTTTCCGGCGAAAAATTAGTAAATTACCATTTTTTCTCGGATATCGTCCCGGCGGTACTCAATAAGTACCTTCGAATAAGCAGTCTTGATTTATACTTCAGATATCTGCCTCTTTTGTACTCCCTTCTTTTTGGAACATCAGCTTACTTTCTTGCAAAAAAAATGACTGGCAGTTTCTGGGCGGGTATCTGGGCATTGATGTTTTCGTATTTTGGAGGAAGCTTTGGCTATATCGCGACTTATATTAAGGATGGTTCAATCGGAGGGGAAAGCATATTTTGGGCGAGTCAACCTCAAAGTTCAAGCGGGAATCCTCCTCAGATCATATCTAACTTTTTGGTTCTGACTTTTTTCTATTTTGTTTATTCTTATATCAAAAACAAAGACAAACGTTCCCTTTTTGCTTCCGTTTTAATTCTCGGAACATTAATCGAATTTAAAGTATATGCTGCCGTTGTCCTTCTTGGGGCAACGCTTTTAAGCGGAATATGGCAAGTTGCATTTCCGGCCGGAATCATGGCGGCGGCTTTGTACTTTCCGAACGCTTCCGGGGGTACCTCTTTTTTAATTTTTCAACCATGGTGGTATATAAGGACAATGATAGTGGAGCCTTCGAAACTGGATTGGCTTGACCTTGAAAGGAGAAGGCAGACCTACATATACGAAAACAATTGGAAAAGAGTAATTTCAATCGAATTATCCGGTTTTCTGATGTTCTTTTTCGGAAATCTGGGAATGAGATTTATCGGAATCTGGGAATACTTGAAATTTGCCAAATCATCACTCAAAAACCGTTTTAATTTGTTGTTTATTCTTACAATTTCCGCATCACTGGTCCTTCCGCTTCTTTTTCTGCAAAAGGGTGTTGCCAGTAATACCAGTCAATTTTTGCAATATTTTATACTGCTTTTTGGAATCCTTGCGGGTATTACAACTGCCAATTTTATAAAAGTTCTCAAACACCCCCTGTATCAAATTGTTGCCGGAATCCTACTTATTTTACTTATGGTTCCCACACAAGCGGCGCTACTCTATCAATTTTATTCCCGCACTCCCGTTTCAAAAATTTCGGCGGCAGAGCTTGAAGCGCTAACTTTCATAAGTCAAAACTCGGATAGGAATGCCGTGATCTTAACCCCTTTCCCGGATCCTTTTTTTAGGATTGAAGGCCCGACACCCAACCTTTGGGGGTGGACCGACACGGCATATGTGGCCGCCTTTTCCAACCGGCGGGAGTACTTTTCCGACAAAGAACAGGTGGATATCATGGGTTACGATTACGCTTCAAGAGAGGCGCAGCGAAAGACGATCTTTGAAAGCGACAACTCTATGGTGGTTAAGGAAAAAATCAGGGAAACTGGGGTAAACCTAATCTATTACCCGAAGGGACTAAGTCCTGAGACGGACTTTGGGGATCTTGGACTTAACTTGTTTTTTGAGAATTCAGATGTAGAAGTCTGGAAAACCAATTAGAATATATATCCTTTATAACTGCGAATTTACTTACGGGCTTAAAGTATAGAACAATAGGAAGCCCCCCAGGTTGTACCTCCTGATCGTACGTATATTGCTCTATCCAACCTGGCATGTTGTGGGAATAAAAAACTTCAATCATTTCCTCGGGTCCTGCATCGGGTGACGAAAGAGAAATAAAGTATGTTTTATTCTCTGAATTGGGAACTATCTCAAAAACAAATTTTATAAAGTTTCCGTCCTCTACGTTCTGACCGTTTATAGTGGTTGTTCTTATAATTTCCATGTTTTCATTAAAGAGAGTCAGAATAATATCCTTTTTGTTTTTTAAATTGGGATTTCTTATCGAGGTCCCTATCGCTGATAAGTTTGCGTCTTGCGACGTAAATTGTTGTGTTACATTTCTGGTCTGATAGATGCTTAAACGCTGTGCCGGATCGTAGCCTGGCTGATTCTCTCCGGGGATCATTTTTATCCCCAAGGCGAGAAAAGCGGGGGCAATAAATACTAAAAATAATATAGTTATTGTGGTAAACCAGATTAATTTTTTCATAACACTTCTTTTTCTTTGAAAATTTTATACGTCATGACCAAACTTCCTGCAGCAAGCACCGAATGCAAAAACGCCATAAGGTTATTTGAATCGTAGACTTTCTG
>Ga0209518_1000554_pt1 | contig 47847 bp, 71 predicted proteins | sample RifGroB1_FD_183993 | JGI IMG/M metagenome (GOLD analysis project Ga0209518, IMG submission 183993) | Groundwater microbial communities from Rifle, Colorado, USA - Groundwater B1 (SPAdes) (version 2) | ecosystem: Environmental > Aquatic > Deep subsurface > Groundwater | place: Rifle, Colorado...
CCACCTTGATCTTGCTCTGCTTGGATCAAGCCAAGCGGGGTTCCGAACAACCGATCTAATTCAAGCGGTTGTATTAACCAGTTTCTGCGCAATCTGTGCTCTACTGCCGCGCAACAGGTGCTCAGGGGTAGAGTAACGGGTGCTCCGGCAGTAGCGCAACCCGTGCTCACCCTCGTTTCTTTTTCTCGTATCGGGGCAACGAAATATCGTAAAGGTTTGATGTTCCGACTCTGTGTTGAACCTTGATATATCCACTTTCCCTCAGTTCCTTCAAGGCAGAAACGACAGAGCGGCGGGAGTATCCGGTTGATCTTGCGAGCGTGTATGTTGACGGGAACAGCTTGCCCGATTGCCCGTTGCGCTGTCCAACGAGTTGAAACAGAACGTGCCGGGCTATGGGCGTAATTTGGAGTTCGCCGTATGTAACGGCGTTCCATAAGTCGAAGGGTCTCATGTCGTATCCTCTTAAGCGTTAGCCTTGAGGGGGAGTGAACGCTTAAGTAACACTCCCCACTCGTGGCAGGATTCCGGCGGGAGCCGGTCTCACGAATATACGACAATTCTCCCCTCATGTCAAGCACAATCCCCTTGTGGTCGAAATACGGCTCAATCATTTCGCCGCCTTAGCCTGTTCGCGCGCCTTCCGCCGTTGTTGGGACTGCTGTTTCCGCGCCAATGGGGTGGCAGATTCCGACGCGATGACGCGCCAAACGCCCTTGTCTCCCAAAACATTACGCAGGAAGTGCCAACGGTCGCCGTCTGGAGCAAGCAGATCGCCGTCAGGGAGCCGGAGCCAGTTCACATCACCATCCAAATGACCAGCACCGCGCCAGCGATCAGCGCGCCGATTATCCAACAGATTACCCCCCCGCCAGACGGCGCCAGGGGAAGCTGACCGTCCATTCGCCGCTCTTTTGCCCGGCGAACCGCCGCGTTGATTCGGTGAGTCATTTTTTCAACCACCTTTCAATTTCAGGATGTGCCGCCGGGGAAGCCTGAATGCGCTCAAACAGACGCTCGGCCTCCTCGATGCGCTCGGCCTGAATCTGCGCGGCGCGTGTCAGCCCGGCATTCAGAAGCCGCTCAGACTTGAGAGAGTCAGCATAGGTGGCGGCGATACTCTCGCAGTGGAGGTGCGGCTGGGGGGGTAGATACCACCACAGCCAGCAGAGCAAAAACACAAGTCCAAGCGCTGCGATCACGGTCATTGTGTCGTAACGGCTCATTCTCCCCCTCCAAGCGATTTGAGTGTGGCTGATAGTTGGACGCTGAGTTTGTAAAAGTTTCGCTCTGTCAGCTTGCAGCCAAAGTGAGCCTTGAGGCAGGTGCGGATGTTATTATTAAGCACCGCGATAGAATGCCCATACTTCCCCCACTTCCCACCTGTCATTGCAAGCCCCAACTCCGCGCCGGCCTCAATCGCGGCGAGTTGCGCCAGCAATGTTTTCAGCGACGACTTCGGATAGGTGCGCTTCATTTCAGCTCCTCAATGTAAAACACCGGCTTCAATCCGACCTTGTCGTAGTCCTTGATTTCGTAGGCATCATCCTCGTCCATTTCGATTTCGGCCTCAAGCATACAGCCAGAATGAAGCCAGTCTAGTCCGGGTTCGGTATTGGCTCCAATCGGCTTCATCGGATCAATCCAATGCTCAAACACGAGCCTTGCCTTGACTTTCATTTCAGCCTCCTCGCGGCTTTGGCGAGGGTGAGGAGCGATTCAAGGGCATCTTCGCCATCCCTAAACGTGTGAACGTCGCCGTCATTGTCTTGATATTCCGTCCAATGCTTAACCCCGTTTTCCCACGCCGCGTAAAGCGGGGCGCTGCGCTTCAGCGAGTTAAGCACGGCCTTCGCAAACGCCTTATCGAAGAACTGCCCCTGCCCCTCGCCGTCTTTCAGTAGCAGGTAAAAGGCTCTGCCTGTAACGGGGAGAATGGACTCCCTCAGCGAATAGACGCGATCCCCGTCCTTGAATGTGATGGGTTTCATTTTGTCGCCTTTTTGATGGCGTTGCCGAGAGTGATGATGTGCGTGAATGATTCACCCGGAACGCCGTTGGAACTTGACTCCATTGCATCGTCCACGATTCTGGCGAGAGCGTTGGCAAGCTGGCGGTAGTTGCGATTGTCGCTGTCAACCTCTGACAAGATGTCCACGACGATCCTGCCCTTCGGCAGTTGAACCGCCCAATCGCCGTCATTGGTCTCAACCACTGTGATTTTCGGCTTCATGCCTCCACCCTTTCCGGCCACTCTTGAACTTGCAGTTCAGGCGGGAATTGGCTCATATCCTTGCAGATTCGCCCACCGATCTGAATTTGCTTGACAAATACTGGGACACCCGCCAATTTGCACCGCTTCACAATGTATTGTATCCATTCATTCTTGCATTCGCGCCCGGCCTTAAAGCCGAGAGACTCTGCGCCGCATACGACCCAGTTCAGCATATTAGTAGAATAAAGATACATGCCGCCGCAATCATAATCGGGATCGTCTGGCTGTAAATCAATGCCCCCCAAGAGCGGCTCTGCGCTAACCCACTTAACGGCGGCGGAGCTTGCCAGTAGTAGCGGGATTCTCAGGTCAGCGGTCTCTTGGTTTTCGCACGACACGCCGTTCCAAATGTTCGGAGTCCAATTCACTTTGCCTTCAATCTCGGCCAATCGCTCCGGCCTCTTGGTGAGTGGCTGATAGATGTGGCGCGGCGTTTCGTTCATCACGTCAAACATTCGCTGAATGAACTCAAGCGGCACGTCCTTGTGAAGCCAGTCGGCCATGGAGTTGACGAAGAACATGGACGGCTCTTTGACACCCTTCGGCTCATTAAGGCGCTCAGGCAGACAGAGGGCTTTCCCGTTCCAGCCACGAGCCTTACCATCAGGCGCAAATCGTAGCACCTGCCTGTAGTTGGCATTAGCTGCGAGACGATCCGACGCGAATGATTCGGCGTAGCAAGAATCGCATCCGCTGGATACCCGTTGACAACCGATGACAGGATTCCACGAGCGGTCAGTCCAGCCGATGGCTGTTTTATTCATGCTTCCCTCTCTTTTGCCCGTCGTTCTGCGCGGGCCTTGTTGACCTCCTCGACTGTTTGCTCGCCGGAGTATTCACCATCGCAGTCCCAGCAGTCTCCAAAAAGCGGATCAGCCCCGCCACCGATTGCCTTCCCGCCGCAAAATGGACAGGGAATAGGACGGCGTTCATACTTCCCCCTTCGATTGTTCGATTGCGGCGCGGATGTCGGCGGCGAGTTCACCAGTGGGGCTGATAGTCCGTCTATTGCTGATGACATCCAGTAGTCCATCGGCCACGTAGTGCGGTATCACGACCCCCTCGACCGCCGACGCGAGGAGGGATTCGACTTTGGTCTTCGCCAAGTCAAAGGCACTTGACGCCCCTTCGTCGTAATCCCGCTCCCACCTGCGAGGCGTCTCCGCGCTCGCGGCGTTCAGCCAGGCCACCAACGCCTGCACCTTGTCTGTTGGTATGTAGGTCATGCCACTTTCCTCCCCCCTAATGACTTGAGGACTGCGCCATGCTGCGCGTTCAGATAGCGCAGTTCGGCGGTTGTGATTGAAGCGACCCTGCGATTTGACTCCCAAACCTCGTCAAGCTCGGTGATGTTCCTGACCGTCCTGAGCAGCCCCAGAACGTTTCTCGCCACTGCCCCCAACTGATCGTCGGCGGTGATGATGGCCGGCGCGTCCGGCTTGACGACGGCGGCGGGGGTGAAGCCGCGATTGCGAGCTTCGTCACTCCCCTCCTGCTGCTGTTCGACGGGCTTGGGAGTCAACTCCTTGCGCTTGGCGGCGAGGGCGGCGTTGAACTTATTTGCTGCGGAAGCAAGCACTCCGTCCTTGTCAGCGTTCAGCCATTCGGTTTCGATTGTGGCGAGCGTTTCAAGGTCGGGGCATTCGGCCAGCCGGTCGGAGAGCTTCTTTTTGCCGCCAGCAGCCCAAATAGCAAGTCTCTTGCCAGTTTCGAGCGTTACCACCTCGCCGCCCTTGATGATCCCCGCGAGGGATGGGACGGTGTATTTTGCGTCTCTGATCTTGTGTTCGTCGTCGAGCCACGCATGAAAGAAAAGCTCGAAGAGGATGTCGTCAGACTGTTTCGGTTCGGGCTTATCCATTCGCGCCCATTCCTTTTTGCCCTTGTCGTTGACGACCTCTTTCATGGGGTATTTCGCTCTCATGCAGATAATCACGAGTGGGATTGCCGTTTGCGTCAACTTGAGCATGAAGTGCTTTGAGTGTTCCATTTTGGGCTTGAGCCAGACCTGCATACTCTTCGCCCCTGCCTCTTGATTGTGGGTTGCCATGTCCAGCACACCGCCCACGCCTTCCCATTCGTGGCTGACGCTATCAATTATGAGAGCATCAACCTTTGCGGCCTCGCAACCGGCAATCGCCTTGCCGTATGCTTTGGGAGAAAATCCCTCCCTCTTTGACTCCTTGTCATCTTCCGGAAGTGACCAGACCCGATATTTCCCGATTGCCTGATCGTCAATTACGGCATCCACCAGAGCCTCGCCCCTCCCGCTTTCGGTTTCAATCATGGCAATTTTGCCATTCGGCCCGACAAATCCCCGCGCCAGTAGCAGGGCGGTTGTCGTTTTCCCCCCGCCAGACGGGGAGTAAAACCCAATGAGCGGCTTGGCGTTTGTTCTTTGTGCCATTCTAAGCGGCATTCTCTTCCTCCTCGGTTTCTTTCGCTAACGCCCAGCTTGTCGGCTCGGCGTAGCAGGTTTGATTTGTGTAGCCCGGCCAGTTGCCGGATTTGAGGCATTCCCCCCAACGTGCGATTGCGCGGTCAACCCGCCGCTCCCCTAAAGCAATCATCGGAGTTGACATTCCGACGAGCGAGCAGATATACGGGGGTGTGATCTCTTGAGCGAGGAACAGAACGGGCAGCACCTTCTTTTGAAGCCGCCAGACTCCCCGCTGATAGAACGATCCCTGAACGTGGTAATCCATTCGCACCATGAGTTGCCCGAATGCTTCCGGATTAGCGTTGTCGGTCGTTTTGTAGTCCAATATGCAATCGTCGGTCAGCCAGTCAATTCTCGCCCTGCACCATATCCCATTCGGCTCTTGCCAGAACGCCGATTGTTCGGGCTTGCCGCGATCAAAGATTCCGGCGATTTCGGTTGTCTCGATAAACTCTTTCGCCGCGTTCACCATTGCCCGAATACCATACTCTTGATATGCCAAAACGGGATATAGCCCATTGGCGCGAGCGGTGTCCCGTTGCTCTTTGGCCGCGTTGGTTCGCCAGTCCTTTGCGTCCACAACACTCATTTTGCCATTGCCCTCAAGTAGTAGCGAGTGAGCCGCCGAACCAATATCAAATCGTTCAGACTCCTCTTCCCGCAATGCTGGATTCAGTTTCGGATGCTTCAACCTCGCATGAGCCGGAGTCTGATTCAACAGCACCTTTGCAATCGAACTTGACAGGCTCGGATCGGGCGCGGGGTCGGCATGATACTCCGCCGCGTCCATTGTGTAGATGCCCGTAAGAATGCTCACTCTTCCCCCAGCGCTGACTTGATTATGTTCAGCAACGACCGGGCTTCGCTCTGCCGGTCTTTCAGCACAGCGACGTGCTCAAATATGACCCTGTCGTTTATGTCAATCCCTTCGAGCAGGGCGAGGGACGCGGCGCAGTTTTCAATCGTGTTTTTGGCACGACTTGCGATCACCTTCAATGTTTCGTGGTAAGCATTTCTTGCCATTATCGGCCTCCTGATTGATTGTTTGCGGCCTCGTTGACCGCGTTCATAAAAGTATCCCAATCGGCGGTGATTTCCTTGATAGTCGGCAATTCCACAGGATCGTCGTTCATATCGGTCTGCTGTTCGGCATGAATAACAACCCTCTCCCGCTTTTCACCTTCACCTACATAAGCCAAGCGATCTGGCCAGTTGACCGAAACCACTTCGCAGTCCTCAAAGTATCTATTATGAATACTGCCTACCAGCCGGTGTAGGTTCACCTTGACCTCGACTTCGAGGTCGCGGAACGGAAAGATGAAGGTCATAGCTCGGCTGCTGCGACCAAGACTTGAGCGTAAGTCCCTCCCGACTCAATATGTTCACGTAGCTTGTCTCGCGCAGTTACGACAGTAACACGATCTTCCTCGGTCTGGGCGAGTTCGGCGCGGAGCTTGTCGCGCTCGGCCAGCAGCGGCTTGAATGTTTGCTCCACGTCATATTTCAGGGCGTTCCTGAATGTGATATGGGCGTTTGGCTCAGGGGAAATCCACTGCTGCACCTCAAAGTCAATAGCATCGTTGAGATGTCTTAGTCCCTCGATAATGACGGCGGACGGTTCGACGAGTTGAGCGTCTTTCAGTTCGGCCTCAAGCGCGGTGATGCGCTTAAGCAGGGGGGCGGCTGTTTCGTCCACGAGTTGTTTTAATTTCCCTCGCGTAACGCGATAAACACTAAGATTTATCTGCTCGCCATTGACGATTGTTTCTGCCGCGAGCAGGGCGTTGGCATCGTCAGCAGCAAGGCAAGCTACGTCGCTGTGGTGAATGGTTGGATTTGCCAAGAGTCCCGTCAATGCGGCCAGTTTCGCTTGCCACAGATGCTCCTCATGCTCGGCAGCGACGATGAGGGCGAGGATTTCGTCGGGGGCTTCCGTAACAGTGATAGAATATCCCTCTCCCCCATTGCCTCCCCAAGTAACGACGGTTGCCGTAAAGGGGGCTGCCCCATCTTCGTTCTCTGCACAGCGATAACGATAGTAGGGTTCAGTGGAAGATATTCGACAATGCCCATGCACCTCAAAAGCGTTAGCCCAAGTGTGATTCACAAGGGTAGCGCTTTTATCGCTCCAATCTGTCAGCTTAATCGGATTCATTCTTTCCCTGGCCAAAGCCATATTTATCCTTCACCAACCCACCATCCTTACAGAATGGGCAGGGTTTCAGTTCAGCCATTCTTTACCTCCATAGTTTTGATTAGAGCGATTGCGCGTTGTTGAGGCTTGGCAAATTTTAACACAACACGCACTATGCGGCCATTTGTATTAGCCGTCTTCGGGATTGCGAGCCAATAGGCGTATCTTTCCCAGTCAGAATCGCTGTTAAGCAGCTTTTCCTCCGCGAGGTGGATGAGGTTATAGTCGAGTAGGGGCGGTTGATTTTCGACGCCAATCATCATCGGGGAGTAAATACGCCCATCAGGGCTTTCCCATGACGGCTCATAACTCAACCCCTCAAATTGTTTCCACCCCATCAGCGAGAGCAGCTTGGCGCAGGCTTCTGTTTCAGTCATTACTCTCCCCTTGTAATCGCATCAGCGACGCGGCGGGTGGACTCTGGCGCGTTGGCAGCGGGTTCCCAGTCCAGCCAGACTCCACAGCACATTGGCCGTTCAATGCCTTGATTGAGGTAGAACATATCCGCCCCACAAACATCCACGTCACCGCCAGTAGCCTTTACGCCCTGCCGCCATCCATACAGGTGAGCGTCGGCCAGATCATGCTCGCGTTTCGTCTTGGCATTGTTAACACTTTCGACGAGACGAATATGTTCGTTGGGGTGGGTATAAGTTACAAACAGCATCTTTCCTCCTCCTGTTCGCAGCATCGAATGGCTGTATCGCGGTTGATCGCATCTTCGCGGTCGGCTTGTAGAAGCATGAATGCGGTTGTCAGCAGCGTATTCTCAGCCTTCAATAAACGCCCGTAATCTTTAAGCCACGCGAGGTTGCCGTCAATGATAGTTCGGTCTTGCGTCATTTCCCCCTCCTTTCGGCCATAGCGCGGCGGATCATGGCCTCGCTGTTTTCCGACAAGATGGTATGACCGCGCATTAACCGGCTGATTGTCGGCTCTGTCAACCCCACAGCGGCGGCGAACCGACGCTGCGAGACCAACCCGCTGACTTTTCTTAGACAGCCGAGTTCAAGAGCAGCCTCTTTGATGAACCGCCGCTGTGCGTGTAACTGTTGTAACTTAATCAATTTTGTTCCTGTAAAAATGTTGACGGGGCGGGGCGGGGAGTTGAACCCCTGCCGCGCGCGCACCTAACCGCAGGCCGCCCCGTCAATGTCAAATATAATCTAATCGCAATCCGATGTCAAGCGCGTAGCAAACTATTTGCGGGGAGTCAAGATTTCCTGCGATCTGACTTGCGGCGGTCTTGGAAACGGCGATCCGATTCAACCCACTCCCCGTTGCGAAGTTCATACACCCTCCCGCCGTCGCCTACTCGCTGCCTGAACGCTATCCCGGGGCGACTCATTGCTCTTGCGAATGGGATGCCGTTGAGCCAGCCCCCTGTTTCCAAGCGGTCTGAGTGCGCATAATCGGGGGCTGTTTTGCGCCAAAAGTATTCGCCACCATACGCAAACGCCTGCCTCCACGATGACGCGGCGACGTAGTAGTCCCATCCGTCGCCCTCGTGGTGAAACGCATACACGCGGAGTCGCTTCACTTTCCCTCCGCTTCTTCGATGAGGCGGTCGAGGAGGGCGATTGCGCCCTCAGCGCGGCAAACATCATCCCACTCCGAGTCCTCCGATGCCTTCCCTTTAGCCCATAACTTCGCCATGTCAAAGCCCTCTATCGCTGAATTTTTCTCCCCCTCATACTCTACCTTGAACTCCCTCAGCCTTTCGACGGTGATTGCGCTCATTTCATCTTCCTTGATGTTTTTGTAAAACCACTTGACTTTGGGCGGTTACTTACGTATATTCTCACGGAGTGATGATACGAGCATCACCAACATACGCTTTCGCCGCCCAAACTTGGGTAAAGATTAGCCTGTTGAAGCTCGTATCTTCGGCAGGCTTTTCTTTTTGCTTGCCCGGCCAGTTTGCCATCCATTTCTCTGCCGACTCAACTGAAATGCGCTCCCGTCATAGTTGCAGGGTTTAGCGAAAAGAAAACACCGACACCCCGCAGGATAGAGGCGGCCCAACAGCCGCCGAAGGGATTTGCAAAGGGCTTAACGCGAATTGGACTCCTCACGGATTCAGGACGCGCCGACTGAAGGATTACCCCCGACCGATTCTGCCCGGGGCGAAGGTCAAGAGCCTGCCTAATGCAACCGATGCCACCACCATAAGCGACCCCTGCAATGTCAACTCGTGAGGCCATAGCCTGCTTTCCCTTGCTGGAGAGTGGGAAGGGGGAATACCCTCCACCACCTAACCTTGCCCGCGCCGAAAGAGGGGCTTGAGTTGGAAGGGGATCTCGCCTCAACCCGATACCCCACAGACAAGACTCCCCTCATGATTACCCGATTCCGATGTCACTTCAGCCCCGCCTTTGCCTTACGCGTCGGCTTCGGGACCGCGCCGTGACCGACGAACTCGAAGCTGTCGGAGCAGTTTACCGTCACCGTTACGAAGTCCCTGTGCGATATTTCACTTTCGGGGGTGATTTCCACTGGGCGTGGTTCTGTCCACTTGTCCCCGTCGTCTATGCAGATTAAGCAAGCCTTGTCACTCCCAGTATAGGCAAGGATGTAAAACTCGCCGTCCCGGATGTGCCTGTAAACGTCTCCGAGTTTATGTGTTCGTGCTTCCATTGTCGTTCCTTAGTTTAGGTTTGCCTTTGCCATGCGCCCGGCAGTCGTCGCTTTGTCAAGCTGGATTTGCGCGTCGGCTGGCAGTTTGACGCGGAACTTCACTCTGGCGCCGTTCGCGTCTGATACCAATTCCATAAGCGCGCCAATCTGATTCGCCTTCGTCAAGCGCATGAGGCGGGGAATGTCAGAACCGAGCGGCCTCATTTACGCTTCCCCGCGATGGTCAGAGCGGAAGTGTCGCGACTCCGCACAATCCCGCCGGTCATGGACTTGATGGTTGCCTTCCCGTCAAGCAACAAGTAAGTTCCGCCGACCAACTCGTCAAGAACTTGCCCGTCTTTGAGGATTCTTGGCCCTCTTGAAGTTGCGAGCATTGTCAGCCCTCGCTTTCGAGCGACGCGATGATGTCAGTTATATCGCCGTCGAATTGGCTAAACAGCCCAACGACGGTTACTTCTGATTGTTTCATTGTCTCTCCCGTGTTAGCGCGTTTGCGCGGTTGTTGTGATAGTTGGCCTCTCCGCCGATCTGCGAGCGCGCGGAGAGGGCGGGGGTTAGAGCGAGTAAGCGCTTCTCACTTCGGCGGGAACAGGCTTGCCAGCGCGGATAGCGGCCTCAACCGCAGATTTGTGTTCATCAACCGTCACCCCTTCGCGTCCGGTTTCGGTAAGCTCTTCCCACTCAGAGGCGGGAGTTCTATCACGATTGCGGGATTGGTAAACTGTCCGCCCGTCGAGTTTGGCGGTGTTTATCAACACCGAGTGTTGCTTGATAATGTTCTTTAACCGCCGCACCTCATCCGGGGTCAAATTACGATGGATATACTCATTCCATGCCGATTGCGTCATCCGCCATGAGTCTGCCTTGCAGACGCTGGTTTCCGTGCCATTCACCATTATCGAACTCCCTTCAATTTCACTTGCCCCTTTATGCGTGGAAGCATACGCTTGCGACGTTGATAGGAGTCGAACCTATCCAGGCCGGTAACGCCGTTGCCGCGGAAGGGAATTACGCGGCGGGAATGTGGCTCGCGCGATTACTTAAAACGGTGCGGCAGACTTTCCCGCAAACCAACCGTCGTCCCCTCTTAATAGAGTCTTTGACACTTTTTGCCGCCCTTTGGAACCCCCTACCACAAACAAGACACTCAACCCACAAAACCGATTGCGTTTTAAGCCCCTTGTTCCAAGCAGGAATTCCTTTTGGCCTGCGAACGTTTGGGGTTGCCCGACCCCGTGCGTGTAAATGGGCGTGTTGAGCGTGGGAAATTACCTCAAGATTTTCGATTCTGTTATCCGTCTTGTCCCCGTTCTTATGATGAACGTCGAGTGTAGGATCAAGCGGATGCCCTAAATACTGTTCCACGATACACCTGTGTTCGGTGGTCATTTTACCGTTAACCCGAACCAGAGTATATCCATCTTTGTGAAGCCACATCTTCATTGTGTTCCTAAAACGAACGCACCCTATCCACGTCTCGGCTAAGATTTGTGAACAGGGCGCGTTTTGCCCTTACGGGCAAGTTCTGTCTTTAGCCGAGACGATAGAATATAAGTGTTCAAAGAGCAAGAGTCAAGCGCTTTCACCCCAAGCCAACGGCGCGGATACCATTGCACACTTTAACGCCAGTGCGCGGCGGTCGGTTCAGGACGCGGCGGGATAACAACAATTGTATGCTATACGCTGGCGCAACTCTTCATCCAACTCTTCGCGGGTTGGAGTATTGATGATCTCAAGCGCGCGGTCATACGCCTCGTCGTATTCGCGCCGCCCTGCATAGCGAGCTTCAAGAGCCGCCCTCGCTAAACGCCTCTCTGGATTCGGTGTCATGTCAACTTCCTTCACTTTGTTACCGGGAAGCGCCCGGCGCGTCCTGCAATGTCAATGTAATTCGGCAGCAATCTAATGTCAAGCCGAAAGCAAGTTATTTTAGGCTGACACCGAAATAGTTGGAGAGCGTGATTATCGGATACTGAAACAGTAATCGAAATAATCGGTTTGTGTGTCGGAGCGGTCGTCCATGTCTGGGAACGCCGCCAGAAGGATAGCCTCAAGCTTGGTCTCTGCCGCCTGCTTGAGTTGGCAGTGCTCGCAGTCCCTCGCCCATTGGTCGGGCATATGGTCATGCTCGATGCTTGGGATTGAAATATGCACAGAGCTTGCCATGCTGTAACTGGGCGTAGTTACAGAAACCCCCTCGACCCCGAACTCTTTCAGAAGCCCTCGCACAGCGCCAGCCCATTCCTTGCGAGGTTTGTGCCTCAAGTTGCCGTCTCTTATCCCCGGCAATGGGAGAGCTATGATATGCTCAATGGTTGTCATCCTCAAACTCCCTTCAAATTGCCCTCTTTAATCGGCGGGGCGTTGCCCGTGGGAAGGCTTTGGACTCCCCTTGTGGTTTAACGGGGCCGACGCCCCGCCCCGCCCCTCACCTCACTCTATGCGACCGACGACTTGCACAGATTGACGCGGTGTCCGTCCTTGCTCCACACTCCATAGAACTTCCGCCCGTCCTTAGCTTCGGGGTGAGCGGCGTAAAAGGATATAAGCGCATTCACAGCCTCAATCTCATCCGGCCGTAGCCATCCGCGCCGCTCTGCCATCATTGCCCGCTCGACGACGCGCCAATTCCCCGTTGTCCTGCCCGGCATTGACTCGCAGCCAGACATTACAACCTTTGTCTCCATGTTTAGGAGTTGCTCTTGACGGCGATGCAGCCAGTTGAACCTTGCGACAGCCGCCGCGCCCGGCTCTTTCCCTTTAACAAATACAGCCGTCACATGGCCAAGAGTCACATAAGACTCCTTGAGTTTCGGTTCCCGGCGGAGTATCACGTTCCACTCCGATAGCCAACCTTTAATTGGCATGGTGGCAAGGAGAGCAGCCTGCTCTTGGCCGATTGAGAGACGCTTGGCTTTGATTGATCCCAGCACCCCGCTCCGTCTTTCATTCATTATTCGCACTCCTAACTCCCTTCAAATTAGAAACGCCGAACCACTCAAACCTTTGTAACCAACAGCGTGAGCAGTTGAAGGTCGAACGATCCGGCGTTTCCAGACAATAAAAATGCCCGCGCTGTCGTTGGTTACGCCCTATATACTTGCAATTCTAATGCCAACTCCTAACTCCCCTATTCCCAACACCCGTCCCCACCAGCGTAACGTAATCATTTAATTACACCAATCCCCACAAACCCAATGCCACATTGACTTCGTATGTAAAATAACCCCTTTCTTTACACTTGTGTAAATCTTTACACTTTCCACGCCGCAATAGAATCTGAAATAATTCCACCCTTCCACCAAAAATCCCTTGACTTTTGCAGAACACCACCAGTATCTTCCCACTAATGCTCATTTGGTTCCCGCGAATGCTCTAATGAACACGCCCACGCACCCGCGTCAGATCAACGTAGTTGTATATAATTACCCAATACCTTACGCCCTTGTTTTATGCCCGCAGCGAAGTTCACATCAACTCCTGATGATTGTCGTCCGCAAAGGGGCTATCACCCTAATAGATATAGTGTTAGCCGTAGGTATTTGGATGAGCTTGAGCGGTCGTATCGTCGTTACTGTATAACTTTGCGGGAGTTGCAAGAGGTAAAGGCGGAGTTACGGCGGGTGAGGAAGTGGAAGGCGCGTTCGGTCAAGACTGGGGCGGTGATGTTTGACTCTGCGGCGATCATGGGGATGTTGGGTGAGAAGAGCCATGCGTTTGCGCGTCGGGTGCGAGAGGGGCGGTTTCCGGCCCCGGATGATGTGGTTCCGTCGAGCTACTCGGAGACGGAGAGTAGGCCGAGGCAGTGGCGTTGGTTTGCTGGGACGGTAATGGGGTGGATCGCGTCGAAGGATGGCCGGACAGAGATTGAGCGGCTGGTGAGGGGGAGTTAAACGTGGAGGTGAGGATGGTGGAAAAGTATGCGGACCTGTCGCCGTGGATTGGGGGATTCAGGCGTGCAGACATTGATGACGGGCGCGATCCATACTGGCGGCATGAGGACGGAACGATAATCCGTGCCAAGACGGTGAGGAATGTGTCCTCGCGTATATTCCCTTGGCCAAGCGCCACATCTGTTGGTCAGTGGGTTCAGAACGACAACGCCGGCGGCTACGGGGAGGGTGGGCTATGAACGGACTGCTGGCGGCGATACTCAGGCACTTCTCTATCCGCAAACGAAGAGAAATGTTTGACTATCTACGTGAAGACTTTACCGTCTATTCGTGGTTGGGGGTTGATCTGGTAAAATGGGATCACCGAAAGCCTCTGTGCTGGAGGCGTTACAGGAAGAGCGGCGCCATGAGCAGGCTGATGACTGCGCTTCGTCGTTTTATCTGGCTGCGGTTCGGCTGGCTTGGGCGGGGTGGGTGGGGGAAAGACATTGACTAAGCCTCAACACCTGACGAAGCGGGGCATCTGCCGGAAGTATTCGATCTGCGAGGCAACGCTTGACAAGGATCGAAAAGACGCTCGCTTCCCCCCGCGCCTCGCTCACTTTGGAAAGCCTTATCGTTGGGCTTACAAGGCTATAGTGAGCTTTTACCGTGAGCTTTACCGGGACATGGAGCCCGGACGATAATCTCCTAATAACCGGCTAAAATCTCTTAGCTGGTTTAGTATTCCCCCCTATACTTTCCTTGATTGCCCTTGATTTTAACCTAAACTCAAGGGTCTCCAAAATGAAATTCACGACACTCCTACTCCTCTGCCTCTTGACCGTTGGCGAAGTATTCGCGCTTGGGCCAACGAGTTACAATGGCAATCCCCGCACGGCTGACATTACGGCTGGTTCGGAATACTCCCCTTACATTGGCTCTGTCATTCGGGCGGAGATTAGTGGGGGGGTGTCTGGGGCAACTACGTTTCAGGTCTCTTCGCTTGTGGGGCTTGACGACGACTTCTTCAACACGACGTGGCGGGTTCGGGCTGTAACGGCAACGAACGTGACCGACGGGTCGGTTTGGGACATAACAGACTATGTCAGTTCTTCCGGCACATTTACGACACAATCGGCTGACGGGAACTGGGCTGTTGGGGATGTGTTGGAAATTTCCAAAGCCTATGTGCTGGACGCTGCGGAGTTTGGGTTGGCCGGTGGGCAAGTTGTGGCGACGGGTAAGGTAACGACCGCCTCTGGGTCGAACAGCGTGGTTGACCCGACGGACGCGGATACGATTACGGTGGCGACGTTTGAGGGGTTGAACACCACGCTTTTCTCAGGTCTTGCGACGGGACAGACTTCGGCCCGGTATTACCTGCGGTTTGCTGCGGCTGACGAGGCGGGTGACGGGGAGTTGATTGGTCAATATCGGGCTATCCGCTCACTGTCGGCGGCTGGGGTGGTGATCTATGAGCCGGGGTTTGACGTTGGGGGTTCAACGGATGTTATAGATGCGGGAGACATTGTAGAGATTGTCCCGATGGGCGCGATCAATCCGAATCCGCCGATGTTTTATCGGGGGACGGTGTTGAGTGGTTCGTCAACTACGGCAATATTTCCAGAGTTGATTGGGATTGATGACGCGATTACGGTTAGCGCGACGATTAAGTGTATTCACGACCAAGCGGGGTCGGAAGAGGGTCGTTTAGCGACGGTATCGAGTTTCACGGCTGCTACGGGGACGGTTACCTTTACGGCGCCGACGACCAACACTTTGTCACCGACGGTTAACGACCAGTATGAGATACAGTGGACGGCGGCGGGGGAGATGCTGGTGGGGGGGAACGGGATACCGACTACGCTGACAGCTACGAGGCTTATTGCTGGCGTTTCAGGGTTTGAGGGACAGAAGTGGATTGAGGCGGCGGTTGACACGATCAATGAAGTCAAGCTGGAGTATGCGGAGCAGCTTATCGAGGACTTGCGGGACTCGCTTAACAACAGAACGATACATGGGTTGGTCGCTAATATTGACTTTTCATCGGCTACGTGGAACACTCAGGCGGCGCATGAGGTGTTTGACGTGAGTGGTGATGTTGAGTTTTGGTTAACGGTAAGTTGTTCAACGCTTGTGGATGCTAATGCTGCCAGCGACTCGACTTGTTTTGGGATTGCTACGACGGCTGGGGGTGGAGCTTACACCAAGTTGGCGAGTTTTCTGTCGGAGGGGATAGACGCGTCTGAACAGGTGTATTGGCTTTCTGCTGCTGCGGCGGGGACTGTTGTTCCTGCGGCAGGGGGTTTATCTCTGGTGGCGGAGACTGTTGCGGGTGGGGCAACCTTTCACGGGATCAGCCGTAGCCTTGACATTGGCTATGAACAGATTGGGGGTGCAGGGGTAAGTGGGATACTAAGGTTTAACTGTCAATGGCGGCCAGTTGTCCCTAATTCAGGGGCGACTGTTATTGCTGGTCTGGGGGGCGCACTATGATACTCGTCGGTTTCATAACCTTCGGGCTTGTGGCGTTTGTGGCTTGGTGTTGGGTGTGTGCGGTGGCGACGGACAGCTATATGGCGGGGACTCACGAGCGGGGTTGGGAGCGGAAATACTCGTTCAGGGGCAAAGTTGGCTGACGTTCGGGACAAGGCTTTGGACGCGCTGACAGAGGTGGTTCATGGTGTCTTTACGGATATTATGGACGAGTCCAAGCGTCGCTACATGGACGGTTGCGAAAAGACTGTCATGGGGAAGAACGGTGAGCCGTTCACGTTCACGGCCTACGACACTCAGGAGGGCGATCTGGCTCTCAAGGCGGCGGAGCGGATAGCGAAGTTGAAGGGGTTGAACGCGCCGGACAAGACGGCGTTCACTGATCCGTCGGGCTTGAATGAGGCGTCGCCGTTGAGCGGTTTGACGGCAGCGGAACTCTTGCGACGTCGGGCGGAGGCAGAGGCACAACGGGCGGAGAAATTGTCTGACGAGCCTGAATGACATTGACCGCTTCACGCTCAACGACTACCGGGCGAGGCCGCTTGATTACGAATTGTTCCATGATACTCAGTGGCGGTTACTCAAGGATACGCATGAGATAACGGTGGCTATGGGGGGCAATCGGTCGGCTAAATCGGGCTGGCTTGGGCGGGCTGTGGTAGGTATTTGCTCTCACACATATCCGGTTCGGGGGATGTATCCTGATGAGCCTGTTCATTGGCGGCACGTGAGTGAGGCGGGTCTGTTGCGGGACATGATGCAGCCGCTCATGGAGAGCATGATGCCTGCGGGGTTTATCAAGCGGCGGCAGCGGTATCCGGGTGGGGGATTTGATGAGATGTGGTGGTTACGTGACGGCGGGTTTCTGTCGTTTGTAACACACCATCAAGACCCTGCTGACATGGCGGGGGTGGAATTGCATGGGTTTTCGTTTGACGAGCCGATAACACAACAGTTATGGTCGGAGAATTGGCGACGGTTGTCGGCCAAGTGGCGCAAGGTGATGGGTGCGATGACGCCGCTTGGGGCGGGGAGTTGGTTTGTGGACGAGTTTGTGACCCATAGGCGGGAGAATGCGTGTATCGTTGAGATGCCAATATGGGCTAATTGTGAGTGTCTGGGGGGCATTGAGCCTTCCAAGTTGAGGCGGATTGGCAAACCTGTTGGATTGGCGAAAGAGAAGCACCCAAAGGGCTGTAAGTGTAATCACGGGTTTCTCTCGCAGGAAGTTATTCGGACGTATCTGGCGGGGGTATCGAGTTGGGAGTTAGAGGCCGCTGAGTGGGGGACACCGTTATTTTTGCAGAGGCGAATTTATCCTGAATACGCGGCGGACGAATATAATACTTTCGATCCCGCAAAGATGTCTGGATGGCTTGGCGAGGGGCGTAATCGGGTGCCGCGCGAAGGGACGTTATGGGTGGCGTTAGACCCGGCGGATGCAAGGCCGGATGCGGCATTGTTTACGGTGGTAACACAGGATGAGCGACGCTGGACATTGCGGGAACTGCCCGATTACCGTGCTGGCCGGTTCAGGGGGCATTTTCTCGACCAGTTAAAAACGGGACGCGCGCCGGTTGCGGTTAGTGTGCAGGAAATAGCGCAAGTAGTGACGGAGTTGGGGATGCGGGGGCGAATGGGGACATTCATGGGATTCGATCCTCACTACACTCATAATACTTTCGACCAGACGGATTTACCTGAAGACATTGTTAAGCAATACAATGACGCGATAGAAAAACACGCATCGTGGTTGCCAAGGTTTAGGCGGGTTGATCCCCATAGGGACGGTCAACAGGAGTTAAAGCCCGGACATAAGGCGGTGGCTGAATGGTTTGTATGCGATAAGTCGAGACCGCTGGACTTTAGAAACTCCCCTCGCTGGCGGGATAGTATTTTCTGCGACAATTTATTGCGGTCAACGATTAATTACCGGCGGAAGGAAGACCCGAAAAACGCTGAAATGGGGCTGTCTGACCAACCCTCAAAGGAGTTTAAGGACATGAACGACGTGCGGCGCTACAAAGACGCCATGAAGCCCTATTTTATTCCCGCATACGAGTTCCGCCCACAGATTGAGACGAGTTACTCTTCGGCGGCGGCTTAGTGGCAACACTATACGACTCTGCCGGGCGTCCCTATGATCCTAATGCGGCGATTCGTGGCGATCTGCTTAACCGTGCAGGCGATCCTCCAAAAGAGGATGATTTTGAGGCGGTGAGCAAGGCTCTCCATTTGTGGAGTGCCGGGAATGCGCGGTATCAGGGGTTCTTTGAAATAGGCTCTAATTGTTATGATTTTGTGCGGGACAAGCAGTGGTTTGCTCAAGATTTAGCGCACTTTGAGAAGCAACGTCGTCTGCCGTTGACGGTAAATATTATCAAGCCGAAGGTTCGGCGGGTATTGGGATTGCAGCGACAGAATCGCGTGGATTTGATGGTCTCGCCGGTGGACACTGGTGGGGACAAAGAGCGGGCGGAGTGGGCTTACAACTATCTCCGGCACTTCCGGTATGTGAACCGTGCCGAAAAGGTGGGTGCGCGGGTGTTTATGGACGGACTGCTGGCTATGGGTGTCTGGCGGCTGTTTTTGAAAAAGGATTTTGACGGGTATAAGGTCTGTGTGGAGGCTCCACCGCGCGGGAGCGTGTTGTTTGACCCTAATCATTACGATCCTCGCCTAACCGACTGCCGGTGGGTGGAATACACAGGGTATATGCGCAGGGCGGAGATCGAGGCCAATCCGATATGGAAAGAGGCTGTCAAAAATGTCCCATTTGAAAGCCAGACCGACTATGAATCGTGGTGGAAGGCGGTTCAGGATGTAATGCGCGACGACAATCGTGCAGCAAATCCAGACCTTGTTCTGCGTAAAGAGGAACGGTATGCGGTTATTACGCTTGAGGAACGTGTTCAGAGTAAGCAATTGACCGCGATTGACCCGAATACAGGGGTGAAGGTTGCCGACTATACATGGCCGAAAGAAGCGGTTGGTCTGTTTCAGGAAATGAGCGGGTTGAAGGTGGTGGACTACGATTGTGAACGCCTGCACGTCCAGCACATACTCCCCTACTTCTTTATAGTGCTTGAGGACGTAACCTATCCGTATTCTTCTTACAGTTTTACGCCATTTGCTTCGGAGCGATTCAATTCCATGTTGCCGGATTGCACGAGTTACGTGCATTCGATGGTGGGATTACAACGCGAAAAGAATGTAGCGCGGTCGAACACGCTTGAGACTCAAGTGAGGGCGATCCGGGGCGGTTACAAGATTTACGATAAGGGGGGGCAAGGCGCGGGGAAGAAGATTCAGGAAGACATGGATTTGCATGGTCACGAGATAGGGCGGAGCTATGTGTTGCCGGAAGGCGTTGATATTCAGCCGATGCAAGACCCGGCCATTCTGCAGGGGGCAATCTGGCGTGAGCAGAAGGCTGAATCCGACATGGAAGAGGTCAGTGGGGTTGCTGCGGTCAGTTCTTTTGGGGGGACGACCAGCGGCGAAAGCGGGGTAAAGCGTAGGATTCGGAATGAAGAGGGGGAAACCGCCGTCTATCAATATTTTGATGACTATGGCGAAGCCGAGGCGGTCATGTATAGCGGAGCATTAGACAGATTCAGTGTTCATGGTAAAGCCCCTCAAGCGTTGGCGATTATAGGGGACAATCCCAGAGACCCGCAGGTGCAGGTTATTACGCCGGCGATTATGGCAAAAATGCGCGAGGTTCAGCATTATGATGTGCGCATTCAAGAGGGGCCGTTTATGACCATGAAGAAGCAGATTGAACAGGAAGAGCGCCTTGTTCTGATGAATGTTACCGGCTCAATAGACCCTGAAGCTGGGAAAGCGATTTTACCGACAATTTGGCGCGGTTCGACATTGCCGGACGGCGAACAGATAGCAAACGAGTTGATGGACGCTCAGGCGGCGATAATGGAAACTCCGCCAGAGATAACGTCCCCCACAGGTTCAGGAGGATTCCCTCCCAAGTAAGTATGGCTGGCTTCCTGCCCTTGCAGCCCCAGTCCAGAGATAGCGGCTTCCCGCGAGAGCGGCCCCGCAAAATGAAAGGCCAACACAATGGCTGATGAATTGACATTACCGGCATATCAGGCGATGACTGGTGACGAAAACGCGACGGCAGAGGACTTAGCCGCGCACCTCACCCTCCAGAATGCCGCCCCCGCTACGGATGCGCCTCCGGCTGAACCGCCGCCCGCAGATTCTCCGCCGGCGGCAACAACGGAATGGAAACACCCCGAAAAGTGGGAAGACCATTACTACGACCGCAAGGCGTTGGATGAGCTTGATCCACACACGGCGTTGGCAGACGAGGCTAATCCATTCCACAAACTCGTCAAGCGCGTTTACGGCGATCCGCAGCGCGACGAACATCACCCCTTCCATAAGCAGGCCAGTGACTTGCGCTCGCAAATGGCAAAAGCTGCTGAAGAGGCGCGGCAGGAACGTGGGCGTCGGGAGCTACTCGAAAAAGAGTTGACCGACAATCTATCTAAGCCGCTCGTTGACACTGACAATAATCCTGATTTAGCCCGATTTGGTGGCATACAGCCGTCAGACCAAAGCGAAACGGGATATTCAAATGCCAAAGGCGAAGACGTCCCCTTCTGGAAATATCAGACGGCAATCAACGCCTATGAGCGGCGGGAATCGGAACGCGCAAACTCATTCAAATCTCGTGAAGACAGACAGCGGGCAGAGCGCGATGCGTTCACTGCGGGCGTCAAAGAATTGGATGACGAATATGCGAAAGTAAAGGGCAAATTCACGGACGCGGAGCCGGAGCAGCTTTTCAAGCAGTTTAGCCCTTACACCCGCGACGGGGCCCCCAACCCGGAATTTAAGGGCATAACAGCCGTTGAGTCCTATCAGGTAAGCAAGTATCTGCGGGGCGAGGGCGGGATTGAGGGCGCAATCGCACGGGCGCAAGCCACAGCGGTCGAATCCTTCAAACAGGAACTTGTCAAAAAAGGAATGCGTCTCGAAGACATCCCGGCTGGGACTTCGCTGACGAATACGAATACCCAGCCGATAAAAGCAGTCCCTGTTGTAAAGACATCACTGACAGCCAAAGAGATTGAGGATCTGCCTGATGATGAATACAAAGTGCGCTTTGAGCGTGGCGATTTCAAGCATCTGGAGAGTCCAACTCCAGTCTGGTAGTGCGGTCTGACGATAGGGCTGAAAGGATAAAATGCCAATTCAATTAGCGTCAACTGACGCGAGCGTTCTTGCTCACTGGCAGCGGAAGTTTGAAAGCATTCCTCGTGGGGCTGGATTCCCCTTGATGGACATGTCTTTCAACACCCCCGTTATGTCACGGGCCGGATACACGGCCAAAAAGTATCAGGGACTCGGCGGGGTTCCCGGTATCGAGGGCAAGCCCATCGTCAAAATCCGCAACCCGTTTGCCGACATTTCCGACAAAGAAAAGGGCGGCGGGTTTCAACACATCATCCCATACATTGATCCGATTGTAGCGGCAGCGCTCGTCGGTGACGTGCAGTATCAGGGTAACGAGGTTGGGCTGACCCGCAAATATTCGACGGGCTATGTGGGCAACTGGGGGCTTCCCATGCAGGAGAAATACGGGATTGCCAACGAACTCCTGCTCGGCAATTGGGTCGCGGAACTGGCCGAGCGTAGCAGCCGTGAACTCAAGGACTGGTCGAACCGCAAAGAACACTTCCACATGGTGGACGCCATCAATCGGGGCTATGACCCGGCTGTGCGTTCATTGTGGACAATCGCCATTCGTCACAATCCCAACTTCGTGGTTCCTGGTCTTCCCGCCGGGACAGGCGACGGGAGCCGCCGCGCCACATGGTCGGCCACAACCGCAACATATATGCAAAGCCTGTCGCGCAATGTGATTCGCGCCGGTTCGGATTCGGCAGAGTTTTACTGCTCCGCATCCGCCCTGCGCACCCTCTACAACGAGGCCAAGCACTACCCGATGATCCCGGTCGCTTACAAAAGTGGTCAGGCATTCTACGAGTTGTGGTTGGACGACGCACAGATGAACCAGCTTCAGGAGGACAACGAGTTCGCCGGGAGCGGTGCGGTTTCGGCTCTTGGTCGCTTCCAACAGGACGTTCTATTCCAGAACGCCGAAGCGGTCTATGCGGGCTTCATCATCAAGAGGATGTATGGAGTTGCGTCGCAAATCACGGCATGGAAGTCAGGCGACACTCTGACCGCCATCACCGCCACCTCCGCAGATGCGACAACCCTTGCCTACGGGCCGGTCTCGTCAGCGATTGCCGAGCTTGACCGTCACGATCCGTCGGTTCAGCCTCACACCGAGTCTGCGGCCAATGAGAAAATCAAGGTCGGCTATGTCGTGGGGGGGCAGGCTCTCTGCGGCATCGAGGTTCGGCGCCCGAAACTGTTGCTTGACAGCTTCGATTACGGTCGCAAGACCGGCATCGCGGTTGAAGGGCTGCATGGATGGTTCAGGCCGGACGTGTATAACAACGCTGCCCCTGCTTCAGCCACCACGTCCAAGAACCACGGGGTGATGTCGTTCGCAACCTACTCACCCAATTAACCTGAAAGGACAACACAATGGCTGAATCAATTGGTGCGGCGTATCAGCGCGGCCCGACGGTCAGCATCGAACAGAGGCCGACCAATGCGGGCGCGGACTACGCGACCTCGCCCGGTTTCCAGCAGGCCATCGCGTTCAATATCGTCAGCGCAAGTCTGAAGATATATCACGCGTGGGGAACTGGCGCGCCCGCGTCTGCTTACGACAACGCGGGTATCTGCGGCGAATACAACGATACCGCTTGCGGTGCGAAGTATCGCCGTGTCGAAGATGATGACGGCAACGAGGAATGGGCGGCATTCGTGCTGGCCATTACCGAGGCCGACGACACGACCGTTGACTTCACAAGATTCCCGCCCGGAGGTATGATCTACCTCGACACCGGTGATGACAGGATTCGCGTGAAGACGGCGGCTGCGGATTCGGACGCGACCAAGTCCATCACAACGGCCTAATCGCCACAAAATAGAGGGGGCGGTGTAACAACCGCCTCCTTGCCACACGAGGAGGAAGTGTGTTTTTAATGCTCAATAACTTTGAGCCGGGGCAGGCGCATAGAGTCAAGATTGCGCTTGGAATTGGAGTCTTTGACTTTGGGGAAGACGGGCAATATATGCTGTCTGTCAAGGACGAGATTGGGTTGCAACTCTTGGAATTGCCCGCCAGCCCTTTTCGGCGTGTTGTGCAACACGTGGACACCATCTGTCTTTTGGGGGAGAAGAATAGCCAAGAAACGGCTGTTAAAATGTCGGTAGGGGCTATGGAGTTGGCTACCGCACTGGGATCGCCATACTGCGGAATCAAGCCGACCGGCAAACAAGGGGAGATAACCGTCAAGGACATCTTCGCCTACTACAAACAATTTGCCGCTTCGATGCGGCGCAACTTGGAGGTCTAATGCTAATCGGATTACGCAATCCGGGGTTCAACAACCGCGTCAAAGTGCCGGGCTATGGCTTGGTTAACTTCGGCCCCAACGGAGAGAACCTGCTGGAGGTTGAGGACGCGGATGGCAAAAATATTGTCAGAATCTACAAGCGAACATTCGTGGCAATCAATCCCGTGTTCATTAAAGGGGTGAAGACTTCGGATTCTGCGCCTCCAGTCCCCCAAGAGGTTGTTGCGGATTCTGCACAAACCGAAGTTCGTAAGGTTCGTAAGGGTCGTGGCCATCGCAAGGGTCAGTAAATGGCGACCACGCTTGCCACCTTCAGGACGCGGATGCGTCGGAGACTACGGGATTCTGACAGTGTAGTATTCACCGCCAACACCGAAATTGACGGTTGGCTGAATGCCGGTTGTCAGGAGATTAACCGCGTTTGCCCGTTCAAACTGACGGATGCCAACATTGACACCGATGGCTCGGCCTCGTCATATAGCATGGTAACTCCCCTTACGGGGTTCCTCTCCCTTCGCTCTTTGCGCGTTATTGACGCGGCTACCGGGGCGATCATCCCCCCCCATCCTCGCGGAGTCAATTACATTGACGAGCAATCCAACGCGAGTGCGATTGTAGCGGGCACCCCGGCCTTCTACGCCTTTGAATATCCCACCATCTACTTTGATATGATTCCCGATGCGACGCTGAACGTGAAGGCGAGGTATTATGCCGAACTTACCAGCATGACGGGGGTCGCCCCCGCTGACGTTCCTGACGGCCTCTTGGCGGTTGGTAACTGGGACAAACTCATTTTGGGAATGGCCTGTATTCAGGCTGCGTCGGACATTCAGGACGAGAAGGTGCGGGTGATGGAAGAGATTGCGCGGCGTGATGTTTATGGCGAGGGCGGATTTGGGGGAGAGCTTGGCAGATTCATTGAGTTTGTGGCCGGACACGCAGAAAAACTCACGGGACGCGGACAAATTCATTACTCGGACTTAGGGGACGATATTGATGGTTCACAGCCTCGTCGGGACGGGATGACCTACGGACACTAATGAAATACTCTGACTGGGAATTAACTAAACTGGACGGGATTAAGCGGCAAAAGGAAACAACCGATAAGCCGTCTAACCACCCGGATTTGATTCGTGATATGCGTCAGAATCAGGATGGCGTTTGGGAAAAGCGCCCCGCATCCGGCTATGCCTACCCAGATAGGGGCAATCAGTTCGAGTTTATTACGCCGGAATTTGAGCGGGGGATAAACTCATTGCCTGACGGCGCTGAGTCGGGTATCTCGCTTGGACAATATGAGAGGTATTACAACTCACACCGCCGCAAACAGATTGTGCATATTGGACGATGGCGGTTTAAGGGGGTTATCGAGGATCACAACGTAAGTGGACAGAGGCAACGTTTTCAAATATGGCGCGGCTATGAACAGGGGGATCATAAAAGCGTTGTGTGGGATACGGAACCCGCCTATCATATAGTCTATGGACAAATGGATAACGAGTGCTATTTTGTTCAACCTGACGCCGGTGGGGGGGCGTTCCCTGATAGAATCCCGTATAACGACGTTGACGTGGACGTTGACGGGAGTTGGATTCAATATTCAATGGTCGCCGCGCCAGATGGATTGTCTATCTATGTTGCAATTATACTTAAAATGAGTGGGTTGGGCGACAAGATATTGTGGGTTGTAACCCTCACAAGCTTATTTGAGACAGGTTGGGGCGGGGCGAGTGGCTATCCCCTGTGGACGGGCGTTGGGAATGCGGGGATAGGAACGGACGGCAAGATAGTTGTAACTACCGCTCGCGGGGGGCTATCAATGACGGTAGATATGGAAATTGCAAGCAACAATGACCTGCACCTTATCTACGGATATTACGATACGGGCGAAGACCTGTGGAAGCTCAAGTATCAGGTCTATACCGCCAGCACCGGGCAATGGACGGGCGCGACCGGCAACGAGGTTGAGATAAAGGAGTCGTTAGGCGACATATTTGGTGCGGTGTTAAAGAAGTCGGTTGCGGCCTTAACCCCAGCCCTGTATCTTGGCTATCTCAAGTTTTCCGGGTCAACCTATACATTGCTTTACCGGACATGGGATATTGGGGCTAATCCCCCTGCAAGTTCAAGCGGTTCGATTGCCACTGCGCACCATGACGCGATGGAGCTAAATGGATTGGAAGAGTTCTTTGGCCCCGCGCTCTCTATTGACAATGACGATACTCTTGTATGGGGCTGGCGAAACACCAACCCGCGCGAAATCCGTGTTAAATGGGGGGCAAGTGCATCGGCGGTCGGGCATGATGGCATCCTTGATTCATTACTTTATTACTATACGAATTGGGACATCGTTGCAAAGGCTGGAATTGTCGTTCTGTATTATGGGACACAACGGCATAGCTCAAGGCTTTTTAACCCTGACCATATCGTTGAACGTCGGATAATGATAGGGGATACCGCCGATTTTGAATATACGGACGGCACGTTCTTCGACGCGGACTTGGTAGAGGAGGCGGAGTTGTTTTCTGCATGGGACGCGGATGGCAATCAACAGACAAAGCCCATGATTACCACATACATTGCCGCGTTTAACACGTATGAATCTGACAATCTCAAAGACATTTCGCTGGTAACGCTTGCCCGTCAGGTTGTGTTTTTGAGTCCATCATCATTCAGGCATATCCGTCAGGACGAGGGGGTGTATGGGGGCGTGTCGCAGGTTACAATGGGGCAGCCCCATCGTTGGGACGCACAAGAGATCATCGGTGACCAAGCGGCCTTGCAACGCATAACGGCCTTACAGTGTTCAGTAGATTTTCAGGACAATACCATATATCCATTCTACGAGCGTCGAGACTGGCAGTGGATGCTTATGAAGGGACAAATGAGCGAGTCCAACGGGCAAATTATCAAGAGCACCCATGTTGCCGATAGCCATGCCAACTTCACTGACCTGTTTTATACGCTCCGTGCCGGTTGCGGGATTGATGATGATAACAACCGCGCAATATGGTATGGGCTTATCAATCGCCGGTTCTTTCGGCACACCGACTTTGTCCGCGGATTGCACGGGATTGGCGGTGGAGGCGGCGCTATTTTGAGTGCAGAGGCGATCAGATTGAGGGCAAGGCGTTGGGCGCATATGCCGAGACCGTATCCCGATATTGGACAATTTACTATCGGTTATATCATAGAAGGAGATGCGGTTGGGGCGGTTGATGACGCGGGGGCGATGACCCGGCGAAGTGTGGCGGCGACCGACGTATTGTTCGATCAAGAACCTGAAGGGACTGGGGGATATGACGATTCTGCGCTGATAGATTATCACTATACTCGCTTTTGCCCTAAAAGATGGAGACTTAACTGGAACGACAATCCCGACGAAAGGTCGTTTGAAAACGGCGGAGTGTTTGTTGACCAAGCAACGTTCCCATATCCCGTCTCCCATCCGTATCGCTTGGTAGAGACAGATGTAGGCGCATATCTTGACGGGAATCTTGGGACACTGCCGACCGAGCAGCGCGAGCAGCCGTTTATAGAGATATTCTTAGGCTTCAGCTACCGATTTTTTGACGGACAAAGCTCTCCTATCGTGGCGCAGGTGGTTGATACTGCCTATACTGTGGGGCTGCGAATCCTCACCATGCATGCAGGCGGGATGTCGGCACAATTTATCTCCATGCTTAAAGTTGTAATGACTCAACTGCGGTGGGATATTGATGCCGGCATAGACCCGCGCGTAGAGGCAATCGAGGTTCACGTTGCAGAGAAGATGCTCCCAAATCAAACGAAATGGGACGTGCCGTATCGAAAGGCAGGTGAGGTGTTGGTGTCCAAACTCAAGGATAATTTCAAGGGAGAGCCGTGGAATGGGGATGCCGAATGGGATACCACCGACGGGCAGACGTTTACCTTTGACTTCTACCTTGATCTTAAAAGGTTCCTTTCGTCGGTCGAGCAATCGGATGACATTAATCACTTAGGGTTCTCGCCTCCGGTATTACGGCACACGGATCAAAGCCCAATGATTAACGGCTTCAAGTATATGCGCGTGGTGAAGGACAGAGCGTTCTATTTCCCTTATAGAATGAACGGCACGTCTCACGTTGATAAGACCATATGGGGGGGAGAGGCCGTCAGGGGGAAGACGAGGCTGCAACTCGTGGACTATGCTTCCCCGTCAATATTTAAGGGCTTCCCGTTTGAGATAAAGAATGGGGCCGAATTGGGGGAGGGGAATCTCGTTGTCGTTGGGGATCGTGATATTCAATGGGGGCGGGTTGTCGGAAGCGAATTTTCGTGGCAGATAGAAGGGGTGGCTCAGAACGTCGGAACATTCTCGGCAGAGAGTGTGGCGCTCGTAGCAGAGTTATCCGAGGCGGGTGGGCTTAATGGACTGTTCTTCCTGTCAAACAAGGATGTTGATAACCCCGATGAAAGCGGCGGACGGATATTCGATCTGTTCAAGTCCACGCCAATAACACAGGAGATTTTGAGGGACGCGGTTGTTGGTGGTATGCCGGTGGCGACGCGGGTTGAAACCACGCACAAGGGGATTGAAAGCCTTGCCGCAACCGATGCAATGGCAATGCACCTGCCGCTTCAACGGCTACTGTTTGTGCATTTCCCGACACTTGGCATTACAATGGTGCGTGATTTCAGGGGCGAAAACAACGCAGAGAGTAAGAGGAAGCAATGGTCGGAATGGAGGTTGGGGAAGAATCCGCTCGCATGGTGTCTTGCGCCTGAAGGGTATCTGCTTTACACCGACAGAGAGTTTCTTTATCGCTGGCCGGATGCGGATGGCGCGGATACCGACGCAGGCACGACTATCAGCCCCAAGATTCGCCTGAACACTGCTCAAATTCCGGCCAAGACCAATGCGCAGATTAACGAAATTACACTGGATTACGAATGTGTGGGTTCAACGGTTACGGTTACTTTAATCCGAGATGACGGAACGATTGTGGACAAGGCGTTAACATTCCCCGCGACAACCACAAGGGCAAGGACGAGTCGCCGGTTTGGATATGCTTTCCCATTCAGGCGGCAATTTTCAATACAAATTGAACCGACAACGCCTTCGGCCTGCACCGCGTTCAAAGTTCATGGCATAGCCGGCGACCGCGAATGGTGGAGCGTCGGTTGAATTTGAAAGACCATCAGCAGCGTCTTATGGCAGCGGGACAGCGAGAACCCGCCGAGTTTATCGGATCGCTAATAGCCGAGTTGGATAGCCGAGACGCCTCGGTGAACGAGCGGGTTTCTGCCGCAATCATGGCGTATGATAGTGCCATTGGCAATCAGTCTGCGAAAGAGCCTAAAAAGAGGGAAAAGGAGATCACGGACTTCGTGAACGCCTCACTTAGCGGCACTCAGCCTGTAAATGGTAATAATAATATTCGGGCAAGGGTGCGTAGAATTTTACGTAGGACAGGATAACATAATGCCAAACTACTTGAATTACGAAAGCGTTACGCCGCAATACAATCGTATGAAGGCGGGGTTGATGCAGACAGCACGGGGGGTCTCCGACGAGTCCACAAGGGCTATCGGCTCGCAGATGGCCGCTCACGGGACGGAGGGAATCCCCGGCGTTCAGGCCGATATTGCGGCTCGTGGCAATCGCGCAATGTTGGGTTCAGTTTTGCCCCAATTCGCGCAGATTGACCAGCAGGCCACTGAAGGGGATGCCCGCCGCCGCGAACACGCTGAGAAGCTGCAATACGCGCAGAAGATGGCAAGAGAGGCGAAGTCTGAGGCCAAGAAGCAGTTCTGGGCGCAGATGGCGATTGATATTGCGGCATTGGGAGTAACTGTGGTTACTGCAAATCCGGCGGCTGGGATGGCTACGAAAGTAGGGCTGAAGGCGGCTGTATAATGCAACCACTTAACTTTGGCTCACTCCAGAACGCCGTCGGCACTTGGGCTGCGAACAAGCGGACGCAGAATGAACGGCTGCGGCAAGAACAGATTGAGGCTGACGAGAAGTCGTCCTTAAAGGCGGAAAAGGAAACAGAAGACCAGCTATACTTGATGGGCGCGAAAGAGGCCGCAAAGAATCTCGCACCAGTCAAAACGCCGTTCACAAATGCAGGGCAATTGCCAACAGCGGAGCAGACGGCTGCAAATAATTCCACATTCTTGGGTTCTGTGATGCAGCCCGACACGCTCAGGGGCTATCAGGACGCTATGAAGGGATATAATCCCAAGTCAGAGCAAGAGGTGGCGGACGAAGAGATCGCAAGGAAGGACGCGGAAGAGGACAGGCAGGTGGAGCGTATGTTTGGGGGGCCAGCGATGGAGAAATGGCGGCAAATAAAGAAGGAAAATCTTGACATCCGCAACACTGAATCAATCATTGCAGAACGTGACAGGGGGGAGCCTGTTACTACCGGCGGCGGCGGGACTACCGGTGGCCGTCAGATAACAGGAGGGCAGCAACTTAAGGCACAGCGGCGGCTTACGGAATTACAGGGGTTCATAACCGTATATAAGAGCCTTCCCGTTGACTCTCCTGATTACGCGAAATATAGGCCGCAGTTCCCCCAATGGGTTGAAGAGACAAAGCAGATTAAGGCGATTCTCGGTGGCGGTCAGGGCGGTCAGCAGGGGGGTGAGGACACGAAAGGCACTCCGACGGGCGAAATGTTCGAGGGTAAGCCGGTTTTCATAGACGCACAAGGGAATAGGTTTGTTAGAGACTAATGCCAGTTCGCTATCTAAATAGCTCCGAATTGGGGCGGTTGACGGCGGGCAAGGTGCGATACCTTGACGATACTGAGTTGACGAAAGTCACCAAGCCCCGTCTTCCATACGACATTGAGCGCAACCCCATTCCGGCCTCGCGGTATAACGAGCCACCGGCAGAGACTGTCGGAGACCCGTTGACTCGCGGCGTGTCGGAGATGGCCATTCCATATCTCGTTGCCAACCCAATCCGCGCTTTTGGGGAAATGGTCGGTTCACCGGACATTAACCGTTTCCGTCCTCCACGTCCAATCCCGCCTGAGCAAATGATGGCAGAGCCGGTCGGCGGCAAAGCGACAAGCGTGATTGCGGGGGGCATTGAAAAGGGTGCTACAAAGATATTCGATCCCGCTCCGGCGCGTGGCAAGTATGCAAAGCCGGTTGAATCCGCGAAGGAATTACTTGACCCCGCCCGCTTTTATCAACTGTTCGGAGAGGCCGCGCCGTTAATGGCGGGGCTTGGAGTGGCTTCGGCTGTGAATCCGGCTCTTGGGGCGGCGGCAATGTTCGGCGGGGAATCAGGTGAGATCGTCAAGGACATGGACGCTTACGAGGCCAAGAGGGGGGTAAAGATTGACCCTGACAAGCGCAAGGCTCTCATGCTGGCCGGTGGCGGAGTGAACGCCGGATTGGAGTTTGTGGGGCTTCACAAGCTCATGGGGGTTGCGAAATTGAAGGGTCTGAGACAGCGGATTGTCGGAGCATTGACGGCCTTTGGAACTGAGGTCGGAACTGAAGGGGCGCAAGGCGACGTTTCGCTACTCACAAAGGACATTTACGACGCTTTTGAGGAATACGGTGTTGGGGAATATGCAAAGGAGTTCTATCGGAACGCCCTTGCCGCCGTGCCTGTCAGTTTGGTCGCCGCTGGTGGGGGCGCGGCGGTCGGTAAGAATGAAGCCGCGCCGGTCGAAGAGGACATAGAGCAGCCCCCAGAACAGCCGATTACGCGGGCGGTGAGCGACGAAGCCCCCCCTCTCGTCGCTGCATCCAAGCCGCCCGCGCCTCCTTCGCGCATGGGTAGCATACGACAGGGGCTTGAGGCGTATGCCGCGCCGCTCGGAATGCAGGGCGACGCTCGCTCAGGATTGGCAGAAGAGGCCGCGCAAAGAGTTGACCGACGCTCCGTCGAATCCAAGCAGCGTTTCATGGCGAAAGTTACCCCATCCCGCGCCGCGCAGCTTGAGGGAATATGGAATAAGGCCAAAACAGACGCTCAGGCGCGTCTAAAGACGAAAGCCGAAGCCCAGCTTCAAAACTTGGACTTTCCGCTCGCTGAAGGCAAGGGCGGGCGTTCACCCGTCAATCCGCCGGAAGCCGACTTCGCTGATGCTGCGCTTCAATTCGCAACCGAGATTGGGGTGAACACAAAACGGCGTCTCCGTGTCGCGTTTGATTTGCAACAGTTGGGCGAAAAGGCCAAGAATGCAGCCGACTTCAGAAATGCCGCGCTGGACTATCTGGGTGAGCAGGGAATTGATTTGCCACCGAAGAAGCCCGCCGCGCCGATTGTTGAGCCGGTAGCTCCGCCTGTGCCAAAAATGGTCAAGGTTCGCCCTGTTGAGCCTGTTCCCAAGCCGGTTGCAAAGGTGGCGGATTCGACACCTTTAGCCACTCCCCCGTCGGCTCCTGCTGGCAAGGGAGAGGCAGTGGACTATTCCTCACTTGAAGGGAAGCCTGATGTTTATTGGCATGGAACTCCGAGTGGAGATATGCGCGGCGGAACTCATGGCCTTCATATTGGAACAAGGTTGGCCGCAAAAGAGGCATTAGAAGCGCGAATTGGAGTCCCCGTGTCTGGGGAATGGGATGGCACAAGGGAATATGGGAAAACTCTTCTTGCGGGCAAAAAAACACTTCGTAAAATGGGGGAGTCTGGCAAGTTTCTTGAGACGGGATATAATTCAGGCAAGGACGTTCCAGAAGCCGATTACTACCCGCCGCAAAGGAAGGAGCGGGCAAATTACAGTGATGCCTCGTTGGTTTCAATGGATGCCAAGCCGGATGTATTCCCTGTAAAAATCAAGGGACAAATGAGCAATTCCCCAAAGAGTCCTCACAGAGATTTTAGTGCTGGCGGGCGCATGGCGGGGTTACTCAAAAAGGGCAATGCCAAATCCGGCTATTATTACGAAAATGTAGGCGAGGATGCAGGTTCAATATCGGCGGTCGTTCCAAGCGGCTCTCACGTAGAGCGTCTCACCCCCTCTCCTGCTGTCAAGCCTGCCGCGAAGGGCAAAGGTGAGGCACGACCGGAAGAGTTTCGCACCGAACTGATGACGCTTGACGAATATAAAGAAAGCCGCTTTACCAAGCTTGGTGTAAGGCCGGAGGCAATGGAGAGGCTTTGGAAGGGAGGGGTTGAGTTTGCAACCGAACAGGGGAAGGATGTATCAGCTAAGACATTAAGAGACTATCACTCCCGTTATGGGAAAACGCCCGCCGAAGAGGTGTTCCCCGACCTCGCGCCGAAGGGCAAGGGCGAGGGGAAGGCCGCTGAGAAGCCCGCCGAACCAGCAGCGGGAGCCGACCGCTCCACACGTCAAGCCCGTATCAAAAAAGGGTTGAAATCCGACGAGGGCGCGTTCAACCCACAGGACAACCCCGAACTCTGGAACGACATTATCGCTGAGGCGAAGGATATTGTCGGTGACGTGAAAATGTCTGCCGATGAGTTGGCCGCCAAGTTGAAAGAGGCGTTTGGCGATCTGTGGGATGCCATAGCCCCGCATTTAGACAAACTTCGCGCCGCCATGCAGCCGCCCGAAAAGAAGGAGGCGGCGGGGGTTGAGGCAAAAGGCGACCAACCGCCGCGCTTTACCAAGATTCAGATTGCAACCGACCGTGACATTCGGGGCATGAATGAACTTGACGAACACGAGCGGCAAAAGTGGGCGGTGAATATCAATAACGCCCGTGAACAGGGGCTTGACAGGGCTTCACTTAACATAGCCCAAGAGTATCTTGCCGCCGAAAATCCCCGCGCCCTGAATGCCGATGAGATCGCCGGTTTGTATTTGGGCTATACAGGGTTGCGCAATCTTGAAAGCGACATTCAGGCTCGGCTTGAAAATGTGCAGGACAAGAGGCTCAACGAGATTGACGTGAAGCAACTTGATGCCATTCAAGGGCAAATGGGGATAATCCTTGAGGCGATTGACAAGACTCATCCGATTGCGGGGCGGTCGGTGGCGATATTCAATCTGTCCCGGGATGTTGACGATTATTCGCTCCCGCAGATGGAGCGGGTATTTAAGGCCGTTACCAAGCGGGACGCGAACCCGAAAGAGCGCGAGGCAATGAAGCGCACCAGCGAAAAGTTTGCGACAACCACCAAGCGGCTCAAGGCCAATGAAAAAACCCGGCCTGAATTGGAACGGAAGGTGGCGGCAAAGAAGGCCGAGAAACTTGCCCAACACGAGATCGCCAAGGCTGCAAGTGCTGACAGGACTGAAGCCGCGCGTCAGGTAAGTCTAAAGAAAATTGACCGTCTGCTGAAAGAGTTGGGTGGGATGGGAGCGCGGCTCAACGACATTACCGGCCTCGCACCTGAAGCCATTTGGAAAATCGGTCAGGTCGCCTTTGAGTATGGCAAGATTTACGGCGGCAAACTCCCGCCAGTCGTGGCTGCAATCAAGGGGCATCTCCCAGACCTGACAACCGAGGATGTTCACCAAGCCATTCTATCAACCAACCCAAAGGCGAAACAGCGGGCGGTCGAAAAGAACGAGCTTGCCATCCGCAGTCTCAAAAAGCAGGCGCGTATGGCGCAGGGGTTGACCTCGTGGGGTGAGCGTCAATCAACACGGTTGTCGGCGGAAACCAACAAACGCGAGCGCGACTATCAGGAAAACAAGCGTGTTGCCGATAAGACCGCCTCCGATAAGCGGGCAAAGATTGACAAGGACTTACAGGAATATGTAGCCCGTCAACACGTTCGCATTGCCGCCGAGCGCAACAAGCAGGTTGCTAAAGAAGCCGAAGCCGCCCGTCAAGAGCGCATCAAAAAGCTTGAGGCCGAACTCAAGGCCAAAGAGGAACAGGCCAAGAAAGACAAGGCTCTTGCGGATTATGTCGCGCAACAGTTGGTTAGGGTGGTCACTGAACGGCACAAGAAAATCGTCCTGCCGTTAAGCCTCCTCGATCTCCGCGTCAAGAAGCTGCTCCGCGATTTACGGGCGGAGGCCTACTACGGAGGGTGGTCGCGGAAACAGTTGCAAGAGATTCAGACTCTTATTGCCAAAGCCATAGACCAACTGAGCACCGGCGATCCTGAAGGTGCGAAAAAGTATATCAAGGAACTGACGGGGCGGCTTGATACCCACAAGCAGATTGCCGACCTTCAGAACCAGATTGCCAGCGGAGAGTTCAAGCAACCCGTCAAGCCGGAGCGCATTCCCGACCCGCCGGAAATCCGCAGAGATAAGATGATACTTGCCGACCTGAAGCGGCGGCATCGTATCTGGCTGGCCGAGAAATCGCGCTCGCGGCTATCAATGGTGGCGGGTGGTGCATTGGGCGTTTCCCGCACATTCAAGACCGCAATGGACATGGGCGCGGGGCTGGTGCAGGCGATAGTTCTTGCCCCGACACAACCCAAGTTGTTCGCGGCAAGCTGGCAGAAAGCGTTCACCGCATATTGGTCACAGAAGACATTCGAGGAGCTTGATTACGATCTCCGCAACAGTGAAGCGCAATATGACCGGAATAGGATGGGGATTAAGCTCCATGACAAGGAAATGGGTGTATTGGAAGGGGAGGCCGACCTCGCGCACAAACTACTGAATCTGCCCGGACTCAATATCCCAAAGGCTGCGGTTGATATGGGTGAGCGATTCTACGCTACTTTTGTCAATCATTTCAGGGCGGGGCTGGCCGACCAATTTGTGAGAAATGCCCCTAACGCTACTGAGGCCGAACTGCAAGCGATGGGGAATTACATCAATGTCTTTACCCGTCGCGGCGGTCTTAAGGGCTTTGAAATGGCGGCAACCACGCTATCAAATGTGTTCTTTGCCCCGCGTTTTGCTGTCAGTGCATTTCAGATTCCCTACAAGACCGCCTTTGGATATTGGCAGACACCCCGCGTCCGTAAGGAAATGCTGAAGGCAATGGCCGGATTTACGGCGTCCGTCGCCATGAGTCTCGCCCTTGCCAAACTCGCCGGACTTGAGGTTGAGGATGACCCGTTCGACCCCGACTATGGCCGGATTCAGATTGGCGATACCCGCATTGACCTGACTGGCGGATTGATAACTGTTATCCGCATGATGCACCAAGTCCTTGATTTGGGACTTGCCCATGCCGGATTCATTGACTTGTCGAAAAAGAACGCCCGCGTCAACCCGCTTGATCTACTGACAGATTACGCACAGATGCGGCTCAACTCGTCAATCCAGATGGGCAGCTCGCTCATAACAGGCAAAGACTGGCGCGGGCAACCAATTTCCGTGCCGGGCGCACTGCTTGAGGGCTTCACGCCGCTATTCATTTCTGACGCTAAAGACGCTTGGAGGGAAAACGGAATGTGGGCAGGATTGGGCGCGGGAGCGGCCTCATTTACGGGGGTAAGGCTAACCACCTATCCCCGCAAGTCCACCGGCAATTACGTTCCCCCGAAGAGTGTGTTCGGATCGCAAGGATCGTCGGGATTGCCAAAGCTCCCGACGCTCCCCAAAATGGGATTCAATCAAGAGTTCGGGAAGTAAATGGCGCTGCACTACATACCCACCTCCTCGCGGGTTCCGGGAAGGTTAAGGGACAACATTGAAATACTTGATGAGGCGCTGTATCAAGTCAGCCTGACGGCGGGTGCGCCCGGCCCGCAAGGTGAACAAGGCGCAACGGGCGCTCAGGGCATTCAAGGTATCCCCGGCAATGACGGGGGGCAGGGGCCGCAAGGCATTCCCGGTAACAACGGGGCTGACGGAAATGACGGCGCTCAGGGAGGGCAGGGAATACAAGGGGTTCCGGGCAATGATGGAGCACCCGGCGTGGATGGGGACGATGGCGCTCAGGGGCCTGCTGGCCCCGCGCCTTCTGGAAACGGTATCATTACTGTCACCAACGGGGTGCTTGACACTCCGCTCGCGTTTCCCGGCGGCACATCTACGTTTCTGCGGGCTGACAGGTCGTTTGCCGCACCGCCCGGCGGCGGGATTACGACGCTGAAAAAGACCGCCGACCAGATTATCAACGGGACGGCCTTTCAGAACATAACCGATCTGACGTTCCCAGTGTCGGCCAACACCGATTACGCCTTTGATTTCTACATCACGTTCAGGTCAACGACAGCAACCGGATTTAGGTTCAGCGTGAACGGCCCCGCCGGAGTGGTGGACTTCTTTATGACGTATCAGACCATAGCCAATTCCGAGACTGTCGGCGTGGCAACGTGGCTGCAAAAACACAGCGTTACATTTAATGCCATGACAGTAACGGCGGCTTCGATTGCGGCGGGGGTTGACCTGCATTGCCGGATTACAGGCCGGTTTAAGTGCGGCGGGTCGGGCGGAACATTCGCGGCAATAGTTGCCAGCGAGTCGGCTAACAATGATCTCGTGGTTCAAAGGGGCAGTTGGGGAACGTATTTTTAACAAAGGAAACACAATGAAACTCAGACTCACTCTCATCGCCGTCATGCTGGCGGTAAACAGTTGGGCGGCTCCTCTCTATCCGACCGATGCAGATCGTTGGGGAAAGCTGCGCAACAGTAGCGTTGACCATCTGACTGCCGCACAGCATTCCCCTCTCATTTACGAGGGAACACTGACGTTGGACGTTGCCACAAAGGACACGACAGAGTGGATGTTGGCCGGATTTGTGGTGGATGGAGACGCAGAACCAAGCGACGTTGATTGGGTGACCCTTCATGCCCCGCGCTACGCCACGTTGTTCATTGCCGGAGTATCGGCAGGGGATAGCGTTATGCTCTCGCTGGTGTTGATGCAACAGGCATTTGACATAAACCCTGACGATCCTGATACCGACATTTACTGGCGAAATGCGAACGGGATGGATTCGGTGGTTTTTGAGGGGGCAGATGACTCCGACTTCTTCAATGTCTGGCAGTTTGAGGACTACCCCGCCAATGCCGAGACTGCCTACACGTGGGACACCTACTGGCAGGCATACCCGATTCAGATGCTTGCGCCGGGCTATATCCGCTTTATTATGAACGGGTTTGCTGGCGTGGTGGACGACACAGTAATTTCGTGGAAGCTGGTGCTGATATACTAATGCACTGGCTAATTGGAATACTGACGGTTGCGTCCTTAGCGCAACCATTCGGGCGTGAGCCGTTTGGCCGTGAACCGCTCGGTCGCGGTGCATTTGGACGGTCAACGCAGCCGGCGGCTGAGGCGGCGGCGTATGTGGGGATACTGGACTCGTTGGCGGCGGTGGGGGAGGCCGTTCTGGGGGACTCGACCGGGGCATGGTGCGTAATAGAGAGACTGACCGTCAACTACACCGGTGCGCTGTTCAGAGTAAGACGGGTCTCTGATGATGCTGAGGCCGACATTCCCTATGTTGCTGCAACAGGCAAGGTCAACCTTGACTCGCTGAACTCGTTTCTCAGTGCAACGACGGGGAAATATGTAAAAATTTACGAACAGATCGGGGGAAACGACCTTGTGCAGGCGACGGCGGCAAATCAGCCGGACGTAACGCTTACGTCTCACGGCATTTATCCGTCGCTGACATTCCTGCTCGCCACAGTCCAATACATGTCGGTGGCCTCGACTTCATTTGGGAACGTTTCGACAGGTGATGTAACTAACGTGGCAGTTACGAAGTCATCGAAGAGTGACGGGGCTATTCACCTTATCATCAGCAAGGTGGCTACGAGCGGCTCTGTAAATGGCTGGAATCTTGGGTTTGACGCGAATGAAAAGACGAGGGGGCTGGCGCGGACAGGGGGGAATGCGGCGGTCGCCACCGGCCCAACGGGCGTTTGCGACGGCAACTGGCGGACGCTTACCGGAACATTTGAGACTGCTGACGATTCCTCAAAGGCCTATCTTGATAATGGGGTGTTAGCAGGCGGCGGGGCGAACGCCTTAGTTACAACACTGACAAACGCGGCGGCGGTAACGATTGGGGCGGCGGCGAACGCGAACCTGCCTATGACCGGCAACGCTGTTATGTATTTTGTCTGCGCGGGCACTCAACCCGGTTCAATAACACGGGCGGGGTTAGCCGCTCACTTTGCGGGGCTTGAATGAAATCTCTAATTGTTGTTTTGCTCATAACCGGCTGTCAGATTGGATTAGCCGGTGAATACTTTTGCTACTCGACCGCCGACTCGGCGAAAGAGGCCGGGCGAGGGAGGTATCCGGTCATTCAGGCTGACGGGAAATTTGGGCAAACGCTCTACGAGGTTGCGCCGGTTCTACTGGACTCAACTGATAATGGCAAGCCGATTTGGGGCGTTCCGGCGACCGCCGACATCAAAGAGATTATGAGAGACATACAGCCTATCGAGGCTGAACCAAAGAAAGAGGCGGCTGAATGAATCTTTTTACAGCACCAGAGCAGGAGGGGTTGCGCGATCTTGCGCGGATGTTCGAGGAGGGACAAAGCGATCTAAAGGCCATGATCGAGGCCGACCGCGTGGCTCGCAAAGAGGGGCATAGCGCAAATCAGGTAACGCTTGGGGAGTTGAAAACTGAAATCAGAGACGTTTCTGCCAAGTTCAATGACAATGGGAAGCCCGGCATATTTACGCGCCTGAACTCGCTTGAGATTAAGGCCAAAGCCGGAGTCTGGATAGCGGCAACAGTTTGCGCGGCGGTCATAGCTCAATTTTTAAGGTAACCCATGCGTGACTTCCTGAAATCCAACCGCCCTCTCTTGCTGTCGGTCGCGGCGCTGGCGCTGATAGTCCTTCTGTTCGGGGTGATATTCCACAAAACTAAGCCCGTTGCGGTCGAGCCGCCTGAACCGCCAGCGACGGTCATAACCGATAAGAACGACGTCAAGGTCAGTACGCATCAGAATTCGCACACTAAGACTAAGTTTCGTATAGAGATACCAGTTATTGCGCAGCCCTTTGCAGCGAGTGGCTCGAACGGCACAAAATTGCCCCCAGCCCCTATTGTTGTTGAGTTTGAGACATCTTCTAATTTGGATGATACTGTACGAGTTGACGCCATTAAGAATTCTACCGTTCAAATTGTAACTCCGCCCGCTGATGTTCCACGTGGAACGATGGCCGAAATCAGGGCAAAACGTGCCCGTAGCGCAACGATCTTTCTCGGCGGGGGATTGTGCCAAAAGAAGCCGGTCGTGGCAGGTGGATTAAATCTGCCGGTAGTGTGGCGGCTTTCAGCGCAACTCGGAACTGCCGTCAGTTTGGAACGCAATGTCGCCCCGCTCGCCAGGTTCAGCGCTTTCGCCGAAATTGGGTATCGGATTTGCAGTTTCGGAGGGATGGAGTTATATTTGGGGGTGGGGGTAGATAATCATAAACGGCCTATGGCCACAATCACTATTGGAGGATAAATGTCAGTAACAAGACACCCTATCGAATCCGAGAATCTGGATTCAATGTTCGTTTTCCATGCGCCGAAAGGGGATCAGGCTGAACGCTACGGCGAAATCCGTGCAGCCGCACGTGAACTCGCCGCCTTCATTTCGGAGCGTTGCCCCAAATCGCGGGAGCTTTCAATGGCGCTGTCGCACGTTGACGAGGCGGTTTTCTGCGCCAATGCCGCAATCGCTCGCAACGAATAACCATCGCCGCGCCCTATGGACGGTGGCGGTTAGTGGATGACTCTCGCGGTTATTGGTAGTCGAACATTCGCCAATCGTAAGGGGCTATTCCAAATGATTGACGGGCTTGAGCCAGATGCGATTGTGAGCGGTGGGGCGGAAGGCGCGGATAAGCTGGCAGAGGAATATGCCGCCGACCGGAAAATCCCCATCACCGTAATTCACCCCGATTGGAAGCGCTATGGCAAGTCCGCCGGTTATCGCCGCAACCATGACATTATCAAGATGGCGGACATGGTTGTAGCTGGGTGGGATAGGGAATCTCGCGGCACGAGACACGCGCTTGGGATTGCCAAAGGCATAGGGCTGACGTGCTTCATTGTTGACCCTTGACGGTGATAATTAGCGGATAGTTTCACGGCGAGCTACGGCCTATCAGTAGCAACAGACAGACAGAAAGGAAGACAGAATGGTGCTGAAAATTGCACATCTCGAACCCGGCGACTTCACTCTGAAGGAGTCTAAGGCGTTCTCTATCACGCGAGACAATGCTAACGACGCGGCGTTCTCGTCAACATCTAATTTGGTGTTCAATCGGAGTGATCCGATAACACCTTGCTGGCTCGTCAACTATGACGGGGAGCAAATCATCTTCAATACCGAAGCGTGGCTCGTGAACGCAGAGGGGAAAACGGTTGACCATTATCCGTCACTGATGGTCTAACCCCGGCTCGCGGTGCAGATTGTCGGAGAATCGCCGGCCTCATACACCGGAGACAGCGGGATCGTCCCCCGCCACCGCCTCTATTTATTAAAGGATTAACATGATTTGTCCAAAAAGATTCCTAAGCCATGTTCGCAAAACGAAGGATTGTTGGTGGTGGACAGCATCAACAAGAGGGAAGGGTGGCTACGGAGCGATCAAAATAAGCGGGAAGATGTTCGGCGCACACAGGATTTCCTATATCCTATTCAATGGTGAAATTCCACACGGGCTGTTAGTGTGTCATCGGTGTGATAATCCAATGTGCGTGAATCCCGCCCACCTATTCATTGGAACGCATAAAGAGAATATGCAGGACGCTCTGCGCAAGGGTCGGTTGAATAATGCCATTGCGCTTTCGAGAGGTCGCTGTAAAGGTCGCCCCTCATGGAGCGGTCGCGTGCCCCCATGTGATATTTTATCCATCCGCGCCCAATTAGATGAGCGCAAAGGAAAAGATAAAGACATTGCACAGAGATACGGGCTTACAAAGTGGCAACTGTCAAGAATTAAGCACGGTATCTATTATGGCTATGTGCGTTGATGTTGCCCCGCCACCGCAACAACGACGCGACAACGACTTTTCGCAAGTTGTTATGCCAACTACGCAAATCTGACAATCAAGGAATAATGAAATGAGCTTCGTTCGTGAAATGCTCTCGGAAACAGGCAAAGTTTCGACCACAAGGACGCTGCTGTTCATCGTCGTCTTTACGGTCATGTTCGTCTATACGTGTCAAACCCTTCGAGGCGCGGAAGTTCCACTGCCGCAATCGCTGGACTTTATTCTCCCGTTGATTATGATGCTCATGTCCGGCAAGGTCATTCAGAAGGGCATGGAGACTAAGGCCAACAGCAACGGTGTGAAGCCGGAGGAGGGGAAGTGAGCCTCCTCCCATCCAACGATCCCGCCCTCATCGCCCAAATCAAGCGGCATGAAGGGACGGGCAAGCGCCTTCCAAACGGAAACTTCCTGCCGTATGAGGACACCGTCGGCGTTCTTACTGTCGGCTATGGACACAACCTCGAAACAGGAATCCCCGAACCCATCGCCGAACTGCTACTCTCATGCGATATTGAGGCTCACTCTGTCGAACTGCCATATATCTTCCCCACCTTTGCAACCTATTCCCCGAACCGCCAACGCGCCTTGATAGACATGGCCTTCAATCTTGGACTCGCCCGCTTCAAAGGTTTCAAGGGGATGATCAAATTTGTTCTCGGCGAACAATGGGACAAGGCCGCAGACGAGGCGTTGGACTCCAAATGGGCGGCTCAGGTCGGCCCCCGCGCCCTTGAACTGGCCGAAATGCTCAGGCGCGGCTAACATCTGGACTCAGGCGGAGTAGGTTAGGGCAGCGCGTGAATCAGAGCCGCAAATCCCCAAATAATTAGCCAGCAGCCGACGGCAACCAATGCATCTTCGGCAAGGTCATCCATTTTAATACCCTTGTCTCGCTTTGTTGGCGTGAGTAGGGAGATTAACAGTAGAATCCCCGCAATAGCCATTATCCCAAGCGACGGCAGATTGAAGTTGGGAACTACAAACCATCGCCACAAATCGGCAATCATCACCGCTCGCAGAAGCGTCAACAGTAGCGCTAAACAAAGCGCCCCAATCGCTTTCAGCATTTCATCCTCCATTGTTTGCCTGAACCGCAGGCTCGGTGCGCGGTTGCGCTTTGTCTTTCAGGTATTCCGCGAGCGCGTCGCGGATTGCATCTTGCAGGTCTGTCTTCCACCAGCGCGGCGCGCAGACGTCAAAACCCTTCGCCACCGCCGCCATAATCCACGTCAACCGTCACCGTCGGCTTGGCACGCGCCATCGCCGCATGCGCGCCGAAGCAGCGACCATGAAAGACCGGCTCCGATGGCGATACAATTAGTCCACTTCGCGCATTGTCGCCCCAATTCTAACGGCGGGGCAGATAACAGCCGCGCGAAAGTTGGGCTGGTCTAAAGCCGTAACAACCATCTCCATTCGTATTTGTTGCGCCCTAACCCAACGAGCGCTGTTAATCATGGGATATAGCATCACGCACATCCAGTGTTGTCCACCGGCGCGGGTTCGCTCTTTGCGACGACCTTCCCTTTTGCGACCAATATGGCATACCAAAGCCTATTCATCGCCTCAGCGAGTGGCGACCCTATTGGGCACAAGTCCTCTAATCTATTGTCGCAAAGAGCCATATAAATCGTCCCCGCATCCAAAGTCCACAACATGACACTCTCACCCGTCTCCAAGTCCATGCGCGGCTCGTGGTTCAGTTCGTCCAGCTTGTCGGCGATCTGGCGGAGTTCGGCGGCGGATGCCACAATTCCCTCATCAAGCTCGCAGTTATAGAACCACTTGCCGCTCTCCTGCGCGACAAGCTCGCCCAGCGGAGTATCCTCCGACCAGATTTCGATCACGCCGTTGACCGGCTCTGAAAATTCCATTAACCCTCCTTTGGTTTGTTGAGTTCGTTGAGCTTGGCGGCGATCTCAGTGTCCTCACCCTCGTCGGCTATCCAGCCCACGCCCTTACACTTACGGCACGGAGTTCCGTTCCAAGCCTCGCCCTCTTCAATTCTTGTCCCATTACAGGCATCACACTCCATCACTTCTCCTTCTTTGGTTTGAAAGTATTCACCGGCTCCCGCTTTGGCAGCATTCCCCGCCGGGCCGCGAGACCGAGTTGGTTGTAGGCCACGCGCAGTTCGGCTGTGTTCAGGACGATCATGTGTGAGCCGCCGTCGGCGTGATACTGCGTCAACTGGACAATCGTCTTGGCCTCATTGACAGCGATTTCGCAGTTGGTTTGGGTTCTAAAAGCCTGCATCGTCATTCTCTTTATCCTTTGATTTTGATTGTGCTGGCACGTTTCGTTCAAGCTCTAAAATACGTCCAGTAACAAGGTCATAGTGGCAATCAAACCGCCCCAAGCCACTGCCGCGCCCCTTGCGGTGCATGATTTCAAGCACATCTTCCTTCACGTCTGGCTGTTGATATTTAGCCCGGTAGAGCAGGTCAACGCTATCCGGCTGCGCCCCTTTCATTCCAAATCGGAGCTTGTTTAATGTCGGCCTCTTGGGCTTCTCTTGGCCGGTGGTGTCATCTTGATTTAGGTGTTGAAGGACGGTCAGGTGAATCTTGTAGTCGCGAGGAATGTCCCGCAGCACCTTAACCGCCTCTTCAAACGAGGCGGACGCTTCGCGTTGGGCGCGTCGCTTCAACTCTGTCAGGTTGTCAACATAAACCACCTGAACCCCAAACCGCTTAACCCACCTGTCAACCATTGCCCGAATATCGTATGGTGATGGAGAACTAACAAACTCAAGGTGAAGACGGCGGGGAAGGCGACCTTGCGCAACTAATAACTTTTGAAACTCATCGCCATCAACCCGTCCCGCCCGCATAGCCAGAGAGTCAACCTCGGCCAAGTTTCCAAGTATCCGCATTCCAAGTTTTGTCTCATCCATTTCGGCGGAGACAATGCCAACAGCATAACTCCGGCTGATATTCAGAGCCTCATTTATCATATAATCGGACTTTCCGACACTTGGATCGGAACCCACAACCCGAAAGTCACCAAGCCCAAGTCCGCCTGTTACATGGTCATAACGGGGAAAGCCGGTTGGGATAAGTGTCAACTTTGTGCCGTCCATTGCCGCCGCCACCTCTTGAATAATCAAGGGCAACAACTCAATCATTGTTGTTTCCCGCCCCGTCGCCAGCATATCCTGAACTTTCGACAACTGATCTGACAGGAAGATTTGAAGCTCCTGCGCCTTAGCCCCCGTGTTAGACGCCTCTTCGACAATCTGCTTGGCTGCGAAAAATAAGCTGCGCGAGGCCGCGTATGCAATTACCCGCACGGCATAGGTGTCTGCGCCAGTGAATACGTTGAGTGAATTTAAGCCCAAGAGATAACTTGTTCCCCCCGCCACCTCAGACTTCCCCATCGCCTTCAACTCATCATCAACACTCAACACATTAACTTCTTGCCCCTTTAGATACACAGATTGACAAGCCTTGAATATGTGAGAGTGGCGGTTGTCATAAAACATTAGAGGCTGAACGCGATTCACTTGTGGCATGGCGTGTTTTGATGACAAACAACAGCAGAGCAGTGCAGTTTCAAGCTCATAGTTGAACGGCGGCATTTCGACGTAGTTGTTAGTTCCAGCCATCATCACTCCCGCGCGGTTTTGGTTGCCCGTCATATCGCGTTTCCCACGTTACACAGGCTCGTTTCCAGTCCTTCATTGGATTCTTCCCCACCTTCCAGCCGTTCGACGCATAGAACGCTACAAACGCCACCGGATCGAAGCGATACCCCTTGTCCTTGACATACGCCTTGACCTCTTCGGTGAAGGCGACAATCTCATCCTCTGTTTTTGGAGGTGTCCACACAACCTCCCGCTTGCGGGGGGGAGGGGGGAGAGATTGAGGATTAAAGGATTCAGGGTTTAGAGGCTTTAGTTCTTCTTTTGTGGGTCTCTTGCGTGTCCGATCCGTGTCAGCCTTATCCCCTAAACCGTCCCCAACTCCGTCCCAAAGCCCGTTCCCCCAATCTTGGTATTCTGTGTAGTTGACTACAAATAACCGTGTCGTAACCGTTTCATTCTTAAGTCTGACTTGTCCCATACTTTCGAGCATTTTCAGGAAACGGTGTGTCTCCTTCCGTGTCAACCAGTGCCAGCGTTGAGTCCATGTTTCGAGGGAAAAGAGGGATTCCCCCCGATTGCAGATTAGGACGCGGCGACCGATAATCACCTGCTCAGGCTCATCCTTCCAGCGAACTGAAAAGAGAATATCAAGCCATGCCTCAAGCTCGGAAAACCGCCGCCTCTTTTTCCAAAGCGGGTGTTCGCGGATTGAGCGGAATAATTTCAGATAGCCCTCGCGGGCTTTGTCGGAGTTCATAGGGAGTCCCAATGTCATAGATGGTGAGGGACTGGCTGAAGGTTCACGCATTGGGACGCTCCCCTTCAGGCCAGTCTTTCACGGATTCGATGTCCGAGTCACCAACCAACATACGACATTCCACTCCCCCTGTCAAGCCCTTTGTCATGGTTTCAGCCGGCGCGGTGAGATTCAGGGGGGTCATGGATTTGCCTCGGAAAATGCACGGGCGAATCCAGTCGGCGTGATTGAACGATATTCCTTCACCTTTGGGTCGCCCCACCGATGAGATTTACCCTCGAAACGCGGATAGTGAATGGGGTTCCATCCATCAGGCTTAGCGGGCGCGATTGGATACTTGCGCGGCGGCGTGAATCTCCCCCATAGTAATGTCTTCTTTGTATATGGATCGCCATAGTCGCAAGGGTGGAACCACATTACGGGTTCACCGAGTTCGATCTTTCGCAGCCTCCGTAACCTGCCAACGGGGTTTTCTATCACCCACCAAAGGGGGTTGCAGTGTTGAATAATTGCCAAACAAGCATCAACTGTTGCGAGCGCATCAATCAATAGTTGCGGGTCTTTTCCAGCCCACCAGCGTCCACCGGAAACAGCAAATTCCGTGCATGGCGGCGCGGCCAATATCCCGTGAACCTTCATATCCCGATACCCCTGCCATGTGCGCACGTCGAACTCCGGCAACGTGATATTGTGAACCGTATAGCCCGCCTCAAGATAGGGGCGCGACCAGCTACCCGTCCCGCCGCAGAGGTCAAGAATGATTTTGTCGCTCGCGCATGGCTCGCTCGTCGCGGTGAGATTCACGCTTCGCCCTTGCCGGTCATTTGGCGTTCAAGTAGAGACGCCAGCGAACCGACTCCACCGTGTCGAAGTTGGCTATGCGAACCAGCGAGTTTATTGCGGTGGAGTCTATGTTCATTTTCGCCCCAATGACGGAGTCTATGACGACAATCTCTACCTCCACTTCGCCGGTGACTGTGAATATCCTATGCTCTGGCTCTGTCCACATGACGTGAGCGCGCCCGAGGCCATGCTGCCACTCCGACAGCCGCCTCTCGTCGGAGCCGTCGGCGGGGACGGGATAGGTGGCTATGCCAATGATGAGGATAGTGGCTATTGTCATCACCAAAAGCAGCCTCAAAAAATCCACTTGTGTTTTGTTGAAAGCGGTCTTCATTTCGCGTCTCCGATTGTTAGATTGTTCATTTGCTGTCACCCAACATCAGGAGGCTCGGCTCACCGCCCGTTTTGTAGGCTGCGGGGAGTGCTTTCACGGCCCATTCGCTCATAGTTCGACCGTCCGGCAGGAGTGCGAATGGGAGCAGTGCCGATTCAATTTTGATTATCCCGCTATCAACTGCTTCAAGTGTCGCTTTGACATACAAAGCCAACGCCCTCCAAATTTGCCGTTGTGCCTGTTCATAGGCTTTGTAAGCGTCATCATTCGACCGCCGCTTACGACCGCCCGGAGTCTTTTTGAATCCTTCGGGATCGGGCATGGTAATGTCTATTCTGAATGATACGCCGTTGTAGCGAAAGGCGACATAGGCGCGTCGCTGTTCAAGGCTTGTGGCGTAACTGAATATGTCAGCCCCGTAGCGAGTCAGGATGCGTTCGATTTCGCCGCGAGAGCGGTCAACTGGAACGGCTGTTTGCGAGGCGTATCTCATTTTACGTCCTTGACTGTAATAAGTTTGAACCCCCAACCCTCTTTCGCGTCATACTCGAAGAGGTAGAAGCGTTGGTCTGGATAGGCTTCGGCTGCGATCTTGAGCTTTGTGATGGTCTCACGGTAGTTCGGACCAGTCCATTTAGCTCGCTTGCCCGTCTTTTTGCCAATGTAGTATCTGACGGCCTTAATTTCTACATGGGTAAGGGGCTCTGAGACGAACGATATGGAAAAGTCGGGCGTGTGGTGACTCCCGCCGGGCAATCGCAGCCTGACGGCCTCGTATGCTATGTCCTTCATTGAGCGGATTGAGCGGTCGGAGAGGTATCGGTATCCCCAATCTCGGAGCCAGCGAGTCTCAAGCGTGTTCATCACTCCGCGAATCTTCGGCTGACGCTTGACGGCGGTCATAGGGATAGCCTCTTGGCTGCGCTGAAACGGAGTGTCGGGGGGATAAGCGCAGCGTTCCCACCTTGATCTTGCTCTGCTTGGATCAAGCCAAGCGGGGTTCCGAACAACCGATCTAATTCAAGCGGTTGTATTAACTAGTTTCTGCGCAATCTGTGCTCTACTGCCGCGCAACAGGTGCTCAGGGGTAGAGTAACGGGTGCTCCGGCAGTAGCGCAACCCGTGCTCACCCTCGTTTCTTTTTCTCGT
>Ga0209518_1000555_pt1 | contig 47841 bp, 61 predicted proteins | sample RifGroB1_FD_183993 | JGI IMG/M metagenome (GOLD analysis project Ga0209518, IMG submission 183993) | Groundwater microbial communities from Rifle, Colorado, USA - Groundwater B1 (SPAdes) (version 2) | ecosystem: Environmental > Aquatic > Deep subsurface > Groundwater | place: Rifle, Colorado...
AGAACAATATCGCTAGAAAATACTTGCTGATATTTTTTGAGCAATAAAAAAGAGGTTTCTATTTTTTTCCACATCCTTTTCCACGATTTTTGTAGAGAAAAATCTTCTGGTAATTCCAATCTCTCCGTAGGAATGCTTACGTGTGCTTCAGTCACATCCACTCCAAGTTGTTTTAACCCGTCTCTGATACAGCTATTTCTTGAGTAATTATTATTGTATGTACCAAATAAACAAATTTTCATAGTTTCCTATTTTGTAAATAATCTTTCTATTTCTGATAAAAGCTTTTCCACGGTAGGTTTACGACTAAAATTCTTTACGTAGGTTTTATAACCATTTTGTTTTAGTTTGTCCCTTAAATGTTTGTTTCTCTTAAGATTAAGTATGCCTTGGGCAAGTGATTTTGGGCTTGATGGTTTTACCAAGTAAATATCTTTTTTGTGTCTCAACACTTCTTTAACTGCTGCACTTGACCCCGTAATGACACACTTAGCACAAGCCAAACCTTGATATACCTTATTTGGTATTAATCTATTTAAAGCCTCATCATTGTTAAACATTCCCAATACTACATCGGCTTTATGAATATGCTTAACCAATTCTTGTGGTTTCAGCCAGCCAATAAAAGAAATGTTTTTAAGCTTCCTGCGCCTTACCATAGAGACAATTTTTTGTTTAGTGCGCCCCTCGCCAATAAAGGTAAAATGGATATTTTTGTGTTTTCTTAATAAAATAGCGGTTCCAACAATTATGTCAACACCATGAGTTAGGTTATATTCACCGTAAAATAGTATTTCAAAGGTTTCGTTGGTAATCTTTCTAGCAGATGGAATAAAGATACTATCGTCGGCACCTAAAGGTACAACCGCTGTATGGAGATTGGGTAGATTGAGTAGTTTGGTATAGTATTTAACCTCAGCCTTAGTATTAAAGACAACTAAATTTGGTATATGGAATAAAAATCGTTCAATCAGATAGATTAAGTGAATGAATATTTTTCTCTGTCTATTTAAGTGATTTTTATATGCATATACCAACAGATGATAGAGACTATTTTGTGGTATATAAATAACTTTTTTTCTTAACAGATATTTATAAGGAGCCGCTAGTACTAAATCAAATAGACCAAAAGGGAGGATAACTAACACATCGCATTGTAATATATCTGGTATTCTTAGCGTCAATTTAACCAGTGATTTTAATCTATTAATTGTGCGTTGATAAATATGTAATAAAGCGAGGTGGCTGGCGTCATAGACAGCTCCTGATGGAAGTTTTTCGTGGACATAAACGATCTTATGCCCTTGGTCATATAAGCTTAAACCTGATAAGAGAAGGGCTGTGCTTAGTACTTTCTCGTCATAACTTCCAAAAACACAAATGGTTAGAGGTCTTTTAGTCTTCATGGTTTAGTCTTTCTTAATACTTTAGCTAAATTAAAATTTATTAAATGCTTAAAGGAAAGACACCCGTCCTGTTTTTGTTTAAGAATATCAGCTAAAATATTCTTAATATTTTTTTCTTCGTTATAGGCAGCGATGCCGACTGAAAGGTTGGTTTTTTTCATATGTTTTACGCTTCCGTGAAGGAAGCTCCTTTCCCTTGAAAAACAATAGGTCTTGCTCCCTGTTGCAGGATTACGGTGATGTAACCGATAAAGTCCTGTGCGCTTCTTTCCCAACTAAATTTCCTTGCCCACTCAACAGATTCGCGTGACATTTTGTTCCTAAGCCACGTATCTTTGAGAATACGCACGACACTTTTTGCAAGTTCATCCGCGTTGCCGTACGGCACAAGGACTCCGCTGTGGGGATTGTGTACTGCGTCCCGCAGGCCTTGGACGTTTGAAGCAACCACCGGCGTTCCGCAGGCATTGGCCTCAATGGTTGTGATCCCCCATCCTTCAATCACCGAAGGATTGACAAATACCCACGCGCGCTGGTACAGCTCGACTTTCTCTTTTTCAGACACATGGCCCCGGAAGGTAATGACATCTTCTAAATGTAATTTTTGTACGAGTTTGACAAGCCTTGGCCTGTCAGGACCGTCGCCGGCTATCACAATCCGCACCTCCGGAATACGACTGATAATTTTTTTGGCTGCATTGATAAGGACTGACAGGCTTTTGAGGCCCGTGAGCCTTCCGAGATAGAGAACCATGGGACGCGCGCTTTTCTCTCCGGGTTTGCAAAGGGAAAGATCAACACCGCTATAGACGATATGCGGCTCTTTTTTGGTCAGTTTGTGATCCAGAATGTCGGTTTTAGAGGATGGCGATATGGTAATGACCTCGGTATTCCTATACGCAATCGGCATGAGCCGCTTTTCCAAAATCATAGCAATCCACGAAAACGGAGGCAGGAGCCGTTTCCGGAACACTTCCTGATGCACGTGATGGATAAGAAGAAATACTTTTTCCCGTGCATAGAACGGCGTGAAAAACGGAAGGCCGTTTTCCGAGTCAATGATGACATCATAGTTGCCGGATAGCCGGTACATGTAGTAGAGATATGCCCACACGTACACCAGATAAAATCCACCCCGGCGGATGATGCGTACTCCGTCTATCGTCTCACGGCGCAAACTTTTCCCGTCATTTCCGCAAAAAATCGTCACAACATGCCCCATCTTCACCCAACGCTTGGCAAGCTCGTGGACATAAACCTCCGCTCCACCTGACCAGATATGCCGTATATCCCGCCAGTTGAAAATAAGAATGCGGAGTCTCCCCCCTGGGAGTTTTTCCTTAATTGGCAGCCTTCCGAAAAGACCGAAAAAATCAATACTATTCCAATAGACTATAATGAGTGTCCCGTACAGACGGTCCAGAAGCAAAATACCAAAAAGACTGGCAACGCCGGAGAGCGCAACAACATCCGTAATCGCCTCAATGCTCCCGTGATGCAGCGATATTCCCGCAATCTCTGTAAGTCCGAATAGAAATCCGACAACGGTAAAGAGATACTCGCCCCGCACCTGATGGTATGTGATGAAAAGGGAGCTTATGCTGAACGTAACCATCGCAAACGCGTAGAGAGAGAGGTGTGGAATCACAGCTGTTGCGTTTCTTCCCCACAAAAACGGAATGGTGATGTCTCCCAAAAGACCGAAAATGGTAAATGCAAAAAAGTTTACGAGAAGGACGAGTATCAGTATTTTGGCAAATAATTGTTCCGGTTTTTTGTTCCTTCCTATTTCCCGGCTCACCATGGGGATGGTAAACTGGCTGAAAAGCGAACCTAAGAAATAGACCATTTTCCCGGTGAGGGAAAGAAACCCATAGGTTCCGGCGTCCCCGGGGGCGAGGTAATGTTTGGCCAACATCACATCCAGACTCATGTATGTGATACCGGTAAGCGTTGCCAGGATGGACGTTGCAAAGAATTTTTTGGGGAACGCGAGCGCGTGTACTTTGTCCTCAAAGACAATTGGTTTTCCACGGGTATTGACCGCACTCCACCACCCGATGGCAAACGATACGGTCATGGAAAGAGGAATAGCTGCGTAGACATACTCCACCAGCCCATACTCAACAAAAGCAATACTGAACACCAATTTGGACAAGGCTTCCGCAACGACGAGTACTGCGAGCGTCCCAAACCGAAGGTTTCCTCCCAAAAATCCTCCGTCCACGGACGCTAAAGTCCCTATCACCCAGACAGGCGTGAAGAGAAGTAAAGGAATAATGCTGTCGATATGGAAAAAGAGCTGCAAGGAAGGGAGGAGAGCTAACCAGACAGCAGCAATCCCCAAAGCAAGGATATAGCTCTTTTTCCGGATGATACGCCAAAAATCCTGTATCGCTGTATCATATTTGCCAAACAAGAGGGCGCTTTTATACGTCACTGCACGGGACAGAGCACCCATCGGAACCCCGGATATGTAGATGAAACTTCCGATAAGTGTAATGACACCGAAGTCCTCCAGGTTTACGTTCCTTCCGAGGTACGCGTTATAGAGATAATTACAGAAATTTCCAAACAAGGATGCGGCAACCAGAATGCTCCCGCTGATCATCGGTGAGCTCATAAATTCCGAGAGCTGTCGGATGTTCATCCTCTTTACCCGTTGAGGCTGTATTGTTGTCATGTCTTTGGCTGACTCTGCCTCTTTGTCATCGATATGAAATCCGTGGATGGTTTTTTCCCAGTAATGGGGCTTTACAAAAAGCTGGAATAGAGCAATGACGGCTCCTACACTTATCATGAGCCAGTAAAACGGCACGAAGAAAATGTATTTAATCAGGTCCCAATGATCCCGTTTGGCGCACCCTATCATGTAGTTGTAAAGACAGATAAAATTGCCGGCCACAAGTGCAAAGGCAGCTATATAAAAAATGACTGCGGGAAAAAGGGATTCTATGGTCGGGCCTACAATGGCATACAGCGTAAAATAGGAAATAGTAACCACCCAAAGAATTGGGTTGATAAACATGAAAGCGATTTTCCCTCCTACTACGAGTTGGAATATGAACGCATGGGAGCCGTGCTGAGCGATGAATGACAGTGGATTTCTCATGTGCACGAGGTACGTCTGGAGGTATCCTTTGATCCAGCGGGAGCGCTGGCGCAGCCAATTTTTCACGTTGCTGTTTGCTTCCTCAAGCGTAATCGTATCTACAATTGCAGTTTTATACCCTGCCTTGAAAAGCCGTGTACCCAAATCGCAGTCCTCAGTGACATTGAACGGATCCCATCCATGTAAGAGGAGGAGTTCGCTGGTACGGAAATGGTTGCTCGTGCCTCCCAGGGGTATCATCGTATCTATGGACTGAAGACCCGGAAGGATGACGTCAAACCAGAGCGAGTACTCGGCAGTAAAAAACCTCGTAAGGAGGTTGTGGCGGGGATTGTAGTAATTGAGCTTGGCCTGAAGGCACGCAACATGTTTCGGAGTTTTAGCAAACGCCAGGTATGCTTTTTTAAGCTGCGAGGCTTCGGGCTTATCCTCAGCATCATAGACGACGATATATTCCCCTTTGGCCATCGTCAGGCCGTAATTGCAGGCTTTTGGTTTAGTCTTTGGCATGGAATGAGGAACGACAACTATTTTGAAACAGGCGGGTAAATCAAGTTTTTCCGCTGCCTCAATCGTTGACTCATCGTTTTCCTCTAAAAGGAGAAGCACCTCAAGCTTATCCTTTGGCCAGTCAAGCTCTCCTATGGCCTTGATAAACTGCGGCAAAACCCGGGCTTCACGGTATAAAGGACACAGGATGGTATACAGAGGAAGTCTTTTCTCGTCAATGTTTCCCAGCTCCTCATCGCTTATTTTGATTTCCGGAGGGAAGTGAAGACTTTTCAAAAGGACATAGAGATTAAACAGCACGTCCAAAAAATAGATGGTGCTTAAAAGCCCAACGAACACGATGGCTGTTTGGTACGGATTTGTGAGAAAGCCGAAAACCAGAATCCCGATTGCCCCAATCACCACGGCCTTCTGCCACAGGGTGAAAGTAACAAGCGCAGACTGGTGGTGCGGGAGGGTCGTGTGCGTGATGAAGCGTTTGCGTTTATACGCAAATCCGGATCCGAGCATTGAATCCTCACCCTCGGGATTCAGATGGTAAATCCTTCTTTTGGCAAACTTTGTTTTTAAGGCACCGGTTGCGATGTCCCGGGCAGTTGACAGGAACCCTACTTTGGATACGCCGTCTTCCCTGGGGCGGAAGTCAATATCCACTCTCCCCTCGCTTAGTCCCAGTTCACGGGCTGTGAAAATAAGCGGAATATCAATACCCCATGAAGACACCAGCCGGGGATTGAGGTGTTCAAAAACTTCCCGTCTGAAAATTTTGAGTCCCGACTGGACATCGGATTTGAGCTTTAAAAGGATCCGGCCGAAGACAAAAGCATTCAGTCTTGATGCGATTTTCCGGAAAAAAGAGCTTTGGTACGTTTTCCGGTTTGCGACGGCAAAACCGTATGTTTGTGCTTGTGTATACAACTCAGGAATAATTTCCGGAGGATACTGAAGATCCGCATCAAGCATTGCGATGTACTCGTAGGATGTGCGCTGGTATCCTTCCATAATGGAATACCCTTTCCCCTTTTTCCCATTTTTGAGGAAAAATCGAAGAGGTGTGGTTTTATCGAACTGTTTTATGTGATCCTCTATCCGGTCTTTCGAATGATCATCAATAATGATGATCTCGTAGGCTATAGGATTCTTTTTCATGACCTCTCTGATACGCGTAAGGAGAGCGTCTATGTTTGAAGCTTCGTTATACGTAGGAATGATAATGGAGAGTCCGTCAGGTTTCATGGAATTTTGAGGCAGGTTTTATGTTTGTTGATAAAATGGTCAAGATCAATTTTGTCTATCCGGTAATACCGTCCGAATTTGACAGCACGCAGTTTTCCGCTATGGATATAGTCATAGACCGTGAGAGGATTGAGTTTGAGGTAACCGGCTGTTTCTTTTACTGTTATAAGATTACTGTCGATATTCATGGCATGACCTTTAAAAAAACGTGACCACCAGTACTTTTGGGCAGCAGGTGGTCTTTTTTACCGATTTTACCCGGTAAGTCCTATAATAAGAGTTGTATTTATACCATGGGTATCGCATCCTGTCAATGGGTATTTATGGGTATGTATAGTTCTCTTTTCAACGAGAAGTCATCTCGAAACTTCGTTGCGTGTCATTGCGAGGATCCCGACGTGACGTCGGGAGACGCGGCAATCTTTAGTATTATAGGGATTGCTTCGCCATAAGAATGGCTCGCAATGACAAGGTAATCAACAAGGCATTGCGTAAGTCCAGCTAGCCACCATAAACAATGTAATAATGTAACAATTTTTTTACTCCACGCTTTCTTCTTCGTCAGCTTGGGCAGGAGGTGCTTCACCGGAAGATGCGGTACCGGCTGTCTCATCTTTTGAAGAGATGCTGAAGGAAAAACTTTTGACGATCGTATCATTGACGCTCTGCCAGAATTCTTGGTCCTCAAGGTCTGTTTCGACCATTACTACTATATCTTCATCTAATGTTGCAGTAATTTGTTTTTTCTTTGGCTCTTTGACCATCACTTTCTTTGCAACATTCCCCCCGAGTGTCGTATCAACGCTTGCTGCATCTTTCAGGCTCTTTTCGTTTTTGAGCCACTGACTAATTGTGGTAGCTGTCGTATCTTTTGCCCAGATAATAACGCTTCCTTTGTGATCGGTATGTGTCAGTTCCACATGAGCATAATTCTCCTGATCCTCATCGTGCTTGTCCACTGTTAATCCTTTTGGATACTGGAATGAAAATCCGGCAGGATCATCCCATGCAATTAATTCTTCTTTCGGTGTCGGGGTGAGGCTGAGGTCTGTTGTCTTTTGCACATTTTTTGGAGGAAAAAGACGCTGCCGGTTGGAAAAAAGAATACCGATCACAATGAATAAGCCAAAAATAATTCCGGCAATAATAAGCTTCTTTTTCTTTGTCATACGTTCCTATTCTACCAAATTTTCCTGATTCCGTATATGTACCCTTTCTTACTCGTTCCGAGCTAGGTCAGAACAGTTTAGAAAGGGTCATACCCGTAGCAAATCTTTTTTGCGGAGGGTATAATAACCTCCATGAAACAACTTTTTATTATTCTTTTTCTCTTAACGCTTACCTCTTTACTCCTCACTCCTTCGGTGTATGCAGCAAAAGTCCGTGTCCGAAAACCGAGGGCAGCTAAAACCGGCGTTTCCTATTCCTCGGCTTCTGTTTCTCCAAACACGCACAGCATAACGCTGTCCCTCATGAATCTATCAAACGTCAAAAGTGTCACCTATGAATTAAGCTACTCCTCCTGGGAAATTCCCCAGGGTGCAATGGGTTCGATTAATGTATCAGGACAGACAACTGACAGCCGAGATTTGTACTTCGGTACCTGCAGCCACGGAGTATGCACACCGCATTATGGGTTAAGCGCAAAAGCGTCACTATTGGTGTGTACGGATATGACCAACGGGACCCAGTGGTGTAAACGGTACAATATCAATACAAAACGTTTGCAGTAACCCACTTCTCCGCCAGCTGGCGGATACGAGGGGTAAAGCCCACCTACGCTAGGAAGCTATGGCCGTGCGTCGCCAAAGGCTTTGCCGGCGGCACGCGGGTGAAGGAGGATATATGAATGTTATTCTTCACAAAGATAAATGCATCAGCTGTGGCTTATGCGCATCTATCGCTCCTGATTTATTTACTATTGAAACCGGGGTTGTAACGTTGAAAAAAAATCCGAAAACGTGGAATAAAAATGATTGGAAATCTGCGAAGGAAGCCGCCGCCGCATGCCCGAATGGAGTGATTGAGATTAAAGAAACATAAATCCGAAGCACGAAATCCGAAATTCGAAACAAGGATTAAATGGATAAAATTCAAAAACCAAAAACGTACGATCTTGAAGATCGGACACTTGAGTTTGCCCGAGAATGCCGGTATTTTGTAAAAAAATTACCCAGAACATTATGTAATAAAGAAGATGGATCTCAACTTGTCCGCGCTTCCGGCTCAGTGGGAGCAAATTATATTGAAGCTAATGAAGCAATAAGTAAAAAAGATTTCACTCATAGAATAAAAATCAGCAGAAAAGAAGCAAAAGAAAGTAGGTTCTGGTTGCGTTTGGTTGATACGGAAAAAACAGAATCTTTAGACATTCAAAGAGAAAAACTGATCGAAGAAGCTGTAGAATTAATGAAAATATTCAGCAGCATCATGCGGAAGACGGAGTGATTATTTTCTCATTTGAATTTTGAATTTGTTTCGTATTTCGATATTCGGATTTCGGATTTTATTCATTATGTCAATAGTTCACGCCCTTATTCTTTCCCTTATCGAAGGTCTCACGGAATTTCTCCCTATCTCATCGACCGGCCACATGATTTTAGTTGGAAAACTTCTCGGTATCCCCCAAACTGAATTTCTCAAAAGCTTTGAAATTAGTATTCAGCTTGGCGCAATACTGGCAGTCCTTGTCCTTTATGCAAAAACACTACTGCAGCGTATTTCGCTCTGGCCGAAAATCCTTGCTGCTTTTATTCCGACGGCAATCCTGGGATTTATTTTCTATAAAATCGTGAAGCAGTACCTCCTTGGTAATTCCATGGTAACCGTTCTTGCTCTTGGCATCGGAGGAGTTTGTTTTCTCTTTTTGGAAAAAATGATGAGGGAAAAAACATTCACTGCTAAAACACTTGATGAAATTTCTTATAAACAATCCATTATCATAGGACTTTCTCAATCCGTTTCCATGATTCCGGGAGTATCCCGTTCTGCTGCATCAATCTTCGGTGCAATGGCAGGAGGGGTGAACCGCCAAACAGCAGTTGAATTTTCGTTTCTTCTGGCAATTCCGACCATGGTTGCGGCAACCGGTCTTGATCTTGTCAAAAGCGGATTTTCATTTTCGTCAAATGATTATCAATTGTTGGGCATCGGATTTATCGGAGCGTTCATAACCGCTCTTGTTGCCGTCAAAGCATTTCTTCAATTTATCAAATCCAATACCTTTATCCCCTTTGCCTGGTACAGGATTGTACTGGCTATTCTCTTTTTTATATTCGTTATTCGGTAATTCATATTCGGTAATTCATGTGTCTGCTACCATGATTCGAATCATGGTAGCGTTTCCAACGCATATTTTTGGTCTAACAACCAATAAATCCCTTATCTCTCTATCTCCCATCCTCAGGATTCTTGACAGAACGCTGATTCCATAGCATTATAAAGAGTATGTCTGCCCCACAGGAACTCTTAGCATATATTGTCTCAGCAAGAGGGAAAGGATTTTCCGATGAGGCTATCACCCAAGCGTTACGGAATGCCGGATGGAGCAAGCGCGATATCCAGAAAGCATTTGAACCTCACGAACCGCAAACAAAACCTTCCCGTCAAGCCATCTCGCCTCTTGTTATTTTCATCTCTATTATGCTTTTTCTTCTTTTTGGCGGTGCTTGTGCGTATGGACTCTATGTCTATCAGAACCAACTGAAAATTACCCCCTCGCCGACCCCAACACCGATCCCTATTCCGACAACATTTGTTCCTTCTCCGGTTGCCTCTCCTTCCGCAAATCCATCAGCTACTTCATCCTCACAACTCTCATCCGACATATCATTTGCTCATAACGGATTCGGATTTGACGTATTCAAAAACCTTTTGAAAACCGAAGGAGATAAAAATGTTGTTATTTCTCCGACCAGCATCGCACTTGCCCTTTCCATGACCTACAACGGTGCTTCGGAATCTACAAAACTCGCAATGGCAAAGACGCTAAAAATCAGCGCAATTGATACAAAAAAACTCAATGAGGAAAGTGCAACTCTTATCAAACTTCTCTCAAACCCTGATCCGCAGGTGACGCTCTCGATTGCTAACTCCATATGGGCAAGAAAAGGAATCGCGTTTTTACCGGAATTTTTGAATACCAATAAAACCTATTACAACGCCCAGATTCAATCCCTGGATTTTACTCTTCCTTCAGCTGCCGATACCATCAACGCATGGGTGAGTACCAATACAAAAGGAAAAATTCCCACGATTGTAGCCAAACCCATTGCCCCTACAATCGTCATGTATCTTATCAATGCTATCTATTTCTATGGCACATGGACGTATGAATTTGATACTGCGTTGACACAAGTTTTGCCGTTTACCTTGCCTGACACCTCAAAAATCCAGCATCTCATGATGAAACAGGAACGCAAAGATTTTCTCTATCAGGAAACAAATGCCTTCCAGGGAGTTCTGCTTCCATATGGTAAGAATAAACAACTCTCGATGGTTATCATGCTTCCCAAAACAACATTTTCTGCATTTCTGGGACAACTGACTCACGCAACATGGAATTCATGGATGAAATCATTTGCTGAAATGCAGGGAACCCTTCTTTTGCCAAAATTCAAAATTGAATACAAAACGTCACTTTCTAAAACGTTATCTGCTCTCGGCATGGCGAATGCATTTTCAGAATCTGCAGACTTTTCCGGAATGAGAAAACAAAAGGACCTGTTTATTTCCGACGTCATCCATAAAACCTACATCGATGTCAATGAACAGGGGACGGAAGCAGCGGCAGTGACATCTGTGAGTGTGGGTATAACATCTATAGGTGAACCGAAAAAAACATTCCTCATGGAAGTAAATAAACCGTTCTTCTTTGCCATCACCGATACCCAGTCCGGAGAAATTCTCTTTATGGGAGGTATCAATAATCCGAGCAAATGAGCCTCAAGCGAAAAGTTTATATGGCATTTTTCTGTCTTCGCATCCGCATGACGACAAACGTGATACAAAAAATCACTATACTTGTTAAGACAACGACGGGTCCGGTTGATAACTGGTAGCTATGTGCAATGACTGCTCCGACAAGAGTTGAGAGAACTCCGAAGACAATCGAAAAAAGGTAATATTGATTCATGCTTTTACTGATGTTTTTGGCACTCACCGCTGGAATAATGACCAATGCTCCCATAAGAAGTGTCCCCACATATTTGACTCCAAGAGCCACCACAATACCCACCAGAAGAAGATAAAGAAGATTTATTTTCCTGCCGGATATGCCGACTGATTGAGCGAGTTCCTCGGAAATTGCCCCAAGGACAATCTGTTTGGAGATCATTTTTGTCATGATAAGGATGGCAATCGAAACCCAAATTGCGACAAGGCCGTCTACAAGTGTAATTTTTTCCATGCTTCCGAATAACGACTCCAAAAGCTCCGGTTCTGGAGTAAGAAGAATACCTAAAGCTAAACTCGCGGTAAAAAACACTCCGACAAGTGCTTCCGGGTACACGGAAGATGTCTGTTCCAGATACCACACGCCGATGGTGGCAAACGTGAGAGCTGCCATTGCCCCGATCATAGGAGATATATGAAAAACAAGCGCAATGGCAACACCGGGGAGCGCAACGTGAGATAAAGCATCCCCGACAAGCGACATCCTTTTCAAAACCATAAATGATCCAAGATACCCGGATGCTGCCCCGATAAAAATGCCGGTTACTAATAAAAGGAATAGATTTGGTTCTGTCATATATGGTTTAAGTGTGATGCTGGTAAAACCCGACATCCGCCCCGTAGAGTTTCTGCAGGTTTTCTTTATCCATGACTTCTTTCGGCGGACCAAAACAGAGCGACTGTTTGTTGAGGCATATCACATTTGTCGCATACCGATAGACAATCTGAAGTTCATGCGAAATAAGAATAACCGTAAACTTCTCCTCCTCCTGAAGACGGTGTAAAAGGCTATAGAGGGTCCCTTCGGCTGATATGTCAATGCCGCTGGTCGGTTCGTCAAAAAGCAAAACGTCGGGGTGTCCGACAAGTGCCCATGCGATGAGAACTTTCTGAAGTTCTCCACTGGATAAAAGCCCAAGTTTCTGTTTCATAATCCCGGTTTTGAGGTGCGTCCGATCCGTATTCAATCTGACCGCACCAATGACCCGATCGATTTCTTTAGAATCCTTTTCCTTCAGAGCGAAAAATTCCTGCGTCGTGAGCGGAATATCTTTGCCTATGGAGAGTTTTTGCGGTACATACCCGATTTTTATATCAGGCCTCCACGTGATGGCACCTTCGTAGGGAATAAGCCCCAACAGCGCCCTGAACAATGTTGTCTTTCCGGCGCCGTTCGGGCCGATAACCGCAATTGTTTCGTGATCCTGTGCATCAAAACTGATGTCATGAAGTATCTGATGCCCTGAAAGTTCTACGGTAAGTTTAAAAACATGCAGAATCGGTTGTTTCATAGATTCCTTAATAGTATACAGGAAATATCAGAAGAGCCCTATCTGGGATTCCTGAATTTTCTTGGGGTAGGAAAAATCCACGTCAACCGTCACAATCCGATTCCATTTCGTATCCGTATACTGAAGGTATTTCTTTTCCCTGCCGAAATCATAGAGATCCCGGGTGATAGAAACATCCGATTCGCAGTATGACTGTAATTTCTGCAGGTTGTCTTTGGTCTTATTTGCCCAGTAGTAAACGGCTTTCGTACCAACATCAATTTTATTAACACCCAGCGTATCCTGAGCCAGCGCGTTCAGGCTTACTCTTCTCCCGAGGACATTCCGAACGCACTCAAGAATATCAAAATGAGGAAGCAGGAAGAAATCTTTTGGATAATAGGGTTTAAGAGCCGGTACGTCAAATTTTTTGGAATTAAATCCGATGATGCGGTCAGCTTTTTCAAACCACTCCCACATGACGTCAATAGAAGGAGAAAGAGAAGCCGACGGGTGCCAAAAACTTTTCATCTCTCCTTCTATCTCTTTTCCTGACTCGTCCACTTCTCTTTTATAGACTGATACTACCGATACCCCGAGATCCGCCGGATCCTCCGAGGTAATATCGGAAAACAGTTTTTGGGTTTCAACGTCAAAAATACATTCTATCATTAGAGTTCTGTAATATTATGCGATTTGCTTTCCCGAAGTCCCGCATCAGTGATGCGGATAAAATGTGCATGGTTCTGCAGTTCGTCTATGGAGCCGGCATTGCAGTAGCTCATACCGGAACGAAGGGCTCCCAAAAGCTGGGCTATCACATCGGATACCGATCCCTTATAAGGAATGAGAGACTCTACTCCTTCAGGCACAACGGAGTTGAGCTGCTGTTCTGTTTTGTTTTCAAGTGTTATCTGCCGGTCGGCAGTAGCCAGGAATGATGCGGATCCCCGATGCACTTTATACTTCATGCCTTTCCGTAAAATGATCCCTCCCGGACTTTCGTCTGTCCCGGCAAACCATCCGGCAAGCATACACGTTGCAGCTCCTGCGGCAAGTGCTTTGGGTATGTCTCCGGGATAGTTTGTGCCTCCGTCGGCTATCACCGGCACACGGTGTTTTTTAGCTATAGTCGAACATGCCAGAACTGCCGTTAATTGGGGGACGCCAACGCCTGCGACGATCCGTGTGGTACAAAGCCCGCCCGGCCCGATGCCGACTTTCACTCCGTCGACCCCGCATTCAATCAAATCTTCAGCTCCTTCTTTGGTTGCAACATTGCCACCGATAAGATCAATATGTTTAAAGCGTTTCCGGATTTCCCTCATCGCTCGGAGTGCTACGTCGTTATGCCCATGTGCTACATCAACAACCAACGCGTCAACGCCCGAGGACACGAGAGCATGAGCGCGTTCAATATAATCTTTCACTACTCCGACTGCCGCCCCGACCCGGTAACACCCATGGCTGTCTTTGGTAGAAAACGGATATTTTTCATACGCGGATACGGAATGGGCAGTGATCAGTCCTTTCAGATGACGGCTTTTATCAATAAGCGGCAGTTTCTCAATTTTATAGTGATGGAACAGTTTTTTTGCTTCGGTAATGGTTATTTTTTCAGTAGCCGTAATCAGTTTTTCAAACGGAGTCATAAGCGCTCCGGCTTCCTTTCCGTTATTCCCCTCAAACATATAGTCCCGCTTGCTTAAAATTCCGAGCACATGATTTTCTCCATCAACGACTATAAAACTATGAACGTGTTTTTCCCGGGATATCTGCCAGATTTTCTGCATGGGAGTCTTGGGGCGGATCGTATACGGAGCGTAGAGTAGAAACCCGACAGTGCGTTTGACTTCTTTGACTTCTTCTACCTGATCTTGGATAGTCATAAACCGGTGAATAATTCCTATCCCTCCTTCGCGGGCAAGTGCAATTGCCATCCCGGATTCCGTCACTGTATCCATATTGGCAGATACCAGAGGAATGGAGAGATCAATATGACGGGTGAGTTTTGTTTTTGTGGATACGTCTAACCGATGATCGATAAACGATCTTTGGGGGACAAGGAGTACATCATCATAAGTTAACCCGGTTGGGATGTCCATAATCCAAAAATTAGTTTATCGGTATACAAGTCTTCCTTCAATACCCCGCTTTATATTTTGGTTGTGGCGGAGCCACTCCTCCAAAACCTGCTGGGCTGATGTGGTAACAACTTTGGCTGTACCCGAGGCGCGGAATTCTTCGTCTGAAATATGAAGATACGGAAGGCTGTTTTTTACATGAAATCCCTGAAGAGCAATAGTGTATACTTTCCCGTCTTCAACCGGTACTCCTTTGACAGAGAGTATGATCAATTTCTTTTCTTTGTCCGCATACACTGCCTGTACGCCGCCATTCACCTGATAGCATTCTCCTTCGCTGTTCCTGTTTTCCGGCCGCATGATATGGGTAAATATCTTTTTAAGCAGTACCCCTGTTATGGTAAAACGGATGATAGTATTGTCATATGGGAAACAGCTTTTTAGATTTTTCAGAGTTACGACCGGCCCCATTTCTTTGACGCGGATTGATCCGCTCCCTACCAGCATCACGTCACACTCGGCATTTTGGGCAAACGCGTCAGCAATGAGATTCCCCAGCGTCGTTTCCGTTTCGCGTTTGGGGTGCGTTAGAGTTTCGGAGAACTTGCAGAGAACCGTATTGTATTTCCGGTCTACTTCGTTTTGAAATCCTCTGATAAATCCCTCAAGCTTCTGATCCGGTTTGGTAACTGTGCTGTCAATATTTACCAGCTTCCACTGATATTCAATAATGCTGTTTGTATCATCATCAACCACGATATCAAATCGCCCGATCTGATTGCTGCTGGTTCCTGCCTGAACAATAAGAACGTTGTTTACCTTTTCGGGTTTTTCTAAAAATGTATGTGAGTGTCCGCCGATAATCATATCCACTCCCCATTCAGGCTTCAGAAGCTCGGCTAATTCCTTATCCGATTCAAAACCGATATGGGTAAGAAGGATGGTCAAATCAATGTCATCATTTTTATACGCGTTGCTGATTTTCCCCACTTCCGCAGAAGCTTCTTCCAGAGTTACGAAACTGCCGATAAGGGAATCAAGCTTAATGGAGTCCATAACTTTTTCCGTAATAATACCTGTAAACATAAAGTCAAATCCTGCTTTTTTGAGAATGACATACGGCTGCATAAGACGTTTATGCAGGGTTTTAATATAGAGATTGGCATTCACAACAGGAAAATTGGCCATTTTTTCCAAAAACAAAAGGTGGGGAAGCCCGTAGTCAAACTCGTGGTTGCCAAGAGCTATCACGTCCGGAGCCAGGTAATTCATGATTTCAATTGTGGAAATTCCTTTGTACTCACTGCCAATGAGAGACCCCTGGACCATATCGCCGGATATGACATAGAGAACGTTTTCCTCCTCCTTCCTGACTTTATTGATGTACCCTGAAAGAAGCGATAACCCGCCCAGAAGTTTGTTCTTCCCCTCGTCAGTTTCAGCCAAAAAATCCCCGTGCATGTCATTGCTGTGGAGAATGGTAAATTTTTTCGTGTTCATAAACCGCATTGTACTCTTCTTTCCATCTTATTTACAGCTTGTTATGTATTCAGGAGAGCGTAATATATCCAAAGAGGGCAGCATCAAACATCATATATATCTATGATATAACATTACGAAGAAGAGTATAAAGAAAAAAATAGTAGAAAAAATAATCCCTTATTCCTTATTCCTTATTCACTATTCGATGTTCTCTTATCTCGACACCGACAGATTTGTTCCGCCTTCCGCCCCGCACGCTTTCACCGTCACTATGTTGTTGGAATCAACGACAATGCTGTATTTGGTAAGAGCCGCTGTTCCATCAGGATCAATGGGAATAGTTTTTAGGTACTTATTCATGGGTGTCGTAAGATCAATGCAATCCGTATCGCCTGCGACACTACATCCGTTGGTAGAAAGAGCGCATCCACCCGCGGCAGTTCCTAATTGCTTCTCCGCCATACCCGTCGTAAGACCCGATGGAAGTGCTCCTTTATTATCAATAATCGACGAATGAACTGCAGTCAAAATGGAATTCATATCCGAAAGCCGTCTGTCATCTTTGGCATCTTTGATGCGCTTGCTTGGGTTCAGTGCCACAAACACCGTCACAGCCAATATGGAAATAATAACGATAACAAGAAGAAGTTCAATGAGGGTAAATCCCTTCCTTTTCAAAAATTTCATACGGGCAGACCTCCATTTCTGAGTTAAGTATCAGAGATGTAACTTATCTTGTCAAGTAAAAATTATTCACAACAGCATATATCCGGCGGTGAACATTCATAAATGCTTCCCTCTTTGTACCCTGCGCACTCGTTTGATTTTTTACAGCTTCCGGGAAGCGTATATTTGGCTTGGCAATACTGGTTGCAATTGGCCGGAGTCGGCGTGGGGGTAGGAGTTGGCGACACCGTTGGTGTAGGCGATCCGGTGGGAGTAGGGACGGTAGACGTCGTTTCCGTCCACGAATTAAGCGTAATGCTTTTTCCGACTCTTGTAACAACCCCATTCAGAATTTTTACAAACGCAGGCGGCCCTGTGATAGAACTGGAAATCCAAATAGTTCTTGTGTTCCCGTCAGTACTCACTGTGGCTATACATACGCCACTACCTACTGATAATGATACGCCAGAAAAATTTCCGTCACCGCGTAGTCTTATCAATGTTTCCTCAAGACAGCTTTCTCCCATACTCATCGCTTCCTGACCCTTCTGATATCCTAATGATGAATTTGCACTGCTTATCCCTATGAGAGTCACGGACATAGCTATTGCAAGAGTCACTGCAGATATGACCAGAAGACTGGTAATTGCGATAAAACCCTGCCTGCCTGCCGGCAGGCCTGAGATTTTTTTTCTTAATTCCTTCTTCATAATTCCTTCTTCCTTATTCCTTCTTCCTCATTCATTATTCCTTATTCATTCTTCATTCTTTCGTCACCCTCAGCACTTCCTCAATCGTCGTTAAACCTTCAAGGACTTTCCGAATTCCATCCTCCATCATCGTCGTCATGCCGTTTTCAATTGCAATTTTTTGTATCTCCGGTGAATCTTTTTTCTCAAGAATTGCTTTTCTGATGTTTTCATCCATCGTCATCACCTCAAAAATCCCTAAGCGCCCTTCGTAGCCGGTCCCATGGCATACCGGACATCCTTTGCCTTTATACATCCGCACTATCTGCTTCCCTCCGAAGTATTTTTGAAAGAGAAGTGGAGGAAGCATTCCGCCGATCCCCTTCACATCTGCTTCCATGCTCATTCTGCACTGCATGCAAATCCGCCTGACCAGGCGCTGGGCAATAATGATATTGACAGTGGAAGCTATAAGGAATGGTTCTACCTTAAAGTCGAAAACCTGGGGAACGTCGTTGCCGCATCATTGGCGTGTAAGGTTGACAGGACAAGGTGTCCGGTCATAGCGGAATTCACCGCAATACCTGCTGTTTCCTCATCACGGATCTCTCCGACAAGGATAATATCCGGATCCTGGCGTACTATGGATTTGAGACCTGCAGCAAATGTAAGGTTCGTTTTTAAGTTTACCTGAATCTGGTTGACGCCCACTATGTCATACTCGACCGGATCTTCTATCGTCATGATGTTGATTGATCGTTTGTTTAACTGCTTGAGAATTGCATAGAGAGATGTTGTTTTCCCTGACCCTGTTGGCCCGGTTACCAAAATCATGCCGTATGGCTTTTTCGCTGCTTTTTCAAGCTTTTCAAAGTCCTTTCCGCTGAATCCCAAATCTGAAAGCGTATACTGCCGGGATCGTTCCGAAAGAAGCCGCATGACCACTTTTTCTCCCTCTTCTATCGGCACGACTGATACTCTAATATCCAGTTTTTCTTCTCCTAATGAAAAACTTATTTTCCCGTCCTGGGCAGCCTGATGTTCGTCCGTCCGCATTTTACTCATGACTTTAATTCTGGTAATAATTTGGTCATGCAAGGGGTTGGGCAGCCGTACGATATCATGAAGAATTCCGTCAATCCGAAACCGGACCAGCGACGTGTGTTCATACGGTTCGATATGGATATCGGACACTTTATTCTCGTATCCGTTTTTTATAATCGTATCCACAATTGCTATAATGGGAGCATCAGCAGTGGCACTTTTTTTAGCTGCATCCGAAAGAATATCCGTAAACGCCTGTACTGCATTAGTCGCGTATTTACTAGCCGCATCTTCAATATCTTTTTTCGTCGCATAGCAAACGATCAGCGGCCACCCGGTCGTTTTTGCTATCAGCTGTTGTACGGCTAGGTTGTCAGGGTTATACATGGCAACCCGCAAACCCTTTTCATCTTTTCCGTAGGCAATCACCAGCTCTTTCCTAGCAACAACTTCGGGGATCAACCGGAGTACATCATCAGGGATTGCAATTTTAGAAAGGGTAACAAAGGGAGTCTTGGTAATATCGGCTATGGCCTTTCCTAAATTTTCATCCGAAATTACTTCGGACTCCAGAAGCACTTCGTCAAATGGTTTCCCAAGTTGCACTGATTCCGTATACACTCGATCCAATTCTGTTTTTAGGATAATGCCCAGTTCCGCCAAAAATGTATAGAGTGCTTTTGGGTCATAGGTAGCCATACCAGGCAGTAGATCCGCACTGCATTGTTTGAAAACAATGCAAAAACGGATTATACGTTTATATATCTATACTCTTTCATTGTATATTTCATATGATCTCGTTGCCAATGGAGGTTTGCATTGTAGTGCGGATTCACTACCTGGCATACGTTTTTATCATACCACAAAAAGCAACAATTTCAGAAAACCCTCTTGCGAGGCTAATTTGCGTACTTGACATTGTTTCCAAAAGCACATATAATACTGTGCATATGGAAATAGATAGCATACCCTCCGTCTATGTAACCAGAAGTAATTTGCAGATTATACTGGGAAAAAACAGACGAACGCTCGATTACAGAATTTCTGCCTTAATGAAAAAAAAAGTCCTGGAAAGGCTAAAAAACGGTTTTTACCTAAACATAGCCTACTTTAACAAAAGTCAATCGCAACAACAGCAATTGTTGGAGTACATCGGCGGGACAATGGTCTACCCAAGCTATGTATCTTTGGAATATATTTTAGAAAAAAACGGTTTCCTGGCAGAGTCGGTCTATGCAGTTACCTATATAACTACCAAAAAAACCCGCAGAATAGCTACAAAGCGGGGCAATTTTATCTATAGAAGCATCAAGGAGGATTTATTTTTTGGCTTTACTGCACAGACGGTCGATAACGCCGAATATTTTGTTGCCAGTTTAGCAAAAGCCTTGTTTGACTTCCTTTACCTGACCCCCTGGAAAACAAAACAGCAGATGGAGACTTTTCTAAAGGAATCCAGATTTAACTGGAAAGTTCTAAGAGAAAAAGACAAGCTCGAGTTTAAACAGATTATTTCTCAGGTCAAGATCAAAAAAATGAATACTGCCTGCCAATTTTTAAAAGAAGAAAGGATGATATAATGATAGTTCAAAACATAAAAAAAATTATTGATCGGCCGCAAAATAAAAACCGGCTTTATATCAGAAATTTGGTCAAAGAAGAAATCCAAAACTACATTCTTAACTTTGTCTATAATGACTCTGTTTTCCAAAATTTAATTTTCACCGGCGGTACGTGTTTAAGAAAGCTTTACGGACTAGATAGATTGTCAGAAGACTTAGACTTTGACTACAATTTTAACTTTAGCATCGACAATTTTGCCTTAAAAGTCAAAAATTATTTTTATTCACAGCTTACATACCAAAAAGTTAGTACAAAAGTTTCCGGAAATAAACAAACAGTTTTTATCAAGCTGCCTCTTTTTAAAGAACTTAACGTTTATCAAGACAGAACTCCGGAGGATGTATTTGTTCGGTGTGATTTTTCCAAACAGATATCAAAGGAGTATGGGCTCAATACGGGAATGATTACCGCAGGCACATTCAAGGTGATCGTTGAAGCGTATGATCTGGAAACTCTGTTTGCCAACAAGATTACAGCTTTTTTACGCCGGAGTTTTTATAAGGGTAAATTTCAAAAACTGCCTTTTAAGGGAAGAGATGTGTATGATTTATTTTGGTTTTTGCAGATTTCCTCCAAGAGCGGATACCACCTAAAACCGAACAATAAAAGATTGCTGTCGCTCATAAAAGAAAGGTCAATGGACCAAATCAAGCAAGACGTAAAAAGAAAAATAGCGTTGGTCGATCCTAAATATGTGTACAAAGACGTATTGCCTTTGGTGGAGTCAGGGCAATTCCTCAATCAATTTTTAGAAATATTTAATAAAAGCATCGTGTCTCAGATAGATATGGTGATGTAATATATGATTAATGGACAAACAGGAAATTTTCACTTTGTCGCTGAGTTTTCTGAGTTGTCCGAGTCTTCTGATCTATCCGGGTTTTCCGGCGAGGAGATTCTGTACCTTTTTCACCAGATCATCCAGCGACACATCGCTTTTGATGATAAAATCCGCAGCACCCAATCCTTTTGCCTTATCAATGTCTTCTTTTTGACTTAAATTTGAGGTGACGATCACCGGTATTGTTTTATACTGATCATTCGCTTTTACCTCCGATAATACGGTAAACCCATCTTTAACAGGCATAACCAAGTCAAGAAGGATGACGTCAGGCCGGACGTTCTGGAGGATATTTATTGCTTCCTGCCCGTCCATCGCGATGTATACCGTAAATCCAACCTTGGTAAACTTCAGGCGGTATGTGGAAGAAAGAAATGTATCATCTTCAACAATAAGAATAACCGGCATGTATTCCCTCCTTCATTTGGGCAATGACCTTGACATTTTTTACTATAGCATACATACCGTGATATTTTCACGCAGAAGGAGCTGTCATTGACTTTCTGAAAATAATGGCTTCACTCTACTAGCGTTACTAGATAAACCTATGCCCAACACAACATACACACAGTTAATAGAGCAAAAAATCAGAGATGATGCTGTCTTGCATTCAATCGGCGATGGCTTAATCGTAATCGTCGATGTCGATAAAGGAGGAAAAATAGTGTATGTCAATAAGGTATTCGAGGAGATGACGGGCTGGAAGTCAGAACAAGTATTAAACAAACCTGTTACTGACGTTCTTCCCAGAGAAGACAAAGAAGGGAATCTTGTGTCTTTTAAAGAAAGGATCGTCACGAAAGTATTAGCCGGACAAAAAGTTATTTCCGACCTGACTCAACCTTTTTTTTATCAGCGTAAGGATAAAAGTAAGTTTCCTGTTGCCAGTGTGATAACTCCCATTATCGTTAATAAAAAAATAGTCGGAGCCGTAGAAACGTTCAGAGACATCAGCAAAGAAAGTGAAGCTGACAAGGCGAAAACAGAATTTGCTTCTTTAGTTTCCCATCAGTTGCGGACACCTTTGTCAGCAATGAAATGGTTAGGAGAGATGCTTTTAAATGGAGACGTTGGGGAACTAATCTAGATTCTGAAGAAAAAGTCGCCAACACAGCTGGAGCCACGGGTTACTTAGTAAAAGCAAACACAAGAAAAGACAAGATTGTAAAATTAGTGATGGAATGTTTAAAGCGAAGTCCCGAACCGCCAAATATTTTGTAGAACTTTAAAAAAAGATGCACATCAAGTTATTTTTGGATGCGACCATAAGGAAAATTCTGTCATTAACCATGGTTTTCCAAAACCCGCTTGCCAATGCCATAAAATACACGCCAAACAGGGGAAAAATAAGTCTCACGATAAGACTCGAAGGCATTGCTCTCAGTATTACCGTAGCAGATACCGGCATCGGTATCCCGAAAAAAGACCGGCCCTTGATTTTTCAGAGATTTTTTCGGGCTGACAACGCCAAAGAGCGGGAACCCGAAGGCATAGGATTGGGTCTCTACATTTTGAAAGCTATCATTGACTTGATGGGGGGCAAAATCTGGTTTACATCACGAGAGAATAAAGGCACTACCTTTTATATAACATTTCCTATAAAAAAGATTTTAATGTAAAGAGGGAGGAATAATGAATATAAAAAACCAGAATAAGACAATATTAATATTGGAAGATGAGCGGCCTCTTTTGGAGGCGATCAAGGCTAAAATTAAAACAGAAGGTTTCAGAGCGGTGACTGCCAAATCAGTACCCCAAGCTCTGGATTACCTAAAAAAGGGGGCTAAAATTGATTTGATTTGGCTTGACCACTATTTATATGGCAAAGAAGACGGTTTGGATTTTATGGCTAAAATAAAACAGGACGGATCGGCCTGGAAAAATCTGCCGGTGTTTGTGGTTTCCAATACGGTCTCTCCTGATAAAATTCAAGTATATCTTAAATTAGGGGTTAAAAAATGCTACACGAAAGTAGATTTTCGGTTGGATCAAATTATCGCGGACATTAAACAATTTCTGAAAAGCGGTAAGAAAATCTGACGAAAAAGATTCTTTTCTCCTCATTCGCCGTTCATATTGACACCCTTCATGCGTTCCTGCCATACTAAGGGTTAGTTCACAAATAACGTCATAGGTATTTGTGAATACTACCCTTTGTGCCGCATTTTCAGATAAAATACCGAATCAAGTTTTTTGCGAATGCGGCCTAAAAACAGTATGGTTCCTGCCACGCAACCGCAACCAACAACGCCATCTTCTGTAAATACCCCGACACTACAACCCAACCAAGATAAATTCGAATATTGGGTGAAAGTCATTATCGGATTTTGCATCCTCATTATCGCATTTGACCTTTCCTTCATAGCGCTTTCCTCAAAATTATTTCCGAAAAAAACAGGCCAGTCACAGATTCCGGTTCCGAAAACCGCAGTCACCATATCAGGCAATATAGATATCAACGGATATCTCCCGAAAGACGCGGTTATAGAAATTCAGGAGCGGCAGATGGGAGATGCTGCGTTTAATATAGCAGCCACAGTGAATGCTGTTGGTGATGGCGTGGGTTGGAGCTGGCCGACAGCGGAAAACGGCACGACGTATGAACTCAAAGCAGTTGTTAAATCCATGGGAAAATCCGTGGCTGAATCCCTGATTCTGGCTGTGACGGCTCCTGCTGATAACGAAACACTGCGGATTGTCTCAACACTTGCTGCTCCGGCAGAAACCCCACCAACAGACGGAGCGCCGGCAAACCAAACCATTATTTCCGGAAAAATTGATTTGAACGGATATATTCCGTCAAATGCGACCATCACGGTAAATGCAAAAAAGCAGGGGGAATCGAATTTTTTGCCCATTGCTTCCAATATCAAAGCAGCTGACGGAGTTTCCTGGAGCTGGAATGCCGCGTTGCCGGGAACTACGTATGAACTTCAGGCTGTGCTTCTGACCGGAAGTACAACTATCGGAACCTCGCCGTCTCTCACAACATCTGCTCCTTCCCATAATGAAATGCTGGTCATCAACTCCAAAGCAGCTGCTCCCGCTTCGCAGGACACAATATCCGGAACATTTAATATCAACGGTCCTGTGCCAAACGGCGCTTCGATTATGCTTTCCGTGAGAAAATCAGGAACACCGCAGTTTAATCCTGTCCAATCCGGGATAGCTCCGATTGACGGATCATCATGGAACATTCCAAACCTCCAAACCGGAATTTCTTATGACATCCTTGCGTACCTTCAGGTTAATAATGCCGCGTATGCCCAATCACAACTGCTGGTCGTCACGGCTCCGGCGCACAACGAAGTTTTAACCATTAATAGTGCCGGTAAACCTAACGCACCGCCGTCTTCAAGTATTACATTTACCTGTCCGGGGAAAAATAACAGCAATCTTTGGCAGGTGAACGTTCAGTATAACCAAAACAATGTCAATCCCAACGCTCAAGCTTTTATTCTCCAACTTGGTTCAAATAGCGGAGGATCTGATCTTTTTAATATTCAAACCGCTCCAAACAATCCGTCACAAGTGCAAACCTATACCAGCAACTTCGTCCTCAATGAAGGACAGACCTATTTTGCCCAGTACGCGTATTCAACCTGCCAAAGCTGTACGGACCCTTCCTTTTATTCCCAATTTGCAGGGCCAATTCAAGTTCGTTGTGTTACGGCTCCGACAAACACTCCGACAATGACACCCACGAACACTCCTCTTCCTACCAATACTCCGATTCCTACCAATACAAATACGCCAACACCCAGTCCAACCAATATTCCAAGCCCGACACCAAAAATTTCCCAGTGCAATGAAACCTGTGGCGGAAGTTCCGGATATTCATGTAAAGAAGGGCTTATCTGCTTTGATACCAATCCCGAAGCCATCGGAGGGGATGTATGCCGAAACCCCAACTGCACGGATAAAGAAAACTGTACCTGCGACTAATTCGCAAAGATTTTTACCACACGCGTTACTCTAACCATTCCATTTCTAAACATTCTAGTTACTGTAAATGAATCGATTAAATTACAGTAAATTCGTGTGTTGAGCACAACGTGCTGATTTGATTTTTTGCTACTATGATTCGAATCATAGTAGCAAACGTCCATAATGGAATAATACGCTTCGTTTAATCGCTGATTGCTATAATAGCAATAGATGAATAATTCCTCTGTTACACAGAATCGTTTAATCTGTCCCCTCATCACGCTATCTATTCTAGTTTTTTATAACCTTGCTCGTCTTTTTTGCAGCAAATACTGCATGCAAACACAATGGTATCAGCGTATTCTCTTTGACAACCTCCACCATTATCAGCTGGGAGTTATCCTCGTAATTTTCTCGTTTATGTTCCTGAGAAATAAAAGGAGATTGCATAATATCCTCATAGCCCTTGGAGTCGGAATGGTTATTGATGAATCAATGTATGTACTCTCTTTTTTGGGACTGAAGAATTTCACTCATTATCACCTAGAAGGCATTATTTTTGAGTTTCTGGTTTTTCTATTCTATGCGTACGCATATCTTCAATTCTCTAAAAAGTGAACCTCTACGGACGTACAACCTGTAATTTCTAATGTTGTAAATATGTCCCAAACACTCAATTTACTGTAATTCAATCGATTAAATTACAGTAAATACACAAATCACGTTTCACTTCATCCCTTTTGCGTATTTGGAAAGAAGCGAGATGAGGATATCCTCAAAAGATATTTCATGGAGCTTGCAGACTTCGGTAAAAGGAAGTCCCGGGTCAGGGCCAAATGCGGTATTTGGGTTGCTGTCGGTAAAATACGGTGTGTTTGTCGAGTCATCCACGCGCACGTCAAATTTTGCATAGTCCACATGCTCTAATCCGTTAAATGCGCGCACTGCAAGTTTTTCTATTTTATTCCGGAGTGTATCATCTTCGAGCTTTTTATATTTATACGATTTTGCATCAGCATAAGATTGAATGCTTGTAAAAAAGTGTTTTCCGTCCGGTTTGATTCTGAAAATTTTCTCTCCCATGAGAACGTGGCACTTCTGTCCGTCATCAAAAACGACGACAGTTACCTCTGTTCCGTCAATAAACCGTTCAACAATGACAGGCATTTTATAGATTGCGATAAGCTCATCGACTTGTTTTTGGGCGTCTTTCACTGTCTCTTTGACTGCTTTATCATCTATCCCCACACTTCCGCCGCTTTCGTTGAGTTTTACGATTAACGGTAATCCAAGCTCTTCTAATATTGCCGTGCCGCTTCTTCGGATATACTGGAATGTCGGCGTCGGGATATCATATGCGACTAACAAACGTTTTGTGAGGTTCCTGTCGTTGCCGATCACCATTCCCTCCATTCCGGCACCGGTGTACATAAAATTGGAAAGCTCCAATGCAGCAGGAACTGACGTCTGCAGCCGATCTTTTCCTTTCAGGGTGTCCACAAGATTGACGACTAAAGAAGGTTGATCAACAAGAAGATTGGTCAGAAAATACTGATTCCCCGGCTGACTCTTACATTCAATGCCTAATTTTTTTATCGCCTCAACGACCTCTCCTGCCCGCACTTCTACTTCAACTTCTGCTTCATAGGCTTCTTTGGTCGCAAACCACTCCCGTTCAACATGGGAAAAGGCAACGACAACCAGTTTGAGTCTTTTTAAAGAATCCCGATCAGAGGCAAGCTCAATTTTTTGAGGAGTGGGCTTTTCGGAAACTGCCTCCTTTTTTTCCTCTTTCTTTTCCTCTTTTTCCGGAGGTTTTCCGTTTGTTTTTGTTTTATCTTCATCAGATATCCCGTTTTGCGCCATATATATCCTCTCCTCATGAGGGAAAAAACTAGCTTCGCAAGGACAGGCCTTGTGAAGCTAAATTATACGTGATCTTTCTCATCGGCCATCGCCTCTGCTTTGGTTTTATGGATCTTCCCGTCCGGGTGATTGGGCGGAGTGTAAATCGTATAGAGTTTCAGCGGTTTGTCAGGAGACGTATTTATGACATTATGATTTGTTCCCGCTGGAACGATTATTGCATCTCCTGCTTTAAACGTCTGTTCTTCCCCATTCATCACGACTTTTCCCTCTCCCTCCTCAATTCTGAAAAACTGGTCAAGGTTTACATGAGTTTCGAGACCGATTTCTTCATTTGGTAAAAGCGACATCACGACCAATTGGCAATACGGTCCGGTAAAGATAACCTGCCGGAAATTGGTGTTTGTTTGGGTCAACTGTTCAATGGGACCAACGTATCCGATCATAAGATACCTCCTTTTTCTAGAGACTGTTTCCAAATTTAAAAATTTGGAATTACAGTCTCTTGAACCCGCCGAAGCGCTCTTCGTTTGCGTGGATGTAAACCACGAAACGAAGTAAGCGTAGGAGGGTGCTCTTTTTTTATCATACCATATTCATTATCACGTATTGCATATACTGTTCATATTCAACATAATAAAAGTATTATGAAAAAGAAAAATCCATGGATGTTTCTTCTTTTTATTCTTGCAAGTGAATCATCGGAATTCTCTGGATAGCAATTGTCGGAACCATTCTGTCGTTTCTCAAAGCAAATAAAACAGCAGGCTCACTTCTCATCCCGTATCTTCTGTGGGTATCTTTTGCCGCCTATCTTAATGCAGGCATTACTGTCCTCAACTGACCTTTCTTTCTACTTTCATGTATCAATAGATGAAAGTATTTTTTCTTCTATTATCTCTTCTTTAAATGCTTAAAATATTCTATCTGCCGAAGCCTCTTTTTTGCTTCCTCTATAGTTCTATACGTCCCCATGTGACGGCCTGATTCTGCCACCACCCGATACCCTGCCTTTACTTTTCTAATCATACGTAAAAATTATTTATGAAACTATTTTCTCTCCATAGTCACTTTCTGCGGACCAAACGAACCCGGAGCCACTTGGTATTTCGGGAAATAAAACGTTATTACCGCGTCGTCAAACGTAAACCGGGAAAAATTCTCAATGGTAGGTGCAGTTCCCACCTCAACCATATCTTTTGGGAGATATGTTTCTTCTGTCCCATTAACCCGGAATTGCTCTAAAAGGTTTTCCCGGGTAAACCCGGATACTGATTTTAAATACTCATTATTTTTCGGAAATAAATCTTCTAAAAGGAGAGGTTTGTTTTTCCGCACATCCCAATTAAATGTTACAAAATCCTGCGCCATGTTTGCTCCGCCTGTGAACCACTCAATATTCATGACAAAACTAATATAATTTTTGTTTACCTGCTGCGGTGTCCATTGTAAAAAAAATGTAAACGGACTCTTGGGAAATTCAGACGTCTGATCTTGCGATGTTCTGAACTTCTTCAAATCTTCCCAATTCTCTTCTGATTGCTTTTTAAATTCATCTATGCGGGATGTAACATCTTTTTCAATTGCCTTATTTAATTGATCGAGAGCGTTACCAAACACCGGATATTCAGCTTTGATTGTATAGAGTTGTGTCTGGTCATTGATAGTTTGCACTGTTATTGGTAGTTTTGAAGTCTTCATGCCTATCATTCCTGTCTGTTTTCCCCAAAAATAAATTAGAATACCTAAAACGACGGCACTAAATACTATGATGCTAACTATTTTTGCTAAGGGTAAAGACTTCTTCTTTTTTGTTTTCATATGGTTTAAGCGTACCATAAAAACCGAAAGAAAAGAAAATACGAATTTCCCCCTTGTGATGCCATACCGCTTTGTGGTTTACTACGCTCTATGGAAAGAAGAAGGACTGGCCGTAACAATCCCCTTACGTCAATTTTCATCGGAATTCTCTGTATCGTCGTCATTGTGTTCGGCACGTTTCTCTACGGCCGTTCGACTAGTTCCCAATCCATGGCAACGCTCAAAGAGAAACAGGATCTGGTCATAAAAACCCAGACGGAAACTGCAGTTTCCATGCTTGATGCTCTCTACCAAAAACACCTCAAAGGAGAACTAACGCTGGAGCAAACTCAACAGATGGGAACAGATCTTTTACGGGACTTGCGGTACGGACAAAATCAGGAAGGGTATTTTTGGGCAGACACGACTGACGGAGTCAATGTTGTTCTCTACGGAAAAACGGATGTGGAAGGGACAAACCGATGGAATTCATTTATCGGCGGCGTGTATTTTGTGAGGGAGATTATAAAAAACGGAATGAAAGAAGGCGGCGGATATACTGACTATTATTTCCCTAAAAAAGATGAGTCAATACCCCTCCCAAAACGCGGCTACAGTCTCCTGTTCGAACCTTTTGGATGGGTCGTGGGAACCGGATACTATCTTGAAGATATCCAAAGGTAAAAAATGGATGAATTTCTTAAACAACTTTTTATACGCATTGGCTGGTCCGTGTTTCCGGTATCGCTATTTTTTATCATCACGGGGAGTAACCCTGCCTTTGTGTCTCCCACACCAACTCCAACAATGACACCTTCTCCTACTCTTTCGATAACACCGACAGACACGGTTACTCCGACTCTAACACCCACTCCTAAACCAACCAATACTCCCACTCCCTCTCTATTACCCACACCCTCGCCAATACCCGTCACATCCCAACAACTCGATGAATGGTTTACCATATATAGCAACCACTTTGCGATTGACCGACAAAAATTATGGAAGGTTGCTGTATGTGAGTCAAACTTAAGATTTAATGCAAGAAACGGCGATTACGGAGGACTCTTCCAATTTTCAACATATACATGGAAAACAACACGCAGAGCCATGAATATGGATCCAAATCCAGAGTTGCGGTTTCATCCTGAAGAGGCAATCCGGACCGCAGCATTTAAAATCTCAACAGCCGGCCTTGCTCCATGGCCCAATTGCGGGAAATAGCTGTCTAGCTATGGACAGCTGAAACCGTATGGTTTTTTGGCGCATCGCCTTCGCGCTTGGGATATGCGTTTCCCGTAAAACTCTCTACGCACACCCGGTGTGTGTAATAATTCCATAGCTTTTCAGGTGCTGGATGAGGATCGTAACAAGCGGCTGGCGATCAATAGGCTCCAATGAAGGGCATGACTTTCCCGTTGATGGTCCTCCGGTGAGAACGACTGCTGTCCGGACAGCCGGAACAAGACTCTGATGAGTGAGATATTCTATCGCATGAGATCTGTTCCGTATGTTTTGTCCGTCAATGAGCTGATCAATTTTTTGTACGATATCTCGGGAAAGCGTAATGGTAAGCCGGGTTTTCATACATTCCAATTGATATCATACTTTATCATACTATGTGATAGTATCATACTATGCGCTTATTGCAACCATCTCATCATTTTTTCTTTTGTATTAAACACGGCTCGCTTTAGAGCTACCACAATCAAAAAAAATACTGTATAGTATATTCCATATGACAACACAACCTGTGAGCGGTCAACCAGTACAAAGTGATGTGTGTCCCAAATGCGGAAAGCCGTTGGGAGAAATTACCGTCACGGCTTCCGGACGGAAACTGCAACGGTGTACCGGAGGATCGTGGAATCCGGATACGAAAAAAACCGACGGGTGTCCCTATGTCCTGTGGCTTCCGTTCGAACCAAAAGACTTAGACGAGAAGTGCCCGAAATGCGGTTCACCTCTCCAGCTTTCCATGACGCGGTTTGGGAAAAAAATGAAGAAATGCTCAAAGGGCGGATGGGATAAAGAAAAAAGAATAGCAACGGGTTGTGATTACATAGAGTGGATCAACGGCACGACCGAACCCCTGGATGAGGAATGTCCGGAATGCGGCGCCAAACTCGTTTTGTATACGACGGCATCAGGCAAAAAGATGAAAAAATGTTCTACATCCGGATGGGATAAAGAAAAAAGGCTGGCAACGGGCTGTACGTACGTCCAGTGGCTCAAAGCCGGAGAGTAAAAGAGGTGAATGGCCTCATAAGTCTTAAATAAATACGTACACTACAGATGGTGATATGCTACATATAGACAAATTAAGTCAAAGCATATGATTACTTTGCCAAAACTAACATATCCGTATACCGCACTAGAACCATACATTGATGAAGAAACCATGCGGATCCACCACACGAAGCATCACCAGGGCTACATAGATAAACTCAATGCGGTTCTTGGAAAATACCCTGACCTTCAGACAGAATCTCTTCCGTCAATGCTCACCGATCTCTCATCGCTTCCTATTGAGGATGCGGACAAGACTCTCATTCGCAATCACGGCGGCGGACACGTTAACCACACATTCTTCTTTTCCGTAATGAAACCTGACACATCCAAAGATCAAATACTGATAAAAAGAATACTGAAACAATACGAATCTCTTGAGAATTTTAAAAATGAATTTACCCAGACAGCTCTCAATCATTTCGGCAGCGGTTGGGTCTGGCTTGTGGAGGATGCCAAAAATGCGCTTAAGCTTTATTCCACTCCCAATCAGGATTCGCCGTATCTTACCGGAAACATGCCGCTTCTTGCTCTCGATATCTGGGAACATGCGTACTATCTCAAATATCAAAACAGAAAATCAGAATACATCAACAATTGGTGGAATGTCGTCAAAATCCTTTAGATATGAAAAAAATTATCACAATTCTTGGAATTATGGCATTTGTCGTTCTTGGAGCAGCTGTCTATTATAACTACACGATAAAATCTGCTTTGGGATCGACAAACTCTCAGGCAATCGAATTACCGGTCCCGACATCAGTGACATTGCAACCAATAGCCCGATCATCGACAAAAGAATTCACCATAACGGGAAAAAGTTTCTCTTTCACCCCGAATTCGATGAAAGTAAATCAAGGTGATACAGTAAAAATTACGTTTATCAATGAAGAAGGATTCCATGACTTTGTTCTGGATGAATTTCAGGTCCGCACGAAACAGATTCAGAAAGGTCAACAGGAGACTGTGCAATTTATCGCAGACAAAGCAGGTTCATTTGAATTTTATTGTTCTGTCGGAACACATCGGCAAATGGGCATGAAGGGCACGCTTGAAGTTATGCCCCTCCCGGATAATTAAATACGCGAAAATTTAATTATTTATATTTGCTTTTTCAAACGCTTCTTTCAACCCTTCCAGGGTTTCCGGGGGGTGCTTGCTTAGGACACATTCAGGATAGATTCCGCGGGAAACGTACCTGCTTCTGTTCCACTTGACAGAATAAACTTATTACCTCAAAATGATTCGGAAAAGATTTAGATATCAAACCAGATATTCGAGAATATGGAATAGGAATTACTGGAACAAACTACATTCCATTGAATACGAAGTGGCAGATAGAAGAAGCGCTTGAAAAAATAATTACTCATGTACAGAAATTACCTCATGTAGTTGAAAAAGCATTCGTATTTCTTGCTACGATATCCTACCTTCAGCCCTTTGCTGATGGTAATAAACGTACAGCGAGAATGGTAAGCAACGCTATTCTCCTGGCAAATGGATATTGTCCTTTATCATATAGAAGCGTCGATGAAGTTGAGTTTAAAAAAGCTCTTATTCTCTTTTACGAGCAAAATAATCTTTTTCACTTAAAACGGATATTCTTGGAACAACAACAATTTGCTATTCAACACTATTTTATATAGTGTACCATTTTTCTCCAGTTCTGCTGATATTATACCGGCTCATAGAGTTTTAACAATTCCTCCATCTGGGTATCTCGGTCTTTTTTCCGTAGTTCCATCTCGTCTATACGACCGTCTGCAAAATAATCATCGGTTTTCTTTATTGATTTTGCACGATACCCAACTTTTAATGATCGTAATTCATCTTCCGTAATATTTTTCAGACTTCCCGGTTCCCAGAAACACCAGAGTTTCTTATTATCAAACTCAAGAAGCGTACCATATTTTTCAAATAACACCTGCATCATTTGGATAGAACGGCGAACCGTACAAGGAGCATAATGCCGATGATGAGATATTCGTACAGGGAATCCTGATGACCGGGACGCATGCCATACATCTTCTGAATCACCGGACCGACGAATGCATCGCGGGTGAAACGTTTGTAAAATTCGTTCAAATCCAGATCAAGGTTGTATCTGTATCTGATTTCTTTGATAAACTTTTCGACAAAATCCTTTGATAGTTGTTTTGAAGAATAAATTTGTATTTCAATGTTTGGCTTTTCAACTGAACCAATGTTTTTAAATACGACCCCCAAATTTTCTTTAAGATACCGGAATGTTTGCCATCGTACCCCTGGCTCCCAATCATTATCCCCTGAAGGAAAGTGAGCCGGCTTGTGGAAGGTGGCATCAAAATGAAAAACAGAATACATGCTGTAAACGATAATATACTGCCGTAATAAAATGTTGCCGATGGATTCACCTTGCTCCAGAGAACTCCTCCTACAAACGACGCTAAAAACGTTCCGATAGCAGTAAGCGTGTAATATGCGCCGAAATACGTACCTGATTCTTTTTTTGTAATAAACTCAGAAATGTATGATTTCGATACGCCGTCAGTGGCGGCTATGTAAATCCCGTAGACCGGAAACAGCACCCACAGCCAGGAAGAATTCTGTATAAAACCGAAGAAAAAATACACCACTGAAAATACAAGCAAGCCGGCTGAAAATACTTTTTTTGCACCGACCTTATCTGCTACCAAACCCGCCGGGGTTGCAAAAACGGTTTGAGAAACATTATAGAGAACATAGGCCAACACCACGAGTGTCGTCGTTAACCCAAGGTTTTTAGCATACAACAGAAGAAACGCATCGGAACTATTTCCAAGCGAAAATAAAAAGCTTATGAAAAGAAAAACTTTGAGATTATAATCAAGGTTTTTCCACCGTATTTTTACGAACGTTTGTTTTTCTCTTTGCACCGCTTTTTTCTTTTCAGTAACAAACATAATAAGAAGAATAATTGCGATAAAAGCAGGAATAAAAGCAATAAAAAAGGCCAGCCTCACATCCTCCTTTACAAGGTACAAAACTAGGAGAGCTACCAGCGGTCCGAACACTGCTCCTAAACTGTCAAATGCCCTGTGGAATCCGAAAACGAACCCTTTATTTTGCGGTGTGGTATTCTCCAGGAGAATGCTGTCTCTTGGAGCAGTCCGCAATCCTTTCCCAAGCCTGTCTACAACTCTGGAAAACAAAACTAAAGGCCAAAAATAGGAAAGTCCGATAAGGAGTTTTGATATTGCCCCCAAAGAATATCCAAGGACGACAAACACTTTTCTTTTTTGGAAATAATCAGAAACCGTTCCGAAAACATATTTGCTGATACTGGCTACCGCTTCCGCGATCCCTTCTATCAACCCTACAATCGGAATTGACGTATGCAAAACAGAGGTAAGAAAAATCGGCACAATCGGATAAATCATCTCCGACGCCAAATCATTAAAAAAACTTACCAAACCTAAGATAAAAACATTTTTTGGAATTTTTCGAAGCATCATAGAAAAAATATCACATTTGGCTCCCCCTATAGACATGTTCCGTAATAGGGAAATTGAGATAAATATACCACCTGTCAATCTTAAAACTCTATTTTCAACATTTAATCTTGATTTTGTTGCTATATAAACTACGCAAGTCCCTTTGTTCTTTGCTCAATCTTAGATTAGACATTCTTGATGGCACCAATCGGTTGCTTGGAATTTTATAATCTTTTTCTGAAGCTTCTATTGTGTCAAACCAAACATCTTTTCTTCGATAAACCCCACATGACTTGAGAACACGCTCAAAAAGGATTCGATGATATGTAATCCACTCAGACACCCATTCTGAAGGAACTCGTTCTCGGAGCTTCTTTAAGTATAGAATTTTTGAATTACTCAATTCGTTTCCTAGTCTATCAACTATTCTACGTAAACCCTCCTCTTCTCTTCGAATAATAATAGGGTGATCTTGACTAATTCCTACAATAGGTTGTGTATCACTTTTATATTCTGAGGTTTTTCCGTACTCTGACCACAAATTAGCTACCACTTCTGAAACGTGATAGAACTCGGACATATTATTTATCCGAAGAGTATTGATCGGGAAACTCAAGAGCAGAGCTGTCTTTTACAATCTCCTCTTTCATTCCTTTGACTAGCTTGGACTGGATTAACTGATCATCAAATTCTCCCGAAAGCTTTGTAGCCTTTATTCCTTTAAAGGGGGTTAGATCATTTTTAGAAACATAATATGTATCTCCATTATTGTTATCTAACCACGAAGAATCGTTATGGCTGATTTCCACAAGCGAACTAGTCGGATATTGATCAAGTTGATTAACTATTTGACTTAATAAAGAAAGATAAGGACTTTTGACACTGACGCCTGGTTTTAAAGAATAATTTTCTCTGTTGTAAGAAAGTCCGACATTTGTTGTTGTAATTGCTATATCATCATCTGTCAGTAGAATGTCGTAAAAATCAAAAGGCACAGGACCTAAAGGCATTCTAATAAATGCCAAATCGTTGGGGTGATAGTAACCCGCCATTACAAGCTCTTTAAACGAGAAATATACCATTTTTGCAAGGCGTACTTTAGGGATTGGCTTGTTAGATACGGCTAAAATTTCTTTTGTTAGTTTGAGAGTAATGTTAGGTTTCATGTAAATGTAGTTTAACACTAATAGAAGTAATTACAAAATCCTTATTGGTAGGTTGCAAGATAAAAATTCGAACGTCTATTATATATAAATAAATGGATTGTCAGAAGCTGTAAACTATCTTGCTCGAGAATCGTAGTCTTACTATAACCAAGCGATTCCTAAGTATTATCGAGATATTCCAAGATGCGAAGTTTGAACAGCAACTAAGATAAGAGATGGAAAAAGTGAAACCTGCTCTTATTCCTGCCAACTAAACTACGGTACTCAAGCAAATATACAAATTATTCTTTATTTAGATTTCGGGAAGATCTTTTTGATGATATAGGCAATAAGTGTCAATGTTAGATAGAAAACGATGAAGAAAATGATAAAGTTAAGTGCATAGTCAATAATCTGTCTTGAAAGACTCCGGGTGGCGATAATATTAATATTTTTTGGGACAAAATTGAAGGCATAAAATTCAAGAAGAAGCGATAGAACAGCAGAGATTATTCCTCTTTTTGTTGATATAAACATATATCCTCCTTCAGTAATAAGTATACAATATAATCAATGAAAAGGTCACTGATTGTAATACTCTTTATTCTAACCATCCCTTCAGCCGTATTTATTGTCAGAAAGTATAGAGAAACTCTACCAATACCTGCTGGTGCAGTATCACTGGAATATCCCTTAAAAAACGGAAAATATCTAGTTACTGCAAGCGGTAGCTTTTGGGGAATCCACAGTAGGCAGATAGAGAAATACGCCCTAGATATACTAAGGTTCCCTTCTCTTGGTTCTCTTTTTAAATTCCATCAAGCAGACTTGGAGACAAACGAAACATATAATACTCCCGTCGACAGTCCGTGTGTAGGTTATGTAAAAAAAATGAGAGACGGTATTGCCGACCAACCGATTGGGATAAAAAATCCAAAGGCCCCTGAAGGAAACTTTATCGTTATCGGTTGCCCCAATTTTGATGTACTGATGGCCCATTTCAAGAAAGGATCATTTAAAATAAAAGAGGGCGACAAGGTTCAGACGGGAGAAGTAATTGGCCTGATTGGCAATAGCGGTAATACAGACGGACCACATTTACACATCATGATTTATTCAACCGATGATTCAACTGGAGAGAAAACACCTCTCCCTATCACCTTTAACGGCAGATATTTTCGTATCCTCGATAGCTTCACGAACTGATATACATTTTATATTATTCCAACAATCCAAACTCGATGGCTTCAAAAATGATAGCTATTCCTGCCAAGACAATTCTTTGGCGTTAAGGTCAATTTGCAAATGTCCGCGTTTAATCGTTCCCGTTGCCTTATCAACTTTATAAACATCCTCCCCTGGTCTTATAATCCAATTTTTCATTAAAAAACTAACAGGGAAAATATGAATATGTTAATTGCTTTGGCAAAAAATCTACCAAACCACATATAAAAATGCATTGCTCTTCCGTAAAAACTCAGCTTCATAAAAGTTTTTATTATTCTTGGGAAACTATTTCCAAAAAACAAAATTAGCCACTTTGTCTCCCTGTTAGGTAAATGTTATTGTTTTAATCATCTGGTCATTGGTGATAATAAAATCAACATCTTTACCGGCTGGAAAAACTAAACTATAGGAATCGCTTACCCCCATCTGGCAATGTGAACAATCCACCCCGTGGTCGGTCTTAAAATTAATTTTTTCGCCGTCGACTTTAACCGCAACAAAAGTAATGGATTCGGCAAGCGAATCCACAAGATTCAAGCGATAAATGTATTTATTGTTAATTGAATCATATTGTGCGGTGTAATCACGCGAAAGAGCGGTGCTACGAGCACCGGTTTTCCCAGGTTTTATTTTCAGTTCTTGTTTTGTTAAAACATAAGACAACTGACTGCTGCCATCGTCATCTTCCATAGCCCGTTCACGCAACTTCACGCTGTCAAAAAACGGATAAACCAAGAGTGCCGTAAAAACAATAAATAAAGAAATAAAATAGTATACAGTGCGTGAAACCATGCTGGTATTAAAGTAAGCTAAAATGTTGCCTAAAATATTTCTCACCGAAAAAGAAACAAAAATAAGCGGGGTGATAAAAAAAATTGGGAGAATATTAAAATTGAAACCCCCCATGCGAAATTCTTTTAGTTGGAGAAACCACCCCCAACCAATGGGCAAAGGGATAAAATAAACGCCGAGAGCAAAAATGAAAAAGATGATATTAGTAAATAGATGATATTTTTTACTGAAACAAAGAAAAATACTAAATACCGCAAAAAGAATGATTGAGGGGAGAGTTAAAATATTTAAAAAAAACGGGATAGTGGTTAAAACCAGCAAAATTGCAAAAAGCCGGTTAAACACAATTTCCAATGTGGTCAGGGAAAGTTGATTTTTATCTTGGGAAACGTTACTGGATACAGCCGTAGGATTTTTGTTTGTATTTATACTTATATTTATATTCATATTTTAATACTACCAAATTTTAGGTGTATAAAGTTACCAACGTGCTCCGAGCGGTAGAGGAAGTTTAAAATTATATAAACCAATCAAATACAAATCGTAATTGACTGTAAACGAGTAGAGCAATAAACATTACAGAAATCGAAACAAGAGGTTTTGCAGCCCCTTTGACCTTTTTCGTCATTAATAACCATTCTTGAAAGAGAATATACAAAAACCCAAACCCTACTTCACCAATATGAACAACTGGAATAATGAATGGATAATACGGAAGTAAGGTACTCCGAAATGTCCAAAATCCTAAGAGAATTGCAAATGGGGTCGTTAGTAATGTATCCAACAGAAGATGTATACCTGCTGCTTTTAGACGATTACCAAATCCCTTTCCTATTTTTTTGTATAGAAGATACAATTCATATCCACCTGCATAATAGAAAATGATCGCAAGTGGCGTATTCCAAAGATAAAAATTTAACTGATGGAATGTAAACCTCCCGCTGATAATCCAATCCCCCTCAAGGACAGGTGCCAAAAGAAACAAAGGGAGAAAAAAAACGAGTGCTTTAGAAAGGCCATTCTTTTTGTAAAAACGAAGGACAAGGACAAAAGCCATGATCAAACTTGCTAGTTCAATGATAAATCCAATCAAAGAAAAGGGCTGTCGAACTTCAAAAAATATCGGACGTGAAAATACTATTGAAAGAATCAAAGAATAAACTAAAAGGAGAAAAAGAGATAACATATTATGTACTTTAGTATATCAGAAGGTTCGAACATCCTACGGGGTTATAAAAATGGATCGTCATAACGCTCTAAACTATCATTTGCTCCGTAATCCTAGTATTAATCTGACTAACAGTTTATCACAGTGTATCAAGGCTTTTCAAAATCCAATCTGCCTGCCCATCGAAGTCCCGCCAAGCGGGACGAAGTTGGGGGCTGAACAAGCTCGAAATAGACTCGCTCAGATAAAGTTGCTTACTCATGCTTCAACAGTCTAACAAGCATTTAAAAAGGCGCTTGCGTCTAAAAAGTAAGAACCCTATCACAATCTTTTACCAAGCCATATAATTCTTTCATTCCGCTTACGGGACAGGTTTTATTACCTTCCTGATGTCGGAGAACCATACAAGTCTCACAAGCTAAAATTTCTCCTTTTCCTGACTCAAGAAACATGTCTACCTGTTTTTGTATATCGAACTTCTCGTTGCTGAATTTAAGATATTCCACACCTTCACCTAGGAGAAATATACTAACATTGTCGCCATTTTTAAGAGCAAGATTACTAAGTCTAAAAGCGTTCCAGTTTGTTTCTGCGTTGTTTGTGGAAAGAATAATAGCAAGTTTCATATTTTGACTTCATTATTATATATTAACTAACCTAAAATAAAATCTAAATAATTTTCCTTATTGATACATTGAAATTTGGATTCGTGATAGGCTTTTATCCATCCGGCAGGTACTTTTACTATTTTACTTCCGGACTTAAACTCAAATCCGTATAGCGTTCCATTTTTTTCCTCTACGTAATCAAGCTCGGCACCAGTGTGAGTCCGCCAAAAATAACCGGAAACGAGATCCTGTTTACCGGCGTTAAACTTCATTCTTTCGAGAAGAAGAAAATTCTCCCACAAAAATCCCGAATCGTTTCGGTCTTTTAAGGGTTTTACATTGTCGATGAGAATGTTTCTGATACCCAAATCATAAAAAAATATTTTGTCCATCCTGGTGACTTCTTTTCTTAAATTTCTGCTGAAACCTTCGAGACGAAAAACAATAAATGATTTTTCCAGTAGATCAATATAGCGGGAAACGGTGTCTTTACTCATGCCCAGCGAGGTTCCGAGTTCGGTTAAAGAGACTTCCGAGCCAATTTGAAAGGCTAGCAGTTTTAAAAGGTCGCGAATTTTTGAAGAATTTTTTATATCTCCGAATTCAATGAGATCACGGTAAAGATACGCGTCGCTTATATTTTGTAAATATTCCCGTTTTTGAGAAAAGCTTTCGTAGGAAAATATTTCGGGATAAGAACCATATATTAATCGTTCCTCAAGATTACTATCCAGTTCCGCCCTGTTTTGAAACGCGGATAATTCTAAAAAGGAAACTGGGTATAAATGATAGCTCCAAACCCTGCCCGTCAGGGGTTCGCTTATTTTACTGGCCAGATCCAAAGAAGAGGAACCGGTAACCAACACCTTGAAATTAGGAATATTGTCCAGAATAATTTTCAGGTTGATGCCAATCTCAGGTATTCTTTGTGCTTCATCAACAAACAACATTTCGTACCCTGATACCAGTGATTGTATTTTGGCTAAATCCCGACTGGTGATAATATCGATAAAACGGCTTTGGTCTCCATTGATAATCAGGGTATTGAGATGTAACCTTTTAATAATTTCGTTTACAAGAGTGGTCTTTCCTACTTGTCTTGCTCCATAAACAATAATTCCTTTTTTGGAAGAGGTCAACTTTTCTATGATGGGAGTGGTCAGAATACGGGAAATATACATGCTGAAGGGAGCATAACATGAATTCGGCTATTTGTCAAGCGTAAATAACGTTATTTACGCTAGTCTATTGGTGTAAATAAGGATTATCTAAATACAATCATCTTGGAGGTGAAATGCGGGAATAGATCTATTTGCGATAGTACACTGGCGGAAATGATGCTAATAAAGCCATACTTGAGGCTAAACTCGGTATAGTATGTGCCAACTGGCTCGAGAATCGTACAACTAATATAACCACTCAATTAGCTTGCTATAGTCCTGAGCTTGCGAAGGATATCTTCAAGACATTTGAAGATTTTCGGCTGGTACAGCAAATCAGGGAAGAAATAGAAAAAGTTAATAACTACTTTATCTGAACTTCTTTTAAGTTTTCTATCGCTTCTACTGCTTTTTGACGAACAGCATACTGGACAAAAATATGGTCATGATAGTATCCCGCCACAACATTTGCAGATATTTGATTATCAGCTAGTTTTCTAGCTAATACAGCAGTAAGACCGACAAGTTCTAAAGATGTGTGTACTTCAATGGTTAACTTGGCATATGGTCCTTCGTATTGTATGTTGTTTGTTTCGAAGTATTCTTTAGAAGCAATAATCGTCAATCCTTCGTTCTCTTTGAAGGTTCCTAGAATTCGATCATCGGAATTACTTTGATATTCTTTAACTGAAGCAAATCCATACTCAACACCATCGCAAGATACCTGTAATGATTTTAGGACTTCAAAAAGATTAGTTTGGCCAGTCATGTTAAGCAATTTTCTTTTTAATCCCCCTTAGAATTTCTTCTACACCGTCTGTAATATTCTTTGAAATTACACAAAGGTGACCGAACATTCCTAGTGCAAAAATAATAAATAAAACAAAATCGCCCGTATTCAATACTTCACCTTTTTGAAGCATTGGCCACTTAACCAAAACAAAGTAGTATCCTATTAACCCAGCAATAAGAAAGTTTATGAAATCATTCCATATTTCATTAAACTTTGATTGCCAAATTTTACCCTTATATTGATCGGCCAAACTACTATATTTGATTAAACCCAAAACTAAACTAGATAAAATTACTACACCAAGACTAATTAAGTTGTTCATATATTATGTATGATAACCTTCATAAGGTTTTTTACCTTTCTTCAAAACAAAAACCCTACCTGTAACATTTTTAGCTTCTTCTGAACAAAGGTAAGCAACAAATTCTGCAATTTTCTCAGGTTCTATAGCTTCTCCAATATACTGAGGAAAATATTTTCTATACGCCTCGGTTGCTGTATCAGAAGGAGAAATGGCATTGACTTGGATGTTTTTATCCTTAAGTTCTTCGGCAAGTCCGATGGTTAAATCTTCAATGCCCTTCTTAGAAACAAAATACGGTAACCAACCCTTTGCCCCATTTTCAAATGTTCCAGAGATATTGATGATCTTCCCTCCTTTTGGCATTAGGGGGATAAAAGCATGAACAAGGAGCGTTGGAGCGGTAAGACCAACGGCATAGGTATCGAGAATAACCTGTTTGGGAAATGATTCAAAGCCTTTACCTGCATAAACCTCATCCTTACCGTGCCAGATACCAGCCACATTCACCAGAATATCAACTTTATCCGTCCTCTGTTTTATCAGGGTAATAAGAGCTTCCAACGAATCAGGCTTGGTAAAATCCCCCAAAAACACTCCTGCCTGACCACCATTCTCAGTAATCAAACTCTTTGTCTTCAGTAGTTTATCTTGAGTCCGACCAGCCAAAGCAATAAAAGCGCCTCCTTTGGCTAACTCAATAGCAATTGCTCTTCCTATACCAGTTGAGGCGCCGGTTACAACCGCGAACTTGTTTTTAAGTTTCATAGTCCTATTTTATCACATAAAAATGGATCGTTTATACGCTCCAAAATATCTCACAACAGCAAAATATACTATTCAATTTTCTATTTAACTCTCTAGAATATTCTTTAATTTGCCTAAAATTTCCTTTGTAAACGGTTCAGGCAGGTCACCAGTATCTACCCATTCGTAATAGGTGAGTTCCGATGAGCGATCACTTATTGGTTTATGGGTATACCGGACGTGATAGTTTCCATCACGAGAAATAAGTTCGTACAGTTCTTTTTTTTTCAAAGCAGTAATAATATATTCATTCCATGTACCGGCTTTATTTTGATTTCTATAGACAGTTCCGACTTTTATTGGCCACTCATTTGTTACTTCTTTGACAATAGAATCCAGCCACCGAGGAGTATTCTTTGGGTCTATATAAAATGCAAATACTTCGCTTGCAGGTTTATTGATTTGAATCGTCAATGTATTCTCTCTCATGGTATAGCATCTGTCACTTCTCTACTTCCACAATCTTATACATATCATCTTCAATAACGATATATTGATTATCGGTGAGAAGGATTATTTTGTGCTTATCTGTATATGCATGTTCTAGGCGTTGATTGAGATATAACTCCTTAAAGTCGTCACTTCCCCAATGGGGAAATACAACAAAATCCACAAGTCCTAGACCTACATATCCTTTAATTTTTGGTGCTTGGTCTGCATTGTCCAACCGATAGACCGGCCATATGTCGGGACCGGCAATCTGCGATCCTGCACTGGATCCAATATACGGCATACCTTTTTCGACAAAACCCCGGATAATGTCTGCGCAACCGCTCTGTTGAATTTGTTGTAGAAGGTAAAACGTATTCCCGCCGGAAAAGAATATAATATCAGTGCTTCCTAAATCTTTTTGAATTTCTGTTTTTGTTTTTCCGGTTATCGTGTAATCGGTGACAATAAATCCAGCGTTGGCTAACGTATCTTGATCTCTTTTAAGCCACCATAGATCACCCTTTTCAACTTCTGATGCGGTTTTGATACATGTTAATCGCAACCCCTTTTTTCCTAATCGCTTGGCGACATCCGTGGCAACATTAAAAGAACTGGAAGTTAAAAATAGTCTTTTCATATAGCTTGATATTGATTATATCGCAAATTGCCCCCGTTAGCCCCGGTGCCTTCTTATATAGGGGTCATGATAATAGAAATAGATCGGGGGTGAATTACTAAGGACAAGTATGAGAAAAAACGAAAAGAGTATCGGGCAAATCAAAAGGAAATTAACGGCAAGATTGCCAAACTGCACTTTGCAGACGAGGAATACTATTTGACCTCAGAATACCTGCTAAAACTGGCTTCTAACGCCAGCAAACTGTTTGAAAGTTCTGAAGCACACGAAAAACGGCTACTTTTGAAGATGGCACTTCAGAACTTAGAGCTGAATGGCAAAATAGCCCGATATGACTGGATAAATCCCTTTGACAAGATAGCTTTTTACGCCTCTCGTCAAGCCTGGCTCGAGAATCGTACCTCTCATATAACCACGCAAGAAGCTTGTATTATGTGCCACTCCGAAGCATTTATGCGAAGGGTGGTCAAGGCTTTCTCTGACTTTAAGCTTGTAGCTAAAATAAGAGAGGAAATCGAAAAAGTGAAGCCTTGTCTGGCTGTTTAGCCTAAATCCTTCTTCTTTTCTTCAAATTCCTTTTTATTGATTTCACCCTTAGCGTAGCGCTCTTTAAGCATATCAAGGGGAGTTTTATCCTCCCTGCTTCGTCCTGAACGGGCAAGATAACGGATTAAAGCAACCACCCCAAGAATTATAAGTAGCCAAAACAGAAGCATAAAGAGCCAGCCTAAGATTCCAAAACCCCAGCCCATCATCCCTTGTCCGCCGAAGCCTTGGCGAAGGAGGAACATCATCGGCATAAAACCTGCTCCATTTGAAGGAATTTGAGCTGAAGTGTCACAACCACTACCTCTCTTACCCCAAGCAGTATGTATTTGTGCTTCCCTTTGTTCTCCCATCATGGATTGCATCATGGTGTTCATGGCAATATGCCGCGAGGTATCTCCAACTGCCTGACCCATAAAGTATTCCCCAATCTTTTCAAGATTATCATCAGTCAGTTTTTGACACGTAGTAGTTTTATTCTTCAGCTCGTCTAAAAGTTTTTTCCCTTCTTGCTCCTCCTGTTGTTGGGCTTTAATTGCAGAATTATCAGGTTGAGTGCCGGAAAAACCCATCATTCCCTGAGCAAAAACAGAGTGTGTTAAGGTGAGCGTTATAGCCAAGATTAAGAATGTTATAAAGAAATTTTTTTTCATACTGTTATAAACAACTATAAATCCTTAAACACCTTTGCCAGTGATGGACCAAGTACATGAACAGAGAACTCGTAAAACTGACCAAAAGGCACGATGTGAGCGGATAAATTCTTTTTCAGCTTTTCACTTATTTTCTTAATCATCTCATTCGCGGTTTCCGGATCGGATTTACTGTTTGAAAGATGAGCAAAAGAGTGTAGTACTACAGAGTTGGTTTTATTTTTATCTGCCAGCCATTTAATATTTCCGACGGCCTTACCAATCACGTCGCCCTTGTCCTTATCTATTTCTTCTACATGGATAAATATAACGAGGCAGTTTTCAAAACTCGTCTTTTCCGTTTCGGTAGAAGCAGAATTATATGGTTTATACCAAAAACTTTCTGCGTGAAACATTAACAGCTTCATACTATATTTTATAATCCTAAAAAGTTAGTACTTTATCACTGGTAGCAATTAAAGAGTAAAAATCCTCTAGTCCCCCCAGGGGACAGGCTTGTGTACTTTGCTGTTGCCTAAGTTTCATACAGGTTCCACAAGCAATAATTTTAGCTTTCTCTGACAATAAAAATGTATCAATTTGCTGTTTGATATTAAATTTCTTATTGCTTCCTTTATAATATTCTACCGCCTCACCCAAGAGAAAGATTGTTACCTCATCTCCCTTTTTCAAAGCCAGATTCGCAAGTCTTAATGCATTCCAGTTAGTTTCTGCATGCTTTGTTGATAAAACAATCGTTAATTTCATGGAGTCTACTCCTTTCCAAACACTTTTTTATAACCATTAAAAAAATGGTTAATTAAAGAGTGGGTTCTTTTAAGACTGATAAATGCTTCTTTTAACATGCTTTTCCCTTTTATAGTGATTTCATACTTTCTTTTATTTGGTCCTATATTTCCTTTTTCCCAATTAGAATTAACCCAGCCAATCTTTTCCATTCTTCTTAGAGATCTGTAGAGATTGCCTATATCTATTTTTTCTCCGCAATGTTTCTCTAAATCTTCCATGAGTCCGTAACCATGTGATGGACCCCTTGATAATAGAAGAAGAATGCATGGTTCAATAAAGCGTTCAATATTACCAAAATTCCTTGATCGAAACGAACAACCACAAGTCTTACACATATATGTTAATATCATATAGCAGGTACTCCTCTTTGTCAATGGATTTGATCGGCTTATGAAGTAAGTACTACGTAGAATGCTCTATATTCGTTTTAAACAAGCGATAAATTGAAACCTAGCAAAAGATACCTGTTTTTACTCTTACATTGTTTCACACATTTTTAGAAAGTCCCAGAATTGATGCTAGGATTACTTCACCCGTTTGCGGATAATCTCTTGTATCACACCAAGATCGTTATCGTTCAACAAGTGAATCCGCACTTGTCCGGACGATGTTCGAGCCCGTTACGTGTCTTATTAAGCAATCCACTAAGAAAGGCTTATCTCAACAGTCTTATTGATTTTCTATATCGATAAGCCAGTTTAAACAGCTCTATAATAAAAAACATCGTTACAGATAAACCAATTGCAGTAATCCAGTATCGAAAAGTAAGATGTGTTAACCCGAAAAATTGTTGCAGTGATGGAGTGAGGAATGGAGCTATTTGTAAACAAAACCCAGCACCCACTGCCAAAACCAACCATTTGTTTTCAAAAAGATGATTTTTCCAAAATGGTGTCATTAAGGCACGCACGGAAAATACATAGGCAAGAGAGTTTAACCCAAGAACAATAAACGTAAACGACCGTGCAAGCACGATATTACCTGTTGTTCTATAAAGAATAACAAAAGATGTTAATGCCAATAGCCCCGCTACCGCACTGACGGTACCAATCAATGTCATCATCCACCTGTTGACCAGCCGCTCCTTTGGATTTCTTGGGTGTTCTTTCATGAGATCATTTCGTTTCGGATCAACGGTCAATGAAAGATCAGGAAACCCATCAGAGACTAAATTAATCCACAAAATTTGCACAGCAGTAATAGGAAGAGGTAAGGCAAGCATAATGCTCCCGACGACAACAATAATTTCTGCAAACGCATCGCTCATGAGGTATAGAATAATCTTCCTTATATTCTCAAACATAGACCTTCCTTCTTCAATTGCTTTTACAATTGTTGAAAAGTTTGAATCGAGAAGCACAAGGTCAGCCGATTCTTTCGCAACGTCCGTTGCTTCTCCCACAACAATTCCAATGTCAGCTTGATGGAGCGCCGGAGCATCGTTAACTCCGTCGCCCATCATGGCAACAATTTCTCCATTCTTTTTTAGTGCATTCACAATCAGAAGTTTTTGGTCAGGAGTAGTTCTGGCAAACAACCGAATTGTTTTTACTTTACCTGCTAGTTCTTCCGCAGTGATCTTTTCCAATTCTGCCCCAGGCATAATCTCATGACTGTCTACCCGCATCCCAAGTTCTGATAAGACAAATTCCGAAGTTTTTGGATAGTCTCCGGTTATAACGATTGTTTTTATTCCTGCAGTTTTTGCTATATCCAACGCTTCTTTTACTCCTAACCGTACCGGATCGGAAAATGCCAATATTCCTATCCATATCAATCCCTCTTTAGCGTCGTTGTGTTCTATGGTTTTTCTTGTATTATTTACTTCTTTTCTAGCAAATCCAATAAGCCGTTTCCCTTGTTTTGTGAGTGTTTCAATCGTGTCACGCATCTCTCCTTTTTCACTTTCAGACACATCTGACCATGAAAGCAAGAGTTCGGGAGCACCATTCACAAATATCATATTCGTCGTGTCCGTCCATTTGTGCAGGCTTATAAAAAACCGCTCTTTTGGAGAAAACGAAATACTGTCAAGGCGTTGATGTTCAGAGATAAAATCGCGAATAATAGTCCTTCCCCATGTAAAGGCAGAAATAATCATAGGATCATCCAGATCATTTGCCAGAAGCACCTGCTTTGCCAGTTCTTTTTCATCTCCGATATGATCAACAACTTCCATCTTCCCTTGTGTTAAAGTACCCGTTTTATCAACACAGATAACCGTTACTCCTCCAAGAGTTTCTGCTGCTGAAGATATTCAAGATCCTAATTATGCTTGTTGTGAAAAGATAAAAAATGATGTTGAAGAAGGTG
>Ga0209518_1000556_pt1 | contig 47742 bp, 82 predicted proteins | sample RifGroB1_FD_183993 | JGI IMG/M metagenome (GOLD analysis project Ga0209518, IMG submission 183993) | Groundwater microbial communities from Rifle, Colorado, USA - Groundwater B1 (SPAdes) (version 2) | ecosystem: Environmental > Aquatic > Deep subsurface > Groundwater | place: Rifle, Colorado...
CAGAGGTTGTGGAGGCGCCGGGAGTCGAACCCGGGTCCGAAAAGCTTTGGCGACGAGCACTTAATTCACAGGCTTTGCGCGTCCGCGCATCAAAGTACAGTCGGACAAGTATTAACCATTAATATCCGCATCTTAATGGTTTTGGTCCTGCTAGTCCCTGGGCGTCCGGACCGCTATCCCAGAGCTTCACGCAGCCTGAGCTACGTCGAAGATTTCGTTGTCGTCGTTCGCAGTTATGCGATAGCTGCTTATTAACCCGGTTGCAACAATCCGGGACCTGCTCTCTATCGTCCGCCGCTCCCCGTCGAAACCATTCGCCCCCATACCAGCCGGCTACACGCTCCCGCGCCGTACGGGACAGACTACCCAGCGTGCTCAGAATCGGCGCGCGCATAGCTGTTGGTCTGCCACAGGTATGCGTTGATGATATGCGCCTATTGTCGGGGTGAGAGGATTTGAACCTCCGACAACCAGTACCCAAAACTGGCGCGCTACCAGGCTGCGCTACACCCCGGATGAATCGCCGCTTTACGCTCGCACCATTACGAGCGCCTTCCCCCTGGCAGCCAACCAGGAGCAGGGGAAAGGACGGCAGAATCTTATACACCTCCCACAGAGCACGGCAGAATCGCCGCTTGGCTCGGTGGTATCACAGCGTTAATCCCGATCAAGAAGTACGCTGCGCCCAGTAGGTGTGTTCTGGAAGTGGCCACTTGTGCTGGCGATGGGACTTGAACCCGCAACCGGCTGATTACAAATCAGCTGCTCTGCCAGTTGAGCTACACCAGCTCAAACACCGCCCACAGCAGGACTCGAACCTGCGGCCCCAGATTTAGGAAATCTGTGCTCTATCCACCTGAGCTATGTGGGCTTGCCGCCGTAGCGGCTTCTACTCATCGCTCCGCGGGGTCGGACCCGTCGTCCGGCTCGTCGTCCGGCTCGTCGTCCGGCTCTTCCGGGTCGACCACGCCGTCGTCGTCCGGCGTCTCGGGGTTGTCATTGTTATCGTCATCGTCGAAATCACCGTCCTGGCCCTCGTCTTCGCCTTCACCGTTCATAGTATCCATCTTTCTGCGCACGACAGTGTGCAATCCTGGTTGAATGGCCAAAAGCTGCGGCATTGCCGCACGAACCTTTGACCGAGTGTTGGAGCAATCCGAGTTCGTCGGATCGTCCATAAAGGGAACATTCTTCAGCATCGCCCACCGCACAAACTCTGCCTTATCAGTACGTCTGAACGGATGGATGACGTTCCCCGTACGGTACGGGGTTACTCTGCCCTTACCGGCCAGCGTGGTCATCAGCCACCACTCGATTATGTCGTCGAAGTGGTGCGCCGTTACCACTGGCCCGGGTAGCGCGTTAAATATCCTCCTTCTCTCTACGGACCACTCCATCTCGTTCTTTCCGCGTACGTTGTGACACTCCAATGGAATGCCTCTCGTATAGCAGAAATTGGAGACTAGCCCCATGGCCCGCTGGCCGTAGGGTGTGCCATGGTTTATGTGAACAGCGCCGGCTATCCGCAACTTGTCATGCGATAAGTAGCTTAGGACTGCCATGCTGTCCACGCCGCCTGATACCGCTACAATGGCATTGTGCGGTATCTTGCCTTCTACTACAAGAATACCGCCTCCTTTGTTGGTGGGTTCAGGCAAAAAATAGCGCCCGCATTTCTGCAGGCGCTATGTGAGAAAGTATGGTAGGCCCTGCCCGATTTGAACGGGCATATGCTGGATTATGAGACCAGTTCATTAACCAATTATGATAAGGGCCCGAACTTATTAATCATTAATACTAGGTGACCAGCCTAGGATGATCAGCTGGTCAGACCGGCATTGTCCTGCGCAGTACGCCCCGGTTTTGGGTGGCTATAATAGACGGGGTATAACCACCAGAACTACCCGCCTAGGTGGACTACCACCATCTTGTACGCCGCCGGCGTTTACTGTTTAAGTCAGCTGGCATTTCGTGTCGCCAGTCTCAAGCCCGTTTAGCGATGGGCCACCGCTGCAACTACCGGCAGCGAGAGGAGGGAGTGGGATTTGAACCCACGGACGGTTTCCCGCCAGCGGTTTTCAAGACCGCCGCCTTAAGCCGCTCGGCCACCCCTCCTAAGACACTATTTCTTCTTGGACAGCCGCGCTTTCGGTGTCGGCTTCAGCCGCGCCAGCTTGTGCGCCACGGTGATTACACCGAGCGCGTGGCCGTTCTTGGCTCACTGCCGCAAGCTCACTGTCGAGCCGCTCTTCCGCCACGCGTCCTTCATCCGCTTCATATCGGACCCAGGTCCGAGGTCACTCGCCGACTTTCCCACAAGCACCCCTTCTCGCCGCCCCTCGGCGGCGCAGACAAGAATTTATCGGCAATGCTGATCATTTCAACCACAAGGGCTGACCAGCTAATGGGTTATGCCGTCACCACCAGAACAGTCTTCGCTCTCATCCATGTCTCAGAGCTTTACGGCGCGATCTATATGACTGTTTGACATTAGTGCTCTATCCGGGCTCTGGAGGCCCGTCTATGACATTTATGGCTGTCACATCACCAATCAAAGAAAAACCCCTGCAGCAAATCCAGGGGACGGGTCTGCACCGTCGCTGGCCGGCCGCAGCCCCAGCAGTTTAGGCTGACCTTTCGCCGCAATTTTAACCCCCAAGCTCAGTGTAGGTATTTCGACCTGCACTTCATAGCATCCGCAAAAGCGGCGCGGGAATTCCCTCTGCCTTCTTACGAAGAAGTAGGGGTGCGACTCCACCCGTAGCCTATTTGTATGGGGTCCGAAGACCTTGGCAACCTCGCAATCTACGGGAGTCTACTCGGAAGCTTTCGCTTCCTACACCTGCCTAGTCACACCGGACTAGGCATTGTACCCGTGGCCGGATTCGAACCGGCACGCCCTTTCGGACGGGGGATTTTCTTACCACTTCGGCTTTCGCCGCTCTTTGCAGATTCGTGGTCTGGACTTTGCCTTCACCCTCGACTCTACGTTAGGGTGGCCACCGTCAAGTCTCTACACCTTCTCCTTGCGGAGCTTGGCTCGGCGTTACCTCGTATTACTACAGGGGATTCACCGAATTTGATGGCATTCACGCAGTAGGTTTCTCTACCGGTGCTCCTTAGCCGTCGTGTACGACTGCGCAGTTTCCGCTCCCCATTCTCGTTTACCTCCTAATTCCAAACTGCGCTGATATGCCCTGACGCATAATCCAGAGTAGAATGGACCGGCGCGGTGCTTACCGCGACCGTCGGCGTAGCGCAACTGATGCCTCGTCGGCGTAAACGCAGCCGAGCACATTGCGCATATAGTAGGTTCCACGACCAACCGCTTAACGTCCAGCGCAGCGTGCTCTGGCCTGGAAAGAACCTGCATTTTACTTGGAGAGTTATCGGTGAAGTCACGGTTTATGTGGTCCACCGTATCTCCGGCATCCAAGCAGCTTCCGCGCGCTGTCTCTACTAGATATTTGGGGTAGGAGACTGTCCTTCTCCGCCCATCCTTCCAGACAAGACATACGTGCTGCCTACCGTCTTTTCGAGAATAAGGCCCGTATACTTTCGCTCCTTCGTACTCGCTTGGCATTATCAAAGTCCCCTGTGTCTACCGTTTCACCAAACGGGCAGGATAAAGAACCCCAGTGTCGAGGAGCGTCTTACCCATCTGTATGTAGCGGCCTTTTAGCTCCGCTTGTATTCAGCCTGCGGCCCTTCTCCTGGCCATACGCCATGAGTTCGCTGCACATAACAGTCGTGGACTCGGACCACTGACGCAGGCATCACAATCACTGGGTACCGGTCTTTGCCGGCTGTCATCACGGACTTGACCCGTCACCGTGAATGTGGGCTTTCGCCATCCTTCGGGAAAGATATCCACCCCGGACCCACTTTGGGGGTTTTTAACCATCAAACCCCATAGGCTGCTATGTGGCCGCGTTGTGACTAAACCCGTTACGGCCATAGCGGGTTTGCGCCGTGGTATTAGCACGTGCATTCGGATGCGGTTATTAACCACTAATTCTCTCTCGTCAGCAGCTTTAGCTACACCCCATGTGTGTCACTACGGGTGATATTAGGCCTACTGCTGACGAGTGCGACCGAGCTTCGGCCGCATAAAACAAACACAGTACCCGCGGAGGGGATTGAACCCCCGACCCGGAGAACGTAAATCTCCTGCTCTACCGCTGAGCTACACGGGCATAAAAATCCTGGCACTTTTTGTTACTATCTACGGTTGCTCCACGGACCGAATACAAATGACTCCTGTAGACCCGAAGGTGGTGGGAGGTGTCTGTACAACGCGCGAGCTTATCACCGTAGATTCACACGTCAGGCAGACCGCATCGGCTCGCAGTTAGACGTGCTAAGTAAACCGACGACCACCAACGCTTACACCAGCTAGCTAGGCTGACTCTACGTATGTACGGTATGCCGGCTTATGCCAGAAACCAAAGAATAACGTCCTCCTGCCGCCAGGAGATGCCCCATTTCGCTTTCGCGTAGGGGATTTGCTAGGTGCCCTGACTTAAATCGGCATACCCAACTCAAACCACGCTGCTTCCATTAATCATTAATACTTTAGTGCCGAAGGACTATTTCGCCTTTTTCGACGTATCATTGGCCAATGCGCAACGTAGTTCCTAACTCGCATCCCCTTTCTCCAACCAGGTTTCCTCGCTTAACGCTCCACCTGGCAAGATACTCGTGACGGCCTAGTTGTGAGGCCAAGATGCAAGTAACATGCTCGTATTTCCCGCTACGAGCAGATATTAAGCCGTCCTTCCATGGTGACGGCGGCACGAACTAGCGGGTCGTTCGTGATTGTGGAGGTCCGGGGACTCGAACCCCGGACATTCGCCTTGCAAAGGCGACGCTCTGCCAACTGAGCTAGACCCCCATAATAGGTGGCATACTTCGGGACTCGGTATGCCGGCGAGTTGGTTAGCATGTAATTACTCCGCGTAGGCTAAGCCAACGGAGTTAGGCTACATGCTGCCCTTTCTGACGTGCGAGGTGGGGGAGTCGAACCCCCATGATCTTTCGACCGCTGGTGCCTGAAACCAGAGCGTCTGCCAATTCCGCCAACCTCGCAGAAGACACGATAAAATTGTCAAAGAGTATTACTCATTAATACCGCACCACCTAGCCCCGCAACTAGCAGGGTTTGGTGGTGATTAACGGCACGCCCAGCTGGACTCGAACCAGCGACCTACGGCTTAGAAGGCCGTCGCTACTTTCCAACTGAGCTATGGGCGCGCATATGTCCCTTCATTGTTCTTATATCAGTATTCGCACCGATTTTGCAACAAAATTAGCACAAAGTTTCTAGAGAAAATCTAATGCTCTCATCGAATCTTGTGTGCCATATGTGGAAGCATGTAGTGACTCCGCTACGCATGCGTTCCTCCGTCTGCCAGTTGCTATGAAGCTCTATATCGAAGGCGTGCTCATACGGGATAAGCAGTGCCTCCGAGGCCTGCATTATGCTATGCTTTAGGTCAGGCGGCGCCCTGTTCGTAGTGCGCAACTGATTGGCCGCAAAGATAAGCGGAGTCTCGAATGGAAAGCCTACTGGATACGAAATACCGGGGTTAGGGATGTTGTGGATTTTGCCGGTTCCTCTTATTACCCAGTAATAACCACGGCACAGTGCCAGCACAGTTTCTATAGAAGCTTGCATAGCATTGCCCGTATGTCTGGATTGAACCGGCTTGCTGCATTTTTCATTGCCGCCCACATAGGGTGTGCGGCTAGGTCTCCGTCCCAGTCGTAGGCCATCATTATGTCATAGCCCTCGTCGTAGGACATTCCGAGGTAGGCAGCCGGCTCCTGCCACGCAGACGGGTGAAACAGCGGTAGACGCGCGTTTGCCCTGAGCTTGTTAGCAGCGAATACGAGGGGGCAGTCGAACACGTAATTGTGCGGGTAGATAATAGACGGGTCCGGTAAGTTTCGGATTCGCACGTCCCCATCTAGGAACCAGTAAAAACCTTCACACTGTTTTATAAGACGCCTAGCCGCGTCTATAGAATTCTTGACATCATGTCGTTTGCTCACTTGGAGTCTCCAATGGATCACGTGCAGCGTAGAGCAGCAGAACGTTCGAGTCTGCGCCCAGCCGAAGTAGAGAAGATACGGAAGCTGATTAACGGTTCCCGCGGTATTATACCAAAAGGCCATCATTTCTTGTCATTAAGGGATGGTTCATACGCGGTAGTAAAGCAGGTCGGAAACAGACACGTCCTCGCCTCTATTCTAGCGCGTAACATGATTCCGCCGGGCGTTGACATGCGTTCAAAGCTTAAGACCGCTGGGCGAGTCAACGACATAGTGTTGAAAGCCTATACGGAGCTAATGGCAAGAAGCCCTTACGCCCAGGAACTCGCAGGGAACTTGTTAGATGAGGCAAAGTTCTTTCAGTTCACCGGCGGTGGTCTGCAGTCTAAGTACACGCTTCCGTTAGCGGCCACTACCGCGCTTGCTACTGTACACGGTAAGCAACTTACTGCCGCAGCAAAAAAGCAGCTACTTAAGGGCTTCTCCCTTAAAACAGTGGCCGAGGTAGAAAAGAACGCTGGTTTGCTTGGCGAGGCATTTCACGGCATTTCATCGGCCGCCGCACGGCTTGCTGCTAAGCCGGCAGTGAAGGGATTCGCTACAGGGGTACGGCACGGTGTGTTTGACGTTGCTAATACAGTAGCGCAGACAGCAGGCCATATACAGCCAAACGGAATTGGACTGGCAGCCGTTGGTATGACAGGCGTGTCTCAGGGATTAAAGGCCATGCGAGAGGCACGGCTTGCCAGAAACGGTGCTGCGTTGTCTTACGCCGATGTAGGCGTGCACGGTTTTCCGACTGCGGTGCGCAAGGCGCCGGTAGCGAAAATCCCTTACGCGCACAGAGCGGCAGACTACGCCGCATCTGGTCTAGGACACGTAAGCAACTTCGTCTAAGTATTAATCATTAATACCGAGTAAAACAATGGCAATGACCTCGCAGGAAATCGCGGCAATCATAGGGCAGCAGCAACAGCAGTTTAGCGCGCAGCACGGGTACGCGCAGGCGTCCACAGGTGCGTATGGCACAGCCCCAATATCTGTAGACCAGGGAATCCAGGCCGCCGGTATTGGCGGCTATACGTCAAAACTTCCTGGGATGGCCATGGGCTCTATAGGCCTTGCCGCGGCGTTTGGGCATGCTCCTGCGGTTCTAGACCCGTTTACTGCTATGGGGTCGTTCGCTGCAACTGGTCTGCGCTCCAGGGGTATCCCCGGTATGCTAGGCTACGGGGCCGCCGGTTTTGCTCTTGGCTCCGCCATTCAGGCACCTATACAGTACGGCCTAGAGAACATGGTGCAGGGCGCAGAGGGACGGGGTCTGCTCAACGCGCAGCTTGGCGCCATGCTGCCTTCCATGCGCGCATCGCAGTTGGGCGGATTGTCCGGTAGCATTATGAACATGAGCCGCGCTGGATACGGGTCTGTGAATGACCTGACTTCTATCATGGGGCAGGCCGGGCCAACCATGCTGGACACGTCATCTACGGCGAGTCTCGGTGTTAGTTTTCAGTCGCTGATGGAAACCGTCAGACAGTCTAGCCAGATTCTGAGCGTGTCCACTGGCGAGGGCTTCCAGGCGCTGTCCACCATGCGGCAGGCCGGACTTAACAATGGCCAGTCTCTACAGGCCATGGGCGCGCTGCGCGCTATGGGCACCGGGGCCGGCATGTCTCCGGCGCAGATGATGGAACAGATGAGCATGGGCATGCAGTTCGCGCAGAACAGCGGCACGGACGCATATGCTGGTGGTATAGGCATGGCCACAAATGCGGCCATGACTAACTACGCAGGTACGCGCGGAGGCATCAGAGGTATCCGCGGAGATACATCCGACAAGATGTTGTCCGGCTCTATGCGCTTCTTTAATGGTAGAGCAGGCCAGAACGTGCTAGCCGCCATGATGTCCTCGGACGGCTCTATCGACGAGTCCGTGGCTAACCGCGTTGCTGCTGGAACGATAACAAAGAAAGAAATAGAGACGCTATCAGCGGAGCATCTTAAAGGTGTGGGCCGTGACACGTTCTCTAGCAGAAGCGGAGAACTATCCGCGCAGTTTGTAAGCCAGTATGGACCCGCGGCGGCAATGGGTGGCGTAAAGGCAATGGCCGAGGGTAGCAAGATGCAGGATACCCTCATGCAGATGATGACAGGCCTAAATCGGTCTGACCTGTCTGTGATGGATCAATTAGCGAGTAATAGCGGGATGCTCAAGGCCCGCATGATGGAAGAAGCACGTAGCGGCATGCAGGCCGGGACAGGCCGGAGAAGTCTAGGAGACATTGTCTCCAAGATATTCGAGCCCATCACGAAGGCGATACGGGACAAGTCCCAGAAGATTGGTGAGAGCTGGACGCAGGCTATTCAGGAGACCATCGAAAGCATAGGCGATGAGTTTATGGGCGCTAAAGACCCAACTGCCATCGGTACTGGCGGCCTCACTAGCATGCGGCAGCTGGCGGCGTCGGGACAGAAGATTGGCAACCTAGCCAAGTTTGATTCTGCTCTGGGCAACAGCAATGCGGCCTTCAACATGTTCGGCGTGCACAAAACTGGCGATTCGTTCGGTTCTCAGCTGGCCAACATGTCTCCGTCTTCGTTCAGAATGGCGTCCATGGGCGAGGGCACCTCTATGTCCGAATTGCCTATGTACGGCATGGGCACCATGACGCATAGCGACGCAATGAGCGGTGTGGCGGCTACAGCAGGGCTTAGCAGAGTGACTGCCGGCTTGGCGTCAAGGTCAATAATAGGCGGTGTTGGCGGGGCGTCTGCCGCCCTAGAAGCGTCTGCCGCCGGCGGCTTTCTCGGCGGCGTTGGCAGCATGGTTGGCAGCGCCGGCAAAGGCCTTGGAAACTTGGCTGGTGAAATCTCGCGCCCAGCTGCAAACGCCTTCTCAAGGCAGTGGTTTGCCAACGGCATAGATATGATGGCTGGCGGTCGTGGCGTACTTACAGGTACGACAAAACTAGCCGGCGGCGTAACTAGGTTGGCCGGCGCTGGGATTAGAGGACTAGGTAGACTAGCGGCCGGGCCCCTAGGGTTGGCGTGGGCAGGCGCGGACCTGCTATCGAACGAACTACCTGCGCTCATGCGTGGCGCAGGCATGTCTGAGATTACAGACGGTGCGATAAGCGGAGGAATGGCCGATGTATTACGCGGTAATGAAGCTGAGCTATTCAGTAAGCGGATATCCACCAGACGCTCTCTGGGTGGTACTGGCGATTTTGGCAACGACATACCTGTAACAGGGTCATTCCGCGTCGACCAGCAGCGCGGAACTCGAGAGTTCGCGCAGCAGCTTCATCTAGGGGAGGCAACGCTTGGCTTAGATGACAACTCGCAGATGGCCATATATGACCCCGCTAAGTTTGCCGAGTGGATGGGCGACCAGAGAAAACAGGCCAACTCAATAGCCGCCCGCGTCGGCATAGCAGATACAGCGGCATTCAACAACGTGCTACGGTCAACCGCTGCAGGAAGCACAGACCAGCTAGTTGGGGCTACCAAATATATTCAGGATAGACTCGGTGACCGCGTAACGGCCAATGAGGCGCGGGTCATGGCAACTGCGGCAATCGCCTCAAAGGGCGTGATTCGCTCGCAGCAGGATGTTGATAGAGTTGGGCGCGATATAGCCAAGAATATGTCGGGCGCGCTGAAGGATTTTGGCGTTACAACCGTAACCACTCCGGAGCGTTTTGACAGACGTACAGGGGAGGTGATTGGCGGAACAACGCGTTTAGCCGGTGAGAGCGGCGTTATAGAGCGCATGGCTGGTAACGACGTAGAGTTTCTTGGAAGGCTTAGTAAGACGCTAGGTGGCATAGGAAACGTACGTGGTGATGTCTCTATGGAGAAAGCCAGGAATGCCGTCGGGGCATTTTTTGATACGGAGAACATAAAGTTCGATAGTGACACTGCTAGAGCCAATGAAATCAACAGGATAGCGGCTGGCGGCTTTGGTGTGGGTGGGTCGCAAGCCGAGATGGAGGCGATACAGAAGGCGGGTGGCGGCTCAGTCGCTGGCAGTCTGATATCGCAGGTACTGAGCGGAACAGACAACGCAACCAGGGCATATCAGTACGGCAAGTATAAAGAAGACTACACCGAAACAGCCGGAAGCGTAAAATCTACGCTAGCAACAGCATTCTATTCGGCCGGAATGAACGGCGGAAAAGTATCGGCGGCGTACGGTAGTTTTGTGCAGAAGTTTGGCGAGGGCACAGATATAGGTGGAGCGTTCACCGGGCTTGACGACGCGTTATTATCCGCCAGCGCAGACGCTAATCCTGAAGCACTGTCTAGAATGGCGGACAACCTTATGCGCAAGGCTGGCGCGGAAGATAACGCGGTTGCCCGTAACCAGATAACATCTATGGCGTCTATCATGCAGACAAAGGCGCAAGTAAAGGTTGTGGCAAGTAAAAATAAGGGGAAGGACAAAGCCTCGTCGCTTGTAGCTGGCCTACTTGGCGAGTCCTCCACCTTTTTTGATAAGTCACTACAAGAGTACGCCACCGGAAGTAGAAACAGCATCTCTACAACGGCCAGCGCTAGAATGCAGTCTGCCATCTCCGACCAGTTTGGGACTACTGGAGATGCCACTACCGACATCCAGCTAAAGATGATGGAGTTGGCTAGAGCGCAGGGAACCGGCGCCGGCGCAACGCTAATAGAGAAGCTGCAGAACGACCTAGTGAAGTCTACGGCCTCCTACAAAGGCGGCTCCGGTTCCGGCCCGGCCTCCAAGGAAGCGGAGTTCAACAAGAACATAGAATCCGTTAACGCTGGTCTCGACAAGCTTGCTAAGAAGCTCGGAGAGCTTCCAGAGTAATATTAATGACTAATACTTTCTATCTGGCATTGAGAATACCGTAAAGCGGTTATCCAGCATTTCCTGCATGAATCCCCAAACCTCCGCGGTATCGGTATCAGTCATCTCTCCGGCCCCTCCCCCAGGCATCGGCAACCACACGTTCTTCCATTCATTTATGTCTGTGAGCGCCACTAGGTCTAATAGTGACGCTATTATTAGACTTGGCGTGGACTTTAAGGCCCAGCCAGGAACGTGCCCAGGGTACGTGAACTTGCTGGCTGCGGACTCTACCACGGCAGTTTCGGCCTCAAACGACTGCACGCGCTTTCCGCCACTCTTGGTAGGTAGCGCTACAAGATTTCTGTAGGTGTCTCCGGACAAGGCCTCGCTCAACAAAATCTGGGTTACATTCCCAAACTCTGTTATCAGGCTACCTACGTGCCTCTTGGCATACGCATACGCGTCTTTATCTACAGCCCCAGTGCTTTTCCACGCCACGACTATCTGCGTCGAGCCCGCCAGTATCTTCATAGCCTCTTTGGCTGTGCCGACCCCCATCACATTCTTGCCGTCTCTACTTACTGTGCCATTCGTAGTCGCGCACAGCGCGTCTGGGCATTGCTGCCATATCTTATTGAACCAAGCTTTTGTTTGTTTCAAGGCCGTTTCTCCTGTGTACGCTAGTTATACCCAAAACTACGGCGGTTCTGCCGAATATTAATGAGTAATAATATGCCGGGGCGTATAATTGGCGCATGAGCAAAATACAATTTATACGCGGGTATACCAAGAAAGACGGCACGGAAGTGTCGCCGCACACACGAGAGCATGACTATGCGGTCGGGCTCCCAATCAAGGGGAAGGTCACCGCTGTCCCGCAAGTCCTATCTCCCGCAGTGTGGCAGCTCGGTATACAGGAGCACGTTGCAGATAGAGCAGGCCGGCACTATGACCTGAGATTAGTAGACCCCGCCACTGGTATAGCGCACTCGTGGGCGATACCAAAGGGAGCGCTGCCCCGCCCAGGCGGAAGAGTTCTAGCTGTACAGCAGTCAGACCACCGTAAGGACTATGTGGGCTTTTCCGGCACCATAGAGGCGGGCTACGGAAAGGGTACGGTGAAGTCCCTACTTAACTCTACAGCGGATGTTATCTACGCCGCGGAGGACCGCGTTAGGTTTAACATTCACGATGGTGTGCATACAGTAGAACTGCTCATGGTGCGGGCTAAGGCAGGAGATTGGGTACTGATAAACACTACGCTACAGCGTGACCCGATTCTTCCAGCCGATAAGCCTCCGTACAAGTCTACGGATGTTGAGAAGATAGACGTAAATAACAAGAACGAGATACTACAGCCCAAGTACGACGGCGCGCACGTTCTAGTGCATCTACGCCCAGGTAGGCAGGTGAGAGTATCGTCCTACAGAACCACAAATCGGCCATCCGGAATAATAGACCATACGTGGAAGATTGACGGGCTAGCCGGCGTGTACTTTCCGAGGGGAGTGAAGCAGACACTACTGCGCGGTGAACTCGTGGCCGTGGATAAAGAGGGTGCAGCTCTGCCGCCTAACAAGATAGCCGGTATACTAAACTCCGGTGTCCTAAAGAGCCGCGAGGAGCAGAGTCGCCTCGGCGTAGCACTAAAGGTGTTCGTGTATGACTCAATAATGATGGATGGTCGCCGTGTAGCAGGTCTCCCCTACGAGGACAAGCTATACGATTTAGAGGCCATTAGCGGGGTATTACCGCCTCAAATCCGAGTTGCGGCTGTGGCTCATACGGCCGAAAGTAAGAAGGCGCTAATAGCCGCTATCAAGTCCGGTGAGCATCCTCTTACAAAGGAAGGTGTAGTCCTTTGGAGAAAGAGAAGTCCTACACCAACCAAGGCTAAGTTTAGGCCTGACCATGACGTGTACGTGCGCAATATCTTCAACGCAGCTAGCGCTTCTGGGAAAGAGCTAGATAGAGCTGGCGGCTTTGAATATAGCTGGACTCCTGGCGGTCCTGTAGCTGGTAGAGTCGGCACTGGTTTCTCTCACGATGAGCTGAGGGACATGAAAGCTAATCCAAACAAGTATGTGGGTAGAGTAGCCAAGGTGCTGTCACCTGGGGTATTAATGACTAATAATGACAAGCGGGCGCTAACTGGCTCTCCAACATTTTCTATGTGGCACCTTGATAAGGGCAAAGAGCCGTAAATAACTGGTATAACAACTTCGTAACTGCCAAAGGAGGCTCTTTGATTATCGCAACCCACTCCGGAACATTTCACGCTGATGAGATTTTCGGAGTTGCTACGCTGCTAGCCATATATCCCGGTGCCACTGTAGTACGGGCAAGAGACGAGTCTGTAATAGCTGGTGCCGATATAGTGGTCGATGTCGGCGGCATTTACGCCCCGGCGCGCATGAGATACGACCACCACCAGCCCTCATTCTCAATGCGCAGGGCAAATGGTGTGCCATATTCTTCGTTCGGACTGGTATGGGAAAACCACGGCAAGCAGCTAGTGGCCAACTATGAGGAGTGGCTGGCCGTAGACAAGCGGCTAGTGCAGCCGATAGACGCACGGGATAACGGTCTAAAGCTGTATGACGCCTCCAAGGCAACATTCCAGGGCGTGTCAGAGCTGGGGCTATCCGCCGTCATCTCCATGATGAACCCGCACGCATCGGAGGCCGGCACCGAGTCCGCGCAATTCTACGTCGCCGTGTCACTAGCGACTTTAGTGCTAAGAAGAATGCTGGCGTCAGTCGGAGAAGAAACGACGTACGCAAGAATAGTGGTGGAGGGTTTGCGGGATAGGGCAGATAAGGACATACTGGTTCTGTCACAGTACGCCCCAGCAGAGCGTCTACTGTTCAAGATACTAGGAGCAACGTCTCACAAACCCCTTGTGTTCGTTTTTCCTGATAGCCTATCGGAGACCCCTAGGTTCAATGTCCGCTGCACGCCGAAGTTTTCAGGCTCGCTAGAAACAGCAATTCTCCCGCCTACTAGTTGGTTTGGCCTTGTCGGCACTGAATTCGTAAGAGCTACAGGCATTAAATCGGCCATATTCTGCCACAAAAGCGGCTTTATATGCGCTGCACACACGTTTGACGACGCTTACGGCCTCGCACGCTTGATAATCGGGGCATAACTAGCTGCTTCCGCAGCCTGCCCGGTTATTATTAATCATTAATACTCCAAAATACGACATCAGGTGTAGAACAGCGCCGCCCTACCTGGGCGAAAGGGACAGTTGTGATTAAAACAGTAGAAACCGGGATGGCAGCGGCTCCTACGTTCAGCGACAGGACCACGTATATCGGTGGCTCTGACGTTGCATGCATAGTTGGCGCGCAGGGCGCATACCAGACCGCCGCCGAGGTGTGGCAAGAGAAGATTTCCCCCTCGCCTCGCAGAGAATCTAATGAGATGATGTTCTGGGGGAACGTTTTAGAGTCTTTGATACTAAAGACGGCCGAAAAGCGGCTAAAGAAGCTCCGCAGGCTCCCAGTTCTCATAAATCAGAAGGTCGGAAGCACATTTAGGCATCCAAAATACCCGTTTTTGGCTGCTTCGGCCGATATGGTCCTCGATGAGGGCAAAGTCGGCACGTGCCTGACCATCGTTGACGCTAAAAATACCCAAAAATACGACCTAGCCGGAGATGGTGAGATCGTAGAAGACATTGAGTGCGGACTAATACCGGCGCAGTGGGTGTATCAGCTGCATCACTACGCCTACGTGCTAAGAGCCGCAACCGGGCGGATTGTTAGTACATGTCTAATAGCGGCGCTTGTGAAGGGTAATCAGCTACGGCTAATTGAGGTCACGCTTGACCTTAACTGGTATGCAGAAAAGATAGTGCCCAAGCTCATCGAGTTCTGGTGGCATGTAGAGAACAAGGTCAAGCCGGAGCCGCAAGAACCTGCAGATGTACTGGCCCCAGTCGAACTCAATCATATGGCTGCTACAGCGCAGAAGTACAAAGAGCTTGGTGACACCATCAAGGCGATTACTACGGAGCGCGAGGCGCTAAGAGTCGCGTTGCTGGAGGCAGTGAAGGCTGCTGGCGGGCCGAGCAAGGCAATGGCAGGCGACTATCCGTTGTCGTACTATCTTACGGAACGAAGCGAACTGAGTAAAGAGGGAGTCGAGGCGGAGGCCCCTGGCATACTTGCACGGCACACCAGTAAGGGAAATAAGACCGAAAACTTGCGGGTAAATGCCCCGAAGCGCCCGAAAGCAGTGTAGTACCACCATTTTTGGGTTTCGCACACAACTCTGCTCGGCGTATACTGCGCTGGCTCCTGCAAACTGTCTGTGTGTTTGGGTATAAGTAGTGCATAGGAGGCTGCGCTATGACTCGTGAAGAGAAAGACAGGGAAGCAAGAGAGAAGAAATTTCACGCTCCTACCTCGGAGCCAATAACCGACGGGACGTTTACAATGTGTGGGCGCCAGATACGCTTCATGCACAATCCACAGATAGCGCCACTGGGTTCAGACGGCGCAAACTGCGCGAGGTGCGTAAGGGCGCTGGCGAAACGCGCACGGTAGACTTCCCACCGGAGGTCGCATGATGCTTGCCCCCTTGCTGAGTCTGTTTAGTTGGATGACTACCACGTTGGCTGCGGCTGACGTTGCCTGCGCTGAATCCGGTTCAGATTACGCCGACGGCGCCGTGGTTCTACAAGTGGTAGAAACCAGACGAACAAAATCGCGATGGAAGCGCTACGCAGGAACAAGCCGCCTTACAGCGCTGTTTGTGCGGGCGCAGCATGCGCATGGTTGTAGAATAGGTTTGACAGCTGGGCACATAAGAATAGGTGCAGCGTACGCTACTGGTCGCTTGGTCGTGCCGGAGTGGGCACGTAAAGCGCTGTTCTATTGCGGCAACTATGACCGGCCGGGACAGTGTGAGTCCTACGCCGGAAACGGGTACACCCCGGTGTTTCTAAATAAGCTGGCCCACTCGTTTTGGGGCTTGGCAAAAACAAGGTAGTTAAAAGGTATAAGAACTGTGAGCAGTGTGGTACTGCTCCAAGACGTAGGAGTGTACGTGTCAAGCGAGAACGGCGAGAACAACGAGGGCCAGGGCGCCCTGTTTCAGGAGTTCTACTTTTCTGAAGGGGCGAAGTTCCCCTGCATGGAGGTGGCGGTATACGCGCCCCCATCGCGTAATAGCGATGGTCTGTTTCCTGCTCGGCTGAGCGTCGAACTGAGTGGGCTGACGACCCACCGCGACAACAGTGATTCCATGTTCCGCGGACGCTTCGGCGTGCTCCCCTTCACGTTCCCGGACTCGAATGTGAATGGCGATGAGGCGGTGCGGCGAATGGAATGGCTGGCGGGCACGTTCGCCGCCGCAACGGACATCATCCGCGGCGAGGTGAATGCCGAGAACGCACGTCGGGTCGAGGCACGCAACGCGGCGCTCCGCCCACGCGGTCGGGCGAGTGTCAGCATCGGCGAGATCCTGAAGAGCCAGCAGGCTCGGCAGGAGACGCCGGCACCGATTGCACCGCTGAAGAAGAAAAAGAAGCCGGTGGCGGCTGCCATGGAGCGCATGTTCCCGGCAGAGCCCGCTGCTGCCGGGGAGGAGTCGTCCGAGTCGGAGGAGCCGTTCGTGGCCCCGATCATCGTCGCGCTGCCGGAGCCGGAAGCGGCCGAGCCCGCCGTCGAAGAACCCGCCGCTGCCGAGTAAGCAGCTAGAATAGGGGTAGCGCTTCGGCCTACTCCTATTTTTTTACCTGTATTAGTCATTAATAGGTGCTAAAGACAGCCTACTTCCTTTAGCACCTTCATGCGTTACCGGCTGGTAACATAAATACTAGAAAAAAGTTGCCCCCGGCCCTTGCATTGCAGTCCGCATGTCGCTACTGTGTAGAAGTAACCTAAACACGGAGCGAACAAGTGATTCAGACTACCTCAGACTTCTCCATCGCATCTTCGGCGGCACGTAGATTCGGGCTTGCTCTAAAGGCCCCGGCTTCTCCGGTTATTTACGCGCTAATACCGGAAGACTTGAGCGCCCGCGCGAAGCACCAAGGCCTGCGGCTGGAGCCCGCCGCTGGGTACGGCGGTGCGCGAGTGCGTGTACACCTACCGGCGGGTGCCGGGTTCATAGAGGCACGAGGCTCTACAACCGATGGGCTGGTAAAGGACCTTAGGGCAGTATTAGACGAGCTGGCTAACTAATCGGGCGGCGACAAGACAACAAACCCGGGCGGCGAAAGCTTCCCGGGTTTTTTTACGTCCGCAATATTAACCACTTATACGGTATAAGCCGATAGTACCTGAAAGGAGGTATCGCGTGTCTGACGAGAATGCGTTTTACGGCAAGTTGCTTGATTCGGCTAACTCCAGGGTGAATTGCCAATCCTTGACGGAGCTAATCGAGAATACGTTTAAGGGCATATTGCTAAACGAGACAGCTGCGCAGCGTATGTACGCTGTGGCAACGTTTGTCAGAGCCATGGCCAGTATTAATAAAGAGGTGGCGGAAAAGCTGGGCGAGGACCTAGCGTCCAACTTAGCGTACTTGGCCCGTATAGCTACTCGCGGTGGCGATGAACCCGACGGGTTTGCGGTCCTATCGGACGATGGAATTCTCAACAGCTTCGGCTTCCAGGTGTTCGCGCACAAGGACGACGGGAGGACCGTGGAACTGCGCCCAGGGAAGATTCGTCATGGTAAGTATATCTACAATGGCGGGCTTATATTCCATGGACCAGGCTCGGGTCAGACGTGGCAGGTCAACGTCGGTGACGTGCATTACTGGTCACTGCACTCGTAAGTACTGCTGAATTTGCTATTTGTCTCCAACCGTTAGCGGGTCAAATCGAACGCTAAACCCCTATACCGGCCTGTAAGCACCATCCTCATGTGAGGGTGGCGGCCTGTACCGCTACTGGCTGCTAATGCGCCATTAGGCATGCTAATAGAAGGTCTTAGGAAGTATTACTCATTAATATCGGTATTAATGAGTAATACATAGGATATATTAATCATTAATACATTGAGGCGCAGAGCAGTAAAGGATATAATTGTTTCCGCACTGCAGGGAGGAGACTTTGTTAACAGACTTACTGATGACCCCGCATGCGGAAACGCGGGCGCAAAAGAGGGTCATAGACAATGATGCCATAGCGCTGATACTGGCGTACGGCGAGGAAATAGAACAGGGCGCGGACAGAATCGCCTACTTTATCGGCGATGCCCAAATAGCACAGCACGCCGAAGAGGTGGATTTGTCGAGGCTGAGAAACATGGCCGTTGTGCTGGCGGAGGACTCAGTCGTAGTCACTGTTATCCGCACAAACGGGTGCAGACGACTACGCAAGTTCAGTACGTACAAGAACAGGAGGCCACGTGGGTGAGGATGAGGAGGTACATGAGGTTGATAAGCCACCAAAGGATAAGTGGCTACTGTACATATGGAGGCAAGGTCCGGAGTACTACGATATTGTAGGAACCGCAAAACTGCCTCAGGAGTTTTGGAGTAACTGCCAAGATGGCGAGCTGATGCTGCGGCTGCAGTCTATGTCCCCCGGCGAAATAGCCTCTCCTACGCGGTACAAGATAGCCCGGTCGCACCTGAAGATGGTGCTGCCATTCACGACTCTAGTATCCGCGGCTAATAAAGACGGGTACGAAACAGTGCAGGCAGCGCTAGAGATGGCGCAGCATAGTGTTGCTGGTAAGCATAACGCAGTATATGCGGAAGAGACCGCGTGGGTACTGACACAGATAATCCACGAGTGGCGGGCAGCAGACGCCAATGTTGTCGGAGATGTTCTATGCCTATTGCAGGGCACCTTCCGGGCCTTGTATATGGACAAGCAGAATGTTGGTCCGGATATGGCCACAGATAGACTGGTAATGGAGCGGCTCTACAATATGTCGCGCGGACTAAAGGCTCTCAAGGAGCATTTTAAAGTTCTCGCGGCGGATATGCGCAAGGAGTTCCCAAGATGGTCTCCAGTCTGATAGAGCTGTTCAGGGAGCTTCTTATTCATGTGCTGATGCTGTTGGCAAATACGCTGTCACCGCTGCTCGCCGCTGACAAACGTTGCGCGCATTGCGCGGCTACATTTGATGAATATGAAAGCAAGAAGGCGGTCGTTCTTTTCACACGGACATACAGATGCGTGATTACAACGCACGTATTTTTGCATGCCGGCTGCTACGACGCATCGTCCGAGGCGTTTTACGGTAACATGGAGAAGGCACGCCAGCGGCACACAGACGGCGCTATCGACGATGAGTTCTACTTTGTGATGGAAAAGTTTCTCGGCGGGCTTATACGTAAACACAACATGCGAGTAAACAAGTAGGGGCGTTTTTTCTTTGAACAGCATCGCAATTTTTCTGTCGAATTGTTTGCTAAGCGGTGAATTTGCGGGTATAGAGAGATGTACACGCAAGTTGCCGCTAAGGCACCTACTCTTTAGGTGGGCACTTAGGAGGACGTATGGCGAATAAGTTCTGCTCCAAGTGTGGCGACAAAAAGCCTGACTTCAGCGGCCCAGTGTGCGACGCGTGCGAATTTGCCGCCGTACGGCCCACAGGGCCAGTAGTGTCATATAAGGAGCCCAGGAGCAAGGACGGGGTAAAAAGAAAATCTCGGTCTAGGAACATTAGATTTGACGGCGCAGTCTTTGAAGAGATAGATTCTCTCGCAGACGACCTTGGGATATCTTTCGGGTCGGTCTTAAGAATTATATGGAAGCGTTACGGGGCTGAGTTTAAAAAGTCGACCATAGCGGCAAATAACGCAAAACGGGACTGATTAGTGGTATAATTGACCTGCGTGGCCGAGTTGGCGCGCATTTCCATGGAGTGTTCAGTGGTACAGAATCCGGAAATCGGCAGCGAATACATCGTATGCCAGAAGCTAGGCGGGGCAAAGTTCTCCGCCAAGTTCGAGAAGAAGGTCGGCGGGAACTACGGGTACCTACGCAAGCGCGGCAGCGCCAAGTCAGACCTGCTTGCGCTTAACGTGTTGTACACGAAGGACGATTACGCGGCGGCACTGGCGGCCCTTGAGGCCGAGAAGGCCGCAGCGCGCGCATCCAAGGCGACCAAAGAGGCCGCACCCGGCGTGAAGGCCGCGGCTCAGACGGTTTGGGGCAACGCTCCGGGCCGTGTTACCAGCGTGAAGGTGGTCGAGCCGTTCGACCCCAATGCGACGGTTCCGGAGGGCGAGGAGCCCAAGAAGGCTCCGACACAGGAACCGGGCACGTACTACACGGTGCAGTTCAGCGCGGAGCAATTCGCGCAGGTGGCTGCACTACTGAATCCGGCCACCTAAGAACATACGTCAGCAACAGGAAGGCGGGCCAGAAATGGCTCGCCTTTTTTTATGCCCAAAGTATTAATCATTAATAATTCGGAGGTTGACTGTGCGAGAGTTTTTTCTTGAAATGCTGATAAGCGCCAGAGATAGGGCCACGTATTTCGAGGAGCAGGCCAAGTCTGCGAATAAAATGGCGGAAGGGGCGCGCAAAGAGTTTGGTAGCGCGATGCTAAAACTAGAAGAGACATACGCGACGTCAATAGTGTCTCAGGTAGACGCGCTTATTAAGCAGGAGATGCTACCGCCGGACACTACGTTCCAGACCATAATACTTGTGCGCGACCCGCCCGAGGGCATGCCTGCTAGACTAGTTGTAGCGCTACATAGCGGCACGGCTCAACCACCGGCAGACACTCCGGGCACCGCCTTGGCCGCTGGCCCAACACGGCTCATACTTGGATTTCCGGTAATGTGGTGGGCCGGTACTTCAAACGGTAAGTATCACTACGGTTGGCAGGCTAATACGGACAAGTAGTCTGGTATAAGAGAAGTGTAGCGGTACTACATGGCACCAACCAAAGGAGGCATCGCGGTGGAGAGAATGGTATTTGCCGCAGCAGACGCGGCAACGAAGCTGGAGATAGCGCGGCTAACGGAAGCGCGCAATGCGGCGTTGGACGGCTGCAATAAGGCGACAGAGGAGCTTTACCGCATAGGTACAGTCGTAGGCCGGAAAGAGTCTGAGTCCGTGCTGGCGGCCGTAAAGCGGGCAGTGGGCGCCAAGGACGAGCCGGCCGCGGTAAAGACCGTTTCACCACACGATGTATTCGACAAGGTGGACGTTGAGACAGTTAGAAGTGTGGTTACAGCGGTAAACACAGTGCTTCTAGCACGTGGGGCGGCAGCGACTAATCGCGGGAGGCTAGTCGTTGAGTACACTACGCACGACATGCTCCATAGAATAGCTGTACGTTCAGCGGTAATAATAGCGTACGGAGAAGATTGGATAGTGCGTGATCATCCCGATGACGGCGAATTTGTTTTTGAGCCACGTGTAGAGGATGGGAGAGGACGATGACATCATCAGAGAAGGTTGTGGACCTACTGCGGCGGATAGCTGCCAGTGTCGATACACACGGAGGAGCACCAGTCTCGGTTCTGCATGACGGCAAGGCTGTTACCTGCGCCGGGGCAGTCGAGCCGACAGACTCGACACTTTCATTCGTGCGCTTGACGTCTGCCGGCGACTTCATACTCATGCAGGCAGACAAGATACTACGTCTCGAGTCCAAGGAGCGGGAAACGAGTGCGATGGTGACATCTCTTAAAGAGACACTGGCCAATGCGGATGGAGACCGCGCAGAACTGAGAACGGAGCTTGACAAGGTAAATACTGCACTAGAAAAGGCGTACAACGGATGGCGAGCAGATTTGGACGCGAGAGACGTTCTACGGAAAGAGGTGGCGGGATTGCAGGAGAAATGCGATAAGCCGCCCGTCGATGACGACTCGGCCCGCCCCTTGGACCTCGTCGTGACATCGACAATAGAGAATCTGCAGAAAGAAGTAATGCGTCTCCGGCACCAGCTATCTTCCGCCACGGACAAGGGTGCACAGATTCAGCCCGGGAAAGACGACCGGCATACCGTACAGCGTGACTTCGCCCCGTACATACGCATCGCCGTAGAGTCTCCGCGAGTAGGCGACAACGTACTGCTGGACGGGGTGCGATACGTCTGGAGCCGAGACAATACCTGGAAGGCAGAAAAACTGGGCGTCCAGGCAGTCGCATGTTCTGCGATGCGACAGGCGTATGTGGAAGGCCGGGTCACGGCGTTTGTGCCCCCGACAGCATCGCCAGCGCCTAGCGATCCTCCGAGCACTGCGGACGAAGATGATGAGTACAACGCGGACCTAGAACTAGCTGTGCTATCCCCACAGCACGGCGACAAGCTGCTCATCGAGGGCGTGCTCGTCAGCCGGTTCGGAGCCAAGTGGTTCAAGGAGGAGGATACAGTCAGTAGGTACTCCGTCGTATTTCCGGACAGAACAGTTCGCGTCTTGCATCGCCAGGGTAGAGTCGAGCTGCTAAATCTGGCGAAGCGGAAAGAGATGCAGTCCAGGACGACTACCCTGCTGCCACGTGACCTGGGCGATCTTCCGGTTAGCTCTGTAATACGGGTCAATGGGCACGACTTTGAGCTGGTTCTTGGCCTCGGACTTGGACATGTATGGGCCGCGGTCGAAGACGCTTCGCGCGTCACGTGGGCCTCGCTGCTGGAGATAGTTTCCGCGCCCGGGGCTCAGCTTGAACTCGTGTCAAAACCGGGTTAAGAGGTCGCATGCCCAAGTTCAGAGAGGCGGACCTACGCATCGCACTGACCAAGGCTGACTTGCGTCTAGATGGCGAATACTACCTGGCCGCCGGAACAGATGGCCGATTGCGACAGATGCTCCTGTCCCGTATCTGGGTTAAAGACAGCGACAGACTCACCCCGGAGGGTATGCGGCACAGGTACGAGGCGATAAAGGCCCGCGATACGGCTATACGGGAGCGTGACCATATCGGGGATGAGTATTAACGGTTAATAATCTGCGCGCTCATATAGCGCAGATGCCGTTATTTTTTAGGTATAAGCGTTCTGTAACCAAGATCGGTTACGACATTTCAAGCATGAGGGGAAAGATGGTTGATAGCAACACCGTGCGGGACGTACTACTTCTCGTCAACTCTTACAACGTGGGCGATGACGATAGTCCAGAGTCGCGGCGTATTGTGCGGCGGTGGCAACTCGACGGGAGTACCCTCTGGTCTCTGATGTTGGGTGACCGGCATGTTGCGCCGCTCAATGCCCGGCGTAGTGAGGTCGTTGCGGACCCCATGCCCAGTGAACGGAGCGAAGAGCACATTAAGGCGACACGCGGAACCTTGGAGCAGGTTCTGGCCTTGGCTAGTAGGTACATCGGGGTGAACCACGACCGGCTCGATGCACTAGCTGCCGTAGCGCACCTGCTTGTAGACAAACCGAAGGAGACGACGTGACAACGAGACAAATCGGAGATGACCTTTTCAGCATTACGTACACACCGCGGGACGTAGCCAAGGCGCTACTGCAGCAGTGGAAAGGCGTACACGCGGCCGGCGTGGATTTGCCCGATAACCGGCCAATCGCGCGTTCTCATGTGGAGCTTGCCTATACGCTGCTCAGCGCGGGCAGAACACAGTACGCCACATTCCTTAGTTTCATGAACTGCACGCTGGAAGCGATGCGTAAGTATGCGGACGAGGACGACATCGAGCTGACGGCAAGTAGGCTGACCGAGCAGTGGCTCAAGATTGTCGGAGTAGAGCCGACGGTAGAGCCGACTACTGTGGCAGTAGCTACACCGGCACAGACGTTGGGTGATATGCGCGACGTACTTCGGAAAATAGACGATATGGCCAATGCAAGTTTAAGCGGGTATGCCTCACTGTATGAGCACATTCCGGATGGTGTCGTCTTAGTCCCGAGTGGCGCTATTGAGCCGAACTCAACGTACACTGGGATACGCCTAACAGAGGCGGGGCGGCTCATTCTAAAGCTGGCCGACGCGTGCCGGGGCTGACTATGAGATTCCGGGTCAAATACCCGGATGGCAGCGAGCACACATGGACCCTGGAACAAACCGAGGCGGACCTGCGGAAGCAAACGCAAGACTCCGGGGCATCGGTCAAACTCTTTGGTAGCACGTGGACCGTCACTGAAAACGGAAGAACGTACACAAGCCTTGTAGACCCGGCGCACGCGATTAACGCCGCCATCGAGGCGTACCGGATGCGCAATGGTCTCGGGCCGTAGGCCGAGAAGGATGGTATTAATGAGTAATACTTTTGATGGTGTTCCGCCGGTTCCTAAGGCAGAGCAGGGTATTGTCCACCGTAACCTGCCGCCCATAAACCCGTCTCGCCTCCCCAATGCAGGGGATACGGTATATAGGGCCAGAGCCAAAGTAGATATAGACGACATGCTCTTCATACGTACTGTGCGCATAGAGTACGAAGAGTACGAAGTGGTACGCGTAACGCGGCACATGATGTACATTCGACTAAAGCCGCTAGAGGGCGAAGACGGCACGTTCTGGGCACTTCGTCGTAATGATGGGCAGGAGCTAAGGAAGATGCGCGCGGCAAATAGACCATTCGCATTATTGGATAAAGACGAGGCGTTATACAGCCTCAAGATGCGGACGCGGAAACGGCTTAAGTTCGCACAGGCCGAACTGGCGGATGCGCAGGCAATCTTTGACCATCTTGGCCTAACGGCGCGTACAAGGCTTGGATTGGGACTGAGGGAGCTGGATGTATAACAAGCCAAGACCACAGAGTATACCGATAAGAACCGCAGCAAGCATGGCTCTCATAAAAGCATTTGAGCCAAACATGCGCACTATAGATACTGACTTTTCAAAGTTAGAGTTGTTTTACTACGCGTCCATAGTCGAGATTGGGGCTACGGCAGACAAGAAGGATATCTTCGATAGGCTCTATACAAGGAAGCGGGGCTGAATGTCTGACTTACAGTTCTTTCAAACAAGAAGCGGCGAGCAGTTCTTCCGCACACTGCAGAGATCTGCAGAAGTAGCAGCGGCGCAGCTGACCAGACTAGCTGACCAGCAGGTGGCAATTCTGGAGAAGCTACCGGCCCCAACTGCCGAAGTGGCGGAACTACACAAAGAGATACATCGGCTCCGTGCGCAGTTGTCGCTGTGTCGTGAGTATGAGGACACGGTAAACTTGTCGGTAGTAGTCTCAACAGAAGCCGGGATTACGTTCTACCCTCACAATGTAGAGGGCGCTCTTGGATACCGAGTGGTGCATGCCAATGGAAAAGAAGAATTTGTCATGCTACATCCAGCTACGAATGTCTCCGATGGCGGAGTAGACATAGCCATACGTATGGGCGCGGACCCCGTAGGCCTGTTCGCTGGTAAGGTGTTTGTAGCACTTTGAGCAGAGCGCCAGTGCCTCCGAAGTTCTGTGATACGGCAAACGTTACTAATACTGTTGACCGGTCCGTACGACCGGTCTGGAGCGGCTGTTGCTTACATTAACTCTGAGAAGTATGGGAGCGTGCACCCCGGCAGTGCGGTTCGTAGAGAAGCACGTCACCTACCAAGAGGCATGGGACAAGTGCGATAATGCGCACTGGATGCTGTGGTTTCTGGTGTTCTACAGTGAGAAGTCCCGCGCTGCCGCCACAGACCTTGCGCTTGACTTCGCAGCGCACACGTTTCCTGATATCGTCAGAGACGAACGTGCCGAGGCGTTGAGCGCACTGCGGGAGACTGGATGCGCTACTACGGTACAGCAGGACTTTGAGCAAGTCGCGGAAGTGGCCCTATGCGCCCTCTATGGTCTATACGGCGACGAGCTACGCGAAGAGCGCAAGTGGCAGTGTGCACGTATCCGCGAGAGGTTTCCAATCTGTCCACTTACCGAGGAGAATGGCAATTAAGTACTACTCTATCGATTTCGCCTACCCGGGCCCCTACAGCAATTTCCCCGGAAACGGTGAAGAACCTGAAGGCCCCGGGCCACACGACATCGCCTTGTCTGTGGCGGACAAGGCAGTGCATGCTGCCGCGCTGGAGATGGGCGTACGCATGCTGCATGAGTACTCCTGGCCGGACGGCAGCCTGTACAAGCTGATAGCCGTCGCAGACTCAGAGAACGTTGAGACGGTGGTTGTCGCTATCAGTAACCGCGCGTCAGAACTGGCATCGGCCGACCAGCCTCGGAGGATAACGGCCGTGGGTGTGCACGAGCACACAGATTCCAAGGTTGCGGCAAAGTTTGCCAAGGCTGCGGAGTAATGTGGAAGGCGGCAATTAGCCGCCTTTTTTAGTTATAAGTGTAGTGTAGCAATGGAGCTACTAACTGGAGTTAGAAGATGGCAGAAGTAGTACTCATAGCGAAGAGGACACTGGAAGATGCGCTGCTGCAGACGGATACAAATAATCCGGGCATGTGCGCTAGGCATGAAGCAGTATTTGCCGGTCTGGTAGCGTCTCGCATATATGGGAGGCTGGATATACATGTCTCTGTGGGAGACGTATACTCGGCTGCGTGGACGCACTTTCCTGAGTTGTACACGCAGATGTCATCAGAGTCCTCGCTGGTATTAATCATTAATAGTCTGAGGGAATCGATGAGCAGCAGCAGCACGCAGCCAGAAGGCCTTTACGCCAAGTTCAATGTCAGCCGCAACGACGGTCGCGACAAGCCCGGTGGGGATAGAGCCAACGCGCGGTACTACGTGTTGGACCTGACCTACTGCCCACACGCACCGATTGCAGCGTATATGTACGCTAAGGAAATCGATAAGGCGGGCTATACCGACACCGCGCTTGATATGTATGCAGAACTCCGCCAATACCCGCAAGTGGCCCAGTACGCGGAGCGCGAGAACCTGCTAGACAAGAAAGGGCATGAAGCAGCTGCGCGTATTGCAGAGCTGGAGAAGCTACTAGCAGAGCGGGACGCTGTCATCGCGGAACTCGCTGAACTCAGTAAGAGGGAAGCACCCGTAGTTCCGCTGGACGTGATTGTCTACGTAGTCTTGGATAGCTCCGAGCACTTCCACGCCGCGTACTCGACCAGAGAGGTGGCGGAGAAAGTGGCGGATACAATAAGCGGGAAAGCCGTAGTGCCTACAGCCGTAGACGTACCAAAGTGCCTGAAGAATATCTCGGACAAGTTGAGTGTCGTGGAGCGGTTTGTACAGACCACCTTCGGCAAGTTCCACGAAGATTAATCAGAGAGGAGCAGTCATGTCGGATAGCAACGAAGACTGGGATGTTCTACTGGCTCAGGTAAGAAAGATGAAGAAGCTGGCGGCGCAGTACGGCGTCCCGGTAATCCTTACAAGCCAGCAGCCATCCCCGCGTGTACATAGGACATGCCGTCTCAGTGAGGCGGATGCCGTACTTGGCAGCATGCTTCTAATTGTCGATTCAAATTACATGATTTCAACTGCAGAACCGGAGAGTGACTGTGACGCTGCGCGAGAAGACTAAGCTACTACAAGAGTTCGGAGAAAAGCTGGCACTGTTGTGTAAGCACCACGGAATTACAGTAGAGGCCAGGGAAGCAACCCTGTCTTGCGGCGGCGAGGTTATAGCGGTAGGCATGGACGTTGGGGATTACACATTCGAGACCTCCGTCTACACGCCTCCGGCATCCATCAGTATCAATATCCAGATTGCATCGGTCGGCGGGCTTGACGCGGACCACAACTGCGAGTGTACCGGATGGCACCGGACCGAGGACGGTACGCGCCGCTGCGTGTCGTGCAATACGAAGGGTCTAAATCCTCCGCCACCGATGCCGCCTCCGTGGCACAAAGGTGACTGGCACATAGACGGCGTAAAGCAGCGGGAGTGACTGATGGCAACTAATCTAGCACGCGTGCTCCTAGAAGAGGCAGGCAACTCCGTGCTTCTTGGTGGTGAGTTCCGCGGCAAAGCCGCTTACTCGGTTCTGCCAACGTTCATGCTGGCGACCATGGCAGGTATGGCTGGCAGGACGTACGATATTCACGGACTAAGGGCGGAGATAGGTGTGTGCGCCTTTCTACTAGGTGTTACCAGTGAAGGCCGAGTCAATGCCGATAGCGTTGATAACGCTGCAACAGAGTTGGCCAATATCTTCGACATGGCGGAGTGGCGGCCGTTTCCAAAAGAGAAGGAGAAGACGTGACAGGTAACATAGCGCGGCTTCTAGTCAGGGAAGCCGGCACAATGTTTATGACGGGTCCGGAGTGCAATCAGCCGTTTGTTGCGCCACTGGCGGCGTATGTAAGCGGAGTGCTCAATATGCTGTGCACCAAAGACGATCAGTTAAACTTCTCCCGGTTAATGCGGGGAGAGGCGGTACTAACCGGGTTCTTCCACTCTGTGAGCAACTGCGGAGGCTGCTCGGCGTCTAGTATGAATGCGGTGCTTACAGAGTTGTCTGCTATCTTTGAGATGCCAGAGTGGGCTCCGGCCCCTGTAGTTGAAAAGCCAAAGGAGGAACCAGTGCCGCCGAGTGACAGAGATGTGACTGCCAGGGCGTTGTTTCTACGAAGATTATACACACTGATGGCTGATGAAGAGTTGGCTGTAGTATCCTGTGATAAGCGCGGGTTCTTCGTAGAGCTTTCGGCCTATAGGAAGGCAACCAACGATACGTCGTGGTGCTACACTGACATTCATGCGCTGACAGACAGCAAGGCGGCGCATGTGCTGTATCTAGCGCAGCGCTACATAGACGCTTCGGTACACGGCACACTGGCTGACAGAGAGAAGTTCTGGGGAGCGTTCAAGGTGGCGGTATTAACCATTAATATCGCTGATGCTAAGTCAGGCACTACTGTCTATGACCGTGACGGAGACCAGTGGGTACGCGGTAGTGATGGGGCAACAGTGACGTGTACGTGGCCTACCGCCGGCGAGCCCTCGCTCTGGGAAGAGGCTAGGCTTGGAGAAGCTGCGGAGAAGTTCGGCCCATTCACCCGCATACTGCTACCGAAATCCGAACCGATAAAAGAGGATGAGTAATGCAGAAGTTAAGCTTGAAGATCGGTCGCGTACACTTCGAGGCCATTCCTATCCAGTCCGAGGGCTGGAACAAGCGGATGTTCCACGAGGTCGCGGTCCTTAACGCCTTGATAGGTTCTCAGCATGTTCCGCTAGGTTTTGTAGTGAGTGACGGCCTGTGCACTGACCCGGTGCATAATCTGCACTCGACAGGTGCCCAGGTAGGGCGTAAGCACGATGGGCCACTGCGCGGGCCATTCTCGGAGCGTGAGGTGATACTGGACCAGGTTGGGAGTCTACCGTGGGGCGGTCCGACCGCCTCGCTCCCGAAGTACTACACCGTATTCGAGGATGACGAGTACGCTAGGCACGTCATTACGTGGTGCAAAGTGCTGCAGATACTATATGGGGATGGTGCCTACAGTGATATGCCGGAGAATGTAGAACGGCCGCAGTGCCCGACAGCGGCTGAGTACTACATGCTGGACAGCATTACATCGCCGACACTTGACCTAAGAGAGCGTGACCGAATGCGCGAACGGCGCGTACAGGATATGAGGGGGCCGGGTAGACTAGTGTGCGCGGAACTCGACAAAACCGCCAAACTCTGGCCGCTACGCAGTGCTTAGTGCGCAGCGTGGAGTAACTGCAAACAGAACACGGAGAAGACATGAGTAGTATAGCAAAAGGTACACAGCTCGGCGCATTCAAGCGAGATCCACGGTGGCGGCAGGGTACTCCGCGACTACAGATTGTTGCGTGTGTTGCCGGCGCGCAAGGAGACCTGAGTAACCTGCAAGAGGGCATCGCGCCTGACCCGGCTGTATCGATGGCGCGGATGGAAAAAGCTCTGGGCGACGTACAGTCTATTCTGCGCTACTGCCCTAACCTAGAATCGTGGCCAGAGGCTGCGCGGAGCGAGTAATGATAAAGAAGAAAGACGCAGCGGAGTGGTTGATAGCCCGCGGGTTTAAAGTCAATCCGCAGGCCTTCAAGGACGGTAAGCCAACTGGTGAGTACGTACCTGGAGCCTGTGCTACCAAGTATCACTGGGTCTTGTCGATTAACTGCTGTCTGATACGCCTAGGCTACGACGGATGCTGGACGGCTAGGATGGATACAGAGCGAATGCCGGCGACGTCGCAGTATGTCGACGTGCTTCTGAAAGAAGTGCTTCGGCAGGAGAAGGTTAGGAGACTGCGGGCCGACGTTAGGATAATTGCGCTGGTTATGGCAATGAACTCACCTGTGCCGGAGAATACAAAGTGAAACGGAGGTTTGCATGTCCACTATCGTAATGGTTCCTAAGTGCCGCTGCCCACGCTGCGAGGCCGGTGTGCGGCTACTTTCACCGACGCTCTACGAACTTACCGTGTTGAAGCAGCCCTCATTCTACCTTTGCACCTGTGGGTGGGTGGGGCAGGTCGGCGTAGGGGAGGTCCTTACTACTGTGGCAGAGCCTAGCCCATCGGCGGTGAACCTGTATGTCCGGATTACCAACTCTGTCACGCCGGATGATGAAGCGGCAGTGATGCGGTTGGTGTTTAGTGGCATACCGCGGACTGTCACCAGTGCGGAGCTTATAAAGAACGGCGTCTACGCCATGGAGGCGGATACCTTCTTGGGGATGGATGTGGGAACACTATCCCTGTGGACTCGGTACGATAGCGCAAGTCGGTCCGTGATGGATAGCCACGAAGTAAGCGCAAGCCCGCTGGGACCATGGCAGACATTCGTAATGCCCATCGGTATTCACCAGCTACTGACGGCTGCCGAACTGGAGGTATTAATGAGTAATAAAGCAGTAGCCGTAGCGGCAGCGGCAGAGACTCCCGAAAAGGCGCTATTCGAGTTGCCACCGTACACTGTGGTCAACCCTGGCGGTAAGGTGATCGCGGAAAAAGACCTTCCATCGTATATCGGCCTGTTCACCAACAGTGACGGGTATTGCGCGTCACTTGCTGTGCTAGAAGAGGCCCGTCATCGCGGAATCGAGTGCATCGAGCGCGACCTAGCCCACCAGGCACTGAGCATCTGTAGAGTCGACGCTTCGTGCCCGCCGTCCCCGGACTTTGACGATATAGACGCCGTAGCCGAGCTTGTGAGTAAGGGATACATGGTAGTCACTCTGCCCGACTTTCTCTCAAAGTTGGCCGGCCAGCCTGATGGTGGCGCAGTGAACGGAGTACCCACTCTCTACGAGCTTCTACCAAACGGGCGGGCTCCCTCACGCTTCTATGCTGTTAGCAAGTACACTCCACCGGCAGTGGAAGTGAGCCTACCGGAGTGCTCGTTGTGCGACGAGAAGCACGGCCGAGCGACGCCGAAGTCTACGGAACTCGGCGAGCACATTTTGCCGGTGGACGAAGGCGCTGGTCAAAGTGGGAGCTTCGATGATTGATAGGGTCATCGCTAAAATACACGCGCTGTGCTATAGGATAGAGACGTACGCTGACTCTAAGGGAAGGCCCGTAGACGGACCCACAGTCGTTATCTTCGGCGGGATAATCCTCATCTTTGGCCTAGTACACTTGTGCGCATTCATCGTGCGCGCCATGCGTTAAGTGGGCAGATACGTGATGCTACCGAGGCGTGCAATACGGCGCCTTTTTTAGCTATAAGAGCGGTGGCAGTATTAATCGTTAATAACGTGCCATGTGGCACGCTGAAGGAGAAAACAACGTGAGTGTCTATATCAGGTTTGAGTACGTCGATCCACAAACTGCGAGGACGGCGTGGATTGTACTGCATAATCCGACTGTGCGTGAGAAGCCTAACCTCTCTACGGAGGATGCGGTGCTTGTCCGGGCCGGCGGTTCCGACCTAGAGTTTACAGCGGCGCCTGGGTACACTCTCGCCGCATTCGAGGTCGCCATTCACCAAGCCCTACAGAGTGCTTCGTGCAACAACCCCGATGTTAAGACTGTAAAGAAATCAGTAGGTAAGTTGGGGAGCGCGACGTGAGCAAAGCCGAAACAGAAGCACGCATAGAGCTGCTAGCCGCTCTGACGGAGCAGGGGATAATGAATGGCATGGACTTCAAACTTGGCGAGGAGTTGTTCCTGCGCGAGGTAGACGGAATATTTGTCTACGATGGCGACAAGACCGCTGACGGCGATCCGGTCATCTCTGCTGTAGACCACGTGCGGGTACGTAACATTTGGCGCAATAACGGTAGCCCGGCGTTTGAACTAGTGCCCGATACAGTACAGCACGAAGAGGGTAGCGGGCAGTGAGCCGTAAATGTTGAGTGACGCTCTCCACAACCTGTGCCGCTTTACCGCCCCGGTCGGAAGCCGCGTTACGTGCTCACCTGCTCCGGAAGATACTGATGAAGACTGGCTGTGCCTGGCGCTAGATCTAACCTCATTTGTCGAAGCCGCTAAACTGGAGGGCTACTCCTTTGGTGGCTCCGGCCATAGTGAAGAGCCTATGAGCTTCGTGTCGCTAAAGCGAGAGGCGGACCGCATGAACTTGATTGCGACAGCCTGCCCTACGTTCTGCGATGCGTTCGTCCTAGCCACCGGCTTATCCAAGAGGTTCAATCTGGTGAACAAGGCGGACCGTATCGCCTTGTTCCAGGCGGTGCTCTATGGGAATGCGGTGGGGGATTAGTGGACAATAGAATTACTATGCGCACAGAAGGTTCTCCGTTTCAGCCCGGAGAGGTGGTGCTAGTAGTCGCTGCTACAGATGAGGGAATACATGATGTAACGGAGTTCATCGGTAGGCGCGGCGTGGTCAAATACCTTGAGTACAAGTGTGGCTGTGGCCAGACGTACCCAGGAGACCCGATGATAGGGGTGGCATTTCCAGGTGGTGCTAATGAGGAGTTCTGGCACGAAGAGTTGCAGTGCAACGGGCGTTCCAGCGTGCCATGAGTACACCTGGCTGAGTATTAATGATTAATAAACAAGCATACAGCGGCTGGAGGACCTCACCAGTGATGGTAGATGTTCATGCACTGAAGAGCAAGGTGCGCGGGTCTCAGGAGACTATCTGTGGGGCAGACGTGCTGCCTTGGCCACGTTACTTTGTCGAGTATGAGAAGGTGGGTAAGTTTAGACGGCTGTGCGGTTCGTCCAAAGCACCGGAGTGGTCTACGCATACAATGCGGCCGTGTACAGAGTGCGCGCAGCTGTTGTCTCTAACCATCGTGCCACGTAAAGAGCGCAAGCCGGCCCGAGTTTCACGATGGTGATGGACGCCAGCAGCTTCGATACTCGACTACGTGACCTGCTCGACATGCAGATCGTGCTGTCGCGTTGCGCAAATACCGCGTTGGGTAGTAGAGAACGCCCATTAGAAGAAATGTGTATTGAGTTCGAGGAAGCACGCCGAAAGTTCAAGGCCGACTTCGATAAGGAAGTGACCACGTCCGCTGGGTACGCCAGGATGGAGGCTATGAGCGTATTGATAGTCGACCTGCGCGCGGAACTGCTGGACAAGGAAGTTGCCCTACGTACAGCGGAGGCACGGATGGCCGAGTACGAAGTCACCGTCGTCGAAATGTCCCGTGCAATGGGGTCGTCGGGCGAAGATGATTGGCACGGTGACTCCGCGTTCTGCGATGACGCCCAAGCACGGCTGGCGGCGCTGATGTCCGAGCGTGACGCATTGCGGGCCGAACTCGATAAGGAGGCTGCCCTACGTGCCGAGTTAACGGCTAAGGTACAGCAGCTACCAAAGCGGAAAGCGGTCGTATGCACCACATGCGAAGGCAGTGGCGACGTGTTCGAGGATGTGCGAAAACGCTCGTTCAAGACGTGCCCCGATTGCCTCGGCTCCGGCGCGATCATCGTAGATGGCGAATAAGATTAAACCGGGACCTGTGACCCGGCGAATGGCGAGAGCCGAACCGTCGGATGAGTTTCCGCCGTTCACCTATTGGGACGGATCGGCGATGCCGCCAGAACCAACACCAGCGGAACTCGACGCCGAAGTCGCACGACTTGGGCTAACCGTGGGGCCGTGGAGGCAGAAGCCCTGGAACGATGGCACCACTGGCTATCGGTGGCGGTTCTGCGTCTATCTCGGTGAAGACGTGCTCGGCTACGGGTATGCCCGCGGGCTGGTCAAGGTCTAGTGCGGTTTGACCGCCCGACGGGAAGTCGGGAAAGAACTCTCGCAGTTCTTTCTTACATATTAATGATTAATATCGCAAGACTCTATGTCTTTGCGGTATAAGTGTTTTAGTAGTCCTCACTACATAACGGAGAACAATGACGTGAGTCATCCAATCTATGTTTTCGGTGACCAGATGGCGCAGTCCGACTTGCGGATTCTAGTCGGCGGACTACCTAACACGGGTAAGTCTGCGATTGCGTTCCTATTTGCGGAGTTTCTAAGCAGTCACGGGTTTACCAACGTGAGGGTCAATGATAACGAGCCGGACCCTGTCGAGCACTTGAAGGAGTGCGAGAGAGCCCTGCTGGCCAAGCAGCCCAGTATTGTGATTGAGACTATACAAGTCCGCCGCAGCCTGACGTTTAAGGATTAGGGGGACACTATGGAAAACACAACAAGGGCTACGGCAGACAGCCCAGATAAGTGGCTAATAAGAGCCGCTGGACTCGCCAGGGCTGCGCTAGGGGTGGAACCGCGCGGCGTAGTGGCTGTTCCCCGCGATGGCAATGCTGTGGTTCTTTACGACGGTGCGCCCATGAACACAAACACGCGGGAGGGTTTCATCCTGAACCGCCTACTGCCGCGCCCCGGCAGCCCGCCATGGGTGCTGGTCTCGCTGTCGCCCACTGGTATGCTGGTGGCGGAGCGGGAAGCTGCAGAAAGAGTGATGGCCGCTGCCAGGCTTGTCGATATCGATATCGAGGCTGTGATCCACGCAGGTAAAACACAGTATAGACCACTGGCGCTATCGGAACTCCTGCTCGCGGAGTTCGAGGCCGCCGTCGAGTCCGCTAAGGAGTAGGAGAACAGATGTCACAGCAAGAAGAAGATGGAACCCCTTCGAGCATGAAGGTGGAGTTCCTAACCGTCCATATCGCCATTCGTACTACGCATTCCGGCGACGACCAGGTTGCTGTAACCGACTCGTGTAACGAGCACTTCCGCGCACTTGAACAGAGTGGAGTTATCCTCGACTGGGAATATGACTCCGACTACGCAGGGTGTACGACAGTTACGGTGGAGGCGCCGTATCGTGAGGGCAGTGCATTCAATGAGGCCGCACTCGAAGAGAAGGACAACGAAGTATTAATGAGTAATAAAGTACAAGAGCTTAGCGAAGATGCCGTGAAGCTGGCCGTGGCCAGAGGCGAGTGCCACATAGCAATGGAGCTATGGTCAATATGCGGGGCTAAAGTACGCGATGTAGAGGACCCGTTTGTTCGGTACGTATTGTCAGGCGTGACTCTTATATTGTGGGTAATATTCGCTTGTGTAGCCATAGCAGCGTCTAACGCCGTGTGGCTGCTGCCCCTGGTAATACCGTCTGTAGTAGTGGCAATGCTTGTGCTCGACTACAGCGAAAAGTGCGCCGCACGTGATAGGTCCAAAGTTTTCCTAGTAAAAACACAGCACGCTCTTGGAGAGCTTCAGCGTACGATTGCGGAGAAGAACAAATGAATCCTGATGGAACAAACGCCTGCCTGTCTATGGGCATTGACGACGGCAATAGGACATACTCCGAATTGGAGTTCCTGCGGCAGACTAAGCTCCTACACAGTAAGCTCAATACTGCGTTCGAGCAGCAGGACCGTAGCCGCGTGCGTACAAGAAGCCTTGAGTCCAACATACGCCGCCTGGAGACAGACCTTAAGATAGCAGAGGAGAATCTAGCAGAGGAGGCCAAAGAGCGCGCCGAAGTAGAGCAGAAGTTCTCCGAGTTTAGGGCGCGCGCAGCCGTAGGCATCAGTCCAGTTAGAGCAGAGCGGCTGGCCAAGTGCCGTGCTGACTACGCTGCGAAGCCCAAAGATCAGTTGGCCAAGTGCCGCGAGGACTATGTGGCAGAGTCCTGGGCGGACCCGCAGAGTCCAATTGGTCTCGAGCGGGCAAAGGCTAAGGAACGCGCGGCAGGCGCAGCAGAGCTTGGCGCAATCAAGGCCGAGCTAGCTAGTGTTGTAGACCTAGCCATCATGCAGTTGGCCGCGTTAGAGCACGATATGGCTTCCGTGGGGGCGTGTTGCAGTACTCATGAAGGAGGCTGTGGAAGCTGCCGCGGAGTATAGCAAGGGATAGCAATCGCCGGGATAGCGCCCCAGCAATTATTAATCATTAATATGCTATAAGAGTTGTAGTAATCAACAACAGGTGTGGAGGCGCGTATGGGATTGAGATGGAAACGCAAAGGGGGCACTAGCTACACCAACACGGACGGTCGCGCGTTTAGGGTCGATAGCATTAGTCCGGTACTAGGTAGCTACTGCTCGATTAAGAAACGCTATCTGGCGTATGAGGTTGTATCGCCAGATGAGCTTGGCTCTATCAACGTCGGCTACTATGCTAAGCGCTCACACGCCAAACGCGCCAGCAAGCGCGTGCTTGAGGCGGAACTACTCGCAGATATGCACGAACTACACGTCAAAATGTGCAATGAAGAAGGAATGGAGTCGCTATGCTAATCGGCGACGCTACGCCGGGTGACGTTCTGCGGGATGCCGACGGCAACGTGTGGTACAGAACAAAGCGCCGGGCGGCGATGCTGACAATAAACGGTGAGATGATATCTGACAAGGCGCCCCTCAGGGTGCTGCCGCTAACAAAGGCTGCGGCATACAGCCCGTTCGTCCGCCTCATTCCAGAGCCGCCGGCGTAGACATAGCCAAGAACAGGCAGAAAGAAGAAGATTGTGGAGAGTACAAGTCAACTGCTAGTTGCCGACCGCGTAAAGCTACGCCGTCAGCTTGAGAAGGATGCTAGAAAGCGTGCCAGGGCGCAGGCTCGCCTTAGAGTACTGCTAAGGCGTAAGCCGCGTTGGCGTAATGAGTTTAGCGCTACAAAGATAGCTATATACGGCGGAATGACGTTGCGCGTTGGCAGAGTGAATTACTACCACCGTGAGGACCTCGGCTCTATCTGCGAGTGCACGAAATGCGGGGCCAGCAGATTCTACTATGAGGCCGGCATGGAGCGCTGCGGCGGTAACTACAGGCGCCTTGCGCGCGGTCAGGCTAGAACAAAGAGTAAGGCTAAGCGCCTTGCACGCAGAGCAGCGGCCAGAGTCGCGTATCTAACACTGACCAAGGAGAGTGCCTATGGTAGGACTTGAGGGGCAGATGATAAATCTGGTATTTGACAGAAACGCGCTACGCAAAGAAATAGAGCGCGAGCAGCGCCGGCTAATGCGCAAGCTGGAGAAGAAGGACAGGGCACTAAAAAGAAGGCTACATTGGCGTGGCAGCTACGGGCTGTACACAGCCGAGTTACTAGGGCTGGAACTGCACGTGTACTCGCCCGAACCAATGCGGGCCCTGCGGTTCTGCTACACTGTATACAGCAGTTCCGGAAATGTAGTCGCCAAAAAGAGCACATGTTTGACAAGGTCCGCGGCTAAGCGCGCTGCGCACAGAGCGGCGTGTCTATATCTAGGTGGCGTAAGCAGCAAGCGCGTGGCGGCCGCGCTAGGGGCGGGTAAGCCAGTCCCATTCTCTATGGGCTGTCGAGTGGTGCCAGAGGAGAAATGCCCACTATGCCTGGAGAATGCTAGTAAATAGGCGGCCAATAGCGGGCCGTCTAGTCGACGTGGTTGTGGGTATCGCCTGCAATTATTAACCATTAATAGTTATAATAGAGGTAGTGCTACGCATACTGCGGAGCAGTCTTAACAGGAGGCAATTGTGTCCGGACATCTTAGAGTAGAGTGCTCTAGCTGTGGCGTGGTTATTCGGCGGTGTCGATGCCCTGGCATGGTTACCACAACTTTTGAGCTGTGCGATAAATGTGCTAATGCGCTGCAAAAGACTGTACCACCTGTCGTCGAGCCGGAGGTATACAACCCCGAGACCCTACCAACGCCTGTAGGCGTCTACAGCGCTGGCGGAAAGACATGGTCACTAGCCCGTCTAGTAGAAGCGGCACGTGGTCTTCCGATAGAGAGAGTGCCGCTGAGTGCCATACCAGAGTGGAGTATGCTGCTAGAAGACGCTCTCGGGCATATGACTGTCGCTGCTTTTGCAAAGCACGTAGATGCAGTGATGGAGGTCGGCTCCGACTTCCCTTACCCGATAATCCTAGCCCCGGGCGGCACAGTGCTGGATAGCGTCCATAGGCTTGTGAGATGGTCGATGGAGTACACCTCCGCCCCGAGGGTTGTGCGCCTAAAAGAGATGCCTCTAGACGATGCCGCCTTTGATGAGGAATGCCGGCAGAGAGACCTAGCGACAGGTGCACTGGCCTCGCCAAATTGGAAGTGGCAGCCCGGACTGGCAGTGCAGTATGTCGGAGTGCCGAACGGCGATCTACAGCTCGGCGTATACGCGGTCGTGCATCGAAAGCTGGTTGTGGCCGTCAGCGACAAACTCACGGGTATCAATGGTTTAGGTTTGGGGATAATTGACTACGGCGGCTTATGCGCCAGCAGAATGAACGTCTACCCAGGTGACTACATGCTGGACGTAACACACATACCGACGCGTCTATACGCGGAGTCCATAATAAAAGCAGACGCAGATAAGTACGCACCAAAGGACACTGTGACCCCGGAGCAACCCTGATGTCGATATACGCGTTGGAGTTTTCCGGGCTCAGCTACGCCCCGGCGTTCAGGCACCGCGGCAACAGTTACAAGAGCTGCCTACGCGCGGTGTTCACGCACATTTCCGGCAGAGAATACAGGGCACGCGCGCTACCCAAGTTTTCACTGTACTGTGACGGGGTCCTCCTCCCAGACATTGAGTGGAAGGATACCTTGGCAGTTAAAATGTGGTCCCTAGGCGCATGCGCAGACGCGTGCGGCGTGCTGCTTAACTACAAGACCATACGCGGTGCCGTCAGACACTGCGTCAAGCCGGATTGGAAAATGTGGGCAATAGCCCGGATTGGGTATGGCAGCTGGGACGGCAGCCCGGCCTCGTTCCTGGTTAACAGGGGCCACCGTGCTGTTCTGACCGATGACGCGCTATTAGACGAGCTTCTACTGGCCGCAGTTAGCATGGCAAGAGTCGATGTTTTGCTAGAGGCTAACAAAAGAATCGCAGACATCGCGACAAGAGGACAACCATGACAACGACGTTCGATGACGAGACCCTTACAAAGCTGTTCACATACGTGGCTCCGACACCGGAGACTACAGCGAAGTACGCTGAGCTGCACGCAGCTTTTGACAAGGCAGCGCACGAAATTGCCGCGAATGCATACCTGCGCATCTCGCTAACGCCGCAGCAACTCTTCGCCAATATAACCACAGAAACGCTAGAGCTTGCTCGAGTGGTCAATCGTATCTGCCCGCCCGCTGCAGATACGGAGCGCGCCATAACGCATATCCGTATAGCACGGATGGCGGCCAATAAGATTGTGCTGGAATACAGCAAGAGAGCGGCAGGCGGTGGAAAGTCGGCAACGGAGGCTGTACTGGTTGAGCTTCTCAATCAGAGCCTGCAGACAGCCGCATTCCTTGCAAACGCGTCTGTCGCGTTGGGGTCTGTAGAATGAAGCCGGCGTACGTTCCTCCGGCGTTTATACAGACTGGTGTGATAATAGTACCGACTGACAACATAGCGTACGTGGTCGATAAAAAAGATAAGGGCGGCGTGGAGATTAAACTAAAGACAGTGACGCAGGGCGGCGCCACCTGGGTTATATTCGGCGGTACCTTCGAGGAGCTTACCGCGTTGGTGGTAGGCCCCAAAGAGTGATAGAGGGCGGTGCAATACACCGCTCTTTTTAGCGATAAGAGTATTGGTAGAGTGAATATTAATCATTAATACTTTCACGGAGGCAGCATGTTTGTTCGTTTTGAGAATGGGTCGGCGGACAAGATGACGCCGGAGTTGTCGCTAGACTGGACCGACTGCGTCCGGCTGACAGATGGGGACTTGACAACATCGGACGGCGAGATACTGGCAAGATTCTTCAGTGAAATGTGGCACGTTACGGAGGTGGCTGCCAAGCGGTGGCCAGTGCTAGCCGAGTATCCTGAGCAACCCTGGACTGACATAGTGATTGCGCAGGGCGGTGGCACAGTCCACGCTTCGGCCGGTACGCCGACTAGCAGACCACCTCTGTGGGAGAACGTAGAAGCGATTGACAAAGAAGTCGTGCTCTTTCACTTGCTGGAGGGCGAGGACGCCACCACCAAGTTGAAGAAGAAAGCGATAGAGCGCGAGTTGCCGGTAGTGGCGGATTCTCTGTATTGTGGAGAGGTAGCGTTCGAGCGGGCGTACTTGATTCTTGCGCGTCGTAACGGCGAGCGAGGCGCGGTGGCACTGAACGGCTGGATGGACGTACGCCAACTGGACAGAGAGGGCGTGATGGAAGTGCTAAGAATTTCTCGCCGTCGGTACGGAGAGTCTGCAAGCAAGATGGATGACGCCCCGCTTCTCCGCGAGCGGTACACGCGATACACGGCTGCGTTTGACGCTGCGATAGCCTGTCTGGCGCGGGTGGGTTCGTAATGGCTGGCACGCACATATACGATTGGATTGTCTTTCCGGACAAGACCCCGGACGAGACCTACGCCCGTGAGTGGTTCTACAAGTTCACCGTGCCGGCGGTACAGAAAGACTACGAGTGGCTCACCACCAACAAGCTGTTCTGTACTTACGACAATAAGCGCTACCGCGTTGTGGGTGCATCGCGCATGGGCGACGTGTGGTTGTCCACTCACTTCTATCGCGAGCACGGCTACGAACGCCGCATTGAAGTGGACGGCTGCTCGGCGTGGAGTAAAGATGCGTAGGTACGTAGTTACTTTCTGTTTCTATACAGATAGAAGATGGGAGGAGACCGTACGTGCGAATGGCGAAGTAGAGGCGCTAGTACTGGCTATATGTGAAATGCGTAAGGTAGCTGACAAGCCGTGGACCGATTATGGCTCAGGCTTCAAGATAGAAATAACACTGGCTGGAGAATAGACGTGGAAAGCAAGATTACGAAACTGTTCGTCATGTGGTTCATCGCCGAGGTTGTGCTGGGCATGCTGCTCCGCACGTCACACTTCAATGCGTGGGAGTTCCAGAAAGTGAACTTCCACAAGTCCAATGCGGTGAAGCAGCTGAACGAGGAGGGCTCGGCTGGCTGGGAGCTGGTGTCGGTGAATGGCAATGGCGCGGAGTATAGCACCGCCACGATGAAGCGGCGCATCAGCTTCTTCGGCTCGTTCCTGCCCGTGACCAAAGAGTAGACATATTAATGAGTAATAGTCAATATGACGCCGAGCTGCTGGCGGACTACGTGTGCAAGGCCAACGCCTCGTATCTGCACGCGCAGGCAGAGATAGTGCGTATGAACGACCCGCTGTGGCGGTGGATACAAATCCTGGACGATAACTTCGCCCCGGTCGAGGCACGACTCGTAGACCTGATGCGCATGCGATGCCTGGCTGTTGGAGAACCGGCGCTACGCACGGCGACGTACGTAGTGACAGACTCCGCATACCTGAATGACCGCGACCCGCCGTTTCGCACGTCTGTGTTCCACGAGCACTCGCTGGCACGCGGGCTCGGGATGGCCGGGGAGCGCCAAGCAAGGGCGTTGCTATCGTTGCACACCCGACAATTCACTGAGGCCGTTCTGGTGGTAGCGCGGTCTTCTATACCGACAAAGAAGGGGAACTGACAGTGGCAGGATTGACGGTACCGCCGTGGGCGGCAGGCATGGGTATACAGAAAGTGAACGAACACGGAATCGTGTTCCAATACCCGGATATAGGTGCGACGACCGCGCTGCGCGTGACGTTCACGACGAACAATAGCACCGCCGACGCGTTTATGGACGCTACGCTTACCTACGCCGTCAGCAAGGCCACCGTGGCGTACAAGGTCTTCCGCAAAATGGGGGGCGAGACAGCGGAGTCGCTGCGGGCCTATCTGACGAATCTACGTGAGCGCATGATTGCGGTGGAGGGGTGATGGGCGCTCTACCTGCTGGAATGACTATGTACGGGCTTATGCTCGTACTGGCCGCGGACATTCTGGAGAAACTGCAAATCGCCAACTACCAGATGGTGCTGCACGCTGACGGCGTTTCTATCTGGATCAATCACCAAGACCGCGGCGTTTCTGTGTTCATCTATAAGACCGCCGCGCCGACCGCAGATGGCGTCAACGACAGCATCAAACTGTGGAACAGCATGAGCCAGGATGAGCGGCACTCTCTGTTTCTGGAATACTGGCCTGTGGAGGCCACGATGGACATACTCACTCGCATGTCGGTCGCAGGGATACCACGTACATCGCCGCCCGAAATGCTGAATTGAAACTGCTGGCGAGGAAGGAGTGTGATGAAGCTCTGTAACTTTTGTGGAGTACTTCGTGAAGGTGGCGCTACGTCGGTAGATGGTACGTGCGTCATCTGCTATGGCTGCCTTACGGAGGCCAACAACAAGTTGGCGTCCGCTGTCAAGCCACGAGCCGAGAAGCTGTGGGACGAGGTGCACGAAGATATCAAGTACGTAGTGGCACACCCGCTCACCGTGGGCCTAGAGAACATAGAGAATGTCCGTCGCCGAGCCATTAAGTTCAACGTACCGGCACACGTGGCGCGGATGGAGGCGGTGTCTGCCGCGTACGAGGCGGCAATACACACTCTGTCCGGCCACTATCCGAGTGACGTGTGGGCCGGTGTACTCCCGGCTCTGAAGGAGCCCGTGTACGTAGCAATCTCGCGGGCAATAGAGACTGCCAAGGGCGATTATAGAGCGGCAACGTCGCGCGGGTTTGCGCTGTACGCCGAACGGCAGGGCGCCCTCATCGACGCGTACATAGCAGCGCTTCGCCTTCTGGGCTGGGCGGGTAAGTATTAGTGATTAATAAAGGGGAGGGTTCCGGCCCTCTCCTTTTTATTATGCAGTTTTGTTAGATATAACGGTATAAGCAGTGTAGTGCTAACACAACACCAGCGAGGGGTTATTAATGATTAATGTAGGCGATATTCTGCGCAACATGAGCGACGTTCCGGCGTACACAACACTACTTGATTCTACTGGCTGTAAGTGGCTGAGAGTAACCGACGGCGCTATTCAGAACCCGCACGACAAACTAAATAGGTCGTTCTGGGCCGACATAGAACTGCCCTCGGCGTACGCACTGCACGGGCCGCTTACTGTTCTTGGACTACCTATAATAGTGCTGGTGACCGGCGGGCGTAACTTCGCGAGGCTAGATATAGCGAAGGACGAGCCCGGCCTATCGCCAGAGGAAGAAGAGAAACTGCTCTTCGATACACTTGACGGCATACACCAGGTAACGTTCATCAAGGCGCTTAGGCACGGAGGCGCGAATGGCGCAGACGCCGCGGCGAGTAGGTGGGTGGCGAATAGCGGGGCTGGTGTATTAGCAACAGTGCTGACGATATACAAAGCGCAGTGGAAAGCGTACGGCAAGGCAGCCGGGCATATGCGAAATACCGAAATGCTCGAGGATGGCGAGACGGATATTGTAGTCGCATTCCCCGGCGGAAACGGGACTGCGGACATGGTACGGAAAGCCAAGGCAGCCGGTGTTTCCGTACTTGAAGTCTCCTCGGATAAGCCACATACACTGACGCCGACACGTATAATAAACAAAGAACGAATTGTGAAGGGGCTGTGAATGAGTAACCACGAGAGAGAGCCGACTACGCCGGACCAGTACGCACTGACCGCCGTTGGTATACGCCCACGGATGCTTGCGTATGCGGGCCGGAACGGGTGGATGACAATAATAAGTATCGACAATGGCGGCACTGTAAAAGCGTCAGACAGTGCGTGGGCGCAGATGATGGACGCTCGCGCATTTACGGCGATTGATACTAATGACTTGGCTACGCTAGGTGCAATGCAGGAGGTACTTGAGGAGCGTCTTGGCGAACAGGTGCAGATTGTGCACTATCCAATAGAAACGGCGGACTGGTGGCTCGTGAAGCGAATACCGAGTACCGCTGTTGCTGGCGAAGGCGAAACACGCGGAGAAGCGCTAACAAACGCTCTCTTGGCCACAAAGAATGAGGGTGGCGCATGAGTACTCAGACAGTTACCGAGTGGCTGGCAAGCAATAAACCAGATGACGACTTTATTTGGCACCGAGGCGTAGAAGAGCAGTGTACGTTTCTGCTTCATACCGCGGACGCTCTCCAGGCGCGAGTCCGGGTAGTGGGCAGCCATAAGTCAAAGAGTGTTACACTGCCTGTCGGGCAGTTCCTTCTGCCTGGCGGGGAACATACGGCTATTGTGCACGTGCGAAACAACTTCTACGATTGGAAGGCCGTCGTAGATTCAACCGCACCGATTTCAATACCATATGAGTTGTGCGGATACAGGCTTGTAACTGAAGAGCAACTAGCTAAGATGAAGACGACGGCCCTACGCGGTGAAGAGAATGGCGAGGTAGAAGAAAGCGTCTGGTTCGCGAAATACACCGGCGGTAAGCTGCTGCGGGAAGACGGAAATATATGGCGCATCCCTGGGCTTGCCTGTCACGATGTATACTACGAGGGCATAAACAGAGTGCCGGGAATTCCGGAACAGTGCTTTACGCCGTACACCAAGGGCGCTAAGCAATTCGGTGCGCAGCCACCTGATTTGGTAGGGTTTCTGCGAGCAATTCGCGACTGCGTTGCGTGAGTATTAATCATTAATAATGGGAGAAACAGCATGGGGTGGTACTGGTTGATTGTCGCGCACATGGCCGGAGACTATGTCTTCCAAAGCGACTGGATGGCGCAGACTAAGACAAAGGAGTCTGTTCCTGCGCTGGCGCATGCAACAGTGTATACGCTGTGTTTTGCACTAGTAGTGCCGAGCTGGCAAGCGCTCGCACTCATAGGCGTGACGCACTTCATCATCGACCGCTGGCGTCTCGCTAGGTACGTATGCTGGATAAAGAACTTTCTGTCCCCGCCGTTCACGTGGGGAGTGGCATTTCACGATGACTGCGCGCCTGGGGCCATCGGGTACTATGCGCGGCCTGGAAGTCACTTCGAGGCCGTTGTGGACGCCGGCATAGAACGCGGAACCACGGTGGACGGGTACACTGGGTGGTACTGGGTCCGCCGGGCTAAGAAGTGGATTCACCCGTGGTCTGAGTGCTCCGGAACCGGGTACCACAAAGACTCACCGCCGTGGATGTCGGTGTGGCTTATGATAATCGCAGACAACACGATGCACCTGTCAATAAACGGGCTCGCGTTTTACCTGTACGAGACAGGAGTGTTTTGATGAGCGACGACCTACTGTACGGGTTCCTATCAGGAGTGTTCGCGGCTTTTACTGCCGTAGTAATTGTGGGCTGGTTCTCTAAGGCCCGGCGCGACCGTATCGATGCGATCGATGCACGTATGGCAGAGTACGCCCCGGGTGACGCCCTTTACCTTGCGTCGCGGCTGGAAAGTGACAACGAGTTCTTTCCAGTCACGCTGCGTGCGCGCGAACGGGCCAGCAATATACGCAGGCTAGCTGCAACGCACGCTGCACTGCATGAGCAGCAGAAGTGAACGGGCCCAAGGCCGGTTGGCAACGTATCGCTGTTATACGTGATGGCGAGTGCGTAGAGACAACGCCAGAAGAGCGCGGGCTAAAATCATTCACATTCACGCTTAAGTTCTCGTCGATGGACGAGGTCTTCATCCGCTTCGTCGATAAGAAGTACCCTGAGTATGCCGAGGCCTTCGTCCGCATGAAGTACCCAGAGCGTGCTGGAATACCTCCTGCCTTGCCACTGTGGCGTGAGATGTTTCCTTTCGATAAAGATGACAGGATGGCAGAGATAGCCGCCAATGCCGAAGTAATTGAACAACGGTTCCGAACGGAACTTGTCAGGCACCTAGGTGTTCCGATGCAATTCATAGAAGACAAGGAGAGGAGTTGAGCGACGGGAAAAAGAAGAAAGTCTTTGTGTGCTGCCCATTCAAAGAAGACACGCTGTACAGAAATACAATAGCCCGAATAGAGGCTATGCAGCTATTCGAGGTTACTTCCGCCTTGACGCATACAGACCAGGGCCTACCGCCTGGAGATATGTTCAAAAGAAACGCGGAGTTAATCTGGGAGGCTGACATATTTGTCGGCGTGCTGAGGTCCTACGGTAAGGACTTCGCGGCCGAAGTAGGTATGGCTTACGCCAATGGCAATAAGATGATAGGTCTTGTACTGCAAATCCTTCCTGCAGGCCAGGACATCATGGTGACCTGTGCGTTTGAACTGATACATCCGCTCGACTTAGAGAAGACGCTTCTCGAGTGCCTAATTCATAAAAACATTCCCGACCTCGCTCTCAAGCAAGGACTCAGATTACGATGAACATCAAAGGCCCAGTATCTGTCGAAGCGCTTGCCTACGGACTGCTCGACGCATGGGAAGGCGGAGACCATCCAGATGTTCCGCCAGGTGGAAAGGACTTTCTGCGAGGGCAGGTCGAGCTTGCGGCACGGGCGTTGTCGGCTACTAGAGAAGTGCTGAACTACGACGGGCTAGGAGAATTGTGCGAGGCAATGTACGTGACCGCCAATGCGTTTGCATGCGATGTTGCGGACGGTGCGTCTATCGGAGATGCAGTGCCGCTACTGGCCGGATGTTGGGATGCGCTCTTCAAGCCGCTACCGGAGCCGGAAGAATCTGTTACTGTAAGTCAGGTTGTGTCGTTTATGAATGAGCTACTCGCGATTGACCGCTCGCTAGTTCACGCACTGGTAGAAACGCGGCACCCGTGCAATAAGGCCATCGAGGACCATCCTACTGTGCAGGCGTCGTACGACGGCAGCGGCCATGCCCCACCGGTGAACTGCTTCAGCGTAGGGCTGCTTGGGATTCTCAATGGGCTGTTCAAGACCCATCCAAAGTCGAACCTTGGGAAGATACAGGCGACGTATGAGACGAACATGAGATTAGTCGCGTTCTCACTGACAGATCCGCCGGTATGCCCAAAATAGAGATAAGCCTTGAGAGGGCCAAAGAGTTTGGGGCCTACTTCTCAAGGCTGTCGACTATGCTATCCGCCAGGGCAATATACAAGAGGCACGCCAACATGGCATGCTACAAGTTCTTCCTCGTGTACTACACCGGCGTAGACCATCGAGCATCCTACGAGCACATAGAGCTTGGCGGGCTTACGATGGCATGTGGAAGAACTGTGCCATCGGTTCACGTGTACTTGCCGAGGCATTGCGGAGATATTACAAAGCTACCAGTAGAGGTGGCTAATGAATGGGAAGAGTATAAGGCTTACCAGAAGGCGCACTCTTTAAACGCTATAGTGTTTAGTCCGTGAGTATATGGGTGTGCGTAACTGCCGCCTTTTATTACTCATTAATATTTGGCTAACGCCCATTAGAGACCTTAGCAAGCAGACCTAGGCGGTGGTAGCGGCTAAGTGGGCAGCAAGGGTGCTAAGACCTGCTAGCATGGCTAATAAAGGTTTAGCAACTAGCTCCTAGGTTATTACTGGTTAATAAAACACAAGAGCACTTCGGCTCTCTGTCTTCGCCACTTTTCACAGGTGTGGGAACCCGCCGCTATTTGTTTAACCTGCGCCATGGAGGCCCAGTCTTGTCAGTCCTCGTCCCGGGACGAGGACACGAGTGTCTTCGGCGGGGTCGGCCGCGTGTCGCGGCCAGTAGCCCCATCCGGACGGGGCCTTCTCGGCCTTGCGGGCGGTCTTCGCCGCGTTCTCCGCCTCGCGGAGTGTGGCCTTGGCCAACCGCACCGCCTCTTCGGCCGCCCGCAGCGCCTCCCGAGCCGCGTCTACACGCTCGTTCACGTCCATATAACTCCTATCGCCCGCGCAGTTCGAGGTACTCGACTGCGAGGCTGAACAGCCGCTCTGCCTCCGGCGACGACGTGCCGGGGTTCTCCGACGATAGCACGGCGTCGTGCGTCAGCGTCAGCCGTGCCAGAGCGAGTGCCGCCAGCTCTTTCTGTCCCCTCTTCC